>VFSW01002440.1_pt1 | contig 28049 bp, 40 predicted proteins | sample 5358111 | NCBI WGS metagenome assembly VFSW01 (sample SAMN11554181, study PRJNA540505) | mine drainage metagenome | isolation source: sediment from site ElyBrook_90M | place: USA: Ely Copper Mine, Vershire, VT | collected 2017 | reverse complement strand
GTCGAGGACGAGTCGAAGTCTCCCGAGGAGCGGGCGGAGGCGATCTTCCAGCTCGCCGAGACGCACTTCATCCTGGGCGAGTTCGAGCCGACGGGTGAAGATGGGCAGCCCGTCATTGGCGGCCGGTGGCTCTCGCACAAGTTCGCGTCGCTCGCGCTCTACACACGCTACGCCGAGATTATGGAGCGGCACGCCAACGTCTTCGTCCGGCAGCGTGCGATGTACGCGCGCACGATGTACGCATACGTCGCCGAGACGTTCGGTTTGTTCGAGCCGTCCGAGCTTGTCAAACGTCTCGTGCTCATCGCCGCGAACGCGCCGGCACTCCCCGAAGCGCATTGGCTCCTCGCGAAGAACGCGGCCAAGGTCGACGCCAAGGGTGCGATCACGCACGCGCTCCGGGCCGCTAAGATTGCACGCTCGGTCTACGAGCGCCCGGTGCTCGGGCCCGTGGACACGACGCTCGAGTGGAAGTCGTACGCGCTCGCGGCCAAGTGCGCGCAGACGATCAAGGACAAGCGCCTGGAGAAGCAGTTCGCGATGCAAGCGATCGCGACAGGAGCTCCGCTCGATTTCATGAAGGAGCAGGAGCTTCCGGTGGAGAAGGCATCGTGAGGTTCTCCGTTCCCATCCACGGCTACGGGACCCCGCTCGCGCCGCATGCCGGTTGCTTCGTCGACTTCGTGCGCGCGTTCGTGGATGCTCTTCGGCAGCTCGGTCACGAGGTCGTTCGTCCGGGCGATCGCTGGGAGCCGGGGCACCCGTATGGGCGGCCGATTATCTTCGGCGCTCAGAACATGCTCACTGTCGACTGTCCACAAGATCCGGGGTCGTTCGCGCCCGCGGACGCGATCTTGTTCAACACCGAGCAGACGGGCGCGCGCGGTGCGGACCCGAAGCGCATCTTCGACGCGGTGAAGACCTGGCGGAGCCGCCTCTCTTGGGACTACTCGGAGACGAACGCGGCGATCTTACGCAAGATGGGCTGCCGAACGGTCTACTGCCCGGTCGGCTACATCGAGTCGATGACACGCATCGATCCGTTGCCACCTGAGAAAGAGGACATCGACGTCATGTTCTCGGGCTCGGTCGAGTCGCCGCAGCGGCTCTTAGGGCTGGCGAAGGCGGGGATCAAGGCGCTCGACCGCGGGCGCATCCTCTCGGATCTTCGGCGCGCGGGGCTCAAGGTCGAGCACGTCTTCGGTGTCTATGAGAACGACCTCGACCCGTTCGTGCGGCGCGCGAAGGTGGTCCTGAACCTTCACTACTATGAAGGCGCGGTGTTCGAGATTTTCCGCTGCTCGCACCTCCTCGCCAACAAGAAGTGCGTGGTGACCGAGTCGGGTGGTTGCGATCCAGCGCTCGAGGACTTCGCCAAGCGATCGATGGTCTACACGGATCGTGTCGGCATCGTCGAGGAGTGCTTGCGGCTGGTGAGGGACGTGGACGCACGGCGTGCGCAGGCGGAGAGGGGCTTTGCGGAGTTCAAGAAGACTTCGCTCGTGGAGAACGTCAGGCGGGCACTTGAACAGTCATGAGCCGATTCACGCTCGTCATCGCCAAGCACGACACGGAGCCGCATACCGCACGGTACGACGACGTCGTGCGCGCGATCGGCGACAGCTTGAAAGCACTCGGTCATGAACTGACCGGGATTGATGATCCGGGGCGCTTGATCATGTGGAACATGAACAACGTCTCCGACCCGGCCGGCAACATCCCCGAGGATGCGATCTTGTTCAACACCGAGCAGACGGCCGCTGTCAGCTACGCGCGGAACGTGATGACCGCGTACGAGACTCATCGCGATCGCGTGATTTGGGACTACTCGGAGGCGAACGCACGCGTGCTCCGCGATCAGCTCGGGATGAAGCGCGTGGTGGTCTGCCCGATTGGTTACATCCCGACGATGACGACGATTGAGAAGGTGCCCGAGCAGGACATCGACGTCCTGTTCGTTGGCGCGCTCAGTCCCTCCCGTCAGTGCATCCTCTCGGACATCGAGCGTGCCGGGCTCAAGCTCAAGGTGCTCTACGGGATGTATGGCAAGGAGCGCGACAAGGTCATCGCGCGCTCGAAGGTGGTCTTGAACCTCCACTACGGGTTCGAACACAAGGCCGTGTTCGAGATTTTTCGCGTGAGCCACCTCCTCGCCAATCACGCGTGCGTGGTGACGGAGGCGGGTGGTTGCGATCCAGCGCTCGAGAGTCTCGCCAAGCAGACCTGCGCTTATGTGCCGCGCGCGCGGATCGTCGAGACGTGTAAGAAGCTGGTCGATAGCTTTCGTCTCCGAGAGATGCAGGCCGCGATTGGTTTCTCGGCGTTCACGAGAACGAACATGGTGGATAACGTTCGTATCGCGCTGGAGCAGTCGTGATTCGCGGGCTCAAGCTGTGGTGGTGGCTCACTGTGTGGCAGTGCATGAGCGTGCTGCGAGAGCCTGTGAAGCATTTGCCGGGTTTGTTGTTCAATTTTCTTTTGGCTCCACTGACGCTGATCGCGTTCGTCGCGATGAGTCGCGAAGTTCAGACGACTACGATCGAGCAATCGACTGACAGGGGGCGCCCGCCGCTTTCGGTGCGAAACGGAATCATTGCGCTGCTCAATGAAGAGGAGCGCGTGCGCATCTTCGGTGCACGTTTTGCGGAACGGGAGCGAATCTTGGCCGCTCATCGCGGTCACGACATCATTTGCTGGGTCTGTCATGCAAAGAATGGCTGTGCGCCTCCTGAGATCGGCAAGCAGCTCGATCACGGGTGCCATGTCGAGGGTGGTTGTCCCTATGCGAGGCGAGCGTCGTGATCCCTGTCAACGAAGGCGCGGCCGCTGTCGTCGACGCTGGCAAGCAAGAAGTTGTCGAGCGTGACATCGATCCGGACGAACAAGCGAAGGTCTACGCGATCGATTCTGAGCTTGAATCCGCTGCGATGCGGGTTCGTCTCGGCGATATGTTCGAGGTGACGTTCTCGAAGGATGAATACTCAGCACTCGTCATTCAACGAGTGAAGCATATCTGGGAGACGGGTGGCTGGGTCGTTGGCGTGCGTGAAGATGTCTATCGCGATACAGCTACGCAAGTCGATACAGAAAAGTGGAGACTCGTGTTCGTGCGACCTCCTGCGCAGCACGATAGTCTTTTAATGAGGACCGCTGCGTCGTTCGGTGATCGACGACGACAAGCGCGCGAAGTGGATTTCAGCGCGCCCGAGTCAGTTTCGGTCGGTGCGCCGCGGACTTCGGGTGGGCTACTTGTAAGAATGCCGACGCGTGCGCGGCCGATCCAGGCGCTCGACTGCTTGGCGAAGTGGCGCGAGATGGCGTCCGAGCACGTGCAGATCGAAGTCGTCATGGATGAAGACGACGAGACGATGAACAACTCGCAGGTGCTACAGCGTTTGTCTGATCTCGATTGCATCGTCACCATCGGGAAGCATCGCAACAAGATCGAAGCGTGCAACGCCGGCCGTGTTGACGACTGGAACGTGCTCGTGCTCGCGTCCGACGACATGTGGCCGGTCAAGAACTACGACCAGAAGATCGCTGCTGCGTTTGAGCGACATTTCCCGCTCTTCGACGGCGCGATTTGCACCGACGACGGCTACAACAAGCCGAACGTGAAGCCCGGCGAACCGATCACGTGCACGCTCCCGATCATGGGTCGTCACCTCTACGAGAGCTATGGGCGACAAGTGTACTACCCCGGCTACAAGTCCATCTTCTGCGATTCTGACCAGACCTGGCTCTTCACGAAGATGAATCGCATGGTCTTCGTGGATGAGGTCATCGCTGAGCACTGGCACCCGGCCGCGGGCAAGGCTCGTTTCGACTTGCTTTACCAGGAGAACGCGCAGCACGACAGCGCGGACGCGCAGCTCTTCGAAGAGCGAAAGGCTCGTGGATTCGACGCGCCAGAAATCACACTCTCCCTCCTTATTTGCACGACGCGTGTGCGCCGTCGGCGGCTTGAATGGCTCGTAGACTATCTGCGGTGGCAGGCGCGTGGGTTTCAGGATTCGCAGCAACGAGGGTCAGCGGTCGAGATTTGCGTCGATTCGGACGAACACATCACTGTCGGCGCGAAGAGGCAGCGGCTCCTCGAGCGTGCGTGCGGAGAGTACGTCTGTTTCGTCGATGACGATGACTGGGTAGCGTACGACTTCGTGAGCCGACTCGTGCAGGCATGCTGGAAACAGTGCGACTGCGCGTCGCTTGTCGGGGTTTACACCGTCAACGGCGAGAACCCGCGCAGGTTCGAGCACTCGCTCAAGTACGATCGCTGGGAAGAGCGCGCGGACGGACTTTTGGTGCGGACGCCGAACCACCTGAGTCTTGTTCGGCGGGAGCTCGCGCTCAAGGCCGGCTTCGTGTCTCAGAACGTCGGTGAAGATCACCTGTATTCGGACGCGCTCAAGCCGTTTCTCAAGAGCGAGGCGGATACGGGCGAGGTCCCGCTTTACTATTACTGGTCGCGACCACAAGATTCGGTGCAGCGATGAAGAAGGTCGTCTCCGTCGCTCTCTTCGGCAACGCCGACGCCAAAGACGGTTCAGGGATGGCGTACGAGCAATATCTCGTCTCGTTTGTGTTCGCGCACGCGAACCTGTTTCCGAAGAGCGAAGACTGGCAGCTCCGGCTCTACATGGACACGTGCGATAGCCGCGTTGGAGAGCTTGCGGTTGCGCTGCAAGAGCACGGGCTGCTCGAGGTGTCGAGCATGGGCCCAGCCATCCGTACGCAGGCGATGATGTGGCGCATGACTCCTTGCTTCGACGAGAGCGTTGACTACGTGTTTTGTCGCGACATCGATGCGTGTCCGATGCCTCGCGATCGAATCGTGTGTGAGCAGTTCATTCGGTCGAAGTGCGTCGTGCACACGGTCCACGACTCGGCTTCGCACGCGGGCATCATGGGCGGTCTCTGCGGGTTCCACGCGCCCGCGTTTCGTTTGGCGACGGGGCTCCAGTCGCTCGATGATCTCTATCTTCGCGCCAAGAAAACCGACGAAGAATGGGCGCAACACGGGACCGACCAGATCGTCCTCAACACCCTCATCGATCGTGCGGACGGGCCAACGCTCCTCGAGCACCGTTACAACGGTTGGCATGCGGGCCCCGGCAAGCACGCGTCGCGTTCAGCAGGCACGTATCGCTGCAAGGCGTACTCGGCGTTGATGCCGGACGAAGGCAAGTCCACTCTTCGCCCAGGGCTTCAGGCGCAAGCCGATCTGCTCGCGAACCACCTCGGCGCGGCCGGGTATGATCACCTCGCGGCGCGCGCGTGGTGGGAGCAGTATGGCGACGTCCAGATCTCGCTGGCGATCCGCGAGTGTGAGGCCGCGTGAGCATCCGCACCCGGAGAGCCCGCGATCTCGACGTGAAGTCGGGCACCGCGTGGCTCGACATCGGCCACGGTGAGTGTCAAGTCTGTGGCGCTGAGCGACGGATGTACCGCCCGGTCGACCGACTCGACGTGCACGTCTGTGCACCGTGCTCGCAAGTCGTGGTCACGGCGTCGATCCAGCACACCTACGGAGAAGGCGGCGCTGATGATTGGTGGGAGGAGCTGTGAACGCCATCATCCTCGCAGGCGGTCGCGGCAGCCGGCTCGAGCCGTGGCACGCGCCGAAAGCGTTACTGCCGATAAATGGGTTGCCGGTGCTTTTTCGTATCATAGGCCATTTAGACAGTGTGGGAGTAATGGAGGTTCGTCACGTAAATCGAGTTGTAGTATGCACAGGTTATCGTGGGCGCGATATTAGCAACGCACTGTTTTGGAAAGGGAATAATACGGCGGTTGAGTGTTCGGACGCGGATGAAGACGCGTCGATGGGTGCTCGTCTTATTAAGGCCCGAACAATTACCAATAGCGAACGCGTCCTCATCCTCTACGGCGACGAGCTCGCCGACGTCAACATCGCTGCGCTCGTGAAGCAGCACGAGGCGGAAGGCAACAAGATCACGTTCGTCGCCACCTACCAGAAGATCGTCGGCGGCATGGTTTTCAACAAGGATAAGCCGGTCAAGATTGTCGAGGGCCAGCGCGTCCTCGTCAACATCGGCTTCGCTGTTGTGGAGCCCGAGTGTTGGGAGCTGCTCAAGTCCGAGGACGGGCTCTCCGACTGGATCAACCGCGTGAGCGGTCACGGGCTCCCGGTAGGCGTCTATCATCACGAGGGAAAAAGAGCGACTGTGAATTCGCTCGCGGACCTGCGATTTGCCGAGGAGACCTGGAAATGAAGATCTTGGTCACCGGAGCCTCCGGCTACCTCGGCCGACACCTCGTTTCGGCGCTTAAGAAGCGCGGCGACTTCGTGGTCGCGCTTGAGCGTGATGACGTACACGACGCGCCTCGGTTCGCGACACCGTCGGTTACGGTGCACGGATCGTTCGAGCAGGTCGAACGGTCGATCGCCGAGTACGAGTGCGAAGCCGTCGTGCATCTCGCCTCTCAGGTCCAGGTCTCGGTCGCGGCGGCGCACCCGGTCGGCACCCTGGAGGCGAACCTGCACGGGACGTGGACCGTGCTCGAGGCGTGTCGCCGACAGAAGGTCAGGCGGATCGTTTGTGCGAGCTCGGACAAAGCCTACGGCGATGGTCCCACACCTTACCGTGAGGACCAGTCGCTCAGGCCGCACGGCATTTACGCGACGTCGAAAGCGTGCGAGGACATGATCGCGGAGGCGTACCGGCAAGAATATCTGATGCCAATTGCGATCACTCGCATGGGGAACTTGTACGGGCCTGGTCATTTGAACTGGTCGACGCTCATCCCCGGCACGATTCGGAGCGTGCTCAGAGGTGAGCGCCCTGCCTTGCGCTCGAATGGTGGTCCGCGACGCGACTTTCTCTTCGTCGAGGACGCGGTCGACGGCTACTTGAAGCTCCTCGATTCAATTGAGGTGAACCTGGGTGCCGTCAACTTCGGCACTGGACGTGCGAGAACCGTGACGTCGGTCGTCGACGCGGTTTTGATGGCGTGCAGGTCGACGTTGCTCCCTATCTTCACGACGCCGTTTCAGCAAGCGGTCGAGATCGAGGAACAAGTGCTTGACTCGACGCGTGCCCGTGAGAAGCTCGGTTGGTCGGCGAAGACGAGTCTCGAAGACGGGCTCGTTCAGACTGTCAACTGGTACAGGCGATACATCGGAGAGCTCAGGTGATGAAGGCGTTGACCCCCGCGCAACAGACGTTGGTTCGCGAATCACTGCGTGATTTACGACGCTATAATCGACGTCTCTACCGAGCACTCGTCTCGCTCTTGAATGCTGTTGAGGATTGCTTGGAGACCAAGGAGTCTGCCGTCTCTTGGCAGAAATCGGGGGACATGCAGAAGTATATCAACGACGCTGTCGACGCACTAGGGGCTGACGACGGTGAGAGTGATCAATGAAGCATTGGGACACGTTCTTGCGCATCCAGCCGCGCGAAACGTCCGATTGCGCGCCTATCGGTGACGAGTGGTGCGCCGCGATGGGTTGCACATCGGGCGCGGGCGAAGTACTCGATCTGCTCCGCAAACACGTGCTCCCGCTCGTGCGTGGGACGAAAGGGTTAGATTACTTCTTCTACCTCGTGCACGACTACACGTCGGGCGTGCCGGTCTCGCCCGCCATCGACAAGGCGGACTACATCCATCTTCGACTCGTATTCACAGAACCCGTTCACACTCTGACGATTCAATCACCGTGGGAGATGACTAAGAGTGTCGACCCTTCTGGAACGGGCTTCGACGACGGCATTCTCATCGGCGGTGCCGAAGCAGGGCACCGGCTCATCGGGAAAGCGTCGGCCTTCGTGCTCGATTTGATCGAGGCGCACAAGAGTGACGCCGACGTGCTCGCGGTCATCAAGAACGTGCGCCAGTATCTCCACTTCATCGCCAACATGACTCAAGTGAGGGTCGCATGACCGAGAAGACCGTCGTTGCCATCGGCTCGAGCACGGACAAGGACTACTGCTTTATGGCTCCTTTGGCCGCACTTTTCTGGCGCGAGCACATCGGCTACCAACCGCTCTTGATGCTCGTCGGCAAGGCAGACGAGTGGCTAGCGAATCCATCGCTCGCGGTCGTGTTCGATGCGATCGAGAAATTCCGTTTCGGCTGTCGATTTATCGGCCGCGCGGAAGGCTACCCTGACCACTCGACGGCACAGAACTGTCGGCACGTCGCGACGGCGCTCGACATCCCCGACGACACGTGGGTGATGCCAAGTGACGCGGATCTACTCCCCTTGCGAAAGTACTTCTACCACCAGCACGAGGGGACGACCAACTACCGCGCGGTCTCGTACTACTCGAACGGAGACCACTTCGTCTCGAAGGAGAACGTCCTCGAGCGTGCGAGTCAGGGTCTCGGTACGCAGACCATCCCGACGTGCCACGTGGCGATGCGGGCCAAAGACTGGCGCGCGATTTACCAGCCGCTCGCAGGGGACGTCGCGGGGTCGGTTAAGAAACTTCTCGACGCGTGGATGCCGACGCGGGTTGCGGTCGAGGGGTACGACCTCGGCATGCACTTGTGGATGGCGGACCAGCAGATCATGACGGTCGCACTCTGCAAGCAGCCGTGGTTTCCGTCGGGTATGTACAATATTCCGCGTCACGGGCACCCGCCCATCGATCGACTGGATCGTTGTCATCCTGATGACTGGGCACGCAAATTCGACATCGCACGCTGGACTGACGCACACGTACACAAGGCACCTTTCCGAGACGGGATTTGGTCGACGATGCTCAAGATCATCGACGCGGTCGTACCACAACACAGCGCGTGGGCACGAGAGTACCGTGATGAGTTTGTTGCGGCGGCGATCTCGTGAACAAGCAGCTCATGATGCGCGACGCGCAGCCGATCGGCGGCATGTATCAACTGACATCGTCGTTCGTGGCTCCTTATCCTGTACGGCCCGTGCTCTTGTATTGCGCGAGTACACCGGAATTGGTGGATATGTTCAAGCGCGTGGCGCCCGCACTCGCGTATGGTTCGGTGATTGTGTTCATGACGCCCGACGGACTCCCGACAGAAAACGACATCTTCACCGACATCAGTTTTCGTTACTGGAATCCTCCTGGTCTACAAGGGAAAGAGCGGTGCTGGATCAAGGCGTCGAGCGACGGCGGCTGCGGTTCACACCTGCTCTATCTTCTCGCGGCTGTGAAGGCGACGGTGGGGCCGGTACTAGAGCTCGGGTGTGGTGATTCTTCGACACCTGCATTGCACGAAGAGGTAGCACTCGCGGGACGAAAACTCGTGAGCATCGACAACAACAAAACGTGGTTGGAGAAATTTGAATCGGTCGAACGAGGTCTCAATCACACGTTCGTGTTTGAATCAGATCCGGCTGAATCAGTGTGGCTCAACGAGTGCTGGTCTGTTGCATTCGTTGATCACGCACCTGGCGAGTCGCGTCGAAAGGCTGTTGAACGGCTTCGGGATCGTGCTGAGTTCATCGTTGTCCACGACACGGAGGACTGTGGATACGCGATTAAATCGACGCTCGCATCATTCCCGCACCGACGCAATTGTCGATTCATGCGTCCATGGACCAGCATCCTGTCGATGACGCGACCGATCGATTTGGACGGATTGCCTGGAGATGGTCAATGAGTCGTGCCGTCGTCATGGTCGGGGTATCGGCGACGCGCGCGCTTCAGCCATACGTGATGCGTTTCCGAGAGTCGTTCAAAAAGTTCGCGTGCTCTCAGGAGATGATGATCTGGGATAAGCATTCGTGGCCTGAAGGAAGCCCGCCCCATCAGATGTGTCACTACGCGTTCAAAGTTCACGCAGTGATGGCGGCGATCGCACGTGGACACCGACAAGTCCTTTGGTTCGATTCTTCTTGCTACGCGATTCGTCCTATTGAGCCGTTGTGGAAACGTCTCGAACGAGACGGGCACGTTCTCATCGAGGACGCGAACTGGCTTGGTAATTTTTCAAGTGATCACTCGCTAGCGCACTTCGGCGTGACGAGGGACGAAGCGATGACGATTCATCTGCTCTCGGGCACGTGCTGGGGGGTGAATATTGACGTGCCACGGAGTTTGGAATTCGTGACGCGCTTGCGTGAGCTGGCCGTTCCAAAACACTTCAACGGCACACATGTGAGTAGGCTCGCCGACGTCGCGAAGGAACATCCGCGACCCGGTACTGAAGGAGCACAGATGTCACACGACGAGCGGTGCTGGGGACACCGGAGTGACGAGGTATACATGGGGCTTTTGGCGCGCGAGCTCGGGATGCACACGCACCAGGGTGTGGAATTCGTCGGTGGAAACACAGTGACCGAGCACGCATGTATTCGGAGCGGTTACGACCTATGAGTCTTCATACCTTCGGTGAGCATACCGTCGATGCCGAACTCCTCACGCCTGGTGGCTGGGTGCTCGACGCGGGTTGTCGCGATTTCACGTTCGCGCGAGAACTGGCCGCGCGCGGTTGCAAGGTCGTCGCGGTTGACGCGGACCCGACCGTGGAGGACCCCCAGATCGACGGCATTACCTTCGTCAACAGCGCTTTGTGCGATGTTCCGGGTGTGCGGCAGTTCTTCATGCACCAGGACCCACAAGCGCGTTTCGTCATCGACACCCAGCAATCGATGTCTCGTCCTGGCGTGGTGGTTGTCGAGGCTGTTACGATCGCACAGCTCATGGCACGATTCGGAGTTTTTCGTTGGGATGCTATCAAGCTCGACATTGAAGGAGCGGAGTACGGAGTGCTCCAGAATCTCAATGGTCCGATCGCGAAGCAGATCTCAATCGAGTTTCACGAGCATGTGAAACCGCGTCCACAGGCGTTGTACGATTCGATTTTTAATCGCCTCGGGAATTGGTACGACGTGATCCAGCACGCGAAAGAGCGGCGGCATGGGTGCGCACCTAATTTTTGGGACACTCTCTTTATTCTGAAACCGGAGAACTGATGCGCCATTCGCGCGACGAGAAATTGCGTATTCTATGCACCGGCGCGACCGGGCCGTACGGTGCGCACTTCGCTAAGTTAGCAATCGAACGCGGCCACGACGTCTTCTCGATCCGCCACCTATCGAAGCCCCAAGACGCGGCATCACTCCTCGGCATCGCGGATAAGATCACCTGGGCGCAGGGCGACATCCGCGACTCGAGCTTCCTCTCGCTCTGCCTCGCGAACTTCGACATCCAAGCCGTGGCGCACTTCGCCGCGCTCCCGCTCGTCAAGACCGGCACCATCGTGACCGAGCCCATCTTCGGCATCAACGTCGGCGGCACGGTCGCGCTTCTCGACGCGGTCGCGAAAGTCTCACAGAAGGACAAGAAGATTTTGTTCCTCCAAGTGGGCACCGACAAGGAGTACGGCGACGCGGGCGACCAACCGTACACCGAGAACATGCCGCTCCTCGGCGCGAGTATCTATGAAGCGTCGAAGGCGGCAGCGAGCGTGGCATGCCGCGCGTACCAGAAGCAGAAGCTCGTCCCGAACTTGGTCATCTCGCGGAGCTGCAACATCGTCGCGACGGCCGACCTCAACTGGCGGCTCATTTCGAACACGGTCAGGCAGCTCCTCGTGGGCGTGCCAGCGAAGGTCTACACGCGTGGGCAGTACGTCCGTGAGTTCATCCACGTCGACGACGCGGTCTCGGCGCAATTTGATCTCATGATGCGCGCCGACGAGTACGCGGGGCAGGAGTTCAATATCGGCTCCGGGCAACAGTTCACCCAAGAGGAGATGATCAGCCACATTCGCAACACGCATTTCCCGCAAGGGCAGATTATTCGCGTCGAGCCGCCGCTGCACGACACGGCTGAAATCGCCTACCAGCGTCTCGACTGCTCAAAGATCAAGCGAATTTTAGGTTGGGCCCCGAAGAAGACCGTCGAGGAGGCCGTCTCTGACGTGGTTTTGTGGTGGCGGGAGCATCAGGCGCTCGCTCCCTGGAGTCTTTTGTAGAGGAGCATATGAAAAAGACGATCTCTGTACTTCTTCCAGCACGTGGCCGGGCGACACATTTGAAACCGTGCATTGCATCCATTTTCGATCTCGCGGACTCTCCCGACGATGTCGAAGTACTGGTACGTTTGGACGACGACGATCCACAATTCGACGCTGAATGCACGGTTCTAAGAGCCTACCCGCCGTCGCGAGTGAAGTGTTTCAAGGGTCCGCGACTCGGCTATCGCGGCATGCACGTGTACTACAACGATCTCGCCGATCGCTCGGCTGGTCGGTGGTTGTTCTTCTGGAACGACGACATGGTCATGTTAACGCCTGGATGGGATCGGCTCACGTGTGAAGCTCCTGAGTTCTCGGTTCAGTTTCCTCGACGCGACACGACGAAAACGACGGACTACACGTTGCCTGTCGTGGGTCGCCCTATCTTCGAAGCGCTCGGGCATCTCTCGCTCAACGCTTACGCGGATGCCTGGCTGTCAGATGTGTCGGGTTTCGCAGGCACGTCCATCATCCGAGACGACATCGTGTTCATGCACCATCGATTGAACGATCAGACCCTTCGTGAGCAATCGAACGGTGGTCCTGACGAGTGGAAAAAATTCAAAGGCGAGATTCAGACGACTCTTCGGCATGCGGATATGGAGCGTTTGCTGACTGCTCCAGAGTACGAAAGTCGTTTCGCGGGATGGTCCGTGGAATTCGTCGAGCACGTCGGCGTTGAGCACATCAATCTCTGTTCTTTCTACGCGAAGGCTCACGCCTATCGTTTGACTGGAAGACGGGTGTGAAACGACGACTCTACATCGCGGCCGTGAACACGCGCTACGGGCGGAACGTGTTTTTGCCTCTGACTGCGGGCCTTTTGTGGAGCTACGCGCGGCAGTTTCCCGAGATCACCAATGCGTACGCGCTCGCTGGCATCCTCTACTTGAAGGAGCCTATCGCGGACGCGCTCGCGCGACTCGACCGTCCCGACGTCCTCGCACTCTCCTCGTACATCTGGTCGCACGAGTGGAATCGTGCCTTCGCACGCGCGGTCAAGGAGAAGTGGCCCGAGTGCACGACCATCGTCGGCGGCATCCAAGTGCCGGACGAGAGCCCGCGCATTCTCGAAGAGAACCCGCAGTTCGACTTTGCGATCTACGGCGAGGGGGAAGGCGCGTTTGCGGACTTTCTTAAAATACATGCGAGCGCGGACAGAAACTATAACAACGTTGGATCGCTCATCTGGGTCGGCGCGGAATGCTCAGACGGCCCCCTTGTCCACGTCAACCCACGCCGAGTCGAGACTCCGATCGACACCATCCCGAGCCCGTACCTCGAAGGTGTCTTCGACGATATTGTCAAGGAAGGCAAGCAGCGCGGTTATACCTGGAATTTACTTCAAGAAACCAACAGAGGTTGCCCATATCATTGAAGTTTTTGCGCCTGGGGAGCGAGTTCGCTCTCGAAGCTCCGCCAATTCCAGACTGAGCGCATCGTCGCCGAGTACGAGTGGATGGCCGTGCACGACGTCGAGGTGCTCTACAACGCGGACGCCAACTACGGCATCCTCCCGCGCGATGTCGATCTCACGCGTTCGCTCGTGCAAGTGAAGAAGGAGCTTGGTGGACCGAGGAAGTTCCGCGCGGCGTTCGCCAAGAACTCGAACGACGTCGTCTTCCAGATCTCAAAGACCCTCGCCGACGCTGACATGCTGAAGGCAACTACGCTCGCGCTCCAGTCCATGGACGATGGTGTTCTCGTCTCCATCAAGCGCAAGAACATCAAGTACGAGAAGCTTGCGGAGCTCTCGGCAAGATACGAGGCGGCCGGAATCGCAACCTACGCTGAGATCATCGTGGGACTACCGAACGAGACGCTCAAATCGTTCGTGGACGGACTCGACGCACTCCTCGAAGCCGGGCAGCACGACGGCATCTCCATCTACCTGTGCATGATCCTCGAGAACACTGAGATGGCGAAGCCCGAGTACCGGTGCGCGCACGGCATCGAGTCCGTGCCGATGAAGGCGCTCCTCTACCACGGAACTCCAGAACCGAACGTCGTCGAGGAAATTCAAGAGACGGTCATCGCCACCAAGACCATGCCGAGGGAAGACTTAAAGCGCGCGGTTTTGTACGGCTGGCTCGTCCAGGCTCTCCACTCGTTTGGGCTCACTCAATACCTCGCGCGGGAGCAGGCGAAGAAGACAAGCTACCAACACTTCTACCTGAGCGCGCTCGACTACGCATTGAAGACCGGCGAAAAGACCGTGCTTGGGCGCGCGGTGAAGAGGGTTTCCGATCTGTGGGATGCAGCGGTGCGGGGCGAGAGCTGGCGCACGGTCGACTCGCGTTTCGGTGACGTCTCATGGCCGCCAGAGGAATTGCTCTTCTTGGATGTAGCCTGCAACTCGAAGCGCTTCTACGACGAGTTCGCATGGTCGGCTGTCCATGAGGAGATCGTCGCCCTCGTCGCGGAACAGCGCGCCCGCTTTATCCCGCCTGAGCCAGGGAAGGAAGTGGAGTATGCGAGAGAGGCATGCTGGTTCGGACGCAAGGGTCAGGGTAGAAAACTGCGAGTGCGCGACAACATGGAGGGAGCAGCGTGAAAATTGGCATGATTGGGTGTGGCAAATTAGGACTGCCGGTAGCGATGACCTACGCTGCGCACGGGCATGACGTCGTCGGCTACGACGTGTCGCCGCGCGCGAAGGAAATTATCGCCTCGCGCAAGTACCCGCACCGGGAAGAGGGCGCGCAGGAGCTGCTTGAGAAGACCACGCTCCGCATCGTCGACTCGGTCGACGAAGTCGTTCGACATGCCGACCTCGTCTTCGTCGCGGTGCAGACGCCTCATGGTCCCCAGTACGAAGGCGTGACGCGTATGCCGTCCGAGCGCGCGGATTTCGACTACACCGCGCTCAAAGAAGCGGTCTATGAAGTCGCCGAGGCTGCGCTCGCGTTCAAGAAGCACGTCACGCTGGTTGTGGTCTCGACGGTGCTCCCTGGAACGAGCGAGCGCGATATCCTGCCGCTCCTCAAGGACAACGAGTTCATTTCATTCGTCTACGCGCCGATGTTCATCGCAATGGGCACAGTCATCGTCGACGTACGCCGGCCCGAATTCGTGCTCCTCGGCATCGACAAGTCGGATGCGCGTGGTATCGAAGAAGTGCGCACGTTCTTCCAGTCACTTTACCCGCCCGAGAAACTGAGATTCATGAGCGTGGCGTCAGCGGAGCTGACGAAGGTCGCGTACAACGTAGCCCTGTCGGTGAAGATTACGATCGCCAACTCGCTCATGGAGATCTCCCACAAGACGGGCGCGAACGTCGACGACGTCACGGATGCGCTCGCGTGCGCGACCGATCGAGTGATCTCGCCCAAGTACCTGCGCGGCGGCATGCCCGACGCCGGACCTTGTCATCCTCGTGATATCATTGCACTTTCCTGGCTCTCCGAAGTCCTTGACCTCTCGTACGACTTCTTCGGATCGATGGTACACGCGCGCGAGGGGCAAGCGAGCTTCCTCGCTGAGCTCTGCGAGAAGGTTTCAGACGATTTCAGGATGCTCATCGTCGTACTCGGGAAAGCGTACAAAAAGGGCACGAACCTCACAATCGGCTCGTCCGCGACCCTCCTCAAGAACATCCTCGACGAGGCATGCGAAATGGTCGCCCCGCGTGACGAGCAAGTCCGCATCATCCAATGGGACCCTCACGTCGACCCCCCGCGCACGTTCCCCGACCCGGCCGTGTTCATCGTGGCGACGAACCACGACGAGTTCTATCAGATGACCTTCCCGAATGGCTCGACGGTGATTGACCCGTGGGGAAAGATGTCCGATCAGGAAGGCGTGAAAGTGATGCGGCTTGGACGCGGAAATGGTGTACTCTAGCGAGAGTATGGCGCAAGAGCTTGATTTGGATACGTTCGTCGAGCGCGTGATGCGCACGGAACCGGAGCCTCGTCGAGCCATGCGCGCGGGCACGAATCTCTTGAACGGCGCAGCTCCTCTAGCAGTATTGGCGGCACTGCATGACGACTCCGCCATCGTTCCAACCACCGTCGCCCGTCGCCGGCCGCGTCGAGCAGTAGCCCTTCGGCCCCAAGAGCGTTTGGCACTCCTGGTCAGACGAGCATTTCATGTCCGTGTTCGCGATGCACAACTCGAGCGGTCCACCACAAGCGGAGAGAAGCAGGCTAAGCAGTCCTAGAACGCGCATCGGTTTTCCTCCTCATTTTAGGACGGGATGCGATCTCAGGATATTCAACGTCGTCGCGCCGGGTCGAGGAGCGCGCCAAGGGCGCTCCTCGCGGCGCTCGCTAAGAGCTCTTTGCCCACCGAGATTCCCGCGTTCTGCAGGTCCCGCACGACCATGCCGATGACCTCCGAGGGCGCCTGGCGAAGGATCGTCATGAAGTTCTCTTTCTTGAATTGAATCCGTACGATGCCTCGTAGGACAAGCTGGTGGGCAACTTCTCTCAGGTAGTTGCGGAGGGCTTCCTGGTGGTCAGTCATCGGAGCAGTATAACTGTTTGCCAACTGAGCGTCTTTACGCGAAACTGCTCTGTGAATGGCTGTGCCGCTCAAGCGTATCCGCGACCTCTTGGCGCGAGCCCAGTCGCCGAACGAGCACGAGGCCGATACCGCCAGAAAGTTCGCGACCGAGCTCATGCACAAGCACGGGGTCTCCGAGGACGACATCCTCGGGGCGGCGATGGACTCTGTGGAGCTCTCTCCCGATCGTCCGGGGAGTCAGCGGTTCGAGCTCGCGCGCGTCGTCGCCAAATCGCGGGACACGGTCGCGACCTCCAGCGGCCCCGCGTTCACATTCCGCGGCTATCCTGAAGCAGCCAAGGACGCGCGCGAGCTCTTCTGCGCGCTCGTGCGCATCGTCGAATCTTCGTGCGAGATGAGCCATTCGGCCGACGACAAAGACCGCTTCCTCTGGCGCATGTGCTTCTGGCTCGGGTTCGTGAGCGGCGTGCAGAAGCAGCTCGACCCCGAACACGGCTCAGTCCCGCCGGAAGCGCTCGCGTCGATCGTCGCCAAGTCGCGTGTCCCGCCCGACGTCCAGCGCGCGGCCGAAGGTCTCGATGAGACCCGTGACCGCGAAATTCGACAGCCAGCGTTCAGCGCTGGACTCCAACTTGGATCGATGATCCAAGTCCCCCCATACAGGAGAAAACGATGATCTGGCTACTCTGGGTCGCCTTCCAACTCCCCGCCGTCGTCGACGCCTATCCATCCCATGGCCGTTTCGCGGCGCTGCTCAACGTGCGGAGCCTCGAGCCCGATTGCAGGACCGTGCTTGGTGAGTACGTGGCGCAAGCCACCAACGACGGGCTTCCCATCGGGAGCTACCGCCGAGACGGCGCGTGCGTCGAGGGAGAGCGTGAAGTGCCTGGTGGGAGGTTGCGTTTCTCGACGAAGGCGTGCACGTGTGAAGTCGTACGCTGCGACCACAGGAAGCACAAGTGAAACGGCTCGCGGCCACGATTCTCTGCTGGTCTGCGCTCGCGTGCGCGCAGCAGGTGCGGCCGTTCCGCATCGCAAACACGGGGACCACGCTTGCACGCGAGTACACGCTCAACTTCATTAACGGTGGTTGCGTCGACAACGCCGCGCAGGCGCGAACGGACTGCACCGTCTCGACGGCGGGCGCGGGACTCGCGGGTAGTTACAATAGTGGCGCGTCGAACGCAGATGAAACGACGACACTGACAAACGCTCTCGGTACGCCGACATGGAAGGACTCAGCAGTTGCGCAGGCGAACGGTGTCGGAGCGTGGACCGATAATTCTGGAACTCTGACCTACTTCAATATCTCAAGTATTAATATTGGTAGCCAAGGACCATTTGCCACTGGAACGACGCAACCTAACTGGCTTCTTCTTAATAACACCTCGGCCGCGACAGCACTAGTACAAGCTCAGTATTCTCTCGATATTCTGCTCATCGGTCGATCGTGGAACGGTGCGGCATCGAAATCGATCGGGTACGATATACAAGATCAAACGCTAACAACTGGTGTCGCTGGGTATACCACTGATCTTGCTTTTACCCCTTTGCGCGCGGGCGTGTTAGCGGGAACGACGACACTCACGTTGTCTTACGACGGCACGAATCACAGTTTGACGTTCGGTGGAACTGCGAAACCGTCGTCGCAGTACAACAGCTCGATCGGCTCAAGCGGTACTGAATTTCAAGAAGGCCGTTTCCGACATTTATTCGGTGGTTCGAGTGCAGCGCCGCTGGCGTCGAACCTCGCCGCGAATATCGCTTCGATCACATGTACCGGAAATGATGTGTTTGGCACTTGTGTCATTACAACTGGTGCCGGAACTACATCTGGTTGCGCAGGAAAGATCAATCTTCAAAATGCGGACGGTACGCCGAAGATGGTGTCGATCACCGCCACTGAGGCCGCGGCTGCCTCTTTTACATGGTATCCGGGAACAGTTGGTGCGGGCACGTTCCAGCTCTGCACCCCTGGCACTCTCCAAGGTGTGAACAACTACACGGTGAACTACCTCGTCGGCGGCTGATGGCGAATCCAAACAAAGCGAAGCAGATCGCCGAGCTGGTCGCGTGGGCCAAACGCAACGGCCGACCGCTGCCTAAGAGTAAAGCTGACGCAGAGAAGCTCGTGAACGAGTTCCTGGCGGTCATCAAACGCAAGTCCGTGCTCGGTGTAGATGCATCTCCGCCGCCGCGACCTTCGCGGCCCTACGCGTACCTACTCAGCGAAGAAGCTTTCCCCGAGTTCGTGAGCAACGAGCGGCAGAATACTGACTTTGAGCAGCTCGTGCATGACCGCACGAAGGCGCTCCAGCAGTCGGACGGCGACGAGATCGCAGCCGGACTCCTCGTACAAAGCGGCGAACGCGCCGAAGCGAAGAATGTCGCGGCAGCCGTCGGTAGCCCTCCGTCCGCGGTCGGGAAGCGGTTCTCGGGCACGGTCACGCTCTCTCCCGCGATCATCAAGCAGTCGAGCCCGGCGCTCTTGTGGAACGCGGACAACGACATTGAGACTGGGCCCGTCACCCTCACTCTCAGTCAGCAAACGCCTGGTATTGGGTCTGCAGCGCTGCGGGCGTTCGCATTGCTTACGTGGGGGTCCTATGGCACCTCGCACACGGCCGAGGTCGACATCGGGCGCGGCTGTCAGCTCTCGGTGAACGCGAGCTCCATCGCGGTCTCTCTTGGGCTTGACGCTCTCTCGGCCGCGAACACCATTCAGGCGGTTATGTCAGCGTCGATGTCGTTCCGAACGCCGTCGATGAACTACTCGCTCATCCGATCGGTCTACATCGACGCCCTCGCGAACGGGAGCTCGTCCACGGTCACGCCACCGCTCTTCGCGATCGGGCTCTTGCCAATCCAGATGAGCCTCTTGACGGGGTCCGTGCAGCTCGATTTCTACGACACGTCGAACACGCTCGTCTACACGCAGACGGTCTTGAACGGCACGCAAGTCACGTCGCTGCCGCTCACGACCGACATCTGGAAGATCGTCGTCACCAACAACACAGCGCCGTCTCAGTACATCCGACTGCCGTTCGAGATCGCGCTGTGATACAAGGAGAGACCATGAAGCGCATTACCTTTGCCCTCTTCGCTCTGTGCATGCTCCTTGGAGTCGCACGCGCGCAGATCGTCAACCCGCTCCGCGTTCAGCAAGCTGGCACGACACTCGCTCTCGAATATCAGCTCAACTTCACGGGGGCGGGTGTCTCGTGCGTGGACAACGCGGGATCGGCGAGGACGGACTGTACAATAAATGGCGCGAGCCTCGGTAGCTACTCGTTCACCACTGTCACGTTTAACATGCCGGCGAACGCGATCTTCGCAAGCTCCGCACAATCGGCGACGAATACAACGGCACTACAAATCAATCCAAATGTCGCCGATGGTGCGACTTCGGTTGTCGTCGATATCAATAACGGAACGACAATTTCCACAGCAGGAGCGTCTTATTTTAGAATCCGAAACAACACGGCCGCGGTATTAAATGTTACGCAATCAGCAAGCGGAACAAAGATTTTAGGATCTGGCGGCGCTACGGCATATGTTCTTATAGATGATACAAATGGAGTATTCTTACAATTCAATACCAATAACTACGTAACGGTATCCGGGCTCGCCGCTAACACAATCAATTTCTATGCCGGTGGAAACAATTCGATCGGAATCGACACGAACGGTATTTTTAGCTCGATAGCCAAAACATACTTACTCGGATCGAGCACCAAGCAGTTCAAACGCCTCTTCACTGCTGGCACTGCGAGCGTTGCAGGCGACTATTCTGCGAGTGGTGGCTGGGGAGCCTCCGCTTCCGTTGGAACGATCACAGGCGACGATACGCACGGTCGATTCACAGTCACTTCCGCTGGAGCCGGTCAAGCGGCCAATCCGACCGTCACGTACACCTTCCACGATGGAACGTGGACAACGGTTCCTTTTTGTCTTGTACACTTAGAATCAACAACAGACACAGTGATTGATACAGTTCAGGTTACACAATCAACAAATGCAACCGCACTAACGATAACCTATAATGGCACACCTGTAGTGGCTAAAACGTATACTATTTCGTTCATCTGCATTGGAGGATAAATGAAATCAATTATATGTACGCTTGCTATCCTTCTCACTACACAAGCCTTCGCAGCTCCGTTCGACGTGCGCAGCTATGGAGCGGTCGGTGACGGTGTCCATGACGACGGTCCTGCTTTTCAGGCTGCATTCAATGCGGCTCTCGTCGGCGGAGGGTCCGTCTATGTCTCTTCAGGAGTCTTCAAGATCACGACTCGGGTAGTCATCACGAACAGTCTTACTCCATCGGCAGTAGTGCACTTCTATGGTGAGGGTTCCAACTCGCGCATCGTCCCGAATACACCTAACGATCTCGCCACATTCAACTTCCACTTCTTCAACGACCGCGGAGCACTAGAGATCGACCACCTCGTCTTCGACGGAGCACCCGTCGGCAGCTTGAACGTCGGTGGGTACATGGTGGAGCTCGACCGCTGCATCACGAGAATTCATGACGTATACGTCTACGGAATGCAGGCGACGAACGGGCTCTTCCAAAACAGCGGTGGCGTTCTCGACATGACTACCGTACGAATGGCGAGTAGCAATCGAGGAGGTCTCGGAACGACGGACGCTTTCGTGTCCAACATCCCGTCGATCGGCGGGTGGCAGGGCTTCTCCGCCTACGATTGCTGGTTCGGCGACGTGTTCGACATCTCGCCGTGGCTCGCAGGGCACCTCCTCTACTTCGGCGACCCAGTTTTCTATACCACGAAAGCATTCAACCAACCGTTCCTGGCAGGAGATGATGCCGAAGTGAACGCGGCTGATTCTATGCAGGTGGAGCCACAGCGATACATCACCGACGGGATTACGGTCGAAATTTCGCGTTGTCGATTCTCGAACGCAAAATTCTCGACGGTCAAGTTCGATCCGACGGATGGTCGCTATCGACGGATCTGGATTCACGATTCGAACTTCGCGACGCAAGACTCGAACGCTCTACCGAACATCGAAATCAAGCAGGCCGACTACGTAACGGTAGAGAGAATGTGGTCGGGTAACGGTGGTGTATCGAATCAACGCCCTTCGATATCTCTCGTCGATGCTGGACACATCATCCTCTCGCACTGCCATTTCACGGGCGATGATCTCTACCGTCCCCCCGTCAATGGCGCGGTCTACGTGACAGCGGACGCCGCATGCAAGAGCCTCTACGTGGTCGATTCCTACTACAAGGCGATCGAAACGCAGTGCCCGACGATGATCAAGATGGGAGAGACCGTAACGAGACTTCGTCAAGCCGCGAACGTGACAGCCGGTTCGCTCGTCAAACTCGATCCATCGAATGCAGGACACGTTCTCACACTTGGCACGAACGACTCTGTTGGAATGCGTACGGGCGTGGCCCTCGACTCGACATCAAAAGCAACCGGATATGCTCTTTTCAACGCGTCGCTTTCAATCACCGAAGGCGACAACTTCGTTCTCAGCGACGGTATGAACAATACTCAAACGATCACGTTCTCGCTCTCTGGAGCCCCAGGTGCAGTCAGTGTCAACAACGGGATGACCGCCGACCAAAGAGCCACCGCGCTCGCAAACTTCATCAACGCGCTTCACGGTTCCAGCTTCAAGATCACGGCTGCTACTGTCGGAGGCGGATCGGGACGCGTGAACTTCACAAACGATGTTGAAGGAACCGTCGGTAACGTCTTTACATTCTGGAATTCGAATACCGTCTCAGGCAGCGTCTCCGCAGTGCTCGGCGCGATCAAGGTGTTCGCGATGGGAGGTGGACAGTCCTACGTCCGCATTGCAGAGATCGGCGGTCAAGAATTGTCCGTGAAAAGTGATGGAAGCTCTGCCATCAACCCCGGCGACACACTTACGCTATCTGCGAACGCTGCTGGTCATTTCACCAAGGCGAGCACGAACGTGATAGCGGTCGCGACGTCGAGTGCGCCCGCTACACTCGATGCAGTTTTCACCGCCATTGTGAGATAAGGACCATGACAAAAACAATCATTCTGTGCGTTTTGCTGTCGGCGATTGGCTACGCGGATGAAAAAGCGACACTACCACCGCCTCCGAAACGCATGTCGCGCGAGGCCGCGTTCGAGCTCAAGAGTTTGCTCCTCGAGATCGAGAAGCTCAACGTGCTCATCGGCGCAAAGGTCAAGAGGCGAAACGAAATTTTTAAATCCTCCCAGGTCGATCCTCAGACCGACAACGTCGACTTCGAGAGCGATGTCGGTGCCATCCATCGACCACCCACACCGCCTCCCAAAAAGTAGACTCGCCAACGCGATCTATTGTAGTCTCGTGGGCATGACACTCACACGACGACTCCTGGCCTTCCCTGCGTTCGTTCTCCTCACCCTCCTCGTGACCTTCGGCTTCGCGCTCGCGGAGTCCGTCCCGCCGAGCCCAACCGATCCGCCCAAGTTCATCCAGGCGCTCCTCGACGCGGTCAAGGCCAAGAACTGGCATCTCCTGGTCGCCCTCGTGCTCATCGGCGCGGTCGCCGGCCTTCGCTGGCTCTCACCGAAGATCCACGGCCGCATCGGCGCCTGGCTCAACACGCAGCGCGGCGGCACAGTGCTCGTGCTCCTTTGCGGCGTCCTGGGAGCCATCGGGACGGCCCTGTACGGCGGCGCCAAGGTCGACGTGAACCTCATCCTCTCGGGCGTCACGATGGGCGTGCTCGCAAGCGGAGGCTGGAATGTTCTCTGGGACTTGATCGCGCCTTCGAAGACGCCTGTCGACGTGCACTCGGCTCCGACGATCCCGATCCAGAAAGTAGGATGACATGACCACCTACAGAATCCGCCGCGTGCGCCACTACACGCTCTCTGACATCCTCTTCGTCGCCGCGTACGTGGTGCTCTTCTTGGGCATCTTTGGTATGGTCGCCGCCTCATGTGAGCAGGCCGCGCACGCCGACGTGCCGCTCATCTCGACAGGGCCATCGGTGGGCTTCACGCGCATCGGCTGGAAGGCGAAAGATCCGACGCGGCTCAACCTCGGCAACGACACGTCCATCGACGCCCTCGCCGCTGCACTCGGCTGGGCGCTGCGCATCAACCCGCCGAAGCTGTGCAAGAACAACGTCTGCTACATGAGCTGGGACTTCACCCTCTTCGCGAACGTGTCGGGTCTACCCACCTCGGGCGGGATCTCCCTCGCGACCGGGCCGAGCTTCTACAACGGCCTCGGCGGCTTCCAGGTCCAGTACAACTTGATCTCGGGCTACGACGTACCAGGCCGCGGGCCTGAGGGACTCTTCACCGGGAACAACGGCGGGATTCGCAATCTCGCTTTTCTCTTCACCGTGTCGACGAACCTGCTCATCCAGAAGCTCATGGGCTCGCCATCCAAAGTCGGCGTCTCGGGGCCGCCTCCGCCGAACTACGGGAACCCGTTCAGGCGATGACTGAGGTACGGGTCGTGAAAAACATCGCGCCTAAACCTCGCACACTCGTCTATCGCGACACTATTGCACCCGGTAAACAAGTAGAGCTCAGACCAGTCAATGACGTCGATGACATCGAGATGTTTCGCGGAGAAAAAATAGTCGTTCCCGATCCGCATGGCTTTCGCCTGTTCGGACGAATTTATAAAGAAGGTGCTACAGCTCGCATTATGGGACCACAATTCGAAGACCAAGCTCCAAGTTTTGTGACTGAAATAGGTGGTGTACGAGCAGACGATCTTTCGAATTGTAGTTTTGTTTTTAGTTCGTGCAAACCTAACAATTTCGTCCTCGTGGTGACGAATCATTCCGATAAGGAAGAGACGTTTGTTGGTGAAGTCGTCGGACGCGCGATACTCAAATCAGATTGCCATCCATAATGCAACTACGCTTCAAGTCGTTCCAAGACTTCGTCACGTTCGGAAACTCCGACGTGATCGCGACCGAGGACGACTGGCGCGAGGTCGACGGCGAGTTCCACTGCCAAGCCGAGAGCACCGATGGCGCCAGATGCGGCATCATGGTCAAGCATACCGGCACGCCGCATCGGTTCTGCAGGCGGTGGCCGCACGAGGGCTACTGCAACATGGGGTGTTATCAGTGAGGGCAGTCAAAGACGGTCTCGGCATCGTTCGAAACATGAGCGCGTGTCTCGCGCCGTCACGCTACCACGTCAGCCGCTCAATACCTGCGATGTCGGGGTTTGGGTTCGGCCCGAGTTCACCACTGCCCGACTCGGCTGACACGCGCGTGCTCGAACCCTACGACATCGTCGACCAGGGACACGAAGGCCGGTGCGTTGGGTTCGCCATCGCGGGGCTCATGAACCAGCTCCTCCGGCGAGAGGGCGTCACGGGAGCGAAGGTCTCCGGCCAGTACGTCTACGACGAGGGGCGCATCCTCGAAGGCGTGCCGCTCTCAGAAGACCGCGGGATGGTCATCGCCGACGGCGTCCAGATCGCAGTCACGACCGGCCTCCCCGACGAGAGCGCGTGGCCGTACTCGGCTCCAGGCTCGGTCACGCCCCCGCCCGCGAGCGTCACCCAAGTGGCTCACCACAAAGTCGACCTCGAGTTCGCGTGCCCTGACCGACTGACGATGCTCGCGTCGATCGCACAGGGCTTCGGCGTAGTCGGTGGCATCGACTGCTTCTCCGAGCTCATGAGCGTAGAGGCAGCCGCGACAGGAGAAGTGCCCTACCCGAGCGACACGAAGAGCTTCGTCGGGAGGCATGCGATCATCTTCGTCGCCTACGACATGCCGTCGAAGTTGGTGGTGTTCCGAAACTCGTGGGGCGGCTGGGGCCGAGCTGGCTTTGGAACGCTGCCGTTTCAGTACATCGACGACTTCGCCTCGGACATGCACAGCTTCAGGCTGGCGGAGCGCGCGTGATGAAACGTGCACGCCACATCACAGCCGCCGAACGCCGCGCGATCAACGACCTTGGCGACGAGATGTATCGACGCGAGGCTTGGTGGCGCGCGTTCGCCAAAGAGTGGTGGTACATCGGCGAATGGTCGCGTTGCGGCTCGTTAGATGATCCGCCGTGTTGGTTGCACCTCAGCGACTGGATTCTCGCTGAATATCGAAAGCAAGACGCACAATGAGACTCCTCCTCATGACCTACGTCTTCTCCTACGCGCTCATGGGCGGCTGTCCCGCGCCCATCCCGCTCCGCGACCGACCCGCCGGCCTCACCGAGCCGCTCGCTGGCCTGCCCGAGTGCGCGGTCGACGCGAACATCGAGCCCCACAACTCGGACAAGTGCGACGGCGAGTTCACGTCGCCAGACATGGGCCTCTACCCGTGCGTGCTGTGCAGGAACGCGAAGACGGGGGCGTGGTTGGGGAACTGCGTGATCAAGTCGCTGGGTGTGTTCTGTGTCGTCGGCGACTGCGTGGTCGACGGGCGGTGTTCGAAGAGGTCGGGCGCGGTGGGGAGTGAGAGGCCGAAACGATGAACTACCGCCACTCAGTGGTCAGCTTCCCCGTCACGACACTCAAGCCGGGCGAGAAGGACATCGTCCAGGTCGACGACATCCGCACGCCGTTTCGACCGTCGAAGCTCATAATCTCGGCGACCATGAACGAGATTCGTGGGCGCTTCAAGCTCAAGCGCTCACGACTGCCACTCCTCGACCGCGACAACATCATCAACGCGTACACGAGGGTCTATCGGTGCCGGCGTGGCAAGAAAGTCTGGTTTCGTCGAGGACGCACGACGGTCGAGTATGGTGGCGGATGGGTCGCAGGTGATCGATGGGGCGACCAGCGCGAACGGCGCATCAAGCCATTCGTGCGCACCTACTTGCCATCGAGTGTCGTGTACATCCCGACGGATGCGGCCGAGTACATCGTCCTTCAACAGCTCAGTTGCGACGACGGACAGCAGATGCCAGGCAATGGCGTGTCGGCTGCTTTCTTCGGGCCTGACGTGCTGGGAAACGGCATCTCCCTACCGACGACGACTCGGCACATCTCGATGCACCTCAAGAACATCGGCGACGTCGTAGTGCGTGTGCAGGCTACTCTCTTCGGATACACGCTCGACCAGGCGCCGACGCTCGAAGAGGTCTTACAATGATCTCCGAAAAGGCGTGCTCTCTTTGTGGCATGCGCTGGGTTTGCGAACACGTATTCCCAAACGGATATGATGCCAGCGTGTCATTTCGACCCAACGACGATTATCAGCCCGTTGAGTACAAAAACGACATGTGCTGGAACTGCATCGCGTACGCAAATCAGCAAGCGGACTTCGATGTTGTTCTGGAAACGTGTGGTGTCGAATGACTGATCGAGAACGAGCGTTGTTCACGAAAGTTCTGTCGCGGCTACTTCGCGCAGTGAACGACCTCGACCAAGAATCGACATTCCGCAACATTGCGAGCCAAGAGCTTAACGACCTCTACTGTGACATCTACGAGCTACGCGACGGGAAACGTCCTGAAATCGCACGTGAGGCCGATCGCTACTTCCCAAACGGTGTGATCAAATGACCTGGCTCTTCCTCACCGTCACGCTCGCGCACTACACCCACGCTCCCGACGGCACGCTTCTACCCGATCCGAAGGTCACGACCGGGCCAGTGCGCGAGGACGCGACGAGAGAGCAGCTCTGCGCACACGGTTTCACCACTAAAAAGTACCGCCATACCTCGCACGAGACGAAGTGCCAAGCGTACGCGAACTACGGGCTCCTCGGACCAGGATGCAAGCAGCCGGTCGGTGTGCATGAACCGTTGCCGAAAGCCGTCGGTCCATTTGAAGTGGACCATTTGTGTCCTTTGACCCTCGGAGGCCAAGACGTGATCGAAAATCTCTGGCCCCAAGCTGGCCCGGCCTATCACGTCAAGGACAAGCTCGAGGTGCTGCTTCACCGGCTCGTGTGCAAGGGCGAGATTGAGCTCGCGGACGCGCAGGCGTGCATTCGAGTCAATTGGGAGACCTGCTGGAGAAAGTGGGGTCCAAAGTGAAAATCATCGTCAACACCAAGGTGCTGCAATTCTTCGGCAGCCAGATCCGCTACGACGAGGTCGTCAAGCTCGCCAACATGACGGGCTACCCATCCGTGATCTACCGAGGTCCACCCCACGGCGACTCTCAGCGACGCGGGATCATGGACCCCGGCTGTGATGCCGTCGAGATCGAAGACGGCATGGTATTCAACGTCGTGCACACGGGTGCTGCATGAACATCGCCGGCATCGAAATCGACGAGTCCGTCGGCGGCGAGATCCGCTACGAAGCAGGCGCAGCCGTGGACGCCGACGGATGTCCTTTTGCCTACGCGCTCCCCTCCTCCGGCCTCGTCGGGCTCGACAACATCCGAAACGCGCTTCACGATGTGAACGACGACCCGGAGAACCCCGAGCACGGCTACGCAGGCGTGGTGGTGAACCCGAACACGGGAAAGCCCGTCGTCCAGATCGACGGACCCTTCGCCGGCTACTTGCTCTCGCCGACGTCGCTCCAAGACGAGCGCTGGCCCATCTACGACTACCGCCGCTACGTCGACGCCTCGCAGATTCCATTCATCGCCATCCCGCCCGCTCTCCGTGACCTCGGCGTGGGGGGGGGGGGGGGGGGGGGGGGGGGGGGGGGGGGGCGGGCCGGCGCGGGGGGG
>VFSW01002439.1_pt1 | contig 28052 bp, 28 predicted proteins | sample 5358111 | NCBI WGS metagenome assembly VFSW01 (sample SAMN11554181, study PRJNA540505) | mine drainage metagenome | isolation source: sediment from site ElyBrook_90M | place: USA: Ely Copper Mine, Vershire, VT | collected 2017 | reverse complement strand
GGTTCGCGTGGGCCCTACACCCCCCCCCCCACAACCCCCCCCTCCCTCCCCGCGCCGTGTGGGTGGGGGGGGGGCGGGGGGGGGGGGGCGGGCCCCCCCCCCCCCCCCCACGAATCTATCCAGCCGTGACATCGGCGGTCAGCATCAGGCGGTCGTTCTGCGGGACGCCGGCGGCTTCGAGCGTCTCCTCTTCGCGGAGTTCGCGCCCGAGCGCCTTGCTATCCATCCGATAGTTCATCGGTCGACCATCGGGTCCGGTGGTGGGCAGTTGCAGCGTGGACGCCAACTCCGGCAGCAACTCGCGCACGGGCACATCGTTCGGGACTTCGGCGGTTCGAGAACCACCGGCGGGTAGAACGACGGTCACGGGAACATCAGACATGGTGCACCTCCATTTGGGTTTGTAGACCTTCCGGCTTTTGAGACCTGGAAGGTCTGGTGGATTATTTCAACTTGATCTTCGGTCGCGCTTTGAGTTTGGGCGCGGCTTTTGGATTCGGACTTGACGCGGTCGATTCGGAAAGTTTGACGCGCTCGGGGCGCAAGAGTTCGTGCTGGTCTACTGGGAAACAGCCGGGATGCGTTAGCCGGTATTGCCGGCTCCACTTGGCGGCTTCGGCGTCCCAGGGAAACGGCGGCTTGGTCGGATCGTCGTGATAGTTTTTCCACTGCGCCATCTCGCCCAGCATGACGACCAATCGATCGAGCGAGCGCGCCGCCGTCCACCACGCCGCGTCGATGCACACGCTGCCGTTCGCGCCCTTGATGTTCGGATGCCAGATCGGCGTGAGCCATTTCAAGCCGGGCCAGCGGTGCGGGTACTCGTTGTGCAGATAGATCGCGACCTGGTGCTTGTCGCCGTAGCGCGGCTTGCCGAACGCATCGACGCCGACGATGCTCTTGCACTTGAACGTGACGATGTATTTTTCCGGCGGAAAGCCCGGCTTGGGATCGACCACTTCAAAATCGATCAGGTCGCTGTGCGCTTTAAGTTCCAGCAATTTTTCGTAATCGGCTTTGAGCCGGCGAAAGCGCGGGCTTTCATTCACGAGCGATGGCGCGCCGGCGGTCACATCGGCGGTAATCATCAGCCGGTCGCTTGCCGGCACCTGCGCTTCCGCGAGCGTTTCGGATTCGCGCAGTTCGCGCCCTAGCGCCTTGCTGTCCAACCGATAACCCATCGGTCGACCATCCGGACCGGTGGTAGGCAATTCCAGCGCGGAGACCAACTCCGGCAAGAGTTCGCGGATGGGTACATCGTCCGGCACTTCGGCAGTGCGCGCGCCGCCGGCGGGCAAAACAATGGTCACACTGAGATCAGGCATAAGTCCTCCGAATGAAAGGATGAGGGATGAAGGATGAAGGCGGAAAATATTTCCGTTCTAGCTGGAGTTTTCATCCTTCATCCTTCCGCCTTTATCCTTCAGGTATTCAGATGCGGCACCTGGCATTTGCCGGTGATCGCCCAGCAGTCCGCGTGGTGCGGCGTACCGCAGACCTCGCACACCTTGACGCCGCGCGGGTCGTTGCGCTTGACAATGTCCAAACAGTACGGACAGCGGTCTTCCACGTGACCGACGATGCGCGCGCCGTTGTGATTGTTGTTGCTTGCCGCGTGGGCGTGCGCTTGCGGCGAGCGCCGACGGTGCAGGATCGACGAGCGACGCGTGCGGCGCGGCAAGGTTTGGATCGGCGCGGGTGCCGGCTCCGGCGGAGGCGTCATCGCGCGCGGCTGGACAGCGTGCGCGGCTTCATTCGCTGCCGGCTTGCGCTGCGGCAAAAGCGCGAACGGTATCCTCAGAACCCACAACGCCAGGTGGCTGAACAACTGCGCGAACGGGACTGTCCAGGCGGGCCACATCCCGGCGAACACGCCGGCAATCGCGATCAGCCACTCCAGGTCCCACGTCGTCGCGCCAGTCTCGTTGAACAGTTGCGCCGCGTTGTAGCCGTTTTCGTACAAACCGCCCGCCAAGCCGAACGGCACCGTCAGCGCGATAATCAGCAGGGCGACGAGCACGCGCGCCGCTTTGTGCCACGCGAGCGTCATCCGATTAAAAGCCAAGCCGGTAATCATGCTGCCGGCGAACGCCAGCGGCATCGCCGCGCCGATGACGAGCCACGGCGACAGCCACGCGTTGAGTCGAATCTGCGTCCAGCCGAGCAGAAACCCCCATCCCGCGCCGATGATGAGACTGAGCGTCAAGCCGATCCGAAGACGCCAATTCGCCTGTTGACGATTTTGCATTCTACTGGTCTGCGCTGCTGCGCGAGAGCGCGCTTGTGGTCGCGCGATCTGAGCGTCCATCTCCATTTTTTGTCACCGACATTCCTCAAGAAGGCACTTTGTCTGCATGCACCACGATGCGCGGACGGGACGGTGCGAGCACGATTGGTTCATCTGGCAGCGTCGCGCCAAGTTTGATCTGTGGACGCGGATGGATTCGCACGCGCGCGGCGCGGGGCGAACGCGCGCCGCCCTCGAAATGCGCCCAGTGCAGCGTGTCTGGCAAATCGCCGGTGAGTTCGAAAAAGCGGTACTCGTTCTCGTTGCGCGCGCGGATAATGTGCAGCGGCGGAACGCCGACGCCTAGCAGCGTGCGGTTGAGGAACGGCTCGTCGCCGGTGATGACGTGCGTCATGTGAACTTCGCGCAGGTCGCCGCAGCCGGGGCAAACGCCTTCGGTGTAATCGACTTGCGAGATGGGTTTGAACACTTCGGTCACCGTCTCGCACCGATGACATTCCAGACTTTGCACGAGTTCCTGATCGAGTTCGAGGATCGCGCCGAGTCCCAGCGCGTCGCGCGCGATCCGCAGCATCTCCGCGACCGTCGTCGTCGACGCTTTGCGGTCGGCGAGTTCGGTAATGTCGCCATAAACCCAGTGGCTCTCGCAATTCTCGTCCGGCGTGTAGGCGGTCGTGTGAAATTCGTTCGTCAATCCGTTGACGTGCGTCACCTGTCCCGCGTTCACTGGCATCTGGTGAATCAGTTTAAGCGCTTCCTGCGATTGCATTCCGCCAACAATGCCGGAGATCGTCGGCGTCGTCGGCACTTTGCCGAGCAAAATGTTTTGCCGCGCGAGCAGCGGGCAGGAATAGCGGAGCGACATCTCGCGGCGCGCCTGTTCGGTCAGCGTGCATTCGTAGCACGCGCCTTGTCCCGGCACAAAGACGCGCACCAACCCGAACAGTTCTTGAATCGCGCCATCGACCCAGGGCTTGTTCAGCCGGTACGCAAAGCGGTTGATCGACAGACGCGCCTCGCGGTTGTCGAGGCAGCCGATGATCGCGTCCATCCGGCGGAAGACGCCGAGACCGAGCGCGGTGTTCACGTCGCCGTGAAAATACTGAACATGCACATCGGGGTTGAGTTCCTTGACGCGGCGCGCAGCGACTTCGGATTTTTTCTGCCCGTTGTCCTCCGCGCGGAACAAGACCGACCGGCTGAGGTTCGCGGCTTCGATGGTGTCGAAATCGACAATAAAGAGATTGCCGACACCCATCAGCGCGAGATTCTTGAGCACCTCGTTGCCGAGCGCGCCCGCGCCGATCACCATCACGCGTGCGGCTTGCACCTTGTCGCGCTCCCACCATGAAATGAAATCGAACGTCGCGAGGCGGTCCTTTTTCAAGTTGGGAATGTGAATCGGTTTTTCCGGAGCAGGGGGCAGCGACGCGAGTCCGGCGACGTGCACGCGCCCGGAGCCATTGCCCGGCGCGTGAGTCGTCCGCGCCGGCGGCGTTTCTTTCGATTCCTGCAGCGAGCGCTGCGCGTGCGGAATCAATTCTTTCGCGTTCGGATTGACGAAGGTGCCGATGCCGGGGCGAATCTCGACGATGTTGACCGCGGCGAGACTTTGCAGGGCTTCGCGCACGGTCGAGCGCGCGACCTTCAGTCGATCCATCAAATCGCGCTCGGACGGCATCTTCTCGCCGGGCTTGATCGTGCCATCGGCGATGAGTTTGAGCAGACGTTCTGCCACCGAACGCGCCAGCGTGTTGTGAGCGACAGGTCCAATCTTCATTGGTATTCCTTCTGGTTTTCTGGTCAGACCACCAAACCGATGGTATTGTATCGCCTAATTTCGGTTTTGCCAATAGTACATCGGTACCGCCCCGTCGCGGGCTTGAAAACAGCCGTTTTTTGCTTTGTCGACGGCGCGCTTGGCTTGAACCGTCGCTGACTCTTGCGAAGGAATCGACTTGTGGTATAATGCCCGCAGGTGGACTGCTCCGCTCAACTTTCTGCAGGACGGCAGGTGCCTGCAAGGTTAATGACGATGCCCCGACAGAACAAACTCGTTTTCGATTTCAACTCCGCGCTCGAACATCTTGAGAGCGACAGCAAATTGTCCGCTTCCGCGGTGAGCGCGCTGTCCAACGCGACCAGACAAAACCTGGCGGCGTTCGCCCAGACCTGGATCCGCTTGCCCGTCGAACGCCGCCAGCAAGTCGCGCAGATGCTGGTGGACCTGGCGGAAAAAAATATCGCGCTCGATTACAATTTGCTCTTCCGTTACCTCCTGAACGACGACGACGCTCAAGTGCGCGCGCTCGGCATCGATGGGTTGTGGGAAGACGAAGATGTCGCGCTGATCAAGCCGCTAATCGGATTTTTGCGCAGCGATCCGAAAGCGCGCGTGCGCGCCGCCGCCGCCGATTCGCTCGGTCGATTTATGCTGCTCGCAGAGTACGGTCGCCTGCCGCAAGCGTCGTACGCCGATCTGATTTACGAAGCGCTCCTCGCCACGATTCGCGGCGGCGCGGAAGACCTGGACGTTCGCCGCCGCGCGGTGGAATCGCTGGCGTACTCCAGCCGCGAGCCGGTGCGCGATGTCATCGCCGCCGCGTACGCGGACGACGCCGCGGAGATGCGCGTCAGCGCGGTTGCGGCGATGGGGCACAGCGCGGACGCGTACTGGCGCCGGACCGCGGCGGCGGAACTCGATTCGCCCGATCCGCGGATGCGGTATGAAGCTGCGCGCGCGATAGGCGAACTGGAGTACCGCGCGGCGGTGCCGCGCTTGATCGAACTGCTCGACGATCCCGACCGCGAAGTGCAGATGGTGGCGATCACCGCGCTCGGTCAGATCGGCGGACGCGCGGCGAAAGACGCGTTGACCCAAGCCGCCGCATCGGAGGACGAAGTGCTGTGCGACCTCGCGGACGAGGCGTTGCAAGAGTTGCAATTCTCCAGCGACCCCAATTTTCTTCTGTTCGATCTCGATGTGGACGATGAATCAGACCTTCTGGACGAACTCAGCGTGAGCGAAGAAGACGATGAGTGATTCCCCTCGCGCGCAAGCCATGCTGTCTGTTCTCGTCCTGACCCCGCGCGCGATCGACCTCTGAGCCGGCGTCGCCGATGACTCTGTCTGCGCTGGCATCGATCCTCGTCAACATCATCGCGCCGATCATCCTCGTCGCGGCAGCAGGTTTCGTGCTCGCCCGCGCGCTAGACCTGGACGCGCGTTCCCTCTCGCGCACCACGCTCTACTTTTTCACTCCCGCGCTGATTTTCGACGCGGCGTATCGGACGCAATTCACCGGCGAGTACGTCGCCATCAGCGTGTTCGCCGTCATTATCACCGCGCTGATGGGGATCATCACCTGGCTGCTCATCAAAATCATGCGGTACGACCGACTGACCGGCAGCGCGTTTGCGTTGGGCGTCTTGTTCGTCAACGCCGGCAATTACGGACTGCCATTGATTTTGTTCGCGTACGGTCAAGCTGGCTTGGATCGCGCCGCCATCTACTTTGCGATCACCGCCGTCCTTTCGCAGACGCTGGCGATTTTCATCGCGGCGCGCGGGCGCGCGAGCGCGCGCGATGCCTTGCTCAACGTTCTCAAAATGCCGCTCGTCTACGCGGTCGTGCTGGGATTGCTCTTGAAGGCGACCGGCGTCAGCGTACCCGACCCGCTGATGAAATCGGTTGATCTGGCTGCCAGCGCGGCAGTGCCCGTGATGCTGATTATCCTGGGAATCGAATTGGCGCACGTGACGCTCGGCAATGACCGCCCCACGATCGGGCTGGCGACGATTGCCAAGCTCGTCATCACGCCGTTGGTCGCGTTTCCGCTCGCCGCGCTCGTCGGGCTGCAAGGCGTTGGACGCGCCGTATCGATCATCGAAGCGTCGATGCCAACCGCGGTGATGGCGTCGATTGTGGCGGTTGAATTCGATGCGCGTCCCAAGTTGGTCACCGGCATTGTCTTTGCATCGACGATGTTCAGCATTGTCACGCTGACGGTGCTGCTGGGGATTTTGAAATAATTTGTAGGGGCGACCCTGCGTGGACGCCCGGGCAGTCACGCAGGGCTGCCCCTACGAGGAAACACCAATGAACGATCTTTTCTTCGATCTCGAAACGCAAAAGTCGATTCAAGATGTGGGCGGGCGCGAGAACATTCGGCTGCTGCGCGTTTCTGTCGCCGTGACGTTTTCCACCGCGGCGAACGCGTTCAAATCGTACACCGAAGCCGAGGTGCCCGCGCTCATCGCGGATTTGAAAGCGGCAGACCGCGTCATCGGTTTCAATCTGCTGGGATTCGATTACGCCGTGCTCAAATATTACACCGCGGAACGCCTCAACGATTTGCGGACGCTCGATTTGCTCGACGACATTTACAACAAGCTGGGTTTCCGCATCGGCTTGGACGCGCTCGCCGCGGCGACGCTGGGCGCGCGCAAATCAGCGGACGGACTCGCCGCGATCCGCTGGTTCCGCGAAGGCAAGATCGACGAATTGATCGCGTACTGCCGCGACGATGTGGCGATCACCAAGCAGCTCTTTGAAGCGGGGCGCGACCGGGGCTTTGTCCAGTTTGTCGATCGCGATGGACGGACCAAGAAAGTAAATGTGAGTTGGAAATGATTGGCTTTTGTCCGGCGTCCGGATCCCAATTCGCTGTTTTGCCGCTTTTTCTGATTCGCGGTATAATAGCCGCGAAATTGCCTCTGTGAAATCGACCTCTCGCCAATCGTCCCACTGGCATCATACCGTTCGACGTAGAACGATTCTCGAAAGGAGGTGATGAGAAACCCGCTTCAATCACCTTTACGGCTCGCTGAAGAGTTCAATCATCAAGGAGGAGACAGAATGCGTAGACGAATTTTCGTTCTCATTGCTCTGCTTGCGTTGGCGGTGATCGCGCTGGCAGCGTGCGCGCCCGCGCCAACGCCTGCGCCCACACCCGCGCCGCCCACTGCCGCACCCGCGCAGCCGACGAGCGCGCCCGCGCCAACAACGGCGCCGGCGCCGACGAGCGCGCCGGCACCCACGACCGCGCCTGCGCCGACGACCGCGCCAACCGCCGCGCCGACCACTGCGGCGGCTGCAACGACGAGCGGGTATAAAGTCGCCCTCGTCACCGACATCGGCGGCATTGACGACAAGTCCTTCAACGCGACGGCGTGGAAGGGTGTTCAGGACGCGATGACCAAGCTCGGCGTTCAGGGCAAGTATCTCCAGTCGCGTCAGCAGACCGACTATGAAAAGAACATCCTGGAGTTTGTCCAGGAAGGTTATCCGATGATCGTCACCGTCGGCTTTTTGCTGGGACCGGCGACGGCGAAAGAAGCGCTCGCGAATCCGAACGTCAAGTTTGCGATCGTGGACTATTCGTACCCGGACTGCTATCCCGGGGCGGTGGTCGGCAAGGACTGTGGTTCGAACAATCCAATCCCCAACGTCCGCGGGTTAGTATTCCAGACGGATCAAGCCGCGTTCCTCGGCGGCTATCTAGCAGCCGGCATGTCCAAGACGGGCAAAGTCGGCACGTTTGGCGGCTTGCAGCTTCCCACCGTCACGATCTACATGACCGGCTTCCAGTCGGGCGTTCAGTACTACAACTCCAAGCACAATACGAACGTCCAGGTGTTGGGCTGGGACAGCAAGACCAACAAGGGTCTGTTCACCGGCACCTTTACCGATCCCGATAAAGGCAAGACAGCCGCCCAGTCGCTGATCGACGAAGGCGCGGATGTTGTGTTGCCGGTCGCCGGCTTGACCGGTAACGGCGCGTTCACCGCGGCGCAGCAAGCCAACGTGTATGCGGAAGGCGTCGATACGGATCAGTGCGTTTCCGTCCCCTCGGCGTGCCCGGTGCTGCTCACCAGCGTCGAGAAGAACATGGATGTCGCCGTGTTTAACTCGATCCAGTCGGCGATAAATGGCACCTTCCAGGGTGGCACGAACTACGTCGGCACCTTGTCGAACGGCGGCGTAGGGCTAGCGCCGTTCCACAATATGGACAGCAAGATTCCTGCTACGCTGAAGACCGAACTGGACCAGGTGAAAGCGGACATCATCAGCGGCAAAATCCCAACGGGCTTTGCGACGCTGAAATAGAATTTCGCGGTCACTGACCTGACTTTTCGGCGGTGCTGGGCGCCTGCCTGGCACCGCCGATTTTTGTAAGGTAAACCCATGGCGCCTCTTCTCGAACTGCGCGGGATCACCAAGCAATTTCCGGGTGTTCTCGCCAACGATCAGATCGACCTGACGCTTGAGCCGGGCGAAATCCACGCGCTCCTCGGTGAAAACGGCGCGGGCAAGACGACGTTGATGAACATTCTCTACGGTCTCTACACGCCGGACGCCGGCAAGCTTTTGATTCGCGGTAAAGAGGCGCAGATGACCAGCCCCGACCAAGCTATTCACTTGGGCATCGGGATGGTTCACCAACACTTTATGCTGATCCCGCCGTTCACCGTCACCGAGAACGTGATGCTGGGCGACGAGACGCTCCAGCGCGGCGTCTTCCTCGATCGCGCGACCGTCGCCGCGCGGATCCGCGAAATCTCCGAGCAGAACAATCTCCAGGTGAACCCCGACGCCTACGTCAAAGACCTTTCGGTCGGCGCGCAGCAGCGCGTGGAAATTCTCAAGATTCTCTACCGACAATCGGATATTCTGATTTTGGACGAGCCGACGGCGGTGCTGACGCCGCAGGAAGCCGAAGATTTGTTCAAGGTGATCCGCGCGTTGGTCGCGCGGCAGGTCTCGGTCATCTTCATCTCTCACAAATTGAAAGAAGTGATGGAGATCGCAGACCGCATCACGGTTTTGCGGAATGGGCGCGTGGTAGGAACGACCCGCCCGGCGGAAACCGATATGGCGGCGCTGGCGCGGATGATGGTGGGCCGCGAAGTGATTCTCACGGTCGATAAGAAACCGGCGCGCCCGGGCGCCGTCGTCTTGGAACTGGAAGATTTGATGGTTCTGGATGATCGCAAGCACCTGACCGTGAACGGCGTTTCGTTCCAGGTTCACGCCGGCGAGATCCTCGGCGTGGCGGGCGTACAGGGCAACGGTCAAACGGAGTTGGTCGAGGCGCTCACCGGGCTGCGCGCCATTGCCGGCGGACGCACGCGCATCTTGGGTCACGAGACGACCCGCGCGACGCCGCGTCAGATTTTGGAAGCGGGCGTGGCGCACATTCCCGAAGACCGTCAGCGCGACGGCTTGGTGCTCAACTATCCGATTGCCGACAACTTGATCCTAAACACGTATTATCTCCCGCCCTTCGCCAGCGGGATCAGCATGCACGAGAACACTATTTTTGCGACCGCGGAAGAATTAGTCAAGGCGTTCGACATTCGCACGCCCAGCGTGCGGACCGCCGTCTCCAGTCTGTCCGGCGGCAATCAGCAAAAAGTCATCGTCGCGCGCGAGCTGTCGCGTCCCATCAAACTGCTCATCGCGTCGCAGCCGACGCGCGGACTGGATGTGGGATCGATCGAATACATTCATCAGCAGCTGGTCGCCAAACGCGATCAAGGCGCGGCGGTCCTGCTCGTATCGTCTGAATTGGACGAGATCATGTCCCTGTCCGACCGCATCGCGGTGATGTATCGCGGCAAGATGATGGACATCCGTCCGTCCGATCAGGTGACGCGCGAAGAGCTGGGCTTGCTGATGGCGGGCGTTCAGCCGACGTAACTCCGCGCGGATCAAGCATCCGAAGGTTTATCAAGAGGTCATCTCCGTGGCAAATTCTGTCCAAGTCGAAGAAGCGGGAGGCGGTGGGACGCCTGCCGCAAAACCCGCCGCCGCTCCCCGCGCGTCGGTCTGGCAGCGCAGTTTGAACGCCCTCGCCATTCCGGTGCTCGCCTTGTTCAGCGCGCTCGTGCTCAGCGCATTTTTCATCCTCGGCTCCGATCCGGTGGTGCTGACCGCGTGGAGCAAATTCTTTGCCAACCCCGGCGGCGCGCTGGGGATTTCGTGGAAAACGGTCGCCGACGCGTACGGCGCGCTGTTCCTGGGCGCGATCGGCAACCCGGGGCAGATGGCGCGCGCGGCAGAGCTGTATCTCACGACCGGTCAAACGCAGGCGCTGGTCAACGCGTTTTATCCGTTTACGGAAAGTCTCGTCGCGTCCACGCCGTACATTTTCGCCGGGTTGGCGGTGGCGTTGGGCTTCAAGTGCGGCTTGTTCAACATCGGCGCGGAAGGGCAGATTTACATCGGCGCGCTGGTCGCCGGGTTCGTCGGCTATTCCTTCGCCGGCTTGCCCTGGATCATTCACATGCCGCTGACGTTCCTCGCCGGCGCGCTGGGCGGCGCGGTGTGGGGCGCGATTCCGGGTTTCTTGAAAGCCAAGACCGGCGCGCACGAAGTCATCAATACGATGATGATGAATTACGTCGCCTTCAATCTTGCCGACTATTTGCTGAATGGTCCGATGAAGCGCGGCGGTCCGGAAGGATTCATTCCGATTTCGCCGGACATTCAGACCTCCGCTGAATTTCCGCGCTTTTTCCCATCGCCCATTCGTCTGCACCTCGGATTCATCGTCGCGCTCGCGATGGCAATTCTCGTCTGGTGGTTCCTCTACAAAACGACGCTCGGATTTGAAATTCGCACCGTCGGCGCGAACCCGCGCGCGGCGCGCTATGCCGGCATCAGCGTGACGCGCAACTTTGTGCTGGCGATGGCGCTCTCCGGCGCGCTCGCGGCGATGGCGGGCGCGGGCGAGGTGATGGGCGTCAATCACAACATCGCGCAAGGGTTTTCGCCGGGCTATGGCTTTGATTCGATCGCGCTGGCGCTGCTGGGTGGCAGCCATCCGCTGGGTGTGGTGTTCGCGGCGCTGCTCTTCGGCACACTGCGGAACGGGGCGACCAAGATGCAATCGCTTGCCACGATTCCGATCGACATCATTTCGATTGTCCAGGCGTTCGTCATCATGTTCGTCGCCGCGCCGGCGATCATCCGCTGGGTCTATCGCCTCAAAGCCGGCGGCGGCGCGCAGGCGATCTTTACGCGCGGATGGGGAGGTTAGCGATGGCAGCCGTCGCTCAAATCGGCGTTCGATCCGAAACGTTCTCGCGCGCCCGGCTCCTCGGCGCGTTTTACACCGTCGTCGGCTTGGCGATCCTCTTCTTCTTTTCGCGCAACACGCACGTCGGCGAACTGGCGACGCTGGGCTTAAACACGGTGCAATCGGTCAAAGCGATCCAGCTGCCGGACATTATCGTGCCGGTGTTGCCGGTCACCGCCATTCTCGGCGCGTTGGTGACGCTCTTGGGCGTCTGGCAAATGGTTCGCGGATTTCGCACGACGGGCTGGCTGTTGGGCGTCGCGAGTTCCGCCTTCCTGGTCTCGTTTTTGGTGTGGGCAGCGCGCGGCACCTCGTTCAGTCTCATCGGCATTCTCTCCGCGTCGCTGCAACTTGCCACGCCAATCCTGCTGGGCGCGCTGAGCGGCGTGCTGTGCGAGCGCTCCGCCGTCATCAATATCGCGATCGAGGGGATGATGCTAGGCGCGGCGATGACGTCGGTGCTGGTCGCCAATCTGACCGGCAGTCTTTGGCTGGGTTTTTTTGCCGCGCTCGCCGTCGGAGCGTTGCTGGCGGCGTGGCACGCCGTGATGTCCATCCAGTTCAAGATGGATCAAATCGTCAGCGGCACCGTCATCAATATTTTCGCTACCGGGCTGACCAGTTTCCTCAATCAGCGCGTGATGCAGGTGTACCAGAACCTGAATAACCAGGTGACCTTTCCGTTGTTGAGTCAGGTCTCGCCAGAACTCGGCAGAATTCCGATTCTCGGTCCCTTGTTCTTCGACCAAAGCCCGATCGTTTGGATGGCGCTCATTCTGCTCGTGGTCATTCAGGTCGCGTTGTTCAACACACGTTGGGGTCTGCGCACCCGCGCCGTTGGTGAGCATCCGCGCGCGGCGGATACGCTGGGCATCAACGTCATTCGGACGCGCTACATCAACGTCATCCTCGGCGGCATGGTCGCCGGTCTGGGCGGCGCGTACTTTACGCTTGGCTCAGTCGGTCGCTTCGACAAACTGATGACGAACGGCCGCGGCTTTATCGCGTTGGCGGCGATGATCTTTGGCAACTGGACGCCGGTTGGCTCGTTCGCGTCGAGTCTGATCTTTGGCTTTGCCGACGCACTGCAAGTCAAACTGCAAATCCTGAGCGGTCAGGTCAATATCCCGTCCGACTTTTTGCTGATGCTGCCGTACATCGTGACGATGATCGCCCTGGCGGGCGTCGTCGGTCGCGTGGTACCGCCAGCGGCAGACGGGCAGCCGTACGAAAAGCAATAGGGCAGTGACAAATGAACAAATGACAAATGGCATGGCTTCATTTGTCATTTGTTCATTTTTAGTTTGTCATTGGAGAAGCAATGTCCCGCCTCCTCATCCAGAACGTCGATGCGATCACGCTCGACGCGCAGAATCGCGTTGTGAAGGATACGACGATCGCGATTGACGGCAAGAAAATCTTGGCGATTGGCGCCGCGCCGCGCGATTTTGTCGCCGACGAGATCATCGACGGGCGCGATCACGTCGCGCTGCCGGCGTTCTTCAACGCGCACACGCACGCGGCGATGTCGTTGCAGCGCGGCTGGGCGGAAGACTTGCCGTTCGACCGCTGGCTCAACGAGCGCATCTGGGTCGCCGAGTCTGCGCTGACCGAAGAGGATGTGTACTGGGGCGCGGCGCTCGCCGCGTGCGAAATGATTCGCAGCGGCACCGTCGCGTTCGCCGATCATTATTTCTGGATGGACCAGGTCGCGCGCGTCGTCGAGGCGTCGGGCATGAAAGCGCTGCTGGCGTGGTGCGTCTTTGGCTTGGGCGCAGAGCAAGAAATCGGCGGAACGACGCTGGCACGGACGATGGAGTTCGTCTTGCGCTGGCAAAACGCGGGCGACGGTCGAATTCAAACGACGCTTGGTCCGCATTCGCCGTACATCTGCTCGCCGCAGTTTCTTGAGCGCGTCGTCGATGCTGCGCGTCAACTCGGCGTGGGTATTCATTTGCACGTGGCGGAATCGCAGGAGCAAGTCGACCGGTCGATGCAGCAGTACGGCAAAACGCCGGTCGCACACCTTGCCGCGCTCGGAGTCTTCGACGTGCCGGCGATTGCCGCGCATTGCATTTACTTGACCGACGACGACATCGCGATATTGGCGGAGAAGCGCGTGTCCGTACCGCATTGTTCCAAGACGTATCTCAAACTGGCGATGGGCATTGCGCGCGTGCCCGATCTGCTCGCGCGCGGCGTGAACGTCCCGCTCGGCACGGACGGTCCCGCATCGAACAACACGCTCGACCTTCTCGAAGTCGCGCGGATGACGGCGCTGGTGCAGAAAGAGGAACGCCGCGATCCCGCGGTGCTGCCGTCGATGCAAGTGCTCAAGATGGCGACGCAGAACGGCGCGCGCGCGATGGGTTTCATCGGCAGTGGCGTTCTGCAAGCCGGCGCGGCGGCGGACATTATTCTCTTCGATTTCGACAAACCGCATCTCCGCCCGCGCCACGACCTCGCCGCCAACGTCGTCCATTCCGCGCAGCCGGGCGACATCGATTATGTGATCGCGGACGGGCGCGTGTTGCTGCGAAAAGGCGAATTGACGATGCTGGACGAGGAAAAGATTTTGCGCGAGGCGGAGCGGCGCGCGTTTCGGTTGGTCGGGCAGGAATTGCGGCAGGTACGGGATTACAACGGCTGAATGACGGGCGATGTTTGACTCGATTGCTCTCGCCGCTGTCTGCGACGAGCTGACCGATAAAATCCTACACGGGCGCGTTCAGGAGATCGTTCAACTGGACGCGCGTTCTTTTGGCTTCGAGATTTACGCGCAGCACGCGCGCCAGTACCTTTTCGTCACGGCGGACGCGCAGGACGCGCGCGTCCATCTCGTCGCGCAGAAACTGCGCGGCAGCGGCGAAGCGCCCGCCGCGTTTCTGTTGCTTCTGCGGAAATATACCGAAGGCGCATTCGTCGATGCGGTCGCGCAACTGCCGCACGAGCGCGTGCTCAAGATTCAGTTCGATCACGCGGCGGAAGGCGTTTCGACACTCGTCGTCGAAACGATCGGCAAGTACTCGAACCTCATCCTCGTCGACGCGGGCGGCAGCGTGATCGATGCGCTGACGCGCGTCCCGGCGACGATCAACCGCGCGCGGGTGGTGCTGCCCAGACATCTGTACGTTGCCCCACCGCCGCAGGCAAAACTCGCGCCGGATCAGATCAACGCGTCAGACCTTGCGCGCGTGCTGGCGCAAAATCGCGGCGCGCCGCTCTGGCAGGTGTTGGTCAAGTCGATCGCCGGTGTCAGTCCGCTTTTTGCGCGCGAGGTCGCGTTCCGCGTCGCGGCGCGCGCCGACGCGCCATCCGATGCATCGCGCGCACAAGATATTCTGGCGGTGTTGGCGCAATTGTCCCGCGCGTCCTCGGAGACCCCGCGATCTTGGCGTGGGTGGCAGCCAACTGTCGCCTACGAAGACAATGAACCCGCCGCGTTCGCGCCGTACGCGCTGACGCAGTTTGCGGAGGTTCACTCATTCGATTCCATCAGCGCGGCGATTGAAGCATTCTACGGCGCGCCGGACGCGTACGCCGCGGCGAAAGAGCCGCTGCGCGCCGCGTTGATGGACGCGCGCGACAAGTTGGCGCGCAAGCGTGACGCGCTCGCGCAGTCGCTCCCAGACGCGGCAGAGATCGAGCGATTGAAGACGAGCGGTGAAATGATCCTCGCGTACGCGTCGCAGATTGAGGGCGGGCAAGAGATGCTTGCGGCGGAAACGGAGCATGGAAAACTGGAGATTCCGTTGAATCCGCGCTTGTCCGCCGTCGAGAACGCGCAAAAGTATTTTCAGGAGTATCACCGCGCGAAAGACGCGGCGGCGCGCGTGCCCGCGCTGCTGGCTGCCGCGAGCGTGGAGGTGGAGTACGCGGAGCAGATGCTGAACGATTTGGACTTGGCGGAGAACCGCGCGGAACTGGACGCGGCGACGCACGCCGCGCGCGCGGCAGGATTGATCGTGACAAAAACGCGCGCAAAAGCCGCGCCGAGCGAGCCGCGCGTGTTTACCTCGCGCGACGGATTTACGATTCTGGTCGGCAAGAACGCGCGGCAGAACGAGGACATCACTTTTCGCCGCGCCAAGCCCGACGATCTGTGGCTGCACGCGCGAAACGTCGCCGGCGCGCACATCGTCATCGTCCGCGCCGGACGCGAAGCGTCCGAGTCAGCCGTGCGGGAAGCGGCAGCGCTTGCCGCACGGTACTCGCAGGCGCGCGGCGAATCGCGGGTGGAGGTAATCGTCGCGCCGCGCCGGAACGTGCATCGCGCGCGAGGTGGCAAGACGGGGATGGTGACGGTGAGGGAGAGTAGAACGGTTGTGGTAACCAGGTAGACAGGTAAACAAGTAGACAAGTGCCAATTTGCCGAGCACAGGTCTACCTGTTTCCTTGTCTACGTGTTTGCCTATTCGACTTTGATACGCGATGCTTTAGGCGCGGATTTTTCTTTTTCCGCTTTGTCGATCTTTTCGATCCGCGCATCGATCAGCGAGCGCCACGCGAGCAGCGTCTCACGGTGCGCCGCGCGCCGATGCGTCTTGAATTCTTCAGGGAGCCAATCGCCGCGCCACTCTTTCGCTTCCTGACGGAACGCTTTGATGGCGGCGGCGAGGTGGTCTTCCCAGGTCAGTTCTTTTTCTTCATCTGTTTTTGGCATCATCATCCTCCTAGGCAGGTGTTGGTGTCCACCGGCGTGCCTGCGTGGTGAACGCATCAACGTATTGGCTCCAATCGTGCAGCGTTGCTGGATCGAAATCTGCCCCATTTGGCCAAACCAAGGTACGGATTTCTGGATCGATCTTGACTTGGTTAAAGAGGGAAATGTCACGCAGCGGGGCGTACAGGTCGCCTGCCAGAATTGGTCTAAAATCGATCGTTTGCCAGGTGTTGTCATCGAACTGAATGTGCAACGTATAAGGCGCAATAATCTCAAAGGTTGTCACATGATAGATCGGATGAATCATCTGCTCTGCTCCTTACGAAAGAGGCATGATCGGCAATGGACGCTGTCCTGCCTGCAGGCGCTCCCAATCAGCCAACAAATCTGCTTGATGTAGTTCCGCCCATGCCTCGACCAGGCGCTGTTGGCGCTTGGGGAGCGATCCGGAAATCAGCTCAACTGGATCGATGTTATAGACCGCCACTTGATCTTGATGATAGGCATGAAAGTGAGGTGTGTGGTGCGGCGCGCCCGGCTCTGCGAACATCCGGATAATGATGCCAAAGAAACGGGCGATTTCAGGCATGACTACGATTCTCGCTTCTCCGCCACGCACATCAGCGACGTGCCGATCGGCAGATTCACGCGCGCGACCATTGCCGCTTCCACGCGCCCGACCCCGCGTAGCACACTGTTCAGCCACGGCGACACCGGCTCCATTTCGACTTGGTACGCATCCTGATCGAAATGGTGCGAACTCAGATCCTTCTTTGCCCCTGTTCGATTCCGCAGCAGAATCAGCGGCGCGGACATTGGAAACACGAGAAAGAAACCGAACGTCAGCCGGCGCAGGCGAAACCCGGCGCGCTCGACGCGTTCGCGCACTTCGCGCGGCGTGTAGCGATGCTTGTGTCCGTTCAGCACGTCGTTGTAACTCCACAGCCACTGGAACGCCGGCGTGGTGATCGCCAGCGCACCGCGCGGACGCAGCACGCGGTGCGCCTCGCGCAAAATCGCCGCGTCGTCGTCCACGTGCTCGATCACATCGAGCGCGGTGACGAGATCGAACGACGCGTTGGGAAACGGAATGCCGCGCGTCGCGTCGCCCTGGCGGACGTCGTAGCCGCGCGCCTGCGCCATCGCCACCGGGCGCGCGTCCACTTCGATGCCTTGGACGCGCCCGTACCGCGACAGGTGATGGATCATATTCCCCGCGCCGCAGCCGATGTCGAGAACGGCGTTGTCGCGGCGCGTCATTTCTTGATCGAGCAGATTCAGCAGCGACCACGTGCGCGTCGCGAACCACCAGTGCTGGTCTTCCGGCAATTCCCTAATGGCTGGCGCGGTCGTTGCGGTGAAGGTTGCGATAATTCAAACTCCTTCTATCATCCTACGGATATTTTACACCGGTTCGTTAACTCGCGCAATGGCTACGGCTTGGTCATCCACCACCACGAGCCAGCCACGCCGAGCGCCGCGCCGGCGACCACTTCAATCGGCGTGTGTCCGATGAGTTCGCGCAGACGCGTTTCGCTGATGGGATGCCCCTGGAACAATTCGTCGATGATTTGGTTGAGGATGCGCGCTTGGATGCTGGCGGCGCGGCGGACGCCTGCCGCATCGTACATCACAATGATCGCGAACAGGAGCGACACGACGAAGAGGGTCGAGCCGGTGCCGGCTTGAATCGCCACGGCGGTTGCCAGCGCGCACACCGACGCCGAGTGGGACGAGGGCATGCCGCCTGCGCTCGTGAGCAGGCGCAGGTTCAGCTTGTGCCGCCACAACAGTTCGATCAATACTTTCAAGACTTGGGCGATAGCCCACGAGATGAAGGTTGCCTGCGCGACGCGGTTCGCGAGCAGGTCGCTCACTCGCCTGCCTCGAATTCTTCCGCATCGATCTCGCCATTCGCCTGCGGTACCAATTCCTTGATGCGTAGCTCGGCGTGGTCGAGCAGCGCGCCGCATTTCTTCGAGAGTTCCATCCCGCGTTGGAACAACGCCAGCGATTCATCCAGCGATAGGTCGCCGGCTTCTAGCTTCGCGACGGTGGCTTCGAGTTCGGAAAATAATTGCTCAAATGGTTCGTCTTGCGATTTCTCTTTTTGTTTTGCCATCTAAATTTCCGTTTCATTTCACTTGATCGTCTTGCGCGCGGCGAGCCGCCCCAGCTTGATCGCGACATTGACGCCGGGCAGCACGGTGCCTACCGCGTCCGCGCCGATATCGAACAGCGCATCGTTCTCCAGAACGCTCACCACTTTTTTCTTGATCTCGCCGCTTTCGGCTTTAAGTTCGCCGGTCAGTCCGTCAAATTCGACCACTTGCTTTTTGTCTTTGGCTTTCCACAGGTATTCGAGCGCGAAGATGGGGCGGTAGTACAGCGTCACTTCGGACACGTCGATCTTTTCCTCGTGGATCTGGTCTGCCTGAAAGGTCTTCATCAACATCGAGACGAGTTTGCGGACGACGAACGAGCCGCGTACTTCGGGTGCGATGACCAGCGCGCCGCCTTGTTCCAGCGCGGCAACGTCCGGCGCGATGTTTTTCGGAAACGCCAGGTATTTTTCCAACTTGGCTTCTTTGCCGGTCGCGGCGTCCAGGAGCAATTCTTGTCGCGCCTCTTCGACGCAATGTTCCAACCCTTCCAGCGCAAACGTGCGGTTCTTGTCGCCGGTGACCGCGTGCTCCGTTTCGTTGAACTTGACGGACTGCACTTCGGGCGATACCGGCACGCGGTACATCGCGCGCCGATCGTAGACGTAGCGCGCGGTGGCGGCGGCGTACCAGAACGGCTCGAGACGCTTCTGCGTGGCGGTAATCTCGATATCCTCGGGCTTGGGTCGCTGGATCAATTTTGCCATTTGCCCGAAGGCATCGACGCGTTTCGCCAGCGCCTTTTCCTGAATCTGGTCGTGCGAGAATGCTGCTTGTAATTCGACGATCTGTTCAACGCCCAGATTGATTTCCATACTCTCTATCGTCCCTCAACGCGGCGCGCGCGGACAATTTAGCGCCATCAGTGTACAACCATATCGTGATGACCGCAAATGCGAACGCGCCGGAAATGAAAAAACTCCAACGTCTCGTTGACAAAAAGCGCGCGCCTCATCCCGGTGAACGCGGCGCGCGCGGACCGATCGATCGCGGCGCGTCATCGCCGGTTGAACGCGCGGTAGAGGAACGCGCCCAGCGCGCCCAGCAGCGCGGCGACGATGAGCGAGACGACGAACCAGCCAATCGCCCACACGCCGGTGAACAGCGCGTGCGTCGCCGGCGCGACGCTTGGCAGCAGAAAACGCGGACCGAAGAAGAAGGATCGCGCGGTGAAGATGCTGGCGCAGAACCCGATCAATCGGCTGACCAATTCCGCGAGCAGCGCGGCGAGCGCGCCGTCCAGCAGCGCGCTCACGCCACGCGCGCTCCACGCTGCCGCCAGCGCGCCGACGAGCAGCGGCAGACCAAAACCAACCAACAGCGCGACCGGCGCAAACAGGCAGCCGAGCACCGGCAGCCGGTCGACGAACGCGAAAAAAAGTTCCGCGATTACTCCGAGGACTAGCCCGGTAATCGCGGCAAGAACGACGTTGGACTTCAAGACCAGTACTCCCGACGCGCCAGTTGGATCGAACAACGCCTGATCGTGGGCTTGGATTGCCCACGACCAGGCGTTTCGCTATGCGGCTTTCTGCTGGTTCTGCTGGATCGCGGCGTAGATCAGTCCACCAATCGCGCCGAGGACGATAGCGGCGATGATTCCAAAGACCAAGCCGATGCAGCTTCCGATCAATGTACCGGCGATGCCGCTCGTCACGTCGCCGGCGCCGTTGGCAAGACCGACGCTGAAGAACGCGCCGACGATAATATCCGCGATGAACTTGACGATGTGGGCGATCACGCCGGCAATGCCGCCTGCTGCCGCGCCGTCGATTGCGCCTTGTTGGATAGTCATCGTCGCGCCTTGCTGCTTGCCTAGCATCACGGCGTATACGCCGGTGCCGACGAAAACGACCCACGCCAATAACGCGAGGCACAATCCGACAATCGGGATGAGTGAAAGAAGCAGGACCACGATTCCTACGATGCCGCCGAGAATTCCGGCGCGTGTCGCGTACGGTTTGAGAAATCCTTGCATTTTGTCCTCCCTAGAGTTGAAATGTCAGCGACCCGATGAGGTAGTGCGGCTGATCGAATGGACGCGGCGGCAGTCACCTCCTTGCCCGAACGGATTTGCGCTAGATTATAGCACGAGAGCAAGTCAAAAATCAATGGGGGGTGGTTGCCGCTTGCTCAATCGCCTCGATGATTTTGTAATAACCGGTGCAGCGGCACAAGTTGCCGGTGAGCGCGTGTTGAATCTCCTCGCGCGTGGGATGCGCTTTCTCGTCGAGTAACTGCGCGCCGCTCATGATAAAGCCGGGCGTGCAATAGCCGCACTGCGCTGCGCCGGTCTCGACGAACGCGCTCTGCACAGGATGCAATGCGTCGTCGCGTTTCAATCCCTCAATCGTGACGATGTCCGCGCCGTGCGCCCGCGCCGCGGGCACCAGACAGCTCATCACCGCGATGCCATCGAGGAACACGGTACACGCGCCGCACTCGCCTTCCGCGCATCCTTCCTTCGTCCCGTTCAAGCCGATGTCCTCGCGCAGCAGGCGGAGGAGCGTCTTGTCGGTCGCGCCGCGCAGCGCGTAACGTTTCCCATTCACAGTCGTTTCGATCACGTCCGAGTTGCGGGGGGCGAGGGGCGAAGCTGTAGTTGGATAACGACCGCTCGATTTTCCCCACAGCATCACCGGCTCCGCCGGAAAATCAGCGCGCTCGGTCTCGTCGCGCAGCTGCCGCAACGCGCGCGACACGAGCACGCGCACCATCTCGCGGCGATACGCCGCCGTGCCGCGAATATCGTCGATTGGACGCGCGGCGTTCATGGCGAACCGCGCCGCGTCGTCGATCGTGTGGTCTTCCAGCGTCTCGCCGATCAAGAACCGCTGCGCTTCCTCCGCCGCGACAATCGTTGGCGCGACGGAGCCGAGGGTGATCCAAGCCGATTCGATTTCAGAAACGCGAGGGGCAAGGGGCGAGGGGCGAAAACCGAGGACAACGGCGGCGTTGACCACCGAAATCGCCTGCGCGCGGCGCAAGCCGAGTTTGATGAACGTGCCGCACTCGTTTTCTTTCAACGCGGGAAACGAAATCTCCGTCAGCATCTCGTCCGGTTCAAGCGCAGTGTGGCGCACGCCGAGCATAAACTCTTCCAACGAAACATCGCGCTTGCCGCGCGCCTTGCTTTGCAGCGTCACCCACGCGCCCATCGCCCACAGCGGCGTGATGGTGTCGTTTGCCGGCGACGCGGTGATGAGGTTGCCGGCAATCGTGCCGCGATTGCGAATCTGCGGCGCACCGACTTCCCAGCACGCGCGCGCGAGCGGATATGCATGATCGACCAGTAACTTGTTTCCGACAACCTGATTGTGCGTGACGCCCGCGCCGAGATGGAACGTGCCGTCTTCGAAACGAATCTCGTCCAATCCCGGCACGCGGCTCACGTCGATCACGACCTTCGGCGACCGTACCTTGCGCTCGATCTCGATCAGCAAATCTGTGCCGCCGTTGACGATCCGCGCGTCGCGGCGATATTGCGCCAGTAAACCCAATGCTTCATCGATCGATGTGGCTGTGATAAAAGTGTCCCACATAATTTCCGCTCTCAACGCGCCGAGAATTTGACCGCGTCCGCCGCGAGGACGGTGGACTGTGCCGGCTCGTACGTCGCATCGGACAATTCGACGTACTCGCCGCCGCTCGCGTCGAAATAGAATACGCCGAGACTGACCCACTGATTCGCGTACAGCGATTGATTCAGCGCGGCGGCATCGTACGTGCCCGCGTGCGCGACCTCGTACCGCGCGCTGCGCGTTGTGCCGATGCCCGCGGGAATATAAACCGAGACCGCGTAATCTCCGGCGCGCGGCAGCAACGCGTACCAGCGCGCCCAGTCATCGTCTGTCTGGACGAACGCGTTGTTCATTGTCGAGAACGCGGTGCCGCCGCTGTTGTCTGACGTGGACTGCCAGCCGTTCCCACCTTTGACGAAATTGGAATTCTGTGTGTCGATGACGATGTCGCCGGGTACGGTAGTCGCCGGCGCGAGCGAAGGTGACGCCGCGCCCGGCGTCACATCCACGCGCAACGATGCGGTGCCCAAGTGCTGATAGTACTCGATGCGCCAGTCATGCGTTCCCGCGCTAAGGTAGACCATCGCCGCATACGTCGTCGGCGAAGCATCGTGCCATTCGTCGATCACGAGCGCGTTGTCCGCCCACACGCGCACGCCGTCATCGGCGGTCGCGGTCACGGTGTAATAGCCGGCGCTGGGCGTGTTCCACCGCGCGGTCCAGCGCGCCGACCAATTCACTCCTTGCGCGATGCCCTTGCCGGGCGGCGTGCTGCCCCAATTGAAATCGATCCGCGCGTCGTCGCGCGAAAATGCCGTCGCGCCCTGCAAGCCGGGGTTATCGAAATATTCGCCGTGCCAGATTTCGGCGCTGAGCACCGGCGTCCAGGTCAAGACCGCGAGCGCGCCGCCGCCGTGCTGATAGTACTCCATTTTAATGAAATGGTTCCCCGCGCCAAGCGCGAGATCGGCGGAATAACTCGTCGGCGACGCGTCGTGCCACTGATCGATGAGGAGCCGGTTGTCGACCCAGAGGCGCGCGCCGTCGTCTGTCTTGGTCGTGAACCGATACGTCCCAGCGTTAAAGTACGGGCTGCTCGTCCAGCGCGCGGAGAAATTTGTGCCGGCGATGCCGCCGCCGGGACCGGCGGTACCGAAATCGAAATTGATCGCGCGGTCGTTGCGGGTAAACACCGGCGCGCCGACGAGATCGGGATTGTTATAATATTCGCCGCGCCAGTCGGGGAAACTTGCCGAACTGATGAAGAGGCGCGCTTCGGCGTTGCCGGCGCGATGGGAGTACTCCATTCGCACGCGATGGTACGACGGCGACAGATTCAGCGCGGCGGAGTGTGCGGTCGTTGGTTGACTGCTCCACGCGTCGATCACGAGGTTGTTGTCGATGAACAAGCGCACGCCGTTGTCGGCGATCACGGTGAACGTCCAATCGCCGGGCGTATCGATGAACAGCCAGCGCGTCCATCGTACCGAAAAGTTGTCCGCCGGAATGCCGCTGCCCGGCGAGCCGTTGCCCCAGGTGAAATCGATCGAGGAGTCATCGCGCATGAAGGCAGGGTCGCCTTGCAAATCCGGGTTGGCAAAGTACGCGCCGCTCCATGCCGCGGTGGTCTGCGCGGCAGCGCGCGACGCGCCGATGAGCCAGAGCAGCGCCAGCGCGAGAGCAATGCGTCTCAATCGCTTTAGCATAATGAAAGTATACCGCAAAAACTGGAATTGGCAACCGCAGAAAAGTTTGGTGGTTGCTTGACCTCATTCTCCAATATTGAATGGGACTTGATGTGACAAGTCATCCAAAAATCTTGATTGAGAAACGCTTTGATTTCGTTTTCAAACCGCTCGGCTTTGATTTCTAATCGGCTCCTTGTCCAGCACTCATTCCAGCGGCTTCCCGCAACCGCTCCACATCGCGGATCGGTGGTACGCCGAAGAGCTTCTTGTACTCCCGATTGAAATACGAGGCATCGTCGTAACCCACCCGGTAGCCAGCACTTGCCGCGTCGAGATGCTCGCCGAGCATAAGCCGGCGGGCTTCTTGGAGCCGCATCTGTTTTTGGAACTGTAAGGGGCTCATCGCAGTGACGGCTTTAAAGTGGTGGTGGAATCCTGAGACGCTCATTCCAATCTCTCGCGCGATGTCGTCGATTCGAAGCGGCTGGTCAAAGTTTTCGCGGAGTCGCTCGATGGCTCTGGCGATGTGCGGAGTATAGCCACCCAGGACGGCAATATGGCGGAGCCGATCACCTTGCTTTCCGATTAAGAGCCGGTAGATGATTTCGCGTGTAACCAATGGCGCGAGAAATTGCGATTCGTTAGGCGAGTCGAAAAGTCTGACGAGCCGCACCACCGCATCCAGCAGCCCTGCATCCAACCGGCTCACGTTGATCGCTTTCACGTCGATATGATTTGGCGGTGCGGTATGACCAGAGTCGATCATGACTGAGCCGACAAGGGCTGGATCCAACTCCAGGCGGAGACTTAGATACGGTCGCTCCTTCGACGCTTCGATGATCTGGCTGGCGACAGGCAGTTCGACCGTACCGAGACAATAATGATAGGGGTCGTACCGATAGCGCTCCTCACCCAGGTAGAGCTCCTTGCTGCCCTGAGCAATGACACTAAAGGCAGGGTCGGACACTCCGGGATTCAACTCTGTGGGCGAAGAGGAATGGCGGAGAAGAATGCCTTTCAGCGGCTCAACTGTGCCATCTTCGTGAATCGCCCGCGCGATCCGTTCCACCAGTTCCTCTCGATTGGCTTGGACCCTCTGGGCATCGCCCTCTACCGGCTGACGTTTCCTCGAACCCATATTTGCCTCCTCACGTCTTTCTCTATCGCCCGTCTTGAAGATTTGCAGAATTGTCCAATCATTCTCGACAATCATTATACCACACTGCGCTCCGGCTGCTTATAATAGATGGAAGAAAAAAGAACACGAAGGATAAACAATGCAAAAACGTAAACTTGGAAACAGCAACTTGGAGGTTTCAGCCCTCGGGCTGGGTTGCATGAGAATGAGCTTTGGCGACAGCCCGGTTGGCGACAAGCAGGAGATGATCTCTTTTCTTCACGCAGCGGTTGATCGCGACATCACCTTCTTCGATACGGCTGAAGTCTATGGCCCATTTACCAACGAAGAACTCCTGGGCGAAGCGCTTGCTCCTTTTCGCGGACAAGTGGTGATCGCCACCAAGTTCGGATTCAAACATGATCCCATCAAGGGACCACATCCCAGTGTCGGCTTGGATAGTCGACCAGAGCAGATCAAGCGCGTCGCCGAGGCATCGCTCAAGCGGCTTCGAGTCGAGTCCATCGATCTCTTCTATCAACATCGAGTTGACCCGAACGTGCCCATCGAAGATGTGGCGGGCGCAGTCAAGGATTTGATTCAGGCAGGCAAGATCAAGCACTTTGGGCTTTCCGAAGCAAGCGCCGAAACCATCCGCCGCGCCCATGCGGTTCAACCTGTCACTGCTTTGCAAAGCGAATATTCGATCTGGTGGAGAACCATTGAAGATGCCGTCCTGCCAACCTGCGAGGAACTCGGTATCGGTCTTGTGCCCTATAGTCCACTGGGTCGGGGTTACTTGACGGGCAAGATTGATGAGAGCGCGACTTTCGATAGCTCCGATATCCGTAGCGGCAATCCTCGTTTTACGCCAGCGGCAATCAGAGCAAACCGGGTTGTGGTTGATCTGCTTGCCAAGATCGGAGAACAGAAGGAGGCGACGCCGGCTCAGATCGCGCTCGCCTGGTTGCTGGCTCAAAAATCCTGGATCGTGCCCATTCCCGGCTCGCGCAAGATCGAGCGGCTCGAGGAGAACATTGGAGCAACTGCCGTCGAATTGACGAAAAATGATCTCAGTCAAATCGAAAATGCCATGTCACAGATCACGGTGGTTGGCGATCGGTATTAGGGCGATACTCAGAGCTGCGTGATCGTAAATGAGTAATAACGTCAACCGAGAAAGGCAAAACGATGAGCATCAGTGAAACAGCCATGAAGAACCATGAGGAATTGTTCCCCGATCGCAAATCGAAATTGATGGAGACTGATCCGGAGTTGATCGAGGTTTTCGATAATTTTGCTTTCGATGAAGTGCTTGGTTATGGAAATCTGGATACCAAAACAAGGTTAATGGTCATTCTGGCATCCATGATCGCCAGCCAGGCTTTAGGCGAATATAAAGTGATGCTGGGCGGCGCGCTGAATGTGGGCGTAACGCCGGTTGAAGTGAAAGAAATTGTGTATCAGGCGGTGCCGTATGTTGGCATGGCTAAAGTGTATGATTTTATCCACGCGACCAATGAAGTTTTGGAAAGCAGAGGAATCAAACTGCCGCTGGAAGGCCAATCCACCACCACACCGGAAACCCGCTTTGAAAAAGGGTACGCAGTCCAAAAAGCAATTGTGGGCGATCGGCTTGAAAAGATGTATGCGGATTCACCTGCCAATCAAATTCATATCCAGAAATATTTATCGGCGAATTGTTTTGGTGATTACCTGACCAGAACCGGAATAGATATCAAAACACGCGAGCTTCTAACATTTTCCATGCTCCTCTCTTTGGGGGGTTGTGAGCCGCAGTTAAAGGGACATATCCAAGGCAACTTGAACGTTGGGAATGATAAAGAAAGAGGCTCATCCCTAAACTGTTTGCAGGTCAGTTGACAACCCAAAGTCAGGGCGACATGCTACGGACATGGATTTTCCAATTCTCGATATCTGCGACGATGAACTGGGTGAAGCCTGGTTACGCAAGGACTTTCACCCACACGGTCTACACTGTCCCCAGTGTCGCGCGAGTGTGAAGCAAGCGCGCTTCTTTGGACACACCCAGTGTAGCCATGTCACGATGTATCGCTGTCAGCACTGTCAAACGGCCTACACGGTGTATACAGGTACTGTGTTTGCCAAGAAGCAGCTACGCCCAGCCCAAGTGATTTTGTTGTTGCGTGGCATCTGCAAAGGCGAGTCCACTGCGAGCTTATCGCGTGAATTGCACCTGGCTTATGATACGGTCCACCATCTCCGCCAACAGCTTCACGCGAATGCGATCCGCTTACAACCGGATACGCCACTGCCCGATGCGGTGACTGAAACAGACGAGATGTTTCAGAATGCGGGGGAAAAAAGGCGAAAAACACAGCGATCCCGCCGACCCCCGCGACGGCGCGCTAACATGCAGACAGGGCACGGCACCTACGAGAATGATCGCCCGCCGATTATCGGCACCGTTGGACGAGAAAGTGGTCAAGTTCGTTTGCGCGTCGCCAAGCACACCGATCGCAAGACCTTGAAGAAACACATGGCGCGATTCACATTACCGGACACCGTAGCGAATACGGATGAATGGAATGGCTATAATCAGATTGAGCGCCAACATGTTACCGTGAATCATGGTGAACACGAATGGGCACGCGACGATGATGGCGATGGCATTCGTGAGGTCCACATCAATACGACCGAAGGGATGTGGACTGGAACCCGAAATTTCCTACGTCCTTTTCGCGGTGTGCACAAAGATCATCTGTCGGGTTACATTGCGATGTGTGAGCACAGTGTCAACCTGAAGCGCATCACACCCAAGTTCATCGCCGCTTTAGTTCGTTGCAAGTAGTTTAGGGATGAGCCAAAGTTCTTTGCGGAACACGCGGCACGGCTGACGGTGTATCAGTTACCGTCGTATTCGCCGGATTACAACCCGATTGAATATCTCTGGCGAAATACCAAGAAAGATGCGACGCACAACAAATACTTTGAACAGTTTCAGCAAGTCATCGGCTCGGTCGAGAAGACATTGAATAAATTTGCCCAGGATGCCTCGGCGGTGATGGGCGTCTTGGGTCAGTATTGCAACGAGCTTGGCTTGATCCGTCAACTTGTTGACTGAATTTCCAAAAGCAAACCTTAACCTCTATACAAATCGAGACCTGTCACTTGAGTGACAGGTCTCGATTTGCGTTTGCTTTACTTGGTCGGCGTACCTTGCGCTTGTTGCGCGGCTTGGACCTTCGCCGCTTGATCGGGTGTAAATTGCAGAGTCGGATAGAAGAATCGAATCTTGCCATTCTCGATCACGTATTGCGCGACATAGACCACCGAATCGATTCCCATTTTCTTGAATCGATCAAGCGAGACGGTGCCTGTGGCGATGACGCTGTTGCCATTCGCCTGCCAGTTCGTGACTGTAGCGCGCGTCGTTTTGACATCGCCCCTCAACCACTGATCGCCGATCTGTTGTTTGCTGGTGAGCAACAGAGATCCATTCATCACGAACGCGCCGCTATCGTCCGCGTAAAACGCATACGCCTTGTCGAAATCGCCGCTGTTCGCCGCATCGAGGTACGCTTTTGC
>VFSW01002438.1_pt1 | contig 28060 bp, 28 predicted proteins | sample 5358111 | NCBI WGS metagenome assembly VFSW01 (sample SAMN11554181, study PRJNA540505) | mine drainage metagenome | isolation source: sediment from site ElyBrook_90M | place: USA: Ely Copper Mine, Vershire, VT | collected 2017 | reverse complement strand
ACACCACCATGGTCAACGGCATGGGCGTGCTGGGCTGGGGCGTCGGCGGCATTGAAGCCGAGGCCGCCATGCTCGGCCAACCCATCGCCATGCTGATCCCCGATGTCATCGGCTTCAAACTCACCGGCAAGCTGCCAGAAGGCGCCACCGCCACCGACCTCGTGCTCACCGTCACCCAAATGCTGCGCAAAAAGAGCGTCGTCGGCAAGTTCGTTGAATTCTACGGCCCTGGCCTCGATGATTTGGGCCTCGCCGACCGCGCCACCATCGCCAACATGGCCCCCGAATACGGCGCCACCTGCGGCTTCTTCCCGGTTGATCAGATCACGCTGGATTATCTGCATCTCTCAGGCCGCGACGAACACCGCATCAAGCTGGTGGAAGCCTACGCCAAGGCGCAGGGCCTGTGGCGCACCAATGTTGATCCGAAATTTACCGACACGCTCGAACTCGACATGGGCACTGTGCTGCCCTCATTGGCCGGCCCGAAGCGCCCGCAGGACCGCGTACTGCTGAAGGATGCAGCCTCCGCCTTCAAGGTTGAGCTCACCAAGTCACTCGGCGTTGCCGCCAACGACGTCGGCACCACCGCCAAAGTGGCCGGCACCAACTACGAGCTTACCCATGGCGACGTCGTGCTGGCCGCCATCACCTCCTGCACCAACACCTCCAACCCGAACGTGCTGGTTGCTGCTGGCCTGGTCGCTCGCAAAGCCCGTGCGCTTGGCCTCACCCCGAAGCCCTGGGTGAAAACCTCACTGGCCCCTGGCAGTCAGGTAGTCACTGAATATCTCGATAAATCCAACCTCTCGGCTGATCTTGACGCACTGGGCTTCCAGACCGTCGGCTACGGCTGCACCACCTGCATCGGCAATTCCGGCCCGCTGGCAGATGCGATTGTGGATGCCATCGAAAACAATAAGCTGGTGGCGGTCTCGGTGCTGTCCGGCAACCGCAATTTTGAAGGCCGCGTGCACCCGAACATCCGCGCCAACTACCTCGCCAGCCCGCCGCTGGTGGTGGCTTATTCGCTGCTCGGCAACATGCGCGAGGACATCACCACCGCCGTACTGGGCACTTCCAAAGACGGCAAGCCGGTGTACCTCAAGGACATCTGGCCAACCAATAAGGAAATCACCGACACCGTGGCCGCTGCCCTTAACCGCCAGATGTTCCTGGAGCGTTACGGCGATGTGTTCAAAGGTCCTAAGCAATGGCAGGAAATCGCCGTTACCGGCGGCACTGACACCTACACCTGGCCGTCCGGCTCCACTTATGTGAAAAACCCGCCATATTTCGACGGCATCACCATGGAACCAAAGCCAGTTGGCGACATCAAGGGTGCCCGCATCCTCGCCATCCTGGGTGACAGCATCACCACCGACCATATTTCCCCTGCCGGTAACATCAAGAAATCGGCTCCGGCCGGCGTATTCCTCAGCGAGCACCAGGTGCTGCAGAAAGACTTCAACTCCTACGGCGCGCGCCGCGGCAACGACGACGTAATGGTACGTGGCACCTTCGCCAACATCCGCATCAAGAACGAAATGCTGAACGGTGTTGAAGGTGGCATGACCCGCCATTACCCCTCCGGCGACGAACTCGCGATCTACGATGCCTCAGTGCGCTACAAGGCCGCCGGCATTCCGCTGGTGGTATTCGGCGGCAAGGAATACGGCACCGGTTCATCGCGTGACTGGGCCGCCAAGGGCACAATGCTGCTGGGCGTGAAAGCCGTTATCACCGAGAGCTTCGAGCGGATCCACCGCTCCAATCTGGTCGGCATGGGCGTGCTGCCGCTCACCTTCAAGGAAGGCATGGACCGCAAAACCCTCGGCCTGAAGGGCGACGAACTGATCGACATCGTGGGGCTGGAAAACCTCTCGCCGCGCATGGACCTCAAACTCGCCATCCACCGCGCCAACGGCACCACCGACCATGTCGATCTATTCTGCCGTGTCGATACCGCCGATGAAGTAAACTACTACCAGCACGGCGGCATTCTGCAGTACGTGCTGCGCGGCATGGCAAAAGCGGCGTAACACCGCGCCTACAACAATAAAAAAGGGGACCTCACGGTCCCCTTTTTTACGCCTTCAGCCTTCCTAGCAACGTCGTCATACCCGCGCTGGCGGGCATATTTTTCCCTAGCCCCGCCCGCGATAACCCGGCACGCCCTGCTCCGGCAACCAAACACCTTCCGGCGGCGTGCCGGTTTGCCAGAACACATCAATCGGAATCCCACCGCGCGGGTACCAATAACCACCAATCCGCAACCACACCGGGTTCAGCAGGGCAACAATCCGGTCCGCGATCATCATGGTGCAGGCTTCATGAAACGCCCCATGATTACGAAAACTCTGCAAAAATAACTTCAGCGATTTACTCTCAACCAGCCACTCACCCGGAATATAATCAATCACGATATGCGCGAAATCCGGCTGCCCGGTGATCGGGCACAACGAGGTAAATTCCGGGCAGGTAAAGCGCACCATAAAATGCTTGCCCGCAGTCTTGGCGGCAACCCGCTCCAGCATCGCCGCTTCCGGTGAAACCGGCATACCAGTTGCGGCACCAAGCTGGTTTAAGTTTTGATAGCGATCATCTGTCATCTTTATCCGCCCGCCGAAAATTTATGAAACCCCTGCGCCCGCAACTCACACGCCGGGCACGTCCCACAGCCATAGCCCCACGCATGCCGGGTGCTACGTTCGCCATGATAACAAGTATGAGTTTCACTCACGATCATCTCAACCAACTTGTCCCCACCGAGGTTTTTCGCAAGCGCCCAGGTGGCGGCCTTATCAATCCACATCAGCGGCGTATGCAGCACAAATTGCCGCGCCATCCCGATATTCAGTGCCAGCTGCATGGCTTTTACTGAATCATCGCGGCAATCCGGGTAGCCGGAAAAATCCGTCTCACACATGCCACCCACAATATGCCTGGCGCCACGCCGGTACGCCAGCATCGCCGCAAAAGTAAGGAACACCAGATTCCGCCCCGGCACGAATGTCGTCGGCAGCCCCTCAGCGTTCATCGCAATCTCAATGTCCTGGGTCAACGCACTCTCGGCCACCGCGCCCAGCACCGAGAGATCAATCACATGGTCCGCCCCCAGCCGTGCCCGCCAATCGGCATTCACGCCCCACATCGCCTCGCGCACCGGCGCGCGGCACGTCATTTCAACCGCATGCCGCTGGCCATATACAAACCCGATCGTCTCAACCGATCCAAACTTATCCAGCGCCCAGGCCAAACAGGTGGTGGAATCCTGCCCACCGGAAAACAACACCAGCGCCTTGCCATCATCCAGCATGGGGTGCCGGCCCGTAATAGATGCAGCCTTCAAAACAACTATCCCGGTGCACAATAACCTTGTGCAGACCCGGCATATGTCGCGCCAGTTGCTGCCAGATAAACCTTGCCAGATGCTCCAAAGTCGGCGCGCCAAGCTCGGCAATCTCGTTTAGAAAATGATGATCAAGCTGGGCGCGAACATCACCCATCATGGCCTCCACCTGCCCTAAATCGGTAATCCAGCCTTGCGGCCCCGGCTCACCGCGCAGAAAAATCTGCGCACGATAGGAATGCCCATGCAGCCGTGAATAGCGCCCACCGGAGGTGCTGCTATCTTCCAGCGCGTGCGCCGCCTCAAAGCGGAATTCCTTAAAAATTTCAAACATCATCTGGCCTTTATGGAATACCGGTTATTTTATGCGTTTGCAGGCTCAACTGCCATTGTGGATGCGCCATGCAATATGCAATCGCCGCGGCGGTGTTTTGCGCCACGTGCGGGCCATCCATCGGCTGCAAATAAAAATGCCCAAACGCCGTATCAGCAAAGCGCTCGGGCATCGCATCAGCCTGCGGAAATACCAACTTCAACTCATCACCACCTGCCAGCAGCAAAGGCGCATTGGCCTTCGGGCTCACACATACCCAATCAATCCCCGCGGGGGCAGTAACCGTGCCGTTGGTCTCAACCGCAATTTCAAACCCGGCCGCATGCAGCGCATTCACTAAGGCAGCATCAAGCTGCAATAATGGTTCACCGCCGGTGCACACCACAAAGCGCCTCGCATCGCCTAGCCAAGCTCTGGCGATGGCCGCCACCAGCATGGCCGGGCTTTCAAACTTGCCGCCACCCGCGCCATCAGTCCCGATAAAATCCGTATCGCAAAACTTACATACCGCCGCATCGCGGTCTGCCTCGCGGCCAGACCATAAATTGCACCCTGCAAACCGGCAAAATACCGCCGCCCGTCCAGCATGGCGGCCTTCGCCTTGTAGCGTATAAAAAATCTCTTTTACGGCATAGGTCACGGCTAGTGGTTTCCATCAGAGCCTGACCGTTTGAGGGTGAATCGCCAACGATTCAACCTCAAAGGTGAATCAGTCTCGTATAAATAAGTTAGAGGGCGCTTGTTGTTTCGAGTTGATGCAATTTTACATCAACCCCAAAGAAACGCACTCCAGACCAATTGCCTTTTGAATGTTTCAGCAACATCGAGCAACAACCAACCGCCTACCCCAACAAAGCCCGCAACTGCTCCAGCGCCGTCAGCGTGTCGCTCAGCAACGCCCGCAGCCGCTCGGCCTCCGGGTCAGCCTTCTGGCGAACCAGCACGCGGGCCTGCGCCGGCCGCAGATTATCTGAACGAACGGTCTGGGCTGGCTCTGCAGGCAACAAACCCGGCATCGGCAATTGGGGGGGCATCTCGGGTGGCTTGCGCATCGGCTCAGGTTCCGTGGTCATCGTACGTTCCACCTCGGCGGCCAAACGCTCCTCCGCCGACGCCGGTGGGATATCTTCATGCAACGCCCCACCACCTTCACGCAACAGCCTTTGCACGCCTTTAATGGTATAACCCTGCGTATAGAGCAAATCCGCCACGCGCCTGAGCAGCAAAACATCCTCGGGCCGGTAATAACGCCGCCCGCCACCGCGCTTAAGCGGCCTTACCTGAGGAAATTTAGTCTCCCAGAATCGTAACACATGCTGCGGCACGTGCAGTTCATCAGCCACTTCGCTGATGGTACGAAACGCATCAGCCGACTTCCGGGTACGCCCGCGGGCGGCATCCGCAGAATGTGCATCATCTAGATGCCCCTCGGTGAAGTCTTCATCCCCGTGATCCAATTTCATCGGGCTCAATGTTCGCGCGGCGTGGTATCAGGTGCATTCACAGCATCGCGCAGCATCTGGCTGGGCCGGAATACCAAAACCCGGCGCGGCAGAATGGGAACCTCCACCCCGGTTTTCGGATTCCGGCCAATCCGGCGGCCCTTTTGGCGCACCGAAAAGGTCCCAAACCCACTGATTTTAACAGATTTTCCCTGCATTAACGCATCTGCCACACGGGCTAACATCGACTCCAGCAAATCAGCCGATTCGTTACGAGATAACCCAACCGTGGCATAAATCGCCTCAGTGAGTTGAGCGCGTGTCAAAGTATTCATTTTACAAGATTAGCACGCGATTTGGCGCGGTCAAGAAATCCTTGACCAACCTCTCACAAACGCAATAAGGCCGAGCCCCACGTTAAACCACCGCCTAAGGCTTCTAACAGAACTAATTGCCCAGGCAGGATTCTACCGTCCGACACAGCCTGGTGCAGCGCCAGAGGTATCGAAGCGGCAGACGTATTGGCATGCTGGTCCACCGTCACCACCACGCGCTCAGGTGGCAGGCCTAATTTTTTGCCAACGCCATCAATGATCCGCAAATTCGCCTGGTGCGGTACCAGCCAGTCAATATCCTTATTTGTCATGCCATTAACGGCCAAAGCTTCATTCACAGCGGCAGCCAGCAGGGTCACCGCATGGCGAAACACCTCACGGCCGTTCATCACCAGTTTACCAGATTTATCAGGCTGCCCCACCGCGCCATCCACGTAGAGCATCTCAGCCAGGCGGCCATCGGAATGCAAATGTGTCGAAAGCAAACCCGGCCCGCCCAGCGGTACATCCTTGGCCTGCAACAGCACTGCCGCCGCCCCATCGCCGAACAGCACACAGGTGCCACGGTCCTCAAAATTCAAAATCCGCGAATAAACCTCTGAGCCGATCACAAGAACGTTACTAACCTGCCCGGCCCGGATCATCGCATCCGCCACTGACAGCCCAAAAATGAACCCGGAACACGCCGCCGCCAGATCAAACCCAAACGCCTTATGCGCCCCGATCGCGGCCTGCACATGCACAGCGGTCGCCGGAAACGCCTGGTCCGGGGTCGAAGTGGCCAAAATAATTGCATCGACAGCCAATGCCTCAACACCAGCCTTATCCAGCGCCTCGCGGGCCGCTGCGGCACCCATAAAGGCAGCCGATTCATGCGGAGCCGAAAAATGCCGCTGCTTGATCCCGGTACGTTCGGTGATCCACGCATCCGAGGTATCAACCTTCGCGGCCATCTCGGCATTGCTGACAACCTTGCCGGGCAGATAATGGCCAACCCCGGTTAATACGGCACGCCGGATCATAGCCTCAGACATTCGATACCGCGCCTGCCTCTGGCGCCAAAATAGCCTGGTCCAATGCCGCCAGCCCCTCAATAATCATCTGGTTAAAATCGTGGGTAATCATGTCCAGCGCCACATCAACCGCGTGAGCAAAACCCTCGGCATCAGTACCGCCATGAGACTTCACCACAACGCCGTTCAAACCCAGCAACACCGCGCCATTGTAGCGCCTGGGGTCCAGCCATTCCTTCAAACGCTGCAAGCCACCCCGCGCCAGCACATAGCCGGCCCGCGCCAATGGCCCGGAAGTAAACACTTTCTTCAGCAACTCGCCCACCAGCTTCAGCGCGCCCTCGCCAGTCTTCAACGCCACATTACCGGTAAACCCATCGGTCACAACCACATCCACCGTCCCGGCGGCGATGTCATGGCCTTCAACAAATCCGTAAAACTGCTTGCCAATCGGGCTGTCGCGTAAGGTGGCGGCGGCCGAGCGCAGGGTTTCATCACCCTTGCCTTCCTCAGATCCAATATTCAGCAAGCCAAAGCTCGGGGCGGGCAAGCCCAGCACTACTTTGGCAAAAATCTCGCCCATCAGGGCAAATTCGACCAAATTACGGGCGTCATAAACAACATTCAGCCCCAAATCGAGCATCACCACGTCACCCTTGGCTGACGGCCCGATCGCTGCCATCGCCGGCCGGTCAATGCCCTTCAGGGTTTTCAATACAATTTTGGAGAGCGCCAGCAGCGCCCCAGTATTCCCCGCCGAGATCACCCCGGCAGCCTCACCCGCCAGCACCGCGTCAATGGCGCGCCGCATCGAGCTATCGCGCAACCGCAACGCAATAGTGGGCTTCATATCGCCAGTAATGGTCTCAGTGGCATGGTGCAGGACCGACTGCGCCTTCAGGCGCTTGGTCTTGGCCACCAGCGGACCGATAACGGTCTCATCGCCGTAAATCAGGAATTTCGCCAGCGGCTGACGTACTGCCGCAATTTCAAGCCCGGCAATCACCATTGCCGGCGCATCGTCTCCCCCCATGGCATCAACCGCCAACACATTGCTCCGGCTCATTTCACACCGTTCGGTCTAAAAATACGCGGGGGGAGGCTGTCAAAAATCAGATACGCACGACGCCCTTGGCGGTTTTGCCAGAAGCCACCACTTCGCGATTGTCATAGTGACCGCAATGCGCACACACATGATGCGGGCGCTTCAACTCGCCGCAATTACCACATTCAGCGTGGGATTCAGCACGCAGAGCCAAGTGGCTGCGGCGCATACCAGCGCGTGACGGGGAAGTCTTTCTCTTAGGAACGGCCATAGTAAATTACGCCTTGAAAAAACGGTAAAGGATGTACGAGAGGCGCGGCGTAGCAGACCCATCAGCGCATCGCAAGTATCCCATCATGCAAGCCACATTCCCACCCTCGCTCTGGCTCGGTATAGCGGTATCATGAACGTCACCTCCTCACTCATCTCCTTCACCCTGGCCGCAACCCTACTCACCATCACTCCTGGCCTGGACACCGCGATGATCCTGCGCACCAGCATGACCCAAAGCGCCAAAACCGCCACAAAAGCCGGTTTGGGTATTATTGCTGGTTGTCTGGTCTGGGGGGCTGCCGTCGCGGTCGGACTCGGCCTGCTGATCACCGCCTCGCCCTTGGCTTTCGGAGCATTGAAATGGGCGGGGGCCATCTATCTGGTCTGGTTTGGTGTGCAACTATTCCGCCAGCCCCGGCTTTACCTTGGTCACACAACCGCCGTCGCGGCCGGGCCGCAGCGCAACTGGATCATAAAGGGCCTCCTGCAAAACCTACTGAACCCTAAAATCGGGGTCTTTTATGTTTCGTTCCTGCCGCAATTTGTGCCGCCCACCATGCCTGCGGTCAGCTACACCTTCTTTTTAGCGGTGGTTCACGCCAGCCTGACAATCATCTGGTTCGCCATCTTGATCACAGCCACCCGGCCCATCGCCCGGCTATTACAGCGCCCCGGCTTTATAAAGACCATCGACCGCCTGACCGGCTGCGTCTTCATCGCCTTCGGGGCTCGTCTTGCTTTGGCACAGCGTTAAAAACAACAATTAAACGGCGTTGGTAAGCCACCATGCTAATCGTACTTATTACTTCCCTTGGTCCCAGGGACAAAAAGGAGAACCAGAACGGGAACTAAAAGGAGTATTTTATCGACAATGGCCACAATGGGAAGCGATACCATCACTAAAATCGGCCAGCCCACGTAGAGACCCATAATCCAGATCATATGATACCCGGGCAAATTCATGTCATGGAGCCGTTTCACGGCGACCGAGGCGCCGGCCCATAGCGCCAAAACAGTAATCAAAAGAAATAAAATCAACGCCAATATGATCACAATCTCACTGCCGTGGGCATGGCCAAAAGAATGTAAATAGTCCCCCACATACTCCAGAAACGTTAAAATCGCCGTGAACAAAACCGACCAGCCGAAATAAGCCAGCCGTCCCATCCGCCCGGAAAAATCAAAAAATCGGTCAATCACAGCCTGCCCCTCTATTTATTTCCAGGCTGAAATGGCGGCTGATTGCAGAAACGCAATGAGACGATTTTGGACGACCATGAACCGGCGACGCTGCGACTTAAACCTCCGGCTTTTTGAACGCCAGCAGAGCGGCCATCGGCCCGCTTGTCTCCTCCTCGCCGAAGCCTTCCGGCAGCTTGGCCCCTGGCTTGCGCGGGTAAGGGTCCAGCACCAGCGCCAGTTGCTCGGCCAGCACCGCGCCTAAATCAATCGCCTCACCGGCATAGGGGATCTCATCGGGGCCTTCGAGCGTCTCGGCATCCAACACCAGGGGCTCGCCTTCGCGCACCTTCGCCGAGGGCACAAACCGCAATGTGGTCACTTCGGATATTTTCGTATCGAACGGCTCCAGCGTCACCACACAAACCTGCGTCACCCGGGCCGATAATTTAACCTCCGCCAGCAGCACCCCACCACGCTCGTGGCTCACCAAAAACTCACCCTCCAACGCGGCGATGCCCGGCAGGCCAAACAAAGCCGCCAATGCCGCACATTCCACGGGCGTTGCCGCAATCGCCCGGCTGACCGGTGCGCTCGCAATTCCTCCCAGCTTCATCCGGCGGCTGAAAATCTCGCTCATCTCGTCACTCATCATTATCTTCCTGCTTTATTGGCATCACCCGCATGAGCGCGTAGAACATCCTGAGCAGCCATGGTAGGAGACGCCACGGCCAGAAACCAGACCCGAAGGACTTGAGCTTGCGCCCTACCCCGCTGCCCACATTCAAACGCCTGCTCCGCATCACCGCGATCGGTGTTTCCCTGTTTCTTCCAGGCTGTGCCCTGTTCACAGATGCACCGCATTTCCGAGGCATCGCCGTCTCCGACCATGATTTGAAGGAGCTCACCCCGGGCACCTCAAGCCAGGCCGACGCGCAGGCGCTGCTGGGCCCGCCAACCTTCCATGAGCAATTTAATGATAATGACTGGGTCTATGTCAGCCAGATCACCAAAATGCGCATCGGTCAGACCGAGGGTGTCAAGCAGCAGGAGGTCGTAACCCTGCATTTCAATAGCGCCGGCATACTACAAAAAATTACCAAGGATAACCTCAAAAATCGCGTCAATGTGGCCATGGATTCCAGCCAAACCCCGGTACCAGGTGGCAACGCCAGCATCCTGCAGCAAATTGTCGGCGGTGTCGGCAGCTACAACCCCGGCCTCGGCGGCGCCGGCGCTTCGGCCAGCGGCTCTGGAATCGGTGCCGACGCGCTCGGTGGGCCAGGTTCCAGCGGTGGCAGCGGCAGCGGGCTGTAATCTGGTGAAGCGGCGGGTTCTGCTGGGTGGCTTATCGCTCGCGGCACTAAGCACAAATTTTGCCCCGGCGCAGTCGGCACTCGGCGTTTCCACCACACCGCCACCTTTAGCCTTGCCCAACCCGCAGGCCGCCAAAGCCGATGACACCGTCGGGCCCGGCTTCACCCGCCTCACCATCATCCGCTGGGGCGACGCCTTGCTACCCGACTCCCCTGACTTCAGCCCCAATCCCCTCACGCCTGAGCAAGCTGGCACGCAATTTCCCTATGATGCCACGCTGCTGGGCGTTCTGGCCCCGCCACCATCTGAGGATAATATTCCCCGGCTGATCATGGTGCTGGCTAACCCCGACGCTCCGGCGCGCATGATATTTCCGGGCGGGGTTGATAACCCAGCCGCCGCCGGCAAATTGCAGGGTGGCACCATTATAAACCTGCAATTTTTATCAGGCCGCTGGGTTACCGTGGACGGCGGCTACCAAAACCGCCGTCTGACTGACGGCACGCTGTGCCAAATCTCTGGTCCCGCCGCTGCCGCCATCGGCAACACTGTGCAAGGCGTGCTGGCGCCGCAGGGCGGCTGCATCAGCCCCTGGGGCACGGCTTTGTTTGGCGAAGGTGACCCCGCCCCCTGGCTGACCCGCCTCGCCACCACCGATTATGGCTATAACGACCCTACCCAGGCACCCAAATTCGGCTGGATCACCGAGGTCAACCCGCTTGACCCCAGTTTTATCCCCATCAAGCGCACGGCGCTGGGTCGCTTCCCGAAAGCCGCCGTTGCCGTCGCCGTCACCCCGGATGGCCGGCCTGTCGTTTTCATGAGCCATAACAATCCCGCCGGATTTTTATTCCGCTTCATCGCCGCCACCAATGCCACCGACGGCACCGCGCTCGATTCCGGCATTCTCGCCGTTGCCCAGATCAGCGGCAACACCATCACTTGGGTTAACCTGCCCGGCGACACGCCGACACTGGTGGGCACATTGGCCGCAGCCCGCACCGCGAATGGCTCAGTCTTTGATGCTCCCGGCGGCATCGCCATCGCCCCCAACGGCACTATCTATCTTGCTTGCCGTGGTAACCCTGGGCGCGACTCCCTCAGCACCAACGCTCTCAATCTTCGCGCCAACGACTATAACGGTTACATCCTGGCCCTGCACGCGCCCAGCGGCGACCTTACAGCCCCGCATTTTACCGGTGAAGTCGCCATCACCGCCGGTAACCCTGCCACTGCTGCCGGAATCCACTACACCTCAGGCTCGAATGGCTGGTTCAAGCACCCCCGCACCATCAACCTGGACAGTTTGGGCCAGCTATGGATCGGCACCGACAGCCATGGCGATACCTCTGAGACCGCTGATGGCCTATTCATCATGCAAACCGGCGGTCCCTCAAAATACCTCATCACCACCGCCTATCTCGCGCCTGTGGGGGCTGCCATCGGGGGTGCCGCGTTCGATTCTGCCACCCACACGCACTTCGCCATGGTCCGCCATCCCGGTGCCACGCCCACCGCCAGCTTCGAATCGCCCGCCACCCGCTGGCCCACGCTGTCGCCCACCATGCCACCGCAAAGCACCGTGATCGCGCTGGTTGGCTGAAATCACGTGACCCAAACGTTCCCGCTCCCGATCGTGATTCACGAATATCCCGCCGAAGCAGCGCAATTTGCGGCATGTATGGCCATTCGTCTCGCCGTATTCGTGCAGGAGCAACAGGTGCCGCTGGAAGACGAACGCGACGCCCTCGACGGCTCAGCCCGGCATTTTCTGGCCGTGGAGGACGGCAAACCCGTGGGCACCGCCCGTTTATTGATACAGCCCGACGGCACCGCCCGGATCGGCCGCGTGGCGGTTCTGGCAGCCCGCCGCGGGCGTGGCGTGGGGGCCGTCCTGATGCGCCACATTGAGGGCCTAACCACCGCCCCCATCATCGTGCTCGACGCCCAAACCCAGGCGCTGCCATTCTATCAAGGTCTTGGCTACGAACCCTCAGGCGAGGTGTTTTTAGAAGCCGGTATCCCGCATCGCCACATGCGCAAGGTGCGATCAGCCACCTGACTCGTTATAAAATCGCATGAATTCGGGGGCATTCTTTTACCCCGCCTCCCCGATTCATCCGATATTCACCTGTAACCTGTTAAATTTAATGCAATTTCAAATTTACATACTTTATAGACGCAACCAAAGGTTATATTTGTCACCCATGAGGCCACTTCATCGCAATGGCGCGTCAAGTTATGAGTATCGGCATTCCGCGTGAATTCCGCGCGGCATCTGAGCCAGCCGTGAACGATAATGCTCCCGCAAACCTGAAGCAGCGGGTCGATGATCTGTTGCAGGTACGGGTCCGCGATCTGGAAATGCCGCCCGATATCGCGGCACTTTACGAGGTCCGATCCAGCAAAATCCGCCGCGCGGTGATGAGCGCTTGGTTTTTTTGGGTCGGCACCATCAACATCCTGCTCTCCGGCTTCGATATTTTTGACCTTGCCCCACCCGCACTGACAGTCACGCTGGCCGCCCGCATCATTATCTCGCTGGTCTGTCTGATCAGCGGCGTCATGCTCCGACAAGGCTACTTTATCGGGCGCGAAAAATGGCCAGTTATCGCCATGCCGCTGCTGTGTATCGCGGCAGCCGGCCTGGCGGGGCATGTATCGCATCAGCCTGAGATCGCCGCTGGGTATCTCATCAACGCACTGCTGGTGGTCTACTCAGTCATCATGTTTATCCACATTGATTTGAAGGACTCCAAGCTGCTGGCAAGCCTTGCCATGGTCCTGATCGTGGTAAGTATGATCACCGAGGGTGGCGGCGATGCTGCCATCAAGTCACAACTTTTCACTCTCTACGCCGCCACCGCATATGCTCTGCTGCAGGCCCGCCGGATTCATAACCGTTTCCAGCACCGGCTGTTCCTCATCAATCTGCGCGATGAGATGAACGCCAAGGAAACCGCCAGCCGCAATGCCGAACTATCATCGATCGCCTATATCGACCGGCTGACCGATATTCCAAACCGGCGCTATTTCGATGAAATCTGCCATGCCATGAGCGAGACCACCAAAAACCTGATGCCGCTCAGTGTCTGCATGATCGACATTGATAAATTTAAATCTCTCAACGACCATCTGGGTCATTTGCGAGGTGACCATTGCCTGCAAGTGGTGGCTAATACCATTCGCAATAACCTGCGCGGTAAAACCGATATTTTAATCCGCTATGGCGGCGATGAATTTTTACTCCTCCTGCCGGGTACCGACCGGGAGCGGGCCTTGGATGTGGCCGAGCGCGTTCTGTGTGCCATCACCGACCTGCAACATAGTAATCCAGGTTCGCCGTTCGGGATCATCACTGCCAGTATCGGCGTCTATACCCACCTCACCCACCCAGTCAGCGGCGAGGTTTTAATTGAACATGCCGACACCGCGCTGTACCGGGCAAAATCAGCCGGACGCAACCGGGTCAGCGCCTGAGTAGTTTCCGAGTCTGCCCAGCCCCTTGCCAATGGTGCTTAAGGGCGTGGCAATTGCGAATGACCAGACCCGCGTCTTGGGCGTGCGTAAACCACCGGAGATTGACACAGATCAAAGCGAATTCTCTAACTTTCACCGTAATGACGGCTACATTTTAAGAACGGACAAACAAATGGCCAGAATTACCACCGATCACCTGCCTTGGCTGCCTGCAGCACTTGTCATCACCGGATTGATCGCAACGGCAGACCCGGCACACGCTATACCAGCATTTGCCGCCCAGACCGGGGAGCCATGTTCGGCCTGTCACATCGGGTTTCCACAGCTCACCCCTTATGGGCGTGAATTCAAGTTGGAAGGCTATGTCGCGGGCGGAATGTTCCCGGATTTCAAAAACCTCGCGGTGATGTCGCAAATCGGCTTTACCCATGTGCAAAACAAGGTTGCGGGTGGTCTTGCCACCAATTACCCCTCCAATAACGCCTGGTCAGTGCAACAAACAAGCATATTCTACGGCGGTGCGCTGGACGCTAAAATCGGTCTTGGGGCTTTTATTCAGGCCACCTACAATGGCATCGGCCATACCTTCAGCTGGGACAACACCGACATCCGGCTGGCACGACTCACCACCTTCCTTAAAAAACCGCTATTCTACGGGTTCACCTTCAACAACAACCCAGGTGTAACCGATTTATGGAACACGCCACCCGCCTGGGGTTATCCGTTCCTGCCCGACGCGTTGGGTGCCGGTCCGCCAACGGCCGTGCAGTTGGCCTCGCTGGGCGGGCAAGTCATGGGCCTTGGCGGTTATGGTGCGATGAACATCACACTGAGCGACATGCTGTACGCGGAAGGCAACGTTTATCAATCGCTTCCCAACAATCTGGGTCATACGCTGGGGGCTGGTTACAGCCCGATCGCCGGGGTAATTCCGTATGCGCGGGTCGCCTGGCAGCATAGCTGGGCGAGCAATTCCTTTGAACTCGGCGCCATCGGCCTGGAGGACAACCCGATCCCCAGCGGCATCTCGCACGCCGCTGCCGATCACAAGATGGACCTAGGGGTTGATTCGCAACTGCAATTCATCTCGGCCACCCATGCACTTTCGTTGCAGGCCGCCTATGTGCATGAATGGCAGCACCTGTCTGCAAGTTATGCCGCTGGCAACAGCAGCAACCTGAACGACACCCTTGATACCGTGACGCTGACAGCCTCGTATTTATACCACCAGAAATACGGCATCACCGAGACCTACAGTAATATAGTTGGCAGCGGCGATGCCCTGCTTTATGGTACTGCCAATACCAAGCCCGATACGAGCAGCTTCACGACCGAGGTTGACTATTACCCCTGGAATAACGGCGGTCCATCGTTCTTCCCCTGGGCGAATGCTAAGTTATTTGTTGAGGCGATCGTCTATCCTACCTTCAACGGCCGCAGCAGCAATTACGACGGCGCGGGAGCCAGCGCGAATGCCAATAACCTGTTATTCACTGGCATCTGGCTCGCTTTCTGAAACTTTTTTGTAGGGAAACTGCAATGACATCCACGAGCAAATTATTTGGCCTGGCAACCGGCGTTCTGATGCTAGCCGGCGCCAGCGCCGCCCATGCGGCAGGCGATGCCGCCAAGGGCGCCGGCGTTTTTCAAAGCCAGTGCGCGATGTGCCATGGCGTGACAGTCGGTGCCAATGGCATCGGGCCATCGCTTGCCGGGGTTTATGGCAAGCCCGCCGCAAGTGTGGCGGCTGGCTACGAGTACTCACCGGCGCTGAAGGGTGCGAATCTGACTTGGAACGATGCGTCTCTGGATAAATTCCTCGCGGCCCCGCAAAGCGCGGTCCCGGGCACTAAAATGCCTTACGCCGGGCTGCCGGATGCGGCTGACCGCGCCGACGTGATTGCTTACCTGGCCACACTTACAGGTAAATAATCAGCTCCATTAAAGCCGGGGCGCTTAGCGTCCCGGTTTTTTATGGCCCCGGCAGCATTTTACCGGGATTTAACAGGCCCATGGGGTCAAATATTTTTTTCAGCGCCCGCATCATATCCAATTCCACCGCTGATTTGTGCATGGCCATGCCTTCAATGCGCATTTGCCCAATGCCATGCTCAGCGCTGAAACTTCCGGCAAACGTCATCGCCAGATTTTCCACGGCGGCGGTGATCGCATTTTTCTGGGACGCGATATCAGCCAAACTGCGCCCCGCCGGCGGGCGCACATTCACATGCAGATTACCATCGCCGAGATGTCCGAAAATATTCAACCGCAAGCCGGCAAACCGCTGTGCGATCAGGGTTTCAACGGCAGCGACCACCGCAGGAATATCAGCAATCGGCACCGAAATATCGTGCTTCACCGAGCCACCTGCCGCTAACTCGCCGTCAGAGAGGGTCTCGCGGATCCGCCACAAATCTGCCCGCTCGCGCTCCGACTGCGCGACCACCGCATCGCTGGCGGTCCCGTCTTCCAGCAAAGGCTCCAGGGCGGAAGCCAATAGTTCCTCAACCGCCAGGCCAGGTGTCGGGGTGGTGATTTCCACCAGCACATAATTAGCCGCGGTAAATGGTAACCGCAGCGTCGGGGCGTGCGCCAAGCCCACCGCCATCGCATTTGCGGTGATAAACTCGCAGGCTGTGAGAGACTGGCCTGCCTTAGCCTGTACTGTTTTGAAAACCCCCACGGCCGCGTAAATATTGGAAACCCCCACCATTGCGGTGGCGTGCGCGGTGGCCGCCGGATGCAAGCGAAGCACCGCCGCCGTGACGATGCCAAGCAAGCCTTCGCCACCGATGAACAGCTGCTTAAGGTCAAAGCCGGTGTTGTCTTTGCGAAGCACCCTCAGACCATTCCAAATTCGGCCATCAGCCAGCACCACTTCTAAACCCAACACCTGAGCGCGCATCGAGCCATAGGCCAACACCTGAATCCCGCCGGCGTTGGTGGAAATCGCGCCGCCGATCTGCGCTGTGCCCTCAGCGGCAAGACTAACCGGGAACAACCGCCCTGCCTCCACCGCCGCCTCCTGTACCTCCTGCAAGGTAACGCCAGCTTCCACAGTTATGGTATCGCCTGTCGCATCGAGGGCGCGGATTTTGTTCATTCGGCGCAGATTCACAATAATTTGCGGTGCCCCCGCCACCGGCACACCGCCCGCTACCAGCCCGGTATTACCGCCTTGCGGCACAATTTTAACCCCTGCGGCCGCTGCCAAACGCAAGGTGGCGGCCACCTGATCTGTGGTTTCAGGTAGTACCACACATACCGCCTTATGGTGATGTAGCCGCCGCCAGTCGGTCTCAAACGGCGTTGTATCCGGCGTGTCGGCAATCACTGCCTTGTCGCCCAGCGTGCTGCGCAACTGGTTGATCAGATCCTTCATAGCCATTTAACCTTCGCAAAGATTGACCTTCTCGCATGACTGAATAATGAAAGCGGAAGTATCAAAGGACAACATCAATGCCAGAATTTGAAAGCATTTTTACGCTCGAAGCAACCCAATTAAAATTTGGCGACGGCAGCGCTGAAGAATTGGGCTGGGAACTAAAGCGGCTTGGCCTGACCAGCGTGATATTGGTGACCGACCCGGCGTTGCATGCTTGGGGGCTGGTTGAGCGCATCGAAGCCATCATCGCCAAGGCCGGGGTAAAGTTTGCCCGATTCGAGGATATTCGGGTTGAGCCGACACTAGAGTCTCTCAACAAGGCGGTCGATTTTTGCGCTCAGCATCGGGCGGAGGGGTTTGTGGCACTGGGCGGCGGCTCAACCATCGACACCGCCAAAATCATGAATTTGATCGCGGTGCATGGCGGCGCGATTATGGATTATGTGAACCCACCAATCGGCGGTGGCAAAAAGCCCCCCTCACCGCTGATGCCGCTGATTTGTTTGCCCACCACTTCGGGGTCCGGGTCGGAGGCCACCACCGTGGCGATACTCGATATCCCCGAACTGCATGTGAAAACCGGCATTTCACACCGCTATATGCGGCCGACTTTGGCGATTGTGGACCCTGACCTGGCGCGGTCCACCCCTGGCGGCGTAACCGCTTCGGCGGGGCTGGATGTGCTTTGCCACGCCATTGAGAGCTATATTTCCAAACCTTACAACGAACGCCCGAAACCAGCCTCACCTGATGAGCGCCCGCCCTACCAGGGCTCGAACCCGGTGGCGGATATCTGGTCGCTGAAAGCCATCGAGTTTGCCGGGCAGTTTTTGGCGCGCGCGGTGGCGGATGGTGATGATACCGAGGCGCGCGGCACCATGATGCTGGGGGCCACGATGGCGGGAATCGGGTTTGGCACTGCGGGCGTGCATATTCCCCATTCCATCGCCTACCCGATCGCGGGGATGAAACATGTATTTCACGCGCAAGGGTACGCGCGCAATTATGGCTTTGTGCCCCATGGGTATTCGGTAATTGTTAGTTCGCCGGCGGCGTTTCGTTATACTTATGACGCAGCGCCCGCCAAGCATATACAGGCGGCAGAATTATTGCGGGGGCACAAAATTATAAATCCCGATGCCGAAAGCCTGCCAAGCGCGTTGATTGATATGATGAAAGCGATTGGAGCGCCCTCGGGAATTGCCGAACTTGGTTATGGCGAGGCCGATTTTCCGGAGATCATCGCAGGGGCATTGAAGCAACAGCGGTTGCTGGCAGGGGCACCCAAGGCGGTGAACGCGAAGGTGTTGGAGACGATACTGGCAGAGTCGCTTTACAACTGGAAATAACACCAGGTTAGCAATGTGACACGTGTCACATTTTGCTTGTAAGTTATTGGCGTAATTAAGAAATTCGGGAATCAACTAACTGAAAGTTAGAAGATTCCCGTTTGCGTGGGAAAGCCGAGGGGAGCCGCGGGAATAACAGCCGAGAGGGGTAATTCAGCCTTTCCCCAGCTTCTTCGCCAGCGCTTCCTCGGCCGTGGCGACACCGCCATGGGCGGCAGACCATTTCATCGGATCTTCCAGAAATTTACGCACGCCGGCCAACGCGCTGTCGGAAAAATACGGCCGGTCCTTGGCGGCTTCCAGCACATCCCACCAGGTGCACAAATGATGCAGCTCGATGTCCATTTTCTTCAGTGTCTCGAAGCTGCCGGGGAACACGCCGTAGAAAAACACCACGAAGGTATGGTTACAAATGGCGCCGGCGTCGCGCAGCGCCTTGGCGAAGGCAATTTTCGAGCCGCCATCGGTGGTGAGGTCTTCCACCAGTAACGTGTTCAGCCCTTCTGGCACATCGCCCTCGATCAAGGCGTTTTTGCCGAAGCCCTTGGGCTGTTTGCGCACATAGGCCATCGGCGCGCTCATGCGCTCGGCGATCCAGGCCGCGAATGGTATCCCGGCAGTCTCACCCCCGGCGACTGCCTGAATGGCCTCATAGCCGATGTGGCGGGAGATTTTCTCGACCGCGAGGTCGCAGATTTTGGCCCGCGCCCGGGGGAAATAGATGATCTTGCGGCAATCGATATAGACTGGGGATTTCCAGCCAGAGGTGAGTGTATAAGGCTCCTCGGGCCGGAAGTTCACCGCCTTAATCTCCAGCAGCAGCCGAGCGGCGGTCAGCGCGGCGTCGCGGTCCCAGTCGCTTGCCCAGTCAATTTTCGCCGCAATCCGTCCGCTCATTGAAAGCCCCCTTGGTTGAAGCGGTTTTCTATCGCGCCCGGCGCATGGCGTCCATGCGGGGTTAGCCGGGGTTAACGCGCGCGTCAGGGTTGTCGGGCCGGGCGATGATGATTAGGGAATGACTATAACTCAGGAGCTGAAATATGGCCAAAATCAAGGTAAAGACGCCGGTTGTTGAAATGGACGGGGACGAGATGACCCGCATCATCTGGGGGTTTATCAAGGAAAAGCTGATCCTCCCCTACCTCGACATCGACCTGAAGTATTTTGACCTCGGGATCGAGTACCGAGATGAGACCAACGACCAGGTGACCCTGGATGCGGCCTATGCCACCAAGCAATATGGTGTTGGCGTGAAATGCGCGACCATTACACCTGATGAGGCGCGGGTTAAGGAATTCAACCTTAAAAAGATGTGGCGCAGCCCGAACGGCACGATTCGCAATGTGCTCGACGGCACCATTTTCCGTGAGCCGATTATTTGCAAAAACGTGCCGCGCTTGGTGCCGCACTGGTCCGAGCCGATTGTGATCGGGCGGCATGCTTATGGCGATATCTACCGCGCCACCGAGACCAAAATTCCCGGCCCTGGTTTGGTGCAATTAACCTATCATCCGGCTGACGGCAGCGCGCCGATGCTGATGGATGTGCATGATTTCAAAGGCCCCGGCGTCGCGATGGGGATGCATAATACGCTGGCTTCCATTCAGGGATTTGCCCGCGCCAGTTTGAACTATGGTTTGATGCGCAAATATCCGGTGTATCTCTCCACCAAAAATACCATCCTGAAAGCCTATGACGGCATGTTCAAGGATGCGTTTCAGGAGATTTACGATACCGAGTTTAAGGACAAATACGAAGCCGAAGGCCTGACCTACGAGCATCGTCTGATCGACGACATGGTGGCGAGTGCGCTGAAGTGGAATGGCGGGTATTTGTGGGCCTGTAAGAATTATGATGGCGACGTGGAGAGCGACATTGTGGCGCAGGGTTTCGGCAGCTTGGGTCTGATGACCTCGGTGCTGCTGAGCCCGGATGGCAAGACGGTGGAAAGCGAGGCGGCGCACGGCACCGTGACGCGGCATTATCGCGACCACCAGAAGGGCAAGCCGACCAGCACCAACCCGATCGCCAGCATTTTTGCCTGGACCCGTGGGCTGATTTACCGCGGACAGTTTGATGGCACACCGGATGTTGTGACGTTTGCCGAAACATTGGAGCGGGTGTGCGTGGAGACGGTGGAATCCGGTTTCATGACGAAGGATCTGGCACTGCTGATCAGCAAGAGCGCACCCTGGCTGAATACCCAGGACTTCCTCGATAAAATCGATAGCAATTTACAAATTGCGATGAAGTAAACGATGCGAAGACATGCCGGTTCCCTCGAGGCGGGGACCGGCATGATTTGCGTATGTTCCATGGCTTTCATGGCCGTGATGATACTGGGTAGGCTGTAGAGACGGGTTCAGACATTAAGGCGAGCCTTAAAATGGTTCGCCTTGATGTTATCGCGCGTTAGTCGTTACCAGAGTCGATCGAATTTTCCAGAACCGCCCCGGATTGCGCGTCAATTCCGACCTCATGAACGATATTGGCTGAGGTTTTGACATCGAACGAATAGCGCAGCGATGAGCCGCCCTTCTCATGTTCGAGCTCGGTATCGACGATTGTACCCGGCTGGGCCGAAAGCGCGATTGTTTGAGCCTGTGCCAGGGAAATTTTGGCATCCTTGGCGAGAGATTCACCATTGTATGCAAAGGCTGGCAGGCTGGAAGCCACCAGACCCGAGATACAAAGGGCGGCGAGGGTTGGTGAGAATTTCATAATCAAAAGTCCTTTTGTTGTTGCTACAAAAGGACTTTCACATAAGGCACTGTACCCGGCTTTGGCCGGAGCTGTACGGTTTTTTAACCCGTGTTATTTGGCCGCCGCAGGCGCCTGCGGGTATGTGCCTTCCCAACCGCCGCCCAGGGCCTGATAAAGCGTGACCAGGTCTGTTGAGACCTTGGCGACTGAACTTGCCTCAGCCTGCTGGGCACCAAGATAGCTTTGTTGAGCGGTTAGTACGGTTAAATAATCGGCCAGGCCTTGGCGATATTGTTCCTCAGCCAGGTCCATCGCGAGGCGGCTTTGCTTGGTCTCAATCACCAATTGATCCAGAGTGGCGTGCTCCTGATTATAAGTCACCAGAGCAACATCAACCTGGTAAAACGCCGTCAGCACGGTTTTGGCGTAGTTCAGGGCGGCTTCCTGTTGCTGGGCCTTGCGCAGATGCAACTGCCCCATCAACTGGCCGCCCTCAAACAGCGGAATGCTGATCTCGGGGCCGACCGCATAGGTGATGGCCTTGAACTCATTGAGGTTTTTAAGCTGCAAAGCCTGCAAGCTGACCGAACCTGAGAGTGAGATGTCGGGGAAAAAGCTGGCAACAGCGACACCGGTTTCAGCGGTGGCTTCATGCAAGGCGGCTTCAGCCTCACGCACATCGGGGCGGCGACGCAATAAATCTGAGGGCAGACCTACCGGCACCACGGGCGGGGCCAGCGGGACGGCTTCAGGATTGGTGAGGTCGGCCGGCAGTGCGACCGGTGTGACGCCGAGCAGCAAGCCGATCTGACCGATTAGCGTATCGCGCTGGGTGGTGAGGGTGGGAATCTGGCTGGCGATTTGCGCCTGGGCGGCGCGGGCGTTGGCGACATCGAGCGCGGTGGTCAAACCGGCTTGTTCGCGCTCATTGGTGAGTTTTACGAGCTGGTTGGCTGAATCGAGGTTCTTTTGAGTGATGGTCAGCACCGTCTCGGCACCGCGCAACTGAATATAGGCGCTGGCAACCTGGGCCTCGACGTTCAATAGCGCGGCCCGGCGGGCTTCCTCCGATGATTTCGCGGCGGCGACGGCGGCTTCAACCGCGCGGCGGTTTTTGCCCCATAGATCGAGGTCGAACATCGATTGCAGCCCGTACTGGTAAAGGTCGAGCGGCACGATACCGCCACCTGCCAGGCCACTATTGGCGCCGGAACCGAAGGCATTGAAAATACCTTCCTTGCTGGGGGCCTCTCGGGTGTAGGAACCGTTGCCGTTGAGGCTGGGGAACAGTGGCGCTCCGGTGATTTGCGCCTGGGCCTGCGCCTCCAACAGATGCTGGGTGGCAATTTGCAGATCGAGGTTGCCTGCCACAGCCTCGGTTTCGAGCTTGGTCAGCATGGGGTCGTTAAAACTTTCCCACCATTTGGGGTCCACCGCATCGCCGGAGACATAGGGCGTGGTTTCGGCGGCGGGCTGGTCCTGGATGTAAGCGGGTGGCACAGCGGCATGGGGCTTGGTGAAGTTTGGGCCGACTTCGCAACCGCTCAAAGTGGTGCTGAAGAGGCAGGCAACCAATAGCCGAGACTTAAGGGAGGTGACCAATAAAAGCTCCTATGCTGCCGATTTCGGCGACGATTTTATCAAAAATACCAAAGGCCAGAGCACCAAAGCGATGATGCCGATGAGGTGAAACATGTCCAGATAACTCAGGAACGATGCCTGAGTTTGCACGATTGGACCGATTTGAGAAACCCGCAGACCATGCAGGCTGGTATACGGCGTGATCGCCTCTGTCAGCCGGGCATGATGAAATTGCTGGCGGTAAACCAGCATGGTGTTGACGAATGAGATGCCGACCGAACTGCCGAGATTGCGCGATTGGTTGATAAGCGCCGAGGCCTCGCCGTTATTTTTCGGGGGCACGCCAATGTAGGCGACCGAATTCAACGGAATGAAAATGAACGGCAGTGCGATGACCTGCATCACCCGATAGGTTGAAATAATATTGAACGAGACCTCAGGCGCGATTGAACTTTGCAGGAGCAAGGCGATGCCGACCTCGATAAAGGCCAACCCCATCAACAGCTTTGCTGAGACATAGCGACCGGTGATGAAACCTGCCACCGGCATCAACCCGATCGTAAACATGCCACCAAGCGCCAAGGCAAAACCCGAGGTGGTGGAATCGTAGCCGAGCAAGGTCTGGGTAAGTTCGGGGAGTAACTGGGTTGAACTGAGCAGGATGAAGCCCACGAAAAACAATAAAATATTGCCGACCCAGAAATTGCGGACTTTGAACAGCCGGACGTTCATCACCGGATAAGGGTGCTGCCATTCCCACACCGCCAGCAGGCTGAGCGAAACCACCACGATGATGAAGCTGACGAGGATGAAATGTGAGGAAAAACCATCGTCTTCCTGGAATTTATCGAGGAAGATCTGCAACATGCCAAAACCCGAGGTAACCAGAAACAGGCCGACATAATCAAGCTTGAGGCCGTCTTTGAGCCGCTCGATGCGCTCCTGGACCATGATGGCGGGTTCAGAGGTGAAAACGCTGATGAGGGTGAAGGCGATCAAGCCGACCGGCAGGTTGATCAGGAAAATCCAGTGCCATGAAAGATTATCAGTGAGCCAGCCACCGAGGATGGGACCGATGGCGGGGGCAGCGATGACCGTGAGGCCGAACACGCCGAAGGCCTGGGAGCGTTTGGCCGGTGGAAAACTGTCGGCCAGCATGGATTGCGTGATGGGTGCCAGGCCGCCACCACCGAGGCCCTGGAAAACCCGAGCAATCAACATCATCGGAAGGGTGGACGCGAAGGCACAGCCGACCGAGCTGACGGTGAAAAGTGCCACGCAAATGAGATAGAAGCGCTTGCGGCCAATGACATTGGCGAGCCAGCCGCTGATCGGCAGGATGACGGTGTTGGAGACCAGGTAACTGGTGAGAATCCAGGTGCTTTCATCCTCGCTGGCACCGAGTGAGCCCGCCATATGGGTGAGTGCGACATTGGCGATGGTGGTATCGAGCACCTCCATGAAGGTGGCGAGCGAGACCACACCGGCGATGAACCAGGGGTTAAACGGTCCTGCCGGGGAGCGCGGCAGGTCGTAGGCCGGGCTGGTGGCAGCAGCGTTCATGGTTGGATGGTGATGCTGGGCAATACTGATAAACCGGGTGCGAGGCCGTATTGCGCGACGCGGTTGTCGTCGAACACCAGCTTCACGGGAACGCGCTGAATAACTTTAACGTAATTACCGGTGGCATTTTCCGCCGGTAGCAGGCTGAACACCGCGCCGGTCCCTGCCCCGATGCTATCGACATGGGCCTTGAAGGTGACGCCGGGGATGGCATCGACCGTGATGGTGGCGGGCTCGCCGGGGTGGATGTCCGGAAGTTGGGTTTCCTTGAAGTTGGCGGTCACCCAGACGTCATCGCCGACGACAGCCATCAGCCCGGCGCCTGCGGGTTCGACATCGCCGGCGCGAACGGTGCGCATGGCAACGCGGCCGGCGGCGGGGGCGATGATGCTGGTATAGGAGCGCTGCAGGTTGGCGTTGTTGACCTCCACATTGGCGGCGGTGAGTTGAGCCTGGGCGGCGGTCACCGAGGATTCTGCGCCCACCTGCTGCTGAACGGCAGCGTCGTATTTCGCTTTGGCGGCACGGATGGTGGCGGTGGCGGAATCGAGTTGCTGCTGGCTGATGGCGCGCTGGTTGACGGCACGATAGCGTTGATAATCCTGTTGGGCTTGCAATAATGCGGCATCGGCGACGGCGACATTGGCGGCGGCCTGACCCTGATTGGCTTGCGCCACAGCGACCTGCGCCTGGGCCTGCGCAAGATCAGCCTTGGCTTTGGCCAGAGCGGCATCAGCGTCGCGCGGGTCTAGCTGAACCAGAATTTGGCCCTTGGTGACGTGCTGATTATCGGTTACCAGGACTTGCTCGACCTGCCCGGCCACCCGTGGCGATATCTGGTAAATGTTACCGTCGATCTGGGCATCGTCGGTGGTTACATAGCCGCGGTTGATAAGGTAATAGACCAGTCCGGCAACGGCGACGCCACCCAACACCAGAAATAAAATGACAAACGGCTTTCTGCTGCGGGTTTGCGGTGGCTTGCCCATGGACGTCTCCCAAAATGACCGAACGGTTCGGCCATCTTGCGTTTCGCATCAATTCGTTTCAAGATCAAGAGATGGCAGACCATGCTTATTCAGACCCGGATATGCTCTCCTCTGATCGGCGTGACCGGATTGTGGCCGGGGCGGCGGCAATTTTTATGCGGGATGGTTATGAAGGCGCCTCGATGTCGCAGATTGCGGTGGCGGCAAATGTATCGAAGGGCACGTTATATAATTACTTCCCGGGCAAAGACGCCTTGTTTGCCGCCTTTGTGCGGCAGAACTGCAATTGTCTGGTGCAGGAAGTTTTTCAGGACGCGCCTGGAGGGCTCGCCATTGAGGCTGAATTGGCACGGATTTGCCGGACGATGCTGCGGATGATGCTGTCAGCGCGCGGGATGGCGATTTTTCGGGTGGCGGTGATGGAAGCCTCGAAGTTTCCCGAGTTGGCGCAGGCGTTTATCGAGGCCGGACCGAATGTCATGATTGCCAATATGGCCGCGTGGATCGAACGGCAGGCGGCAGCGGGGTTGCTGAAGGTTGATGATCCGGTATTTGCTGCTGAGCAGTTTTTTGCGCTCTCCCAGACGCGATTGGTGATGCGGGCACGGACCAATGCGGCGTTTGTGGCGAGCGAAGCAGAGATTGAGCAGGTGATTACAGGGGCTGTGCGCGTATTCCTGGCAGCCTATTACAACTCAGGGTTATAGCCGCCTATTTGGAACAGCCTGTGGATATATTTATGCGCAGTCCGAAGGCTTGGCCGAACATTCCTGAATTATAAACATATTATGAATACGGCGCTTGACGCGATTACTAAAATTTAATTTCAAATTTACGTAAAATACATCTTGCATCTCGAGTCGTTTTAGTCAGTATTCTATTTAAGGTTGTATTAACCTTTAGTAAAACGGAGACTAAAATGGCAATCGTGAGTCTGGATGCGTTGGTACGGCAAAAATTGCGGGCCTGGCCGAACCGACCACCGGGGTTGGACCAGGGGATGTGGGGCGGAGCCTGGGTGAAAGCTCGTCCGGTGGTGAATGATGACATAGATTATCCCTACCTGAAATTACCCGGCACCAACCGGATGCGGACGGTACCTGATGGGCTGTGGATGAATTTTGGCGGCAGTGAGCGGGACCCGTATGTGGATATTTTTGTTATCGAGGTTTGTGGATCATTCCCGAATTTGCTTGATAAACGCTCGCGCTTCTCACCCTCGATGCATTCACTGCTGGCGGTGTGCCCGCTGAACTGGCTGCTGGGCGAGTATGCCACAACCGATGGCACGCCACGCTGGAAGCGCACCGAGTTGCTGAAAGCCGTACCGACCGAGGCGATTACGGTGCCGGTACGCGATATACGAGTGATGTATGGGTTGCGGCCGAAGGACTATGAAGGGTTTTCAACACACCAGGTGCCGCATGCGCATGAGTTTTTTGTGCCGGTGCATGTGCTGTTGGGGCCGGATGGATGGCTGCAGCCGGAAATGCGGACGTTTATTGCCCGTACCTCACCGCAGGCGAATTTTTGGGCGTTTAACGTGGCGGCGGAATGAAGCGGGTTGGGTAGTCGGTCATGATGACGTCGATCATGGGTGACAGGCGGGTGAATTGCGCCGGGTCGTTGACGGTCCAACTGTAAATCTTGAGGCCCAGGGCACGGGCCTCATGGATTTTATGTTCGCTTAAGGTCTCAAAATGCGCAGCCCAGGCGGTGGCACCATTATCGGCCACTGCCTGCGGCGTGCTTACCGGGCTTGGCACGCCCCACCATAACGCTGGTTCGGCTTCGGTGTCAGGCGCGGTCAGGCAGACGCGGGGCATGGTGGGCGCGCGGGCGGCCACTTCGCGCAACACCGACCAATCGAACGCCAGGATGCTGATGAGGTGTGGCGAAATGCCGGAGGCCGCGATCGCTTCGAGGGTTGTTTCCACCATCAGCGCGGGGGCAAGGCATTTCTCGGGGGTTGGCGGGAAGGTTTTAATTTCCAGCAGCCAGTTGAGGTGGGGGAATTGTGCCAGGGCTTCTGCCAGAGTGGGAATGTTGGAGAGTTCGGCGAAATTCAGGTTACGGATCAGCCGGCCGTCCGCGAGGTCGGGGTTGTGGTGCAGCACCGGGATGTGGTCGGCGGTGAGCGAAATGTCGGTCTCGAAGCCGGTGACGCCGACGGCGAGGGCGTGGGCGAAACCCGCCAGGGTGTTTTCGGGGCACTCTCCCCTCGCCCCGCGATGGCCGTAGATGGCGGCATTAGTCATTCGGCAGGTATGCCGTGGCGAATTGCTGCTGCGCCTCGGCGACCTCCGAGGCGGTAAGCAGCACCGGGCCGCCGATGCTGAGCGAGAGGCAATATTGTTTGGCGAGCATTTCCAGTTCTACCGCTGTCCCCATCGCGGCATCGAGGGTGGCGCCGGTGGCGATGAGGCCGTGATTGGCGAGCAGGCAGGCCGTGCGGCCTTGTAGCGCCTCGACCGCCAGTGTGGACAGCGCGGCGGTGCCGAACAATGCGTAGGGGGCACAGCGGACGTCACCACCACCGAAGCGGGTGACCATATAGTGACAGGCGGGAATTTCCCGCCGGGCGATGGCGAGGGCTGTGCAATAGGGCGCGTGGGTATGGACGATGGCACCGATATCCAGGCGGGCCCGCATGATGTCGAGGTGGAAGCGCCATTCCGATGAAGGGCGTTTTGGGCCTTCCCAGGTGCCGTAATCACTTG
>VFSW01002437.1_pt1 | contig 28063 bp, 28 predicted proteins | sample 5358111 | NCBI WGS metagenome assembly VFSW01 (sample SAMN11554181, study PRJNA540505) | mine drainage metagenome | isolation source: sediment from site ElyBrook_90M | place: USA: Ely Copper Mine, Vershire, VT | collected 2017 | reverse complement strand
GGTGGTTTCTTTACCCTCGGCAGAGGGGCGTGTGGATCTGGGGGCTCTGGGGACAGAGTGGGGGAGAATAGGGCTGAATGAAGTACTGGTGGAAGGGGGGCGGCGGCTGACTGGGGCGCTGGTGGAAGCCGGTTTGGTGGATGAGTTCATTATTTTTGTGGCACCGACGCTGTTGGGAGAAGGGGCGATGGGAGCGGTTCAGTGGAGCTTTCCCTTGGTGTCTTTGGCCCAGCAGAAGCGGTTGCATATCGAGGAATGGCGTGCCATGGGGGGGGACTGGATGATTCGGGCGCGACCCCTGGCGGAGGGAGAATAAGCATGTTTACGGGGATTGTTCAGGCGGTTGGCCAAATTGTTCAAGAGGTTTCTTTGGAGGATGGGGTTCAGCTGTCTTTTGATACGGCTGAACTCGGGCTTGAAGGCGTGGTTGTGGGCGATTCCATTGCGGTCAATGGTGTCTGCCTGACGGTCATAGCGTTGGCTTCGCGGCAATTCTCGGCAGTGGTTTCGCGCGTGACCTTGACGGGGACTACAGGGTGGCAGTTGGGCCAGCGGGTGAATCTGGAACGGGCTTTGCGTTTATGCGATGCTTTGGGAGGTCATCTGGTGACCGGTCATGTGGATGGGGTGGGAAGGGTGCGGCGTTGTGTTCCCTGTGGAGAAAGTCTGACTTTGCAAGTGGATGCTCCAGGGGATTTGCCGCGGTACATTGCCACCAAAGGATCGGTTACCGTTCAGGGGGTGAGTTTGACGGTGAATGCCGTGGAGGATGCCTGCTTTACGGTCAACTTAATCCCCCATACCCAGCAGGTCACCACTTTGGGTGAACTGGTGGAAGGACAGGGAGTGAACCTGGAAGTGGATGTGCTGGCGCGCTATGCAGAACGATCGCGTCAATGGTCTGCCACTCATGGGGAGTAAAGGGAGCGAAAGTCGGGGAAACTGGAGTAAAATGGGGGGTTTCAAGGGGAGGCAGAGTAATGACGCAGGAAATGGGGCCTTGGGCATCAACAGAAGCGCTGATCGCCGAAATGCGTGCCGGGCGTATGGTGATTCTGGTGGATGACGAGGATCGGGAAAATGAAGGAGATCTGGTTCTGGCCGCCGATCATGTTACTCCCGAGGCCATCAACTTCATGGCCCGTTTTGGGCGGGGGTTGATTTGCCTGACCTTGACCGAGCAACGCTGTCGCCAGCTCAGTTTACCGCTGATGGTGACCGACAATCGTTCTCCCATGACCACCAATTTCACGGTCTCCATCGAGGCCGCTACGGGGGTGACCACGGGAATTTCAGCAGCTGACCGGGCGCGTACCGTGCAGGCTGCGGTGGCGCGATTTGCGCGGCCCGACGATCTGGTTCAGCCTGGGCATATTTTCCCCCTGATGGCGCGGCGCGGGGGAGTATTGATTCGTGCGGGGCATACCGAAGCCGGATGTGACCTGGCGCAGCTGGCAGGGTTTGAGCCGGCGGCGGTGATCTGCGAAATTCTCAAGGAAGACGGAGAGATGGCGCGCCTGCCGGATTTGCTCCCCTTTGCCCGGGAACATGGTTTGAAGGTGGGGTCCATTGCGGATCTCATCCGCTATCGCAGTCACACGGAGTGTTTGGTGGAGCGCACGGCTTCACGTCCGTTGGATACGCCTCATGGGCGATTTGAGGTGGTGGCATTTTACGATGCGGTGGCCAGTCGTACCCATCTGGCTCTGGTTTATGGAACCATCCATGCGGATCTCGAGACTCTGGTGCGAGTGCATGAGCCATTTTCTGTGACGGATGTTCTCGATGATGGTTGTGGGCGTCACTCATTTGGGATTCAGGCAGCATTGAAAAAAATTGCTCAAGCGGGTGCTGGGGTGTTGGTCTTATTGCATGGTCAGGATCACGCTCAGGATTTGATTGCTTGGGTGGCGAAAGACAAGGAGCAAGCGCAGCCACGCAAGTGGGATTCGCGTTTGCATGGGGTGGGCGCACAAATTTTACGGGCCATGGGGGTCGGTAAAATGAAAGTGTTATCACGAGAACGAAAAATGCCCAGTATGGCGGGTTTTGGTTTGGAGATCAGCGGTTATGTCACACCCGACGAATAGACCCTGGAATACCAGCATGGCGGATATTGCCAGCAATGGCGCAGGATTGCGCATTGGGATCGCTCTGGCGCGGTTCAATGAAGCCATTGGAGAACAACTGCTGGCAGCCACTGGCGCGGCACTGATGAGTCGCGGCGTGGCCCAGGAAGATATTCCGGTGGTGCGAGTCCCCGGCGCGCTGGAGTTGCCTTTGGCTCTCAAGGTGATGGCGGAAACGGGGCGCTTTCATGCCCTCATTGCGTTGGGCTGTGTGGTCCGGGGGGACACCTATCACTTTCAGATTGTGGCCGATGAATCGGCTGCCGGCATCACGGCAGTCCAACTGGCCACAGGGATTCCCATTGCCAATGGCATATTGACGACGGAAAACGATGCACAAGCGTTTTCCCGTGCGGAACATAAAGGGCAGGATTGTGCTTTGGCAGCCATTGAGATGGTGCGCTTGCTGGAAGAAATTCGTCGGGGCGGTTTGTGAAGTCGGCGCGGCGGCGTTCCCGCGAACTGGTGGTCCAGGGATTGTATCAATGGCAGGTGGGGGGGCAGGACTGCTCTGCCATCATAGGCCATTTGGCCACGCAGCCCAATTTTCTGCAGGCTGACCAGGCATTTTTTTCCCGCTTGCTGGAAGGGGTCATGGAATCAGCGACAACCCTGGATGACAATCTGCGGTCTTTGCTGGATCGTCCGCTGGCACAAATCAGCCCAGTGGAACGAGCCATCCTGTGGTTGGCGGCCTATGAACTGATCCATTTTCCAGAAACCCCCTTTCGCGTCATCGTCAACGAGGCAATTGATCTGGCCAAGCGTTATGGCGCTACGGATGGGCACAAATATATCAATGGGGTACTTGATCGCTTGGCTTCGCGGGAGCGACCCCATGAGCGGCGCCGCTCTCCGGTTAAAACGGAAGAAACCTGATCGAGGGAGGGGAGGTGAGCGAGTTTGATCTGATCCGTCGGTATTTCAGCCCGCCCACCCGTCATACCCTATTGGCAGGGGGGGACGATGCGGCGTTGATTGCTCCTCGGGGCGGATGGGAATTGGCGCTGTCCACTGATTTGCTGGTGGCAGAACATCATTTTTTTTCTGCCATGGATCCTGAACGATTGGGATATAAAGCGGCTGCGGTCAACCTCTCGGATATGGCGGCCATGGGCGCAGTGCCACGCTGGGTGTTGTTGGGGATCACTCTGCCCAAGGTACACGAGCCCTGGCTGGACGCCTTCAGTCGTGGGTTCCAGGGTTTGCTGAATGAGCATGGGGTAGATTGGATCGGCGGCGATACCACGGCCGGTCCGTTATCCCTGGCTGTCACCATTATTGGAGAGGTGCCTGCGGGACAGGCACTGCGTCGCTCAGGGGCTCAAGCCGGGGATGATATCTGGGTTTCCGGTACCTTGGGGGATGCGGCGTTGGGATTGGATTGGTGTCGGGGAAGTTGTCCTACACTGACGGATGAAATTCGAAATATTGCTCTGGATCGTTTTGAGCGCCCCACTCCGCGCCTGACCTTAGGTCAGTCTTTGCGCGGGCTGGCCCATGCGGCCATTGATGTCTCCGATGGGTTGTTGGCGGACTTGGGGCATATCCTCAACGCTTCTGCGGTGGGGGCGGTAGTGGAACTGGAAGCCATTCCTGTTTCTCCAGGTCAGCCCTCGAACCCAGAGGATGTCGACTGGCAGAGACGGGTATTGCACGGGGGGGAGGATTACGAGTTGTGCTTTACGGCTCCTTCACGACATCGTCACCATATTGTTGCAGTGGCAGCTGCAGAGCAAATTCTCGTTACCCGAATCGGAGTCATCAGCGCCGTAGCCACCGAGCGGGTTTTGCGTACCGCGCAAGGCCGGGCGGTGGTGGTACCGTGGCAGGGATACGATCATTTTGTGGAGCTTTCATGACGCGGGTTTCCTATGAGTTCATGAAGCAGGATATGACGCACTGGATTGCGCTGGGATTTGGTACCGGATTGTCCCCATGGGCACCAGGGACCGTGGGAAGTTTGTTGGGGATTCCCCTGTTCTTTCTGTTGCGCCCCCTGCCGTTCGCTTTACAATGGGGGCTTCTACTGGCGCTATTCCTGCTGGGAATCTGGGTTTGTGGGGCAACAGCTGAAGCCTTGGGGGATCAGGATCCCAGTGCCGTGGTGTGGGATGAGGTGGTGTCCTGTGCGGCAGTGTTGGCCGTGGCTCCTCCTACTTGGGCTGGATGGGCCTTGGGGTTTGGGCTTTTTCGTCTGCTGGATATCTGGAAACCGATTCCCATTCGCTGGGTCGATGAACGGGTCAAAGGGGGCTGGGGAATCATGCTGGACGATGGGCTGGCAGCGGTCATAGCCTCGTGGATTTTATGGCATGTGCGTGGGGTGTGGAATGGAACCTTCTGAAGCAACCAATAACCACTTGTTGTTGGAAGGCAGGGAGTCTTGCGGGGATCTCCTGGTACTGGTGCAGCAGGTGGGAGTCGGGCTGAAGCGACGGGGGTGGAAACTGGCCACTGCAGAATCCTGTACGGGCGGAGGAATGGCAGCATTGATCACGGAAATCCCAGGGAGTTCTGCCTGGTTTGACCGTGCCTGGGTGACTTACAGCAATCACAGCAAGGAATCCCTTCTCGGGGTGCCAGCAGGCCTCATCGAAGAGTTTGGTGCGGTGAGTGAGCCAGTGGTGCTTTCTATGGTGGAAGGAGGGCTCTTGCGTAGCCAGGCAGATATCGTGGTGGCTGTTAGCGGGGTCGCGGGTCCTGCGGGGGGAACGGAAGGCAAGCCTGTGGGGACGGTGTGCCTTGCTTGGGGCGTGCGCGCCACCGCGCTACGGGTGACGACCCAGTGGTTTGCGGGGGATCGCCGGGCCATTCGTCGCGCTGCTATTGAATCCGGATTGCGCGGTGTGATGGCGTGGAGCGAGGAAAGTGTGATTGTTTGAGGGGGCAGATCAGTGCGGGATTGACGACAGATAAATACTGTATATAATTACAGGTGTCGGGTTTTCGTAAGGAAAAGATTATTCCACAAAGAGATGCCTGTTCTCGGGTGGTTGGAGAAAAAGTGCCAGGGCATACTGAACCTGAGTGGCAGTGCATATAGCCTGAATTTGGCTGCGAGAAGGTCAGGGATCAATTGAAAAAAGGGTGGTGAGGTATGGAAGATCATAAAAACAAGGCACTGGTTGCGGCGTTGGCCCAGATCGAAAAGCAGTTTGGCAAGGGAGCCGTGATGCGGCTTGGGGCGACTGCTGTGGAAAAGGATCTGGAGGTGGTCTCCACTGGGTCTCTGGGCCTCGATATGGCTTTGGGGGTGGGGGGGTTGCCGCGCGGACGGATTGTGGAAATCTATGGCCCCGAATCCTCCGGGAAAACCACGTTGACGTTACAGATCATTGCCGAGATGCAGAAGAAAGGTGGCGTGGCTGCGTTCATCGATGCCGAGCATGCTCTCGACCCCGGCTATGCCCAAAAATTGGGAGTCAATGTGTCTGACTTGCTGATTTCTCAACCCGATACTGGGGAGCAGGCGCTGGAGATTGCCGACATGTTGGTGCGTTCTGGCTCGGTGGATATCGTGGTGGTGGATTCCGTCGCAGCGTTGACACCTCGGGCGGAAATCGAGGGGGAGATGGGCGATTCCCATGTGGGTCTCCATGCCCGACTCATGTCTCAGGCGTTGCGTAAATTGACGGGAAATATCAAACGCTCCAATGCACTGGTGGTCTTCATCAACCAGATCCGTCTCAAAATCGGGGTGATGTTCGGTAATCCGGAAACCACCACCGGCGGCAATGCCCTCAAGTTTTATGCTTCGGTTCGTCTGGATATTCGTCGGGTTGGTTCGATCAAACGAGGTGATGAGGTGATTGGCAGCGAGACCCGGGTCAAGGTGGTTAAAAACAAAGTGGCTCCTCCTTTTAAAGTGGCAGATTTTGATATTCTGTACGGCGAAGGAATTTCCCGTGAGGGTGAAATCATCGAATTGGGGGTGACGGCCAAGATCATTGAAAAGGCGGGTGCATGGTATGCCTACAATGGCGATAAAATCGGTCAGGGAAAGGACAATACCCGCATTTATCTACGAGAACATCCCAACTTGGTGCAGGAAATTGAAGCTCGTATTCGAGCTGCCAGTGGCTTGCAAAAAGCAGTGGAGGGGGTGGAAGAAACGGTGTGAGCGCAAAATTACTCTATCAACGCGCCCTTCGATGGTTGTCTCGGAGGGAGTATACGCGGCATGCTTTGGAGTTGAAGCTCAGAGCCGAGGAATCCCCTGTTTCTGACATTTGCGCGGTATTGGATCAATTGGAAAGTCAGGGCTATGTGTCTGACCAACGTGCGGCGGAGGCATTGTATCGTGCTCGATCTGGTCGTTATGGGTGGTTGAGACTACAGCAGGAGTTTATGCGTCAAGGGGTTACTGAAGCGGTCGCACAGCCCTTACTGTCTCAAGCGAAAAGAGAAGAAATCCAGGCCGTGCAATCGGTTTGGCAAAAAAAATTTGGTCGGTTGCCGCAAACTCGGGATGAAAGCGGGCGTCAGGCCCGTTTTCTATCCGGCCGAGGGTTTACCCTCGACGCCATTCGTCATGTGCTCAAAGGCGTGACTGAAGAGGACGATTAAGTAAGGGGAGGGAAGGTGATGCGTACGGTCAGTCCCCCTGTTCCACTCGTAGGGGCTAAGGTGACCTGTGCACGATGATGTTCCGCAATACGCTGTACGATGGAGAGGCCTAGGCCGCTCCCAGGTTGGTTACTTCCGGGAACGCGATAAAAGCGTTCCGAGACGCGCTTCATATCTTCTTCAGGGATTCCGGGGCCATTGTCGATCACTTCCAGTTGACTGCTCTGATCGGCGTTTTGGGTGAGAGATAGGGTAACGGTGCTGCGTGAAGGGCTGTAGCGGATGGCATTGTCCACCAGATTGCGCAACAGAATACTCAAATGTCCAGGTTGCCCCAAAATACGCAGGCCTGGTTCTCCTTTAAGAATCAATTCAATTTTCTTTTGTTCGGCCATAGGGGAATGGCATGCCATGGTTTCGGCAGCAATGGCGTGGAGCAAAACCACATCATGACGAATGCCGGCTTCTTCAGGATCGATCCGCGCTAAAGTCAGGAGCTGTTCAAGCAGATGGGTGGCCCGGTCAATGCCCAGGGAAACTTGATGCAGTGCATGTTGCCTGTCTTCTTCGAGAGAGGAACGTAAAGCGACTTGTACTTGCGTGCGTAGAGCGGCTAAGGGGGTTCTCAGTTCATGGGCGGCATCGGCGGTAAATCGTCGTTCGGAATCAATGGACTGCTTCAAGCGCTCAAATAGGTCATTGAGAGCAGAAACCAAGGGTTTGACTTCCAAAGGAACACGGTCTGGCTCCAAGGGTTCAAGGCGATCAGCAGAGCGTTGAACCACTTCCTGGCGCAATTGGCGCAAAGGGCTTAAACCGGTATTGACCATGATCCAGATCAGAATGGGAACCAGAGGAATGGCGATGGCCACCGAAGGAAACAGCATGTTGAGCACAATCTGCTGCGCCAAGCGTTCGCGTCCCCGCATGGGTTCGGCAATTTGAATCATCATTTCATGGGCGTTGTCCCAGAGTACCAGAAGGCGCCAACGATGTTTTTGAATCAGAATGGTGGAATATCCGGGTTGGGTGGAAGCCCCCATGAGGGTGGCAGGAGACGTGGCCGAGCGCAGAATCAGGGTTTGCTGATTCCACACTTGATACACCATGGCTTGTTCATATTCATGGGTGACGGGAGTATCGTCTTCCTGGCCATGCTCTATGCGCTCGGTCAGGGTGCGTTGTGCAAGGCCCAATAGTACATGGGCAGATTCTGCCATTTGTGCATCGAACAACGCCCCCAGTTCTTGCTGTGCCGCACGATGATCGAAAAAAACCACGATAGCCAGAATTAGGGACATCGCCCCCAGAAGGAGCAAGAGGAGTCGACGTCGCAGAGAATTCATGGCAATCAATGGCGGAGCAGGGAATAATCAGGGTTTGTCGATAACATAGCCAATTCCCCTAAGGGTGCGAATCAGAGAATTGCCCAGTTTTTTGCGCAGATGATGGATATGTACCTCAATAGAGTTGCTTTCGACTTCCTCGCCCCATCCGTAGAGGTGACTTTCCAGTTGATCCCGAGTCTGTACTCGCCCCATATGGAGCAGTAACAGATGCAACAGAGCAAATTCTCGAGCGGACAAATCCACCAGATCTGATCCATTTTTGACCTGATGGGCGGCCGGATCCAAAGTGATAGCACCATGTTGCAAGAGAGGCGTGACAATGCCGCTGTTGCGTCGCGACAGGGCGCGTAATCGGGCGATCAGTTCGTCCAGATCAAAGGGCTTGATCAGATAATCGTCGGCTCCGGCGTCCAGGCCTGTGATACGGTCAGGAATGGTATCCCGGGCCGTAAGTATCAAAATTCCGGCAGATTTTCCTTGTCCTCGTAACCAGCGCAGGAGTTCCAAACCGGTCACTTTGGGAAGCCCCAAGTCTAGAACCACCAGATCATATTCTTCAGTCTGGAGGGACAGTTTGGCGGCAAGGCCGTCCTGAGCCCAGTCAACGGCGTAGCCTGCCTGACGCAAGCCAACGCGCAGACCGTCACCTAACAGAGCATCATCTTCCACCAAGAGTAATCGCATTACTGCTCCACTTGTAAACGAGAATGTTAGAGGAACTGCAAGGACTTTACTACAAAAAAGAGGTGGCCCAAGCGGGCCACCTAAGGGGAAACGAATCCATTCACAGAGGAGTTAAAGATTCATGGGTGTATTACACCAGAACAATCTTAAGACTGGCTTAATAAGGAAAAGATCCTGAAGTTGGAGAAATTTATTGTCTTCGGTTCACTGCCAGCAGGGTAAGTTGATGCAAGCCATCGCGGAACGGCGAAGCAGGTAATGCTTGATTTAGGTGATCAATGGCCGACAGGCTGAAGTCATGGGCGCGGCGCCGTGCATAGTCCAGCGCTCCGCTGTTCTGTACGATATGGGCAACGGCATCAAGCGTATTGCCTCCTCCGTTTTCAATGGCTTGGCGCAATAGCATGCGTTCTTCCGCAGAACCATTTTTGAGGGCATAGATGATGGGCAGGGTAGCTTTCCCTTCTGCCAAATCGTCTCCGAGGTTTTTGCCGATGTCTTCCAATTTTCCCGAGTAGTCCAGTACATCGTCAATGATCTGAAAAGCGGTACCCAATTCGCCACCAAAAGCCGCCAGATGCTGCTCGATATCTGGAGAGGTTCCTGCAAGCAATCCACTTAAGCGGCAAGCGGCTTCGAACAGTTTGGCGGTTTTGTAACGAATGACCTGAAGATAGCGGGTTTCGTCCACCTCTGGGTCGTGACAATTGAGGAGTTGGAGAACCTCTCCTTCGGCGATGATATTGGTAGCGTCGGCCAATACCTGCATCACGCCCATATGATTGACAGAAACCATCATCTGGAAGGCGCGGGAATAAACGAAGTCCCCCACCAGTACGCTGGCTTCATTGCCAAAAAGGGCGTTGGCGGTTTTTTGGCCGCGGCGCAAGTCGGACTTATCTACCACATCATCATGCAGAAGGGTGGCGGTGTGAATAAACTCCACCACAGCAGCCAACGTATGGTGATGATTTCCCTTATAGCCCAAAGCGCGGGCGCAAAGCAGCAATAACAGGGGACGCAAGCGTTTGCCGCCGCTGTGGATGAGGTATTCCGCCACTTGGCGCACCAGCACCACTTCCGAGTGAAGATGGTGGCGAATGACGCCATCGAGTGCGCGCATGTCTTCATCCACAAGGGCGCGAATGGGCTCAAAACTCAAGATATCCTCCGAGGGAGGCCGATCAGGACAGAAGAAGTACGCACAGGACTCCAAGCATGGGGTAAGACCAACCTGAGAGTTTACCAAAACATCCACGCTCATACCATAGAGAGGGAAACGGGTTGGCGATCTCAGATGAAACCACTTTCTCAAATCCATGGTAACTGATAGAGTGGCAGGTTGACCACAGATTCTAGGAATCCCACAGTACATGGCGCTCAAATCCATTATTTTCAAAGTCAATCTGCAAATTTCAGATATGGAGCGACACTATTACGTCTCTCATGGATTGACCCTGGCACGTCATCCCTCTGAAACGGACGAACGCATGATGGTCCGTCTTCTGGCCTTTGCCCGGCACGCCCATGAACGACTGATGTTTGCTCGCGGACTCTCTGACAATGAGGAGCCGGATTTGTGGCAGAAAGATCTGACAGGAGCCATTGAGTTATGGATTGATGTGGGCTTGCCGGATGAGAAACGAATTCTCAAAGCCAGTGGCCGTGCCCAGAAAGTGGTGATCTACGCCTATGGAGGCCATAGTGTCGGGATATGGTGGCAATCCATCAGTTCCAGGCTCAAGCGTTTGAACAATCTTGAGGTGTTCAATGTCACTCTGGCCAGCAGTCAAGCTCTGGCGCAGATGGTGGAACGAACCATGGAGCTGAGTTGCACGATACAGGATGGAGGCCTGTGGTTATCCAGTGACAAAGAAACGGTACAGGTAGAGTATGAGGTATTGCTGGAGGCGAAGTGACATGCAAATTTGGGTAGATGCCGATGCTTGTCCCGGAGTGATCAAGGATATCCTGTTCCGGGCGGCAGAAAGAATGAGGGTGACGACCACGTTGGTGGCCAACTCACTCTTACCCACGCCGGCTTCTTCCCATATCAGGGCGTTACAGGTGCCGCGGGGTTTTGATGTGGCTGACAACGAAATCGTGAAGCGCATGCATTCAGGAGATTTGGTCATTACCGCAGATATTCCCCTGGCGGCCGATGTGCTGGCTCAAGGTGGATATGTTCTCAGTCCGCGGGGTGAAGTTTATAGTCGTGATTCCATTGAGGCGCAGCTCACCATGAGAAATTTCATGGACCAGTTGCGCGGCTCCGGCATTCATACGGGCGGACCCGCTCCTCTGTCCCATGGGGACCGCAAGGCATTTGCGGCCCAACTGGACAAGTTCTTGACGCACCAGCATAAGCACCGAAGTCCATGAGACAGTCGATGGTGCTATACCATTAATCCTTCGGCTTTCAGTGTAGCTTGAACGGCGGGACGATTCCCTACGCGCTTCTGGTAGGTTTGCAAGACGGGCCAAGGAGAAAGGTCAAAGCCCACATGGGGAGCCCAACTCAAAACCGTGAAAAGATAAGCATCAGCCACCGAAAATGATGGACCCATCAGATAGTCACGCCCAGCCAGGGCTGTCGCTACAAAGCCGATTCTTTTTGTGAGCAACTTGCGGGCGGATTCCTTGGTCTCTTGAGGGACAGTCGGGAAGAAGAGCGGAGTGAAACCTTTATGGATTTCGGTGGAGAGGTAATTCAACCATTCCTGAAGTTGATAACGTTCCAGGCTTCCTGCTGACGGGGCCAGATTTTTGTGTGGAACGAGATCGGCTACGTACTGGATGATGGCAGGGCCTTCGGTCAGCATATGGCCATTGTCCAGTATCAGCGCAGGGACATAACCCTTCGGATTGATCTGGCGAAAATCCTGCCCCACACTGGTAAGCTTGGTTGCCAAATCGACTTTTTCAATATCGAAAGGCAATCCGCACTCATGAAGAACGATGTGTGGTGAAAGAGAGCAGGCGCCGGGGCTATAGTAGAGTTTCATTTTTACTCCTTCCTTGTGGGTCAATAGGCTGATCGGAAATCCGACCCTTAGCCAAGTCTATGGGATTTATTGTAGGGAATTCAAGACGCGGGTGGTCTGGAGAGGCGGGCAACCCAGTATCCCACCCCTCTTTGAAGGGATGGGTAAGAAAAGTTCCTTCTGTGCGAACCGCTTTATGACTCCAGTAGGGTAATTTAACCGTTGAATTTGGCTGATTGAGTGTCTGTATCGCGAGCGTTTACTCGGGGCATTGTGGCAGAGGTGTATAATTGATCACTATGTTGCGTATTTTATGTGTGTTACCAGGGGTGAATTTGTGGTGATCTCCGATAAGGTTCCGGTGACCCATGACTTTGCTTCGTTGACTCCCGTTTGCATACTTGATGCGGTGGAGAGTGTGGGTTTTCGTGCCGATGGGCGGTTATTGGCACTCAACAGTTATGAAAACCGTGTTTATCAAGTGGGAATGGAGCAGGGAGCGCCTCTGATCGCAAAGTTCTACCGTCCCGGACGCTGGTCAGATGAATCCATTCTGGAAGAACACACTTTCTTGCAGGAACTTCAGGAATACGAGATCCCCGTGGTTCCGCCCTTGATACTGGGGGGGGATACCCTCCATAGCTTCGGCGGTTTTAGATTTTCTCTATCACACAAGCACGGTGGACGAGCGCCGGAACTGGAAGATCCCTCGATACTGGAGCGCCTGGGACGCTTTCTCGGACGGATCCATGCCATCGGCACCCTTAGGCCATTCCAGCAGCGTCCGGAAATCAATATCGATACCTTTGGCGTGGTTCCAAGCAATTTCCTCCTGACACAGGATTTTATCCCAAAAGATTTGCTGCCCGCCTATGGTAGTGTCGTTAAGCATGCGTTGGAAGGAGTCACTCACTGTTTCGCTCGGGCGGGTGACGTGCGGATTTTGCGGTTGCATGGTGATTGTCATCCGGGAAATATATTGTGGACGGACGATGGCCCGCATTTCGTGGATTTTGACGATAGTCGCATGGGACCGGCAATCCAGGATCTGTGGATGTTTCTCGCGGGAGAGCGCGCCGACAGGGTGCGTCAACTGGGGGATGTTCTGGCCGGCTACGAAGATTTTCATGATTTCGATGAGCGCGAATTGCATTTGATTGAAGCCTTGCGGACGCTGCGTTTGATTCACTATTCGGCATGGCTGGCGCAACGTTGGGACGACCCGGCTTTTAAGCAGGCGTTTCCCTGGTTTAATACACAGCATTATTGGCAGGATCGCATTTTGGAACTGCGTGAGCAGATTGCGTTAATGGAAGAGGCGCCATTGTGGTCTGCATGAGCCACCATGAGGGGCAAATATTACGCCAAAGGCGCGTGGGGACCTGATGAATCCTTTGCAACCACCGGGTACGACTGCGGGAGACTCCAGGGGGTTATCGGGATTTGCTGGGGTGCAGGTTCAGGAGTATTCCCGCTATGCTGCGCGCGTCATGGCGACCGGAAAAGTTCCCGCAGAAATATGGCAGTCATCGGCACACACCCCCTGGACTCGAGATCGACTACGGCAGCGCCTTGATCTGATTCGCCAGTCCATTTCCTTGGTTGATCCTGAACGGGCGTTGATGGCTGCGCTGCGCCGGCTTCGAGCCGAAGTTCTGGTGGGTATCATGACCCGTGATCTCAATGGGCAAGCCTCCTTGTCAGAGGTCACGGAATCCATGACGCTTTTGGCCGAAGTTACCCTTCAGGCCGGAGTGGAATGGCTGCGAGAGACGTTGTGCCAACGTCATGGCATTCCTCGCGGCAGCGATTCGGGATTGGAGCAGGAATTGCTGGTCGTGGGGATGGGGAAACTGGGGGGGCGAGAGCTGAATGTGTCCTCAGACATAGATCTGATCTTTGTCTATGAGGAAGACGGAGAAACCGATGGAAGCGGAGTTGGGACGGCGCTCTCCAATCATCAGTTTTTCTGGCGTATGGGGCAGAAGTTGGGGGCATTGCTCTCGGAAATCACCGAGGACGGTTTTGTTTTTCGGGTAGATCTGCGGTTACGCCCCAATGGCACGGCTGGGCCGGTGGCGGTCAGTTTGGCCATGCTGGAAGAGTATTTTGTGGTTCAGGGGAGGGATTGGGAGCGCTACGCCTGGATTAAAGCTCGAGTAGTGTCCGATGCTGCGCGACCAGGAGTATCCCGAGGCATGGCGGCGCTCGCCCAATTGGTCACACCCTTTGTATATCGTCGTCACCTGGATTACTCCGCCATTGGGTCCCTGCGCACCATCCACCGCCAGATTCGTGAGGAAGCCGACCGCGAGTCAGTGCGTCAAGCCGCGTGGCGTGGGGAAAACATCAAGTTGGGGCGGGGTGGAATTCGCGAAATAGAATTCGTGGTTCAGGCTTTTCAGTTGATTCGCGGGGGGCAGGATGCTTTGTTGCGTCTCATTCCCACTCTTGAGGTGCTGTCTGTGTTGGCCCAGAGAGGGTTTCTGCCGATGGATACTGTGATTTTGCTGCGGGATCATTATATTTTTCTGCGCCAACTGGAGCACCGGTTACAGTATTTGGATGATGCGCAAACCCATAGCTTGCCTATGGACAATGACGATCAGGCACGTGTTGCAGGGGCCATGGGTTTTGTTGACTTCGAAGCTTTTCGGAGCAATCTGGTCCCTCGGTTGCAATTCGTGTCTGGTGTATTTGATCGCATTTTTCCAGCGGAATCCGTATCCAGCCCGGCAGGGCCGGGAGAACGCTTATGGGCCCAGGCAGGGAATGAAGCTTTTTCCGAGCAGGGGGATGATGTCGATGGTGATCTACTCCAAAAATTGGTGGCGATGCGGCAATTTCCCGCCTATCGGGCCCAGAGTGCGCGCACCCGAGAACAATTCGATCGGGCATTTGGGCGCGGATTGAACCAGATTCTCGAAGGCTACGATCACCCGCAGAGAGCCGTGGTGCTGACGCGTTTTTTGCATTTTATGGAAGCCATCAGCCGCCGTGCTTCCTACCTGATGTTGTTGGTGGACTACCCGGTGGTGCTGGAACGCCTCTTGTCACTGCTGGCGGTTTCCGAGTGGGCGGCGCGCTACGTGACGCAGCGCCCCCAGTTGCTGGATGAGTTTCTCGTGGACGCGGATCCTCAGCGAACCGATTTTGATCAATACTGGACCCATTTCCGCGCGACTTTGCGCGCCCGGTTACTGGAAGTGTCGGGTGATACAGAAGAACACATGGATATTCTGCGGCGTGCCCGCCATGCCGAGACCTTTCGCATTCTTCTGCGTGATTTGCGGGGAGAGTTGACGGTTGAAGAAGTGGCGGACCGTTTGAGTGCGTTGGCTGACGTCATGATGGCGTTGGTGTTGGAAGCCTCGTGGCAAGAGGTTCCTGAACGCCATCATGAAATGCCGCGTTTTGCTGTGATTGCCTATGGAAAATGGGGGAGCAAGGAAATGGGTTATGCCTCCGACCTTGATCTGGTTTTTTTGTATCAGGATGATCACCAAGAGGCACAAGATAATTACAGTTTGCTCGCCCGGAAAATTTTACGCTGGATGACGACTCCCACAGGTGTAGGGGTTCTTTATGAGGTGGACCTGCAGTTGCGCCCCAATGGTGGCGCCGGCCTGCTGGTTAGTCCCCTGGAAGCCTTCCGCCACTACCAGTTACAAGATCGTGATAATTCCGCATGGGTGTGGGAGCATCAGGCCCTGACACGGGCTCGGTACGCTGCGGGTGATTCGGTTATCGGCGCTGCGTTTGAGGCGATTCGCCATCAAGTTTTGACGCGGGTGCGCGATCTTCAGGCGCTACGGGCAGAAATTTTGCATATGCGCCAACGTCTCCATAAAGGCCATCGCAACATTACCGAACTGTTTGATGTCAAGCAGGACGAAGGTGGGGTGGTGGATGTGGAATTCCTCGTGCAGTACCTGATTCTTGCCTATGCACATCGGCAACCGGAATTGGTTGATAACGTGGGCAATGCGGAGTTATTGCGGCGGGCGAAACGGGCAGGTCTGATCGATGGCGTGCTGGCCGAGCAGGTAGCCTCGGGGTATGCCCGCCTACGCGGGTTTCAGCATGAGCAACGCCTGCAAGGGGTCGAAAAGGTGCGCGTTGATCCCGCACGCGCCGAGCACATTCGGCTGTCAGTGGTGGCGCTGTGGAACGCCGTACTGCAAACCTAACCGGTCTCCCGACGCCAACAGAAATCCATGAATCGATGTTTGGTTTGGGGGACAGGTATTTGCAAGGCGCGAAATCCACAGCGCTCAAATCTCTTGGCAGGTGTATCATCACAGAATCAGAATATTTTGTTTTTTCCTCCCCCAGTTCATGATCATGCGCCCATACTTTGGTTTGATATTGTCGTTTGCCTTAGGTTGTTTTACGACATCTGCCCCTGCGGAGGAGTCGTCTAAAGGTTCTGGAAACTCCCAGCCATCTCTGGTTGATCGGGCGGAGCATACCGTTGACCATGGCTTAAAAGCGGGCGCGCACGGCGTGGATCGCGGAGTGCATGCCGCCGCCAGGGGCGTGGAGCGTGGGGCTAAAGCTGCTGAAAAAGGTGTTCAGCGCGGAGCTGAAGCAACGGCACGTGTGGTGGATAGGGTGACCGAAAAGTTGGGTGGTGCGCCTGCTTCAGCGCCGCCCAAAAATCCTCCGTGACGGGGGGCTGATCCTCCTGAACTCCAGGGAAGTCTTATTTTGTCAGTTCGGCCCACTCGTCTTCGGAAAATAGTCGCGAGCGGGTATGGAAGGCTTTTCCTTCGGGGCCTTCCAACGAGAAAGTCCCCCCGGTGCCTTCAATGACGTCGATGATCAGTTGGGTATGTTTCCAATATTCGTACTGTGACTTGCTGATGTAAAACGGGCAGCCACCGATATCTCCAAGGTACTCATCCCCAGCGCCGATGGTCAGTTCGCCAGGGAGGTAACAGTTGGCTGCACTATTGTCGCAACATCCTCCGGATTGGTGAAAAAACACAGGGCCGTGCTTCTTCTTCAGAAATTCGATCAGTTCAAGGGCAGTCTCTGTAGCAATAACTTTTGCAATCATGGTGGTCTCCAGAAAAACGGGGCGAACACAGCAATTGCGTCGCCCCGAAAGCCATCGGTATCCCGTGACAGAGGAAGATCAGAAAAAGCCCAGTTTCTGCTCGGAGTAACTGACCAGCAGGTTCTTGGTTTGCTGATAATGATCGAGCATGACCTTATGCGTTTCACGTCCGATGCCGGATTCCTTATAACCGCCGAAAGCGGCATGGGCCGGATAGGCGTGGTAGCAGTTGGTCCATACGCGGCCGGCTTTGATGGCGCGACCCATCCGGTAAGCGACATTACCGTTGCGACTCCACACGCCAGCTCCGAGGCCGTAGAGCGTGTCATTGGCCAGAGCCAGGGCTTCGGCTTCATCCTTGAAGGTGGTCACTGCCAGCACGGGGCCAAAGATTTCTTCCTGGAAGATGCGCATCTTATTGTGGCCCTTGAATAGGGTTGGCTGAACGTAATATCCGCCGTTGAGCTCGCTTCCCACATCGGCTTGGGCGCCGCCGGCCAGCACTTGTGCCCCTTCCTGCTTACCCAGATCAAGGTAGGTCAAGATCTTGGTCAATTGTTCTTTCGAAGCTTGGGCGCCGATCATCGTATCGGTATCGAGGGGATTGCCTTGCTTGATCGCTTTGACGCGGGTCAGGCAGCGTTCCATGAATTTGTCATAGATCGATTCTTGAATCAGGGCGCGTGAGGGGCAGGTGCATACTTCCCCTTGGTTGAAGGCAAACAACACCAATCCTTCAATGGCTTTGTCGAGGAAACTGTCATCCTTGTCCATGATGTCAGCAAAGAAGATATTGGGCGATTTTCCACCGAGCTCTAGGGTTGCCGGGATCAGGTTATTGGCAGCGGCCTGGGCAATGACGCGGCCAGTAGAAGTGGAACCGGTAAAAGCAATCTTGGCGATGCGTTTGCTGGTGGCCAGTGGCAAACCCGCTTCGCGACCGTAGCCGTTGACAATGTTGAGTACACCGGGGGGCACAATGTCGGCAATCAGTTCAGCCAGAATCAAAATGCTGATGGGTGTCGACTCGGCAGGTTTCAACACGACACAGTTGCCTGCACCGATGGCGGGAGCCAGCTTCCATGCGGCCATGAGGATGGGAAAATTCCACGGTATGATCTGCCCAACTACGCCCAGGGGTTCATGGTAGTGATAGGCAACCATGTTTTCGTCGATGTCGCTCAATGCCCCTTCCTGGGCGCGAACGCAGCCAGCGAAGTAACGGAAGTGGTCGACGGTGAGAGGAATGTCGGCATTCAGGGTTTCGCGAATCGGCTTACCGTTGTCTACGGTCTCGGCATAGGCCAGAAGTTCCAGGTTGGCTTCTATGCGGTCGGCGATCTTTAGCAAAATATTGGCGCGCTCGGCTGGGGCGGTTTTGCCCCACTTGTCGGCGGCAGCATGAGCCGAGTCCAGAGCCAGTTCGATGTCGTCGGCTCCGGAGCGTGCGGCTTGGGTGTAGACCTTACCGTTGATGGGGGTAATGACGTCGAAGTACTGTCCCTTGACAGGAGCAACCCAGTTGCCGCCAATGAAGTTGTCATACTTGACCTTGAATTGAACTTTGGCGCCTGTAGCGCCGGGTGCGGCGTAAATCATGAATGCCTCCTTTTGTGAATGATCTGGCGCAGCGACCGCTGTGTCAGCCTTGATCTTGCAGGGAAAAGTCACTCTTGAAAATACAAATAACGGTGTGATTTCTAATGCTTATATGGGTTTATATCCACGTGTCTTTGGTGCTTTAAGGAGATACCGATTGGGTATGGCGTCACGAATCGATACAGTCTATCCTCTGTTGGGTGTGAAAGTCATCTCCACCCTCTTTAGCATTCAAGGAATAGTACAGGTGCAACAAACTTTGACGTTAAGGTTTTTTCACCTTACTCTATAATTCTTCTGGACGATACCAACGGTTGTCTTGGTTTAAATGATGCGAACACACACGATTACTTGATGTATCAGGCAGGGGCTTTTGAATAACATAGGTTTTTTCGGCACGTTCCTGATAGCGCTTCTACTTTCCCCGACGATTGGATGCGCCCAGGAGGCAGAACCGGAAGGCAACAGGGTTGCGGTTCCCATTTTGCTGTACCATCGTTTTGGGCCCGTGGTTGCGGATTCGATGACGGTGAAGACGGCGGTTTTAACCGCTCAACTTGAGTATCTTCATCGCCATGGGTACACGGTGATTCCCTTACGCCAGTTGATCGCTTCGCTGGCAGGAAAAACGTCGCCGCTGCCCGACCGTTCCATTGTGATCACTGCTGACGATGGTCATGAATCCGTGTTCACTGACCTGTTTCCGCTGATCCGTCATTACCATATGCCGATGACTTTGTTCATCTATCCTTCGGCCATTTCTAACGCCAAGTATGCCCTGACCTGGTCACAATTACAGGAAATGAAGCAAAGCGGTCTGGTAGACATCCAATCTCATACCTATTGGCATCCCAACTTCAAAATAGAAAAAAAACGCCTGACTGCAAAGGATTATGAGACTTTTGTTCAGGGTCAACTGAGCAAATCTCGGGAAGTCCTGCAGCGAAAACTGGGAAGTCCGGTAGATATGTTGGCCTGGCCCTATGGAATTTATGACGATGCACTGATTGAGGAGGCTAGACGCAGTGGTTATATCGCCGGTTTTTCCATGGCGAGACACCCTGTCACCCGCGCCGATTCGATGATGGCTTTACCCCGATATTTGATGATCAACCCAGTCCAGGGTACGGCATTTGAAAAGTTGCTTGCCGAGTCCTCCCGTTCCCGTGAGAAAAGAGAAAATCAGCCGTGAAGAATGTCAAACCCATCGTTTCCCTCCTGTTTCTGGTGTGGGCCGCACTAAACCCAGTGTCCGCCATGGCAGCCGTCTGTGCAGGAACGGTGCTGGATGCCGTCACCCAGAAACCCATTGAAAATGCTTTTGTCACCCTGGGCTCTACCGTGGTGCGCACCGACTCCAAGGGTAAATTTACCCTCAATGGCAGTGGCGACAAGCTCGGCATTCGGGCCTATGGGCATACCCGTCGAGATGTCCCCTTAGCCCGTGACCTTGCCCCGATCACCCTGATGCCTTTTATTCCCAAGGCCATTTATCTTTCATTCTATGGGGTCGGGGACAAAACATTGCGCCATGCGGCCTTCGATGTGATCCGGCGGACTGAAGTCAATGCGCTGGTGATTGACCTCAAAGGCGACCGGGGAGGGGTCTCGTTCAAGAGTGCCGTTCCCCTGGCGACCCAGATTGGCGCGCAAAAAATCACCACCATCAAGGATATGAGTGGATTGGTCACCGAACTCCACGCCAAGGGCATTTATGCCATCGGGAGAATCGTGGTGTTCAAGGATAATCCGCTGGCTTCTGCCCACCCTGAACTGGCTTTGAAAACCAAAGGCGGGGGCGTCTGGAAGGATCGGGAAGGATTGTCCTGGCCCGATCCCTTCAGCGTCACGGTGTGGAACTACAACATCGATCTGGCGGTGGAGGCAGCACGTGCCGGATTTGATGAAATCCAGTTTGACTATGTCCGGTTCCCGGATTCCCTAGAACCGGTATTTTCCAAGCCGAACACCGAAGAAAATCGGGTCGGGGCCATTTCTGGATTTTTGGGCGAAGCCAGAAAACGGCTCGTCCCCTATAATGTATTTTTGGGGGCCGATATTTTCGGGTATGTGGCATGGAATACCGATGACACGCACATTGGGCAGAAACTGCAAAACCTGGGCGAGGTGGTGGACTACCTGTGCTTCATGCTCTACCCCTCGGGATTTAAGTTTGGGATTCCGGGTTATCTCAACCCAGTGCAACATCCTGGTGAAATCGTCCGGCTTTCTCTGGAGAAGGCACAACAGCGTAGCGGTATGGCGTCCTTGCGTTTTCGGCCTTGGCTTCAGGCTTTCCGGGACTATGCTTTTGACCGACGGTGGTTCAGAAATGATCAAATTCGTGCGCAAATTGAGGCTTCCGATCGCTTTGGCAGCGATGGGTGGATGTTATGGAACCCGCACAACTCCTATGGCGATGGTCTCCAGAAAAAGTAGTCTGCCATGAACTTGCCTAGGGGGAAGGGCCGGATGAGATGGGTCACCCTCCTTGGGCTGGGTTTTTTTCTGCCGTGGGGAGCGCCCCTGTGGGCCCAGACTCCCGACGCACTCGCGGGGACCAACTTAGCCTCTCTGGGCGGGTTGACCCAAAGCGAAATCCGGTATGGACACATCCCTGGGGCCGTGATCTTGGTGGGCACCCCTACGGAAACGATATATCGCCAGGCCTTCGGTCAGCGTGCCCTGACCCCAGATCCGTTGCCCATGAGGGTGGACACCCGTTTTGATCTGGCCTCCCTGACCAAGGTGATTGCTACCACCACGGCCATCATGCAGCTGGTGGAGCAACAGAAAATTCAGCTTGATGATCCGGTAATCAAGTATTGGCCGGAGTTTGGGACAAAGGGCAAGGAAGCCATCACTCTTCGGCAGTTGCTGACCCATTATTCCGGCTTGCGCCCTGACCTGGATTTAACCCCTCCGTGGTTCGGTTACTCCACCGCCCTCCAACGGATCCTCGCAGAAACCCCACGCTTTCCCCCAGGCAGCCAGTATCTCTACAGCGACATCAACTTTGAGGTTCTGGGGGAACTGGTCCATCGGGTATCTGGCCAGCCTCTGGAGGTCTATTGCGCCCAGCATATTTTTCAGCCCTTGGGCATGACCCACACGGGCTTCAAGCCAGCATCAGCGGCAGACATTGCCCCTACCGAATATCTGGACGGTACACTGCGCTGGGGAGAAGTGCATGACCCCACCGCTCATCGCATGGAAGGGGTGGCAGGGCATGCGGGACTGTTTTCTACGGCCGGGGACTTGGCCATTTTTGCGCGCATGCTGCTCAATGGGGGAAGTCAAAACGGGGTTCACATATTGAACCCGGATACCGTGGACCAAATGACCACCCCCCAGTCGCCACCCGGCACGACCGAATTGCGCGGGCTGGGCTGGCAGTTGGCCGCTCCCCTGGCCACCAATCGCGAACAACTGCTTCCCCTAGGGTCCTACGGCCATCTGGGCTATACCGGGACCTTGTTGTGGGTGGATCCCGTGACCCATATCTTTGTCATCGTCCTGACCAACCGTGTCCACCCCCATGGACAGGGCAACGCCAACCCCTTGCGCCGCGGAATCCTCGCCATGGTGTCTGATGCCCTGGGGCCACAATCCAATCAGAGCATTCTGGCGGCCCGCCCTGCCATTGCCGCCTATACCGAACGGGCCGCCACCGAGCCAGTGATTCACCCACCAACCCAAGTGGCCACAGGACTGGATGTGCTGGAGGCCGAAAACTTCGCCCCCCTGAAGGGCCAACGGATCGGGATCCTGACCAATCAAACCGGAGTAGATGGCGAGGGGAGGAGGGGAGTGGACCTATTGAATCAAGCGCCTGGCGTCCGCCTGAGCGCCATCTTCAGTCCGGAACATGGACTTCAGGGCATCTTCGATGAAAAAATCCTCTCTGGTATCGATGCCGCTACGGGACTGCCGGTGTACAGTTTGTACGGTGACACCAGAAAACCCACGGCCCCGATGCTTCATGACATCGATGCCCTGGTGTTCGACATTCAGGATGCCGGGGTGCGTTTCTACACCTATGCCAGCACTCTGGCGTATGCCATGGAAGCCGCCGCGCGCAAGGGCATCGACTTCTATGTTCTGGACCGCCCCGACCCCATCGGTGCCGATGTGGTGCAAGGCCCCATGCTGGACCCAACCCTGACTTCCTTCACCGGCTACTTTCCTCTGCCGGTGCGGCATGGCATGACCATGGGCGAATTGGCCGAACTTTTTAATGCAGAAGCTCACATTGGGGCCAAGCTGCAGGTCATCAAAATGCGGGGTTACCGTCGTCACGACTGGTTCGATGATACCGGGATCCCTTGGGTCAATCCTTCCCCCAATCTGCGTACCCTCACCGAAGCCACCCTTTATCCTGGAGTTGGGTTGGTGGAAAGTGCCAATGTCAGCGTCGGACGGGGTACGGACACTCCCTTTGAAGTGCTGGGGGCACCCTGGATTCAGGGGCGGGAACTGGCAGATGAACTCAATCGACGGGAGATCGCCGGCGTCTATTTCATCCCCGCAGAGTTTACCCCCGACACCAGTCGCTACCCGCAGCAGCTTTGTCATGGCGTTCGCATCCTGTTGACTGATCGGCATGCACTGGATTCCCCCTTGCTGGGAATAGAATTGGCCAGCGTCCTGCACCAGTTGTACCCAGAGCAGTTTCACCTCCGGAAAATTCTCGGCATGGTGGGGTCACGTTCCTTGGTGCAGGCCATTACCGAAGGACAGGATCCCAAAACTCTGGCGTTCCAATGGCAACCGAAACTCAAGGAATTTTCCACGTTGCGGCACCGCTACTTGCTGTACTAGGGAGTTGTGTCACCAGCAGTCCGAATTTCCCATAAAACAGCAGGAATCCAAAAAACATTCTCTGAGTTGGTGTGGTTTCGCCGGAATCCAAGTGAAGCACCTCTCGAACCCATGCACCACCGATCCTTTGATGCGCGTTATGTGCGGTACCGCCCTGACAATTTGCATACTTTATTTCAAGGTGGTTGGTGTCCGCCAACAAGACCTTGGAGTCATGGGTATGCAAACGCCAACTTCCCCGCTGTTGACCAAACGTGCACTGAAAGCATTACGAGCATCCGAAAGCAGCTACCGTCGTTTGTTTGAAACTGCTCAGGACGGGATCCTGCTTCTTAATGTCGACACCGCCCAGATTGAAGATGTCAATCCCTATTTGGTCAACATGCTGGGCTACACGCATGCGGAATTTTTGGGGAAAAAGCTATGGGAAGTGGGGCCGTTTTCAGACCGATTCGAGAGCAAAGAAATGTTTGCGGAACTGAAAATAAAGGGCTATATCCGGTACGAGGATCTTCCGCTAAAAACAAAAGCAGGGGAACGTGTCCAAGTTGAATTTGTGAGTAATACCTACGACTGTGATGGGGTCCAGATCATCCAGTGCAATATCCGCGATATTACCAAGCGTAAGGCAGCCGAGGTGGAAATTCAGCGGCTCACACATCTCTATACTGCGCTGAGCCAGTGCAACAAGGCTATCGTGCACTGTACGAATGAGGAAGAGTTATTCCTGAAAATCTGTTGTGCTGCAGTGCGTTTTGGTAGGATGAAGATGGCTTGGATCGGCCTCATCAATGCTGAGACGCTCGAGGTTCGACCGGCTTGCAGTTTTGGCAGTGGCGTCGAGGAGTTGGGAAATGTCAAGATATCGGCGGACATTGTTAGCCCCTTCGGGCACGGCCCCACCGGAACCGCCATTCGCGAAAACCGGCCAGTCTGGAGCCAAGATTACATGAATGATCCACTCACCGTTCCATGGCAAGAAAGTGCCGCGCGCAGTGGTTGGGCAGCCTCGGCATCACTGCCACTATGCCGGAATGGTCTCGTTATTGGTGTATTTTCCTTGTATGCGGGAGAAACCAATGCCTTCGATGAAGCCGCCTGCGACCTGCTGGTTGAAATGGCAATTGATGTCAGTTTCGCCCTCAGTAATTTCGCTAACGAAACTGAGCGCAAACGGGCAGAGCAGGACCTGCGCATTGCCGCCATTGCTTTCGAAACACAGGAAGGTATCCTCATCACCGATGCCTACAAAGTCATCCTGCGCATCAATAAGTCTTTTGCTCGCCAGACGGGATACTGTGCCGAGGAAGCCATTGGAAAGACCCCCGCTCTGGTCAAGTCTGGGAAGCAGGATGCTGAATTTTATCGGCAAATGTGGGATGCTCTAACACGGGACCAATATTGGAATGGCGAAATTTGGAACCGGCGAAAAAATGGAGAAGTCTATCTGGATTGGCTCACCATTACCGCCGTTACTGATGTCGAAGGTAAAATCACGAACTATGTCGCTTCCTATTCTGACCTCTCTCAATTCAAGAAAAATGAGGCCACAATCCACTCTCTGGCTTTTTATGATCCGTTAACCTCTCTGCCCAATCGACGTCTGCTGGTGGACCGCCTGCAGCATACCTTTGCCGCCAGCGCCCGGCATAGCAACCACGCTGCCCTTCTGTTTATTGATCTCGACAATTTCAAGATTCTCAACGATACCAAGGGTCATAATATCGGCGACTTATTGCTGATTGAGGTGGCCCGTCGGTTGCTATCCTGTATACGTGAGGGGGACACCGTGGCGCGGCTGGGAGGTGATGAGTTCATCGTCATACTGCAAGAGTTGGATGAAGAGCCTTTGGAAGCTGCTGCCCAGACGGAAGCCATTTGCGACAAAATACTCAGCACCATCAGTCAGCCTCATTTGTTGGTAGATTATGATTATCACTGTTCTGCCAGCATTGGAATCTGTCTGTTTTGCAATCAGGAGGTCACGGTGGATGAATTGCTCAAACGCGCCGATACCGCTATGTACCAAGCGAAGAGCGCTGGACGCAATAGCCTGCGATTCTATGACCCGGCCATGCAGGTGGTACTGGAAGCTCGCACAGCATTGGAAAATGATTTGCGCCGTGCCTTGTCAGGGAACCAATTTAGGGTGCACTACCAAATGCAGGTTGGTCATACTGGCCATATTTTCGGTGCCGAGGTGCTGATACGCTGGCTGCATCCGCATCGCGGTCTGGTCTCACCCATGCAGTTTATCCCGTTGGCCGAAGAAACCGGTCTGATTCAGCCCATCGGGCAGTGGGTGCTAGAAACGGCCTGTGCCCAGTTGAAGCTATGGGAAACCAATGCGCTCACCTGCCACCTGCAACTTGCCATCAATGTCAGTGCACTCCAATTTCACCAGCCCGATTTCGTCGATCAAGTACGCCGGATATTACACAGACATGCACTCAACCCCAACCGAATCAAGCTCGAACTCACGGAGAGTCTGGTTCTGGCCAATATCGATGACACCATCGCCAAGATGCACGCACTCAGACAGTATGGGGTGCGTTTCTCTATGGATGACTTTGGCACGGGTTACTCATCGTTGTCTTACCTGACACAGTTACCCATCGACCAGTTGAAAATAGATCAGTCTTTTGTGCACAACATTGGGGTGAAGCACGGTGATTCGATCATAGTGCAGACCATCATTGGCATGGCCAATAACCTAGGCATGGAGGTTATCGCCGAAGGGGTGGAGACGGAAGAACAGCGTGTATTTCTAGAGCAACATGGTTGCACTCTCTACCAAGGATACTTGTTCGGTAGACCGGTGCCGGTGGGTGAATTCGAGAAAAAATTGAGAGGAACGGGTGCTTTCACGCAAGGATCCGCTGCGCCGTACTTCGCACGCGCTTGACCCATTCCAAGCTGCTGGCCGCTAGGCTTGGTTAGTCCGTGTTAGCATTCTGCAACAATAAAATATGCTGACAGGAACCACGAATGCTTGGGATCGCCCAGTTTGAAAAAGACCTTGCCAATGATGTCCTTGAAAAACGACTGTGGAATGCGGTTGACCAGTTCCGCGTTAATTCGGGACTGACGGCCGCGCAGTATTCGGGTAAGCGTCCGGTGAGAGACAAACCCTTTTGCCTTGCTCAGGGTGAGATAGGCCCCGCTTGCGGCTGTGTGCTGGTTACTTTTTCCGACATGACCAGAGGGAGCAGTTCGTTCAATCATCCGTGCAGTTCCCAGTAAGGTCTGAATGGACGCTGTGCGAACCCCAGCCAGAGCCGATCCTACAAATAACCAATTTTTTTATTATGCAAAGCTTTGCATAATAAAAAGTATCACTTCATCACTCGAGATGACCGTCTGGATTCACTAGCTTACTACCAATTCATGGTTTAAATCGATTTCTGATTGACCCGTTTGGATAGTTCATCAGCACTTTCCTTGCGTTCACTATAGCGATCAACAAGATAAGGAGCAACCTGCCGGGTCAACAAAGTAAACTTCATCAGTTCTTCCATGACATCGACAACCCGGTCGTAATACGCCGATGGCTTCATTCGACCGGATTCATTAAATTCCAGAAATGCTTTGGCCACCGAGGATTGATTTGGTATGGTAATCATCCGCATCCACCGACCCAATACGCGTAACTGATTTACAGCATTGAAAGATTGTGAGCCCCCGGATACCTGCATTACCGCCAGAGTCTTGCCCTGCGTTGGGCGAACCGCGCCAATCGACAATGGAATCCAGTCAATCTGCGCCTTCATAATTCCTGTCATCGCGCCGTGTCGTTCCGGTGAACACCAGACCATACCATCGGCCCATTGGGTTAATTCGCGTAACTCCAGAACTTTCGTATGCGTTTCCGGAGCGTCGTCGGGCAAAGGCAATCCATGCGGATCAAAAATACGCACATCTCCGCCCATCGCTTCCAACAGACGGCCAGCTTCATAGGTTAACAGCTTGCTGTAAGAACGAGCACGCAAGGAACCATACAGGAGAAGAAAGCGTGGGGAATGGTCAATTGCGTCACCTTCAGTGACCTTCTCTAGCGTCGGGATATCGAATAGTTCGTTCGTTAGATTTGGTAGTTCAGAATTTAGTTGATACACGGTGAGCGTTCCTTCATTTATTTATATTCCAACGTGCTGTTTTATCACAGTCAGTTCTCTCCCTGCAGAGTCTTGATATGGTCCCGTCCCAAGGTCAACTTCAAGGAGGAGACTGTATGAAGATGCCGTACTTTTTGGCAGCTGAGGCTACCGATGAATTCATGACTTGGGAGATTCCGCAGGGCAAAGATCCCGTGAGTGACTATGGTCTCTCGCCAGAAGATGGCGAATCCGCTCTGATGGGGGTCTGATCATGACTGATGAGAAAGAAGTCAAAAACCCCCGAGATCTCCGTCAGGGAGTCACCGATAAAATGGTTGAAGCCTTTGGACAAAGGCGAAATCCCCTAGAATAAGCCATGGGAGTCTCAGGAGCTTGGGATGCCACGCAACATGTGGCAGGAACGAAAAGAATTTTAGAGAAGCGAGAAAATTGGCGGGAACGGAATGGTTGAGCTTTCATGACTTGATGCTTTCGGCGGTCAGTGCCATGATAAATCATGGAGTGGGTCTGCCCACTGTGGGGGCAGTACTAGGGCATAGATCCACGACCAGTAGCAAGAGCGGTAGCCATCTGGCAACAGAAAGGCTTGCGGAAGCTGTATTCAAGATCGGGAAGAAGGTGGCGTGATATGGTCAAAAAATTCCCCCAAGGGGGTTTTTATATGAACCAATAAATTTCTTAACATATTGATTTATTGGTGGGCCGTGAAGGATTCGAACCTTCGACCAACGGATTAAGAGTCCGCTGC
>VFSW01002436.1_pt1 | contig 28064 bp, 33 predicted proteins | sample 5358111 | NCBI WGS metagenome assembly VFSW01 (sample SAMN11554181, study PRJNA540505) | mine drainage metagenome | isolation source: sediment from site ElyBrook_90M | place: USA: Ely Copper Mine, Vershire, VT | collected 2017 | reverse complement strand
CGCCGCAGTTCGAGCCGCCGCGGCGTGAGCCTGCGCCCTCGGAGCACGCCCCGCCTCCGGCGCCGGCGCGCCGTGAACCGCTGCGCAGGGACACCGAGCGAGAGACGTACCGCTTGGAAGTCGGGTCGGTCCACGGCATCAAGCCGGGCAATATCGTCGGCGCAATCGCGAACGAGGCGGACATCGAGGGTGTGCACATCGGCCGCATCGACATCCGCGAGGATCATAGTTTCGTCGACCTGCCGGCCGGGATGCCGAAGGAAATATTCAAGCGGCTGCAGACGGTGCGCGTCGCCGGCCGGGAACTGCGGCTCGCGCGCGTCGCCGAAAAGCCGCCGAAGCCGCGGCGCCCGCCCGAAGGAAGGCACACGGACCGCAAGCCCGCGCGCCGCTCGAAGCCCGCAACTTAAGCTTTTTCACCGCGACCAGGAGCGAAACATGGCGAAGGGTATGGACCGAAAGAAAGAGACGAAGAAGAAGCCGGGCAAGACGCTCGAGGAGAAGCGCGCCGCAAAGAAGGCGAAAAAGGACTCGCGCGGCTAGACGACTCGGCCGAGGCGCCCGCCGGCGAAAAAATCCCGGACATTGGCGGCGATCATATCGATGCACCGCTGCCGGGATTCGCGCGCCGCCCAGGCGACATGCGGCGTGAGCGTCAAATTCGGGATCGCCGGGTCCAACAGCGGATCGCCGTCGATCGGCGGTTCCAGCGGCAGCACGTCGATGCCGGCGCCGCCGAGCCTGCCGGATTTCAATGCCGCGGCGAGCGCGGCGCCGTCGACCAAGCCGCCGCGCGCGGTGTTGATGAGGAGCGCATCGGGCTTCATCAGCGCAAGTTCCGCTGCGCCGATGAGGCTCGCGGTCGCGTCGTTAAGCGGGCAATGCAGCGAGAGAATGTCCGCGATCGGCAGTAGTTCGCGCAGGTCGAGCCGGTCCGCTTGGCGCGGGCTGCCGGGCCGATTGGCGACCTTCACGCGCATGCCGAAACCTTCCGCGATGCCGGCGACCGCGCGCCCGAGTTCGCCCCAACCGACGACGCCGAACGTGCGGCCGGCGAGTTCCCGAATCGGCTGTGCGTGCACGGTGAATTGCGCGCTGCCCGCCCACGAGCCGTCGACCGCGAGTCGGCGGTATTCGGCGACATGCTGCGTCAGCCCCAGGATCATCGCCCAGACGTGTTGCACGACCGACGGCGTGCAGTAGCCGCGCACGTTGCAGACCGCGATGCCGCGCGCGCGCGCCGCGGCGAGATCCACGTTGTCGGTGCCGGTTGCGGCAAGCGCGACCAAGCGCAGCCGCGGCGCGGACTCGAGGCGTTCTCGGTCGAGCCGCAGCTTGTTGAGCAGCACGACCTCGGCGTCCAAAATGCGCGCGGAAATTTCGGCTGCGGCGGTCGCTTGGTACAGGCGCAGACCGGGCATCGCTGCGGTGAGCTTCGATGAGTCGAGGTCGCCGTAGGAAACCGTATCGTAATCCAGGAATACCGCATTCATGGCGCGCTAGAATACGCGGCCCCGTACGAAATCCAAGGCCGACGAGACATGAAAATCTCCGCCGTCAAAGCGCTGATCACCGCGAACGTCGTCGTATACCTGCTTCAGGGCCTATCGAAAGGCGCGATCGACGCCGCATTTGCGCTGTGGCCGCTCCAGCCGATCGACGGCGTGCACTATTTTCATGTCTGGCAAATCGTCACCTACGCATTCCTGCACAGCACCGACCACATCACCCATTTGCTGTTCAACATGCTCGGCCTGTGGATGTTCGGCGCGGAGATAGAGCGCTTCATGGGTCCGCGCCGCCTGCTCACCGTGTATTTCGCGTCCGTCGTGACGGCCGCGCTCAGCCAGCTGTTCGTGCCGGTCCTGTTCGGCGCTCCCGCGGAGCCTACGATCGGCGCCTCGGGCGGCGTATTCGGCCTGTTGCTCCTCTATGCGTACCTCTTCCCGAGACGCAAGGTGATTCCGCTGATCCCGCCGATTCCGATGCCGGCGTGGCTGTTCGCGACGCTGTACGCGGGGCTGGAATTGGTCTTGGGCGTCACCGGCACCGAAGCCGGCGTCGCGCACTTCGCGCATCTCGGCGGCATGATCGGCTGCGCGCTCGTGATTTGGGCTTGGCGCGTCCGCGCGGCCTGAACGGCCGCGGTCCGCCGTCAGTCGCGGAAGTTGTTGAACTGCAGCGGAATGCCGACGTCCGACTTGCGCAGCAGCGCGATCGCCTCCTGCAAATCGTCGCGCTTCTTGCCGATGACCCGCACTTTGTCGCCCTGGATCTGAGCCTGCACCTTGATGCGCGAATCCTTGATCAGACGCGAGACTTTCTTCCCGGTCTCGGCGTCGATGCCGTGTTTCAACACGACGCGCTGCACCGCCCGCGCCAGGTTGACTTCGGGGTCCTCGGCGTCCAGGCAGGCGACGTCGATGCCGCGCTTCGCTACGCGCAGCTTCAGGATATCGAGCATCTGCTTCAGCTGAAAATCCGACGGAGCGGTCATCGTCACCGTCGCCTCCACGAGCTCGAAGCCCGCCTCGATCCCCTTGAAATCGAAGCGCTGACCGAGCTCACGCGACGCTTGATCGACCGCGTTGGTCAGTTCGTGGAAGTCGATTTCCGAGACGACGTCGAAAGACGGCATGGCACATACACTCCGTAAGCTTGTTCAACGATACCCGCGGGCCTGCAGCGTGAACAGCCTGGCATAACGGCCGTCCTTCGCCATCAGCGCATCGTGGCTGCCGCCCTCGACGATGCGGCCCTCCTCGAGCACGAGTATCTGGTCGGCCATGCGCACCGTCGAGAACCGGTGCGAAATCACGATCGCGATGCGGTTGCGCGTCAATTCGCGGAAATGTTCGAACACCTGCGCCTCGGCGCTCGCGTCGATCGCGGCGGTCGGCTCGTCGAGCACGAGTATGTCGGCATCCTTGCGCATGAACGCGCGCGCCAAGGCGATTTTCTGCCATTGGCCGCCCGACAGTTCGCGGCCGTCCCGGAACCATTTGCCAAGCTGTGTGCGGTAGCCTGAGGGCAGTTGTTCCACGAAATCGGCGGCGAGACCCTGGGCGGCCGCGCTGCGCCAGCGCTCCTCGTCATCGAAAGCGCGCTCATCGCCGGCACCGATGTTTTCGCCGACCAGCATTTGATAGCGCGCGAAATCCTGAAATATCACGCCGATCCGCCGACGCAGCGCGGTTTCGTCCCATTCGTTCAAATCGAGCCCGTCGAGCAGGATGCGCCCGCCGGTCGGCCGGTATAACCGCGTCAGCAGCTTGATCAGCGTGGTCTTGCCCGAGCCGTTCTCGCCGACGAGGGCGAGGCTCTCGCCGGGTCGCACGTGTAGATCGATTGCGGCGAGCGCGGGCGACGAGGCTCCCGGGTAGACGAAATCCACGTGCTCGAAGCGGATGCCGTCGCCGGGCAGCGTGCCCTCGGTGCGGTCTCCGCCGGCCGCGCCCACGGGGTGTTCGAGATACTCGAACAGAGTCGACAAATACAAATTATCCTCGTACATGCCGCCGATCGCGGTGAGCGCCGCACTGACCGCGCTCTGGCCTTGCCGGAACAGCATCAGGTACATCGTCATCTGGCCGAGGGTGATCTTCCCGGCGACCGTTTCGGCCGCGATCCAGGCATAGCCGCCGTACAGCGTCGCGGTGCCGACGAGCCCGAGCACGAGGCCCCAGGAGTCCCGGCGCACCGACAGATCCCGGTCCTCGCGGTACAAGCGGGTGAAGATGGCTTCGTAGCGTGCGCGCAAGCGCGCTCCGAGCCCGAACAGCTTGATCTCCTTGGCGTGGTCTTCGCGCGTGAGCACCGACTCGAGATACAGCTGCATTCGTGATTCCGGCGCGCGCCAGCGAAACAGCCGGAACGCCTCGCCGGAGAATTTGGTTTCCGCAAAGAACGCCGGCAGGCCCGCGGCGCCCAATAGCACCACCGCCCAGGGCGAGAATTTGATCAGCAGTCCGCCGAACGACACCAACGAGATCGCGTTCTGCATGAGGCTGAACGTGCGCATCACGAGGCTCAAGGGCCGGCTCGACGCCTCGCGCCGCGCGCGCGTGAGCTTGTCGTAGAACTCCGAATCCTCGAATTGCGGCAAATCCAGCGTCAGCGCCTTGTCGAGGATCATGACGTTGACCCGCTGTCCGAGCTGCGCGCGCAGCAAGGACTGTGCGAGGGAGATGCCGCGCGCCGCGGCCGCGGAGGCCGCCACCGCGAGCGCTTCCAGCGCGACCAGGGTCCAAACGTGGGCGAGGTCGAAGGCGCCGGTGCGCCGGTGCAGCTGCGCCGCGCCGACCACCGCATCGACGATCAGCGAGCCTACGAAGGCCACCGCGGCGGGCATGACGCCCGCGACGACCGTGAGCGCCGCGAGCGCGATCGAGAGGCGCTTGTCGGTCGTCCAGACGAGCGCGAGCGCGCGCCGGCTGTAGGCGAAAACGCCGAAGAAGCCGCGTTGTAGGGCGCCGTCGCCGGGCGCGGCGACGGCCGCGTTGCGCGCTTGAGCGGACGATTTGGAAATAATGTGTCTTCCGTTGAGGGTCGATCAGGATACGGCCGCCGCGCCGGCGCCGCTATAATAGCCGCAGCCAAAACCCACGTATGGCGGAGTACCGGTGAAATTCAAGCCCCTGCTCGATCGTTGGAAGAAAGAATCGGCCCCGACGCTGACCGCCAGGGAATACGCGGTCCGCCTACCCCTCGACGACGCATCCCGGCTGCACGCGCTGGCGGAGCTGTTTCCCGGCTGCTCGATCGAGCGGATCGTTACCGACCTGTTGCACGCGGCGCTCGATGAGATCGCGGCATCCATGCCGTACGAGCCCGGCTCGAAGGTCATATCGCGCGACGAGCAGGGCGATCCGGCCTATGAGGACGTCGGCATGACGCCGCGTTTCGTCGAGGCGACCCGTAAAATCAAGCGCAATCTCGAGGCCGCGGCGAAAAAATAGCGGGCTTGACGCTGACGCCGCAAGGCGGCGATACTCGCGAGGATGTCGAAACCGAATTCAACGCTGAACGCCCGAGGGTGGTGGCGCGACCCAACGTAAGGAGTGGGGCGCTGGCCGATTTCGTCCAAAAATAGTTTACCGAATTCCAGAACCCATCTCCGACAACCAGCCGGCGATGGGTTTTTTATTGTCCGTCCACATTGCAGCGCGTATGAACATGAAGCCGCCTTTTGACATTGCCGCGGATCTCGATACGCCGGTTTCGGCTTATCTGAAGCTCGCGCCGTTTCGCCCGCGTTTCCTGCTGGAAAGCGTCGAGGGCGGGGAGCGTCTCGGACGCTACTCGTTCATCGGATTCGGTGATTGTCTCGAAGTGCGGCTGGATTCCTCCGGACTCTACGTAGGGGCTGTGCGCACGCCCAGACCCGCGTCGCGCGACGAGTTCCTGAACGCGTTGCGTGCCGCGCTCGCGCAAGCTCCCCAGCCGCTGCCGGATCTGCCCGGCGTCCCGCTGCTTGGGGGCTTGGTCGGCTACACCGCGTACGACGCCGTGCGCTATTTCGAACATTTGCCGGGCCGCAGCTTGGATCGCACCGATGCGCCGCACGCCCACTATGTCGCGCCGCGTTCGCTGCTGGTTTTCGACCATCTGACCCGGGGCGTCGCTCTGCTGCACGACGGCAGCGAGGCGGAGCGGCAGGATCTGCGGCGCGAGGTGATCCGGGCTCTGCGCGGCGCGGTGCCGGTGCTGCGTGCAGCCGGACGATTCTCGCCCGCGATGCCCTCGCTTTCACCAGCGGCGCATGCGGCCGGCGTGCGCCGCGCGCAGGAGTACATCGCCTCGGGGGACGTCTATCAGCTGGTGCTCTCCTCACGCTTCGAGGGCGGCCATACGCTCTCGCCGTTCGAGGTCTACCGCGCGCTGCGCCTCTTGAATCCGTCTCCGTACATGTACTTCTGCGAGCTCGGCGACATCACGGTCGTCGGCTCGAGCCCGGAGGCGCTCGTGAAATTGCACGGCGACCGTGTGCAGCTGCGCCCGATCGCGGGCTCGAGGCCGCGCGGCGCCGACGAAACACTGGATGCGGCGCTCGAGGCGGAGCTGCTCGCCGACCCGAAGGAAAACGCCGAGCACGTGATGCTCGTCGACCTCGCGCGCAACGATCTCGGGCGCGTCGCGACCGCGGGCTCCGTCGCCGTCGATCCTTTTCGGGTCATCGAGCGCTATAGCCACATCATGCACATCGTCAGCGGCGTCAAAGGCAAATTGTCCCCGGGCCGCGATGCGTTCGACCTGTTCGCCGCGACGTTCCCCGCGGGCACTTTGGTCGGCGCGCCGAAAGTGCGCGCTATGCAGATCATCGATGAGCTCGAGCCGGTCGGCCGGCAGCTGTACGGCGGCACCGTGGGATACTTCGGCCGGCGCGGAGACATGGACCAGGCGATCACGATCCGCACGCTGGTGTTCCGCGGCGACCGCTACAGTTATCAGGCGGGCGGCGGAATCGTCGCCGACAGTTCGCCGCAAGCGGAATACGACGAGGTCATGGCGAAGAGCGCCGTCCTGCGGCGCGCGCTCGCGCTCGCCGCCGAAGGGTTATGAGCATGCGTACACCGAAGCTTCTGTTGATCGACAACTACGATTCGTTCACCTACAACCTGGTCCAGGCATTTCTGGTCCTCGGCGCGCAAGTCGACGTTTATCGCAACGATGCGATCAGCGTCGATGCGGCGCTCGCGATGGATCACAGCCATTTGGTGATCTCGCCGGGGCCGGGCGCGCCGCGGGACGCCGGAGTCTCCCTCGCGATGATCAAGGCGTTCGCCGGCCGCAAGCCGATATTCGGCGTCTGCCTCGGCCATCAGGCGTTGGTCGAGGCGTTCGGCGGCAAAGTCGTCCGCGCGGGCCGCTTGATGCACGGCAAGGTCTCGCCGGTCACGCACGACGGCAAGGGGGTGTTCGCCGGTCTGCCGCGGGAGTTCGCCGCCGGCCGCTATCATTCCCTGATCGCCGAGCCGCAAAGCATGCCCGCCGTGCTCGAAGTCACGGCGCGCACCGCGCAAGGCGAGATCATGGGCGTACGCCACAGGGAATTGCCGATCGTGGGTGTGCAGTTCCACCCGGAAAGCGTGCTCACTCCCGAGGGGCCGGCGATTATGGCGAATTTCCTGAAGTTCTGAAGCCCTCATGCCGACCGTACGCCACACTCTCGAACAATTGCTGGAGCGCCGCGATTTGCAGGAGGCCCAAGCGGCGCAACTCCTGCGGGCGCTCGCATCCGGCGACACCGCACCGGCGTTGGCGGGCGCGATCCTCGCGGCGCTGCGCGCAAAAGGGGTGACGGCCGCCGAGGTGCGCGGCTTCGCGGGCGCGATGCGCGCGCTCGCGCGCAAGCCGGCGCTGCCGGTTCCGCTCGACGCGATCGACATCGTCGGCACCGGAGGCGACGCATCCGGCAGCTTGAATTTGTCGACCGGGGCCGCGCTGCTGGCGGCGGCCTGCGGCGTGCCGGTCGTCAAGCACGGCAACCGCTCGGTTTCCAGTCGCTGCGGCAGCGCCGACTTGATCGAGAAACTCGGTCTTGCGATGCCGCTCGCGGAAACCCTGGCGGTACGCTGTTTCGAGGCGACCGGGTTTACGTTCCTGTTCGCACCGTACTTTCATCCGGCGATGAAGGCGATCGCGCCGGTGCGCGCGGCCTTGGGCGTGCGCACGGTTTTCAATCTCCTGGGGCCGCTGACCAATCCCGCCGCGCCGCGCTTCGGCCTGATCGGTGCATACGATCCACAGGCCGCCGCGATCATGGCCGACACCTTGGCCGGCATGGATATCGAGCGCGCGTGGGTCGTGCACGGCGCCGCCGGCTGGGACGAGGCAACCCCGATAGGCCCGTTTCTGGCATACGAGGTCGCAGGCGGCAAGGTTTCGCGGCAGAGCGTCGACCCGCAAGATCTGGGGCTGACGCCTTGTGCGGGCGCCGACCTTGCGGGCGGCGATGCCGCCGACAACGCCGCGGCGCTGACGGCGGTGTTCGAGGGACGCGACCGCGGCGCGCATTACGCGGCGCTCGTTCTGCAAAGCGGCCTGGCGTTGCATATCGCCGGCCGCGCCTCATCGATCGGCGCGGGCATCGAGACCGCGCGGGAAGCGATCGCGAGCGGCCGTGCGGCGGCATGGCTCGAGCATTTCCGGCGCATCGCCGCGGAGCTTTCGGCGGCGGGAGCTGAGCGCGCATGAGCGGATTTCTCGACGAGATGGCGCGGCGCAGCCGCGACCGCGGCGCCGCCGCGCTGCCGCGCGAATCCGCCGCGGTGCTCGAACGCCGCGCGGCGGCGGCGGCGCCGCCGCCGCCGCTGCGCTTGTCGCCGGCCGGATTCGATTTGATCGCCGAAATCAAACTGCGTTCGCCGGCGGCCGGCCAATTGGGCCGCGCGAGCGACGACTGGCTCGGCCGCGCGGCGGCGTACGCACGCGCCGGCGCCGCGGCGGTTTCGGTATTGACGGAGCCGTCGCGCTTCGACGGCTCGCTCGATCATTTGCGCCGCTCGGCCGCGGCCCTCGAGCCGCTCGGTGTACCCGCGATGCGCAAGGATTTTCTCGTCGATCCATATCAGGTGCTGGAGGCGCGCGCCGCGGGCGCGGGCGGCGTCCTCATCATTTTGCGGATGCTGTCGCGGCCGCAAATTTCGGAATTGCTCGACGCCGCCGCGAGGCTGCGCTTGTTCGTGCTGCTCGAGGCCTTCGATGCCGAGGACCTCGCGCTCGCGGGCGAGCTGGCGGCGCAATTCGCCGCGAACGCGGGCATGCCTTTGATCGGCCTCAATAGCCGCGACTTGCAAACCCTGGCGGTCATACCGCAGCGTTTCGCGGAGCTCGCGGCAAAAATGCCCAAAGGCTGGCCCGCGGTCGCCGAGAGCGGCGTGGCTACGCCGGCAGCGGCCGCGGCGCTCGCAAAACAGGGCTATCGCCTGGCTTTGGTCGGCTCGGCGCTGATGGCGCACGAGAATCCTGTCCGGCTGATCGCGGATATTCTCGGCGCCGCGCGGACGGCCCCGTTTCAAACCGGCTAAACTTCGCGCCATGTGGATCAAAATTTGCGGTTTGACAACTGCGGACGCCGTCGCGGCGGCGGCCGAGGCCAACGTCGATGCGATCGGCTTCGTGTTCGCACCGAGCCCGCGCCAGGTCACGCCCGGACAGGCGGCGCAGCTCGCGGCGCTCGCGCCGCCGCAAATCCTGCGGATCGCGGTCGCCCAGCACCCGCTGCAAATGAAGGTCGACGAGATTTGCCGCGTACTGAAGCCCGATTATTTCCAGACGGACGTCGAGGACTTGCGTGAGCTGAAGATTCCAGCTCACGTCAAGCTGCTGCCGGTCGTGCGCTTCGGCCGCAAGACGCCGCACCCGCTGCCGGGCCGCATCGTGTTCGAGGGCCCGACGAGCGGCATAGGCGAGGTGGCGGACTGGGGGCGGGCCGCCGAACTCGCGCGCCAGACCGAAGTGATCCTCGCAGGCGGGCTGTCGCCGCAAAATGTCGCCGAGGCGATTCAAGTGGTGCGGCCGTTCGGCGTCGACGTCAGCAGCGGCGTCGAAGAGGTGCCGGGCGTCAAGGATCCGCAAAAGATCATGCAATTCGTCCGGGCGGCGCGCGAAGCGGCGGCTCGGCTGGAGATCGATTCATGAATACTCGAGCTGGCGGCACGGCCGCGGCTTTTGCTCGCTATCCGGATGCCAAGGGCCGGTATGGAAAATTCGGCGGCCGCTATGTTCCGGAGACGCTGGTCGCGGCGCTCGATCGCCTGCAGGCGGGCGTCGAACGTTATCTGCCGAGTGCGGATTTCCAAGCCGAATACGCGCTCGAATTGAAGACCTGGGTGGGCCGCCCGACCGCGCTCACCTACGCGCGCACCCTGAGCAAGCGCTGGGGCGCCGAAGTGTGGCTCAAGCGCGAGGATCTCGCGCATACGGGCGCGCACAAGATCAACAACGCCGTCGGGCAGATATTGCTCGCGAAGCGTCTCGGCGCGAAGCGCATCATCGCCGAGACCGGCGCCGGACAGCACGGCGTCGCGAGCGCGGCCGCCGCCGCGCGGCTCGCAATGCCCTGCGTCGTCTACATGGGCGCGGTCGACGTCGAGCGGCAGGCGCCGAACGTCGGGCGCATGAAGCTCCTGGGCGCGACCGTCGTCCCGGTCACCGGCGGCGACGCGACCTTACGCGCGGCGATCGACGAGGCGCTGCGCGACTGGGTTTCGGATCCCGAAAGCACGTATTACGCACTCGGCTCAGCCGTAGGTCCCCATCCCTATCCTTACCTCGTGCGCGAATTGCAGGCGGTGATCGGCCGCGAAGCGCGCGCGCAGATGCTGGAACTCGCGGGCGCGCTGCCCGACGTCGCCGTGGCCTGCGTCGGCGGCGGCTCCAACGCGATCGGCTTGTTTCATCCGTTCCTCGACGACGCCGGCGTGCGATTGCTCGGCATTGAAGCCGGCGGCCGCGGCCCGGGGCTCGGGGACAACGCCGCGTCGTTGACGGCGGGGACGCCCGGGGTGCTCCAGGGGAGCTATACCTTGATCCTGCAGGACGCGTTCGGCCAGGTTCGAGAAACGCATTCGGTCTCGGCCGGCCTCGATTACTCGGGCGTAGGCCCCGAGCACGCCTTCTTGATGGCGAGCGGCCGCGTCCGCTACGAAGCGGCGACCGATGACGAAGCGCTCGACGCGCTCTCCGAGTGCGCGAAATGCGAAGGCATACTCCCGGCGATCGAGTCGGCGCACGCGTTCGCCGGCGCGCGGCGCTACGCGGCGCTGAACCCCGGCGCGTGCATTCTGATCGGCTGCTCCGGCCGCGGCGACAAGGACATGTCCATACTGCAGCGCACCGTGCTGAAGGCTACGGCTTGAACATGGCGCCGCGAGATACGATTTCGGCGGCGATCCGGGCGGCGACAGAGCGCGGCCGGCCGGCGTTGGTGGGATTCATGACCGCCGGCTTTCCGAGCCGCGCCAAATTCGGCGCAAATCTTGCTGCCGTCTCCAAGGCCTGCGACGTCGTCGAGATCGGCGTGCCGTTCACCGACCCGATGGCCGACGGCGCGACGATACAACGTGCGAGCTTTGCGGCGCTCGCCGACGGCGTCACCTTGCCGTGGATACTCGAAACGCTGCGCGACGCCTCGCCGCGCGGCCCGGCGCCGGTCATCTTGATGAGCTACTTGAATCCGCTGCTCGCCTACGGCCTCGAGCGCCTGCCGCGCGCCGCGGCGGCCGCCGGCGTCGCGGGATTCATCGTTCCGGATCTCCCGTTCGAAGAAAGCGGCGATCTCGCGCAGGCCCTCGATCGCGAGGGGCTCGCGCTCGTGCAGATGGTCACGCCGGTGACGCCCGACGAGCGGCTCGCAAAGCTTTGCGCCGCCGCGCAAGGATTCGTCTATGCGGTGACGATGACCGGGACGACCGGCAAGTCGGCGGCGGTGCCCGCGGATGTGCTCGCCTACATGGACCGCGTCAAGCGGGTATCGCCGGTTCCCGTGTGCGCGGGCTTCGGCATCCGCTCGCGCGAACAGGTCGCCTTGTTCGCCGGACACGTCGATGGGGTCATCGTCGGATCCGCGCTGGTCGAGGCGCTGGAGCGGGGCGACGACCCCGGCGCGTATCTTAAGTCGCTGCGCTAAGCGCGCGGCCGCGTCCAGCGCAGGCGCGCGAACCACCCGAATCCCAGCCCGAGCTGCAGCCATCCGAGCCAGGGGTGGCGCGCACCGAGCGCAAGCCAGAGGAGCCCCGAGAGCCATAAGACGCCCGCCGCAGTCGTCGCGTCGCGGCGCGCATGCGCGCGCTCCATCGCCGCTTTGAGTTGCGCGATCTCGGCGCTTTGCACCGCGAAGCTGAATTCGCCGTCGGCGGCGGCGCGCACGCCGGCATTCACGATCTTCGGCAATTGCTTCAAGGTCTCGAGCGCATCCGGCAGCTGCGCGCGCAAGCCTGCGAACAGCGTGCGCGGGCTCGCCCGCTCGCGCATCCAGGCGCGCAAGAACGGCTGTGCGGTCTTCCACAGATCGAGATCCGGGTAGAGCTGGCGCCCGAGCCCTTCGATGTTGAGCAGCGTCTTTTGCAGCAGGATCAGCTGCGGCTGGATCTGCATGTCGAACCGGCGCGCGGTCTCGAACAGGCGCAACAGCACCTGCGCGAAGGAAATTTCCTTCAACGGCTTGTTGAAGATCGGCTCGCAGACCGTGCGCACCGCGGATTCCAGTTCGGCGGCGCGCGTGCCTCTCGGCACCCAGCCGGACTCGATATGCAGCGCCGCGACGCGCGCGTAATCGCGGTCGAAGAACGCCATGAAATTTCCGGCGAGATAGTGCTGGTCGCGCGCCTCGAGCGTGCCGACGATGCCGAAATCGACGGCGGCGTAGCGTGGATTCTCCGGGTCGTCGACCTGCACGAAGATGTTCCCCGGGTGCATGTCCGCGTGGAAGAAATTGTGGCGAAAGACCTGGGTGAAGAAGATCTCGACGCCGTTCTCGGCGAGCTTTGGAATATTCGCACCGTGCGCCTTCAGCTCGTCGATGCGATTGACGATGATCCCGTGGATGCGCTCCATCACCATCACGTTCGTACGGCAATAGTCCCAATAGACTTCAGGCACGTACAAAAGCGGCGAGCCTTGAAAATTGCGCTTCAGCTGGGACGCGTTGCCGGCCTCGCGCATGAGGTCGAGCTCATCGAGGATCGTCTTGCGATACTCGGCGACGAGCTCTTTCGGCCGTAGGCGCTGCGCGTCCGTCCAGTATTCGTCGGCGAGCGCCGCGAGCGCCTCCAGAACCTCGAGATCGCGCTCGATGATCTCGCGCATGCCGGGGCGCAGTATCTTGACGACGACGTCCTCGCCTCCTTGCAGCGTCGCCGCGTGCACTTGCGCGACCGAGGCCGCGGCGAGCGGGGATCGGTCGAATGCGGCGAAGACTTGTGCGAGCGGCCGGCCGAACGCCGACTCGATCGTCGCGACCGCGATCTTGCCGTCGAACGGCGGTACGCGGTCCTGCAGCAGCGCGAGCTCGTCGGCGATGTCGACGGGCAGCAAATCGCGGCGCGTCGACAGCGCCTGGCCGAATTTCACGAATATGGGCCCTAGCTCCTCGAGCGCGAGCCGCAAGCGCATTGCCCGCGTCGTGCCGGCGCTGCGCTGGAACCAGGTCCACGGGGACAGGTAGAACAGGAATCGGAACGGGCGGTACAGATGGGTCGCGCGCACGAAATCGTCGAGTCCGTGGCGCACGAGCGCGCGCTGGATCACGAGCAGCCGGCGGACCACGCGCAAACGCATCATGCCGCGCCGGGCCCAACGCGGCCCCGCTCGAGCCGCGCGATGCGCGCATCGACGCGGTCCGCCGCCTCGCGCAGCTCGTCGACGCCGCCGAGGAACTCCTCGACCTCGGGCTTGCTCGGAAGGTCGCGGCTTTCTTCCTGCAGGTACTCGGCGATGTTTTCGCCGAACGTGCGGCCGGCGCGGCGTAGGAACGAGAACGCTCGGCGGCCGAAATTGCCGAGCCGCCGCGCGGGCAAGTCGCCGATGACCCGGGCCATTTCCTCTTCCGGATCCGGGCGTGCGAGGTGCAGCAATTCGCGATACGCGGCGGCCACTTCGGCATCGCCACGCACTTGCAGCGATGCCTTGCCGAGCGGACGATCGGCATCCGCGCCGAGCAGTCGAACGAGCGCTGCGGGAGATCCGGCGATCACCGCGTCCGCCTCGGCGTCGTCGCCGGCCGCGAGCGCGAGGCGCCCGCCGACGCAGGCCGCGCGCAGCCGGATCAAGCCTTCGATGTCGATACGCAGCGATTTGCCCTCGAGCCTTCGCGCGAGCACGCCGGGGCGCGTCTGCGCTGCGATGTTACGGTTGAGGACGGCTTCGACGGCGCCGAGCCACGCGGGTGTCGCCGTCATGTCAGATTTTGTAGCCGCGGTGCAAAGCGACGATGCCGCCCGACAAATTATGATATCGAGCGAGCGAGAGGCCTGCCGTGCGCATCATCTCGAGCAGGGTCTCCTGGTCCGGATGCATGCGGATCGATTCGGCGAGATAGCGGTAACTCGCGGCATCATGCGCGACGATTCGCCCCATCAGCGGCAGGACCTTGAACGAGTACAGGTCGTACAGGGGCGCGAGGCCGGGAGCCGTGGGCTTCGAAAATTCGAGCACCAGCAATTGGCCGCCGGGCTTGAGGACCCGGCGCATTGCGGCGAGCGCCGCCGGCTTGTCGGTCACATTGCGCAGCCCGAACGCGATCGTCACACAATCGAAGGTATCGTCCGCGAACGGCAGGCGCTCGGCATCGGCGACGACGCAATGGACATTCCCCACGAGCCCGCGATCGAGCAGGCGGTCCCGGCCGCGCTCCAGCATCGCGGAATTGACGTCCGACAGAACGACGCGGCCTTGTTTGCCGACCCGGCGCGCGAGCCCCGCCGCCAGATCGCCGGTGCCGCCGGCGACATCGAGCGCGCTCTGGCCCGGCCGCAAACCCGTGAGCGACAACGCGAATTTCTTCCAGAGTCGATGCGCGCCGAACGACATCAAATCGTTCATGACGTCGTATTTGCCGGCAACGCTCTCGAACACGCCGCGCACGCGGCGCGCCTTTTCGGACCAGTCGACCTGTTCGAAGCCGAAATCGGCACTGCGGTTGGATTTGCTCATGGCGCTCGATGCTCCTCGTCGGCGCCATTGTAGCCGTTTCCGGGCTTAGGTTAGTCCGCGCGTCGAATCCCTGCCGCGGAGCAGCGCTCGAGGTAGCGCGCCCAGTTTCGCCCGCAGTCGCGCCCGAGGGCGTAGAGCAGAGCCCAGGTATACAGCCCGGTATCGTGGCCGTCGTCGAAGATCAAGCGCACCGCGTACTGGCCGATCGGCTCGGCGCCGCCGATGCCGACGGCCTCCTTGCCGGTCACCAACAGGCCTTCGCCGCCGCCGTGGCCCTTGACCTCCGCCGACGGCGAGAACACGCGCAGGTATTCGAACGGCAGCTCGAAGCGCGCGCCGTCGTCGAAGCTCACGTCGAGAATGCGCGATTCGGTGCGAATCTTGATTTCGAGGGGCTTAGGCGCGGGCTGGGTCTGCGGCATCGGCGGGCTCCTTAAAGGATGTAGCGCGACAGGTCCTGATCGCGCGCAAGCTCGCCGAGATGGCTCTCGACGTAGTCGCGGTCGATGAAAACCCGCGTCCCGCCGCGGTCCGCCGCATCGAACGAGACGGATTCGAGGAGCCGCTCCATGACGGTGTGCAGGCGCCGTGCGCCGATGTTTTCGGTGCGCTCATTGACTTCGAACGCGACCTCGGCGAGCCGGCGTACGCCGGAGGGGTCGAACTCCAGCGTCACGCCTTCGGTCGCGAGCAGTGCCGTGTATTGGCGGCAGAGGGATGCGTCGGGCTCGGTCAGGATGCGCACAAAATCGTCGACGACCAACGGTTCGAGCTCGACGCGAATCGGCAGGCGCCCCTGCAGCTCCGGAATCAGGTCGGAGGGCTTCGACATGTGGAACGCGCCGGAGGCGATGAACAGCACATGATCGGTCTTGACCGTGCCGTACTTGGTGTTCACGGTGCAGCCCTCGACGAGCGGCAGCAAGTCCCGCTGCACTCCTTCGCGCGAGACGTCGGCGCCGGCCGTTTCCTGGCGGCGCGCGATCTTGTCGATCTCGTCGATGAAAACGATGCCGTTCTGTTCGGCGTTCTCGACCGCGCGCACTTTCAGTTCGTCTTCGTTGATCATTTTGGCGGCTTCTTCGTCGACGAGAAGCTTGAGCGCCTCTTTGATCTTGAGCTTGCGCTGGCGCGTGCGCCCGCCGCCCAAGTTCTGGAACATGCCTTGGAGCTGCTGGGTCATCTCCTCCATGCCCGGCGGCGCCATGATCTCGACGCCGACCGGCATTGCGCGCACGTCGATCTCGATGTCGCGCTCGTCGAGCCCGCCTTCGCGCAGCATTTTGCGTAATCGTTGGCGGGTATCCGCGTCGCGCTCGGCGGGCTTTGCGTCCGTGTCCGCTTGCGCGCGCGGCAAGAGCTCATCCAGAACGCGCTCCTCGGCGGCATCGGCAGCGCGGTGACGCACTTTCGTGATTTCCTCTTCGCGCGTCATTTTGACGGAGATCTCAACGAGATCCCGCATGATCGAGTCAACTTCCCGGCCCACATAGCCCACTTCGGTGAACTTCGTGGCTTCGACCTTGATGAACGGCGCCTTCGCCAGGCGCGCGAGGCGGCGGGCGATTTCGGTCTTGCCGACGCCGGTCGGACCGATCATCAGGATGTTCTTCGGCGTGATCTCCGGCCGCAGCGCGGCGGCGACCTGGCCGCGGCGCCAGCGATTTCTGAGCGCGATCGCGACCGCGCGCTTCGCCGCCTTCTGGCCGACGATGTGCTTGTCCAACTCCTCGACGATTTCGCGCGGGGTCATCTGCGACATGGGCGTCTACAATTCCTCGATCGTCAGCTGGCGGTTGGTATAGATGCAGATGTCGGCGGCGATGCCGAGCGCGCGCTCGACGACCTCGCGCGCGGACAGCTCGGTCGCGTTCAGTAGCGCAAGCCCCGCAGCCTGGGCATACGGGCCGCCGGAGCCGATCGCCATCAGATCGTGTTCCGGTTCGATCACATCGCCGGTGCCCGAGATCACATAGGAGCGTTCCGCGTCGGCGACGCATAGCAGCGCCTCGAGGCGCCGCAGGCTGCGGTCGGTGCGCCAGTCCTTCGCGAGTTCGATGGCGGCGCGCGTGAGATTGCCGAATTTCTCGAGCTTGCCTTCGAAGCGCTCGAACAGCGTGAACGCATCCGCCGTGCCGCCGGCGAAGCCCGCCAGCACCTTGCCGCCATATAGCCTGCGCACTTTGCGCGCATTGCCCTTGACGACGGTTTGCCCGAGCGTCACCTGGCCGTCGCCGCCGACCGCGACGCGGCCGTTCCTGCGCACGGCGAGGATCGTCGTGCCCATCAAGCGATTTGGATCGTGATTCATCGTCGCGTGATCATTCCTCGGAACCCGTGGACTTGGGGGCGCCCGGCGCCTTTTCAAGCGCGGGGCGGCGGCGGTGCGCGCGCGGATGGGCCGCATCGTAGACCTTGGCCAAATGCTGGAAGTCGAGATGGGTATAAATCTGGGTCGTACCGATGTCGGCGTGACCGAGCAACTCCTGTACGCCGCGCAAATCGGCGCTCGATTCCAGCAGATGCGTCGCGAAGGAATGGCGGAACATGTGCGGGTGCACGTGCACGCCGAGCCCCTGGCGGCGCGCCCAGAGTTCGACGCGCCGCTCGATCGCGCGTGCGGCGAGCCTACGGCCGCTTCGGCTCAGGAACAGCGCGGCGCGGTCGGTGCTTGCGCCGCGCTCGCCGCTCAGTGCGGTGCGCTCGACGAGCCAGGCGCGCAGCGCACCGAGCGCATAGCGGCCGATCGGCACGATGCGCGTCTTGCCGCCCTTGCCGAGCACGCGCACGGTGCGGTCCTCAAAGTCGATTTCCGCCAGGTTCAGTCCTTGAAGCTCGGATAGCCGCAGGCCGGACGAATAGAACAGCTCCATGATCGCCTTGTCGCGCGCCGAGAGGCGATCGTTGACCCGAAAGGCGAGGAGTCTTCCGACTTGATCCACATCCAGCGTCGTCGGCAGGCGCTTAGGCATGCGCGGCGCGCGCACATCGAGCGCGGGATTGCGATCGCAGGCGCCCTCTCTCTGCAAATAGGTGAAAAAGCTGCGCGCGGCCGACAGGCGCCGCTGGACGCTGCGCGGGCTCAAGCCGCCCGCGTGTTCGCCGGCCGCGAACGCGCGAATTCCGACGTTGTCGACGGCGCTCCACTCGGCGAATCGGCGGCGCTCGCAGAAACGGGCGAGCGCTTCCAGGTCGTGCCGATACGCCGAGGCGGTATGCCGGCTCAAGCGCCGCTCCTGGATCAGATGCGCCGAGAACCGGTCGATCCAATCCCAAAGCGGCGCGTTCAAGAGCGGCTCCGGCCGGTCAACGCGTCAGCGCGTACGCGATCAAATCGCCGATGCGCGAGAGGAACTCGGTGCTCATCGCCGGGTGGAACCGGTCCGCGTCGCTCGCGCCGATCGCGAGAATCCCCAAGCTTCCGTCCGGGCCGATCGGGGTCAGCGCAACCGAGCCGATCTCGACCGTGTCCTTGCCGAACAGATAATCCCTTTGTGAATCGCGGATCTGTCCGCAGCGCGGCTTGCCGGATTGAAGCAGCGACTCGAACGTCTTCGCTTCGGCGCCGCCGGCCTCGCCGACGCGCAGAAAGCGCGTCATGCGCGGCTCGAGTTCACGGGCCTCGTCGAGGAACAGCACCAGGACCGAATGCATCGCGTCGAAATCCTCGCGCAGCGAGGTTTCGATCGCTTCCACGGTCGCCGCCAGGCCGCGCGCACGGATCAGGCGCTGGCTCAAGCGGTGGATGCGGCCGGCGAGTTCGTCATTCGCACGCGCCACGTCGACCAATTCCTTGAGCTTGCGTTCGAGCGCCTGGTTGCGCTCGCGCAGCACCTCGACCTGGCGCTCGACCAGACTCACCGTGGCGGCCGTGTCGCGCAGATGCGGCAGGCGCAGCTTCGCGAGCAGCACTGTATTGCGCTCGAAGAAGTCCGGGTTGGTCTGCAGGTAGTCGGCGACCTTCGCGTCGGTCAATGCGTCTTCCTTGAGGCCCCGCGCATGACTCGTTGTCATTTTCTTAGCTCCACGTACATGGTGAGTTCATAGGTCTATCGAGCCGGTGAATACCGTGACCGCCGGTCCGGTCAACCGCAGCGGCGCCGCTCCTCCGGGCCAGGAAACTCGAGCCCGGCCGCCGCGCAGGTCGACATCGACCTCGGAGTCCAGCAGACCGAGCTTGCGGCCGACGGCGACCGCTGCCGAGGCCCCGCTCCCGCAGGCGAGCGTTTCACCCGCGCCGCGTTCGAATACGCGCAGGCGGATGCGCCCGCGATCCACGATCTGCATGAAGCCGACGTTCACGCGCTTCGGGAACCACGCGTGGCGCTCGAGCGCCTTGCCCAAGCGCTCGACCGGCGCCGTGTCGACGTCGTCGACTTGCAGCACCGCATGCGGATTGCCCATCGAAACCGCGCCGAAGCATACGTCTGCGCCGTCGACGCGCAGAGTATAGAGCCGCGACTCTTGCGGCGCGCTCATCGGCAGCGACCGCGGATCGAAATTCGGCGTGCCCATGTCGACGGAGACCAGGCCGTCTTCGCCGACGCGCGCACACACCGCGCCGCCCCGGCTTTCCATCGGGATCTCGCGGCCGCGCGCCGGATCTCGCGCGTACAGGAGCGCCGCGATACAGCGCGCGCCGTTGCCGCACTGTTCGACTTCGGCGCCGTCGGCGTTGAATATCCGGTAAAAGGCACGCGCATGATCGTCGCGCGGCGCTTCGAGCATCAAGGCTTGATCGAAGCCGACGCCGGTGTGCCGATCCGCCAACGCGCGCACGGTCCGCGGATCGACCGGCCGACCGGACAAAGAGGGCGGCGCGTCGAATACAAAGAAATCGTTGCCGAGGCCGTGCATCTTCGAGAACTCGATGCGCATCCTTGCAGCATAGCCGATGCATCTTGCGGCCGCGAGCCCGCTTTGCGGCGCAATTACGGCGATTGGGGGGTTGCGCATTGCACCTTGGCGTCTTAGCCTTGAGAAAAGCGAGGACGGCAGGAAAACATGCGCCATATCATGGTACTGAACGCGAAGGGCGGGTGCGGCAAGAGTACGATCGCCACGAATATCGCCGTATTCTTCGCGCGCGACGGACACAACACCTGCATCGCCGACTACGATCCGCAGCGCTCCAGCGTCGACTGGCTCGCGCTGCGGCCGGCGGACCTGCCCGCGATCAGCGCTGTTCCCGCGTACGAGGAAGGCATCCGCAACGTGCCGCGCGGCACCGACGTGCTCGTCATCGACGCACCGGCGCGAGTCCGCGGGTCGGAGCTCAACGAACTCGTGCGCCGTGCCGAAACGATCATCGTGCCGGTGCTGCCGTCCGCGATCGACATCAAGGCCTGCGGCTATTTCATGGCCGAACTGCTCGAAATAGGCAAGGTTTCCCGCAAACAGGCCCGTCTCGGGATCATCGCGAATCGAGTGCGGGAGAACACGCTGATCTTCGAGGAGCTCGACCAGTACCTCGCGCACCTGAAGGTCCCTTACTTAGGCTCTTTGCGCGAAGCGCAAAACTACGTGCGCGCGTATGCGCGCGGCATGGGCGTACTCGAACTGCCCGAGTATTTGGCCTGGCCCGACTGGAAACAGTGGGAACCGATTCTCGCCTGGCTCGGCAGCAAGCGCAGTCAGCCCTGAAGGCTCGCACGAATGCCGGCGTCGCGGCCGGCAAAGCCCAAGCGCGACCCCGAGTTCCTCGACGAGGCGGCGGCAAGCCGGCGATGCGTGCGCCGCACCCGCCAATCGTCAGCCAATGCGCGTGAGTCTGTCCAAGTCGGACCGGAGTTTCAGCGCAACGTCGGACCGCTCGGTGCTCGATGCGGCGCTCGATGCAGGTTTGCGCCTGGCGCACAGCTGCCGCAGCGGCAATTGCGGCTCGTGCCGCGCACGCCTCCTCTGCGGAACGGTCGATTATCCGCAAGGCCGGCCGCTCGGGTTGTCGGATGCGCAGATGGCCGAGGGCCACGTGCTGCTCTGCCGGGCGCGAGCGCAAACCGATCTTCATCTCGAATTGCCGGAGATCCAGCGCGCCGACGAGGCGGTGATCAAGCGCCTGCCGTGCCGGGTCGAGCGCGCGCAGCGGCTCGCGCACGATGTCATGGGCCTGCATCTTCGGCTGCCGGCCGCCGAGGAATTCAATTTTGAGGCCGGGCAATACATCGATGTGCTCCTGCCGGGCGGCCGCCGCCGCAGCTTCTCGATCGCCTCGCCGCCGCACGACTCGAAGCTGCTCGAATTGCATGTCCGGCGCGTTCCCGGCGGAGAGTTCTCGGAGCGCATTTTCGGCGCTGATCCGCTGCGTGCGCTGCTCTCGATCGAAGGGCCGCATGGCCGATTCTTCTACCGTCCGCCGGAACCCGGGCAAGCGGGCGCCGCCGCGCCCCTGCTTCTTGTCGGCGGCGGCACGGGTTACGCGCCGCTCAACAGCTTGTTGAGGACGCTGATCGAGCATTCGAGCGGGCGCGCGATCACGCTCTACTGGGGCGTGCGCGCGGAGCGCGATCTGTACGCCGACGCGCTCATCCGCGATCTGCAGAGCCGCTCGAACGCGTTTGCCTACGTGCCGGTGTTGTCGGCGCCCGCGCGCGCGTGGACGGGGAGGCGCGGCTTCGTGCACGAGGCCGTGCTCCGCGATATCGGGCGTCTCGATCGGCACGATATCTACGCAAGCGGACCGCCCGAAATGATCGCGGCCGTGCGCCGCGAATTCAGCGCGCACGGTGCGCGCGCCTCGCGCCTGTTTTTCGATTCGTTCGACTACGCGCCGGATTCGCCTGAGCGCCAACGCAGCAGTTCCGCGACCAAATCCTGATCGTCCGCGGAAGCGGCGCGCAACAGCGGCGCCTCGATGCCGAGTGCGCGTACGGCTTGCGCGACGCGATCGCTCGGCACGAGCCAGGGCACGCGCTGCAGGTGCGCCTGAAGTTCGAAAGTTACGCAGCCCCACAGGGCTGCAGCGATTTCGGCGCTCGTCGCCGTGACCACGTGCAGCCGGCCGGCGGCGAAACGGTCCTCGAGTTCCTTCAATCTCGCGGCGGCGGGGGCGGCCTGCGTGCGCCGATATACCTCGGCGACTTCGACCGACGCGCCGCGCGCCGTCAATCCTTGCTCCAGGAGCCTGCGGCCGCCGACCCCCTTGACGAGCAACAGCCGCCGGCCGGCCAAATCGCGCAGGCGCGAATCGGCAAGCAGACTTTCCGAGTCGAATCCGCCGGTCGGCTGTATCGAGACGCGGTGTCCTAATTCGATCAATGCGCGCGCGGTCGCCGGACCCACCGCGGCGAGCGGCGCCTCACGGTGCGACTGCAGTAGCGCGCTGCCGAAGCGCACGGCATTCGCACTGACGAACACGACCAGGTCAAAGCTTCCGGCCGCGGCGTGCGGCGCGATGGGCTCGATCCGAATGGCCGCGAACGGGTAAGCCTCGGCGCCCTGCGCCTCGAGGAGCCGGCACAAGCGGTTTGCTTGATGCGCGGGACGCGTGACCAGAACGCCGACACCGCGCAGCGGCTGCATGGTCTAGCCGGCGCGCAGTCGCTCGAGCAGGGCGCCCGCGCCGGCTGCGACGAGACGGTCCGCGAGCCGTTCGCCGATCGCCGCGGCTTCCCGCACCGAGCCGCCGGTCGAATCACGCAGCACGCGCGCGCCGTCGGGTTGCGCGACGAGGCCGACGAGACTCAAGGCGTCGCCGTCGACTTGCGCGTGCGCGGCGACCGGCGACTGACAGCTGCCGCCGAGCCTCGCCGCAAAAGCGCGCTCGGCGTCCACCGCGGCGCGCGTCGCCGGATGCTCGAGCACCGCGATGCGCGCGAGCGTTGCGGCATCGTCGCCGCGGCATTCGACGCCGATCACGCCTTGGCCCACGGCCGGCAAACAGATCCGCGTGTCGAGCCGCGCCGTGATCCGCGACCCGCAGCCGAGCCGCATCAGCCCCGCGCAGGCGAGCACGATCGCATCGAATTCGCCGTCGTCGAGACGGCGAATTCGCGAGTTCACGTTGCCACGCAGCGGCGCTATCGCCAAGTCGGGGCGCGCGACCAACAACTGTGCCTGACGGCGCAGGCTCGAGGTGCCGACGCGCGCATGCGGCGGCAAGTCAGCGAGCCGCCGGTGGCGCGGCGCGAGCAGCGCGTCGTGCGGATCGGCGCGCGCCAAGACCGCGCCGATCGCAAATCCCGGCGGCATTTGCGCCGGCACGTCCTTCATCGAGTGTACCGCGATGTCCGCGCGACGCTGGTCGAGCGCAATCTCGAGTTCCTTGATGAACAAACCCTTGCCGCCGATCGCCGCGAGGCTGCGGTCGAGGATGAGATCGCCCTTGGTCGACATCGGCAGGAGTTCGACGGCGAGGCCCGGGTGGGCGCTGCGCAGCAGGGCCGCGACGTGCTCGGCTTGCCACAGCGCGAGCTGGCTCTTGCGGGTCGCAATCCGCAGCAGCCGAGTCGGCGCCGCCGTGCTCACCCTGGTTCCGAGGACCCGTCGGAGCCGGCGGACTCCGCGGAAAACAGCGCGGTCTTCAGCCGGTAGATCGTGGAGATGTCCTCGTCGCCTAGACCTAAGCGGATGAGTTCGGCGTACGCGGCGAGCGTCGCTTCGACGACCGGCAGGCGCGCTCCGTGCGCGGCCGCCATGTCGCGGCAAATTCGCAAATCCTTCTCATGCAGGCGGACGCGAAAACCGGCCGGGAAGTTCATGCGCGCCATGAACGGTGCGCGGTTCACGAAGTACCAGCTCGAACCCGCACCCTGACCGAGCGTCTCGATGAGCCGGTCGAGCGGCAGGCCTTCGGCCTGCGCGAAGGCCATGGCTTCGCCGACCGCTTGAATGATGCCCGCGCACATGATTTGGTTGGTCGCTTTGGCCGCCTGGCCCGCGCCGCTCGCGCCGAAATGCGTGATCTTGCGGCCGAGCTTCTCGAGAATGGGTAAAGCGCGCGCAAACACGTCCTCGTCGCCGCCCGCCATGATCGCGAGCGTGGCGAGCCGCGCACCTTCGACGCCGCCGCTGACCGGGCAATCGAGGAAGCCGACTCCGATCGCGCATAGCTGCGCGTGCATTTCGCGCGCCGTCGCCGCACTCACGGTCGAACAGTCGATGAGGATCTTGCCCGGCGCGAGACCGCCTTCGAGAGACGCGATGACGGCGCGCAGATCCGCATCGGCCGATACACATAGCACGACAACGTCGCTCGCGGCGGCAAGCGCCGCGGGGTTCGCAAAGGCGGTGCAATTCAATTCGGCGGCGAACGCCGCCGCCTTCTCGGCGGTGCGGTTCCACACTCCGCTGAGCAGTCCCGCCCGGCCAAGATTGCGGGCCATAGGCGCGCCCATTGCGCCGAGTCCAATGAATCCGGCTCGCATCGCGGTCAGGTGGAGTTATCGTCGCCGCAGAGGGTGTCGACGTCGTGTTTCGCGGTCAACCGTTCGGCATCGATCTGTTCGGACGTCAAATATTCGCGCTCGCCTTTCGGACCTACCTTGTACATGTGCCGGCCGTCGATCAGCTGCGTGTATCGGGCTTGCGCCTCGGCGCATTGCTTGTGGCGCGCCGCGGCGACGTCAGCCTGCACGGAGTTCTTTTCCTGCCGGGCCTTGTCCTCGGCCAGCACCTGGTCCGCGAGCGAAGGTGCGGATTGGGCGGCAGGCGCCTTGGACCCTTGCGCGGGCATAGTCTCGTGCGTGCCGAGCAGGCGCACGATTTGCGCATGCACCCCGTCCGGCGGTTCGTCGCCGTATTGGATATTGCCGCGGGCGTCGACCCATTTGTAGACGACCGCCGATGCTATCCCGGACCATGCGAGCAGAACGGCAAACAATAGAACGCGTTTCATGTCGCGACCCTCGCTGGAGCTCTATAGTGCGCGCGAACCGGACTCACTCGTGCGGATGCGCAGCGCTTGTCCAAGCTCGGAAATGAATATTTTGCCATCACCAATTTTTCCCGTGCGCGCCGACTCGATTATAGCCTCAAGGACTCTATCGACCTGATCGTCGTCCACTGCAAGTTCGAGTTTGACCTTCGGCAGGAAGTCGACGACATACTCGGCGCCTCGATAAAGCTCAGTGTGGCCTTTTTGACGGCCAAAGCCTTTGACCTCGGTCACGGTAACGCCCTGAATGCCGATTTCAGCGAGCGCCGAGCGCACGTCGTCCAATTTGAACGGCTTGATGATCGCGACGACCAGTTTCATTTGCACGGGCTCCTGTTGCATTGGCCAAGCAGTGTAGCAATGAAAAAATATCTTCATATTGCTGCATCGCAGCGCTAGCCTGGCGCACGACCGTGGGATATAAAGGCTGCGCATCTCGCGCCGGCCGAATTCAAAGGTAAAAAACGGCGAGGGCCTTTTTAAGGAACCCTCGCCGCCGGGATTTCGCACCGACGGGGGAGTTGGCTGGCTTGCCGGCGCGAGATGCTCCTAAACGATAGCGGCGCTAGATCGCCTCCGGCCCGGTTTCACCGGTGCGCACGCGAATAGCCTGTTCGAGTTCCAGGACCCAGATTTTGCCGTCGCCGGGTTTGCCGGTTCTAGAGACGTTACACACCGCTTCCATCACCTGCTCCGCGATCGAATCGTCCACCGCGAGTTCCACCTTCGCCTTCGACAGAAAATCCACCGCGAATTCCGCGCTGCGGTAAAACTCCGTGTGGCCATGTTCACGCCCGTAACCGTGAACTTCGGTCACCGTGACGCCCTGTATGCCGATATCAGCGACCGCTTGCCGGACTTCATCCAACTTGAACGGCTTAATGATCGCGGTAATCAGCTTCATCCGTTATTCCGCGTTCGCACCGTTTAATCGTACCGCCCTAAACCCTTTTCCAAGTACTATGATTTCCTTGTTGCAGCTTCCATGCCATTCGCTGCCGCACAGGTGAATCAATGAGTTATGCGAATATTGGGCGAGTTATCCGCACCGGCTTGGCGCACGCCGAGAAGTGCTCTGCATTATCCGGGTGCGATCAAGCGCGCTTTGTCAGGGGGACTCGATGAGCTTCATTAATTCGAGCGCGCTCGACGATCTCGCGCGCCGCCTGAGCGATGCGTTGCCGGCGCCGCTGCGCGCCTTGGGCAAGGATTTGGAGGGCAATTTCAAGGCGGTGCTGCAAGCGCAGCTCGGCAAGCTGGATCTCGTCACTCGTCAGGAGTTCGACGTGCAGGCCGCGCTGCTCTTGCGCACGCAGGAGCAAGTCAAGGCGATGGAGGAGAGACTGAAGGAACTCGAAGCGAAACTCCCGGCGCCGTAGTGCGGTAACGGTGGAGTTCGACGGCGGGCGGGCGCATGTCCAAACGCATCGCGATCAGCATCGCACTCAGCCGCGCGCCGCTCGGCCTCCAGGCGCCGCTCGTGCATGTCGAAGTGCATGTCGGCGCGGGCCTGCCCACGTTCACGATCGTCGGCCTGCCGGAGGCCGTCGTGCGCGAGAGCAAGGAGCGCGTCCGCTCCGCGCTCGCGACGGCAGGTCTCGAGTTTCCGAGCGGAAGAATCATCGTGAATCTCTCGCCGGCCGATTTGCCGAAGGAAGGCGGCCGATTCGATTTGCCGATTGCGGTCGGCATCTTGACGGCAACCGGACAATTGCCGCACGGTGCTCTCGACGGCCGCGAATTCTACGGCGAGCTTTCGTTGGGCGGCGAATTACGCGAGACTTCGAAGCTCCTACCCGCGCTCATCGCCTCCGCCGCTGACGGTCGCGAACTTATTGTGCCGGCCGCGAACGCGCTCGAAGCGAGCCTCGCACGCTCACCGCGGATTCGAACGGCGAAGCACCTGCTGGAGATCTGCGCGGCGCTCAAAGGGGAAGCGATGCTGCCTGCCGTCGAGCCGGCCGCACGCTGCGGTGCCGCCAAGCCTCCGGACCTCGCCGACGTGCGCGGCCAGTTCGGCGCGAAACGCGCGCTCGAGATCGCCGCGGCCGGAGAGCACGGGCTGCTGCTGATCGGGCCGCCCGGCGCGGGAAAGACCCTGATCGCCCAGCGGCGGCCCGGCCTCCTCCCCGACCTCGACGACGACGACGCCGGCGAGGTCGCGAGCCTCGAGGCGGCGGCGGGCCGTCGGCCTTCTCCCAACCTCAGGCGGCCGTTCCGCAATCCGCACCACACGGCCTCGGTCGCCGCGCTGATCGGCGGCGGCGGCTTTCGCCCGGGCGAGCTGTCGCTCGCGCACCGCGGCGTCTTGTTTCTCGACGAACTCCCCGAATTCGCCCGCAACGCGCTCGAGGCGCTGCGCGAGCCGCTCGAGAGCGGCGTGGTCGCGCTCGCGCGCGCGAAGCGCTGTTACGAATGGCCGGCACGATTCCAGCTCGTGGCCGCGATGAATCCCTGCCCGTGCGGCTATCACGGCGACGCGCGCAGCTCGTGCCGCTGCACCGCAACTCAAGTCGCCCGCTACCGCAATCGAATCTCTGGACCGCTCCTGGACCGCATCGACATTCACGTCGAAATGCGCGCCTTGCCGCCCGAAGCGCTGCTCGAGGATGCATCTTGCGGTGGGGAGATGACCGCGGATGTGGCCTTGCGCGTCGCGGCCGCGCGCCGCACTCAGGTCGCGCGCCAGGGGAAGCTCAATGCGCGTTTGACGGCGGTCGAGGTGACGCGGATTTGCCGGCTAGGCAGAGACTCGAGCGCGCTGCTCGCGCGTGCGATCACGCGCTTGGGGCTGTCGGCGCGCGCCTACCACCGGGTGTTGAAGGTCGCGCGCACTTGCGCCGATTTGAGCGGCGCAGCTCAAATCGGCGCAGCGCATATCGGTGAGGCGATCCAGCTCCGTGCGCCGGACAAGCCTATTTGTTGAGAGACACCATGTAATCGACGGCTGCGCGAATCGTGGCGTCCGGCCAGTTCGTGCCGCCGCGTGGCGGCATCAGACGTAAGCCGCCGAGCGCGTGCTGATACAGAACCGCCTTGCCCTGCGCGATGCGCGGCCCCCAGGCCGCGTGGTCGCCGATCTTCGGCGCGCCGTTGAGGCCCATCGTGTGGCAAGAGGTGCATACTTTCTCGAACGCCTCTTTGCCGGTCTTCGGCACGTCCGCCGCGGGCGCCGCACTCGTCGATGCCGTGACCGCGAGCGCCGAGTTGTCCTTTCCCGCGATCGCGACGCGCGCAAGCGGGGCCGTGTTCTTCTGGACGGCGCTCATGTGAATCGGCTGCGACATCTGTTCTTCGATCTGCACACGGCCGATCCAGCGCGCGAACCCGAACAAAATGATCGCGATGAAAATCAGCATACCGAGTACGACACTGAAGGAATTCAAGAAATGGGTATCGGAGGTTTCGGCTTTGGACACGGTAACTCGCTGAAATTAGGTAAGAAAAGGCGGCAACTCGGGCGACAGTATAGCGACAGGCGCCGGCCGACGGAATAGCTCCGGAACGCATCGGACGGCGGCGCGGCCTCGAGGCC
>VFSW01002435.1_pt1 | contig 28069 bp, 19 predicted proteins | sample 5358111 | NCBI WGS metagenome assembly VFSW01 (sample SAMN11554181, study PRJNA540505) | mine drainage metagenome | isolation source: sediment from site ElyBrook_90M | place: USA: Ely Copper Mine, Vershire, VT | collected 2017 | reverse complement strand
GATGGCGGCGATGTGCTGCGTTACGCCGGCCTTGCCGAGTTCGTGATCGAGCGCAGGCCGGCAACGATATATTGCGGGCGGATAGAGCCTGGCGTCGACCCGGCGACGCTGCGCCATCTGGTGCTCGATCAGGCGTTGCCGCTGGTCCTGAATCTGATCGGACGCGACGTATTGCATGCGACCGCGGTGCTGACCGGTGAAGGTGGCGTATGCGCCTTCGTTGGTCCGGCTGGATCGGGTAAATCGACCTTGGCGGCGAGCTTTTGCACGAGCGGCGGCCGGCCGTTTTGCGATGACACGCTCGTGATCGAATTGGCTGAAACAGCGATGGCTGCGCCAGGGTACGCGGGCGTGCGGCTGTGGGACGACGCGCTCGACGCGGTAGTCGGCGATGACGGGCGGCGCTCGTCGGCGCCGGTTGCGCAATACACCTCGAAGCGGCGTCACTTCGATTCGAGGCAAGCGCCGCTCCTCGACGCGTATCCGTTGACTGCGATTTACCGGGTAGCGCGCGACGAGGCTCGAGATTTCCCCGTTGCGGCGGCGCGGATCGAGCCGCTGTGCGCGCGCGACGCGTTCATGGAAATAGTGTCCTCCGCTTTTGTGATGGACGTGACCGACGCGGCGACGCTTGCGCGCCACTTCAGATTCGTTGAGCGGCTGATCGAGATGGTTCCGGTCCGCCGGCTCCGCCTGCCAAGCGGGTTCTCGCGGCTGCCCGATGTCCGCGCGGCCGTGCTATCGGACTTGAGCGCCGGCTGACGGCGCGCCCTGGGTTGTCTCTCGCGGCCGCGCGCGGCCGCCGACACGCCGCGATGACGACCGCAAACAAAATTGCCAACGACTGTCCGGAGAGCCTGTCGGCCGAGGCACAGTTCCTTTTGCTGAGCGCGAGCGTTGCCGATGACGCGGAGCGGATCGCGCGGGCGCGGGTGCTGGCGAATCGGCTCGACTGGGCGCTGATCGCTCGCGTCGCGCCGCGCCAGGCGGTAATGCCGCTTGCGTTCCGCTTTGCGACGCTGGCGCTGGGCCCCCGATGCGATGTGGCGGCACGGATGCGCCATGAGTTCCACGGGAACTCGCTGCGCAACCTGCAGGTCACCCGCGAACTCGGCCGGCTGCTGGACATTCTCGAGCGTCGCGATATCGCGCCGATCGTTCTCAAGGGACCGGCGCTGGCGCTAAGGGCCTATGGCGATCTGTCGATGCGCCAGTTCACCGACCTTGATTTGCTGGTGGGCGAGCGCCAGGCGGCCGCGGCGGTCGCGGCCCTGGGCGAGGCCGGATATCATCCGCTCTATCGCAACGCGGCGCGCCGCGCCGGCCGTTCGAGCGTGTTCGAGGCGACGCTCAGGAACCCGGATGCGCTCTGCGATATCGACCTTCACTGGCGGCTCAACGCCGATTATTTTCCCTACGCGCCCGAGGGCGCCGGATTGTGGGAGCGCTCGATTGAAATCGACCTTGGCGCGCGCCGCGCGCGATGCCTGGGGGTCGAAGACGAGATGCTCTACCTTTGCGCGCATGGCGCCAAGCACGGATGGCAAACGATCAGCGGAATCGCTGATTTGGCTCATCTGATACGCGCCTGTCCGGTTGACTGGATCGCGCTGGCCACACGAGCCGAAGCGGTCGGCGCCCGGCGGACCCTGTTGCTCGGGATGCTGCTGGCGAGCGGGCTCCTCGACGCGGCGGTGCCGGAAGAGATTGTCGCGGACGCGGCGCGCGAGCCAGCGGCCGCGTTGTCGAGCACGATCTTTCGGCGCTACTTCGATTCGCTGAGCGGCGAGCGTCCCAAACTCTATCAGCGCTGGGCGATTCCGGTTCTGATGGCCGCGGACTGGCGCGCCCGGATTCGCTATGCGGCCGGCCGCACGTTCGTCCCGACCGAGGACGACGAAGGATTCATGCGGCTGCCGCATGCGCTGTTTGCGCTTTACTATGTGGTACGGCCGCTCCGGCTCGCATTGAGCCGTATCCCGGAGCTTTTCGAGCGAAGACCCAGCCATCCGGCCGCTGGCGGGATGCGCGGCGGCGGTCGAGGGCGTGGATGATGCGTGCGATGCGCGATTTTATCGCCGCGGTAGCCGCAATCGCGCGCTGGCGCTTCGCCGCCGTGGTCGCCTTGATTACCGCGTTCTCGCTGACCGAGGGCGTGGGCGTGATGCTGCTGATACCGACGCTGCGGGTCGCGGGCTTCGGTGCGGGCGGGCACGGTGCGCTGGGGCGCTACGCAGACCTGGTCGCGCGTATTCTGGGTTCGGGCGGGCTTGCGCCGACGCTGCCCGTGCTGCTGGCAATTTTTGCGGGGCTGATAGCGGCGCGGGCGGCGCTTGGACGGATGCAGAGCGTCGCGATGGGCACGATTCAGCAGGAGGTCGCGCTCGCGCTCAGGCGGCGGCTCTACCGCGCGATCTCGAATGCGAACTGGCTCTTTTTGAGCCGCCGCCGGTCGGTCGATTTCGTTCATGTGCTGACCGCCGAGGTCGAGCGGGTTTGCGTTGCCACGGGTTTTCTTTTCATGTTCGGATCGGTCGCTTTACTGGCGGCGCTCTATCTCGCGATCGCATTCAGGATCGCGCCGGGAATGACGATGCTCGCGCTTGGATGCGGCGCGCTGCTCGCACTCGCGCTTAAGAATCGGACGCGGGATTTCGGACGCGTCGGGGCGGATTTGTCGGGCGATACGAATCGGCTTTACGCGGCCGCGGTCGAGCATCTGCAGAACCTCAAAACGGCGCGGACGTACGGAGCCGAACGGCGCGACGCGGACGACTTCGCCGCGCTGGGCGCTGAAATCGCGCGGACCAACGTGCGGCATGCGCGCCTCGAAGCCGGCGCGGCGGCGGTTTGGGAGACGGGCCATGCGCTGGTGCTGGTGGTCCTGGTGTACGCGGGAATCCAGATTTTCCATGTCGCGCCCGCGACGCTGCTGATTCTGCTGCTTTTGTTTGCGCGGCTGATGCCGCGGCTCAACGCGTGCCACTTCTATTATCGGAGTATCGCGAGCCTGATTCCGGCGTTTGGGACGGTCGAGCGCGTCGAGGCCGAGTGTCTCGTTAATGCGGAGCCGGCGCCGATTTCGCAACCGCGGCCCGAGCTGAGTCGTTCGGTGCGGATCGAACATGCGTCGTTTTCGTATCGCAGTGATTCAACTGCGCCGGCGGTGAACGATCTGGACCTTGCGATCGAGGCCGGCGTGATAACCGCGATTGTAGGTCCTTCGGGGGCGGGCAAGCGCACGATAGCGGATTTGCTGATGGGGCTTATCCTTCCCGATTCGGGGCGGGTAACGGTTGACGGCAAGGCGATCGAGTCCGGGGCCGCGGGATGGCGCGAACAGATCGGCTATGTCGGGCAGGACACGTTCCTGTTTCACGACACGGTGCGCGCGAACCTGGCCTGGGCGCGTCCGGACGCCTCGGAAGAGGAGATGCTGGCGGCATTGCGCACGGCGGCGGCGGCGGAGCTGGTTGCGGCGCTGCCCGAGGGCCTCGATCCGGTGGTCGGCGATCGCGGCATGATGCTGGCGCACGGCGACCGCCAGCGGATAGCGCTCGCACGGGCGATTGTGCGCCGTCCGCGGCTGCTGGTGCTGGACGAAGCGACCAACAATCTCGATTCCGCAAATGAAGAGCAGGTCATGGCCGCTATCGAACGGATGCGTGGCGAACTCACGGTCGTTCTGATCGCGCATCGGCTGTCGGTCGCGCGGTGGGCCGACATGATTTACGTGATCGAAGAGGGAAGGGTCGCCGAGTCCGGCGGCTGGGACCGGCTGTGGGCTGCGGACGGGCGGTTTCGCGCGATGTGCGAGCGCCAGGGAATCGTTCCTTCTGCGTTGCCGGCGCGGATCAGAAGCGCGGGCGCGGCCTGAACTATTCTTGCGGCGTCGAGCTTTCCGGACGCGTCTTTGCGGCGGCGCCGTCGCCTGCGAGCGTCGAGCCGGCCTTGAGCCTGGCCGCTTCCTCGGGCTTCGCGCGTCCAAAGACCGTCTCACCGATCTGCGCGCCAGTCTGGCGCACACGCTTGAGCAAGCGGCGCGCCCACACGAACTCGGCGGCCAGCACGGTAAGCCCGACGATGATCACGAGCAGGCCCGGCCCCGGCGTTACGATCATGACCACGCCGCCGATTAGAAGGGTAAAGCCGACCACGGTCACGATGACGCGTCGTGCGTGGCGGAGCGCCATGGCGAATATCGCGGCGGGGTCGCCGGGCGGCGTGAGCCCGTCGGGCCATCGGAGCGCGCGCGCCGAGGCGCGAAGACGCCGGCCCCCTGCGGAGACAATCCTCCTCGCTCGTTCGAGTCCGGTCTGAACAGTGCGGAACAACGGCTAACCCGCGTTATCGCCGAGGGCGGACGTGATGCGATCGACGCGGCCGTGGAATTCGCGGAGATTCTTGAACTCCGGGGGCAGCCTCGATTCTCCCGTCAGCTCGAGCAAATGGATCTGGCTGTAGAGCGCGAAGTCGGCGTAGCCGATACGTCCGAAAAGAAAGGCGCGATCGGCGAGCGCCTCGTCGAACGGAGCGAGCAGATCGCTGAGCCGCGCGAGGTTGGAGTCGCGTTCGGCGACCATCCGATCGCAGAAGCCCGCGCCGTATTTGCGCTCGCGGATCAGCCGGAAAAGGGCCAGCCGATCGGCCCCGCGCCGCCGGTAATATTCGAGCTCATCAGGGAGTGCGGCGCGGAAGGCCGCGTCTTCGATCTCGCTATCGATATAACGCGCCATCGCAAGATGGAGCCCGCGCCACGAGGGCGGAAAAACCGTTGGATTGGGAAACAGCTCTTCGAGCCGCGCGGCGATTCGCGCCGAATCGACGATGGTTTCGCCGCTCTCGAACGTCAACGCCGGCACCATAAGCTGACCCGAGGCAACGAGCAGTTCGCCGCGCTGGAGGTAGTCTACTTCGACCGCCTCGTAATCGACGCCCTTGTAATCGAGAATCTTGCGGACCTTGGCGCAGAACGGGCTGGTCGCGAACTGGTAGAGCCTCGCCGTCATCACGGGTCGCGTTCCTGGCGCCTGAGCATTTGAGCCATCGTCGTGGCGTTCATAATACCAAAGTTACTGTAGCAATTGTTGAAGAGCACGTATGCGCGGCGCACGCCGGCGAGATTCCGAATCCGTTCGGCCCATGGCGCCAGCTCGGCCTCGGAGTAGAGATATTTGAAGCGCTCGGCCGCGCCGCCGCCGCGCCGCGACCAGTTTTCGCGATTGCGGCCGTGGAAACGGACGTAGGCGATATCGGTGGTGGCCGCGAGAAATGAGGCGACGGTGCCGGGGGGCGTGTCAACCGAGACCAAGGCGAGCGAGTGCTGGTCGAGGAAGCGAATCGTGGCGTCGCGCGCCGGACCCTCGGCGAGCCAGCTATTGTGGCGGAACTCGATGGCAAGCGACGCGCCGGGTATCCGTGATGGCAGGCTCGCGATGTAGTCGAAGTTGCTCGTGCGCTGCGTGAACCAGGGCGGAAACTGAAACAGGACCATCCCGAGCTTGCCCGCGCCGCGCAGCGGACCTATCGCGCTCCAGAACATCCGGCAGGCGAGATCGAGCGTCGCGAGCGGGGGTTCGCGGATGCTTTTGGCGGCGCGATCGGCGGCGCTCAGCGTCTCGCGCATCGCAACCGGCATCCGCGATACTTCGGCGGGATGCCCCGTGAGCATCGCATAGGCCTTGATGTTGAAGATGAAGCCGGGCGGCGTGCGTTCGGCCCAGAGAAAGGCGTTGCGCTCGGAGGGCAGAGCGTAATAGGTGGAATCGACTTCGACCGTGTTGAAATGCGCGCTATAGAAACGCAGGCGATCCTCGGCGGTCTTCATTCCGCGCGGATAGAAGCTGTCCGAGCGGACCAGCGTGGGATCGGTCCAGGAGGCGGTGCCGACCATGAATTCGGGCGCGCGATCCATCGGGGAATATCGTAACATGGCCGGGGGATAGCGGATCGCGTGCATGATTCGATATGAGGCAAGTGTGAAGGCTCGTCGAGGCGCGAAAAAATCCGGCCGACGATGGCCGCATGGAGGGTCATATGCAACGTGCACGGGTGAACGGGGTCGAGCTCGCCTACGAGCTTCGCGGCGCGGGCGCGCCGATTGTGATGATTCATGGCGCGCAGGGCGATCAGACGATGTTCTCGGGGCTCGCGGCGGCGTTCGCGAATAATTTCCGCGTGCTGACGTTCGATCAGCGCGGATCGGGGCTGAGCGAGAAGCCGGCGGGCGACTACAGCATTGCGATGCTCGCGGACGACACGGCGGCGCTGATGGAGCACGTGGGATTTTCGAGCGCGGACGTGATCGGCGTGTCGATGGGCGGGATGATTGCCCAGGAACTCGCGCTGCGCCATCCGGATAGGATTCATCGGCTGATCCTGGGATGCACGACGGCGGGCGGACCGAAAGCGATGCGGATTGGCGTGAACGCCGCCTATTCGACCCAGCCGATGTCAGCCGAAGAGCGCGGACGGGCGCTCGCCGAGGCGGCATTTACCAAGGGATATATCGCGCGCCATCCGGAGATAGTCGCGGCGATGATCGAGGCGCGCCGCAATACGCCGCTTGATCCGGCGGTGCTCGAGCGGCGGATGAAAGCGGCGATGAAGCATGACACCTACGATCGGCTGCCCGGGATTACGTGTCCGACGCTGGTGATCACGGGCAAGGACGACGCCCTGATTTCGTGGGAGAACTCGCGGATTATCGCGGAGCGGATTGCGGGCGCGAAGCTCGCGATCCTCGAGCCGGCCGGACATTGCTTCTGGCTCGAGCAGCCCGAGGAATCGGGCGCGGCGATTCGACGTTTCCTTGAGTAGACCGGCGACGATGCCCGCGCGCGTGCTGGTGCGCGAGGTCAACTGGCTTGGCGACCTGGTGATGAGCCTGCCCGCACTGCGCGCGGTGCGCGACGCGTATCCCCGCGCGTATCTGGCGGTGATGGTGCGCCGCGAGCTGGCGGGCCTTTTCGACGGAATCGGCTGGGTCGACGAAGTAATCGGCTTTTCATTCCGGCGCGGACTCGCGGGCGTCGCCGACCAGATGCGGTTGATGGCGCGGCTGAGAAGAGGCCGCTTCGATCTTGCGGTGATCTTTCCGGCGAGCTTCGAGTCGGCGCTGATTGTCGCGATGGCGGGGATCGGGCGGCGGGTCGGATGGGCCACGGACGGGCGCGGCGTGATGCTGACCGATCGCGCGGTCCGGCGGCGCAATTCAACCGCGCATCAGTCGAATGAATGGCTCGCGATGGTCCGCGAGACGCTGGAAATCGAAGCGCCGCATGGCGATTGTGCGCTGGGTGTGGCGGCCGATGCGCGCGCCGCGATGCGGGAGTGGATCGCGCGGCGGCGGCGCCATAGCGATGCGCCGTTGATCGCGCTTGCGCCGGTCGCGGCATACGGGCCGGCCAAGGAATGGCCGGCTGAGCGCTACGCCGCCCTGATCGACATGCTGGCGGAGAAGTACCGCGCCGAATGCGTGATCGTCGGCGCGGGCGGCGATCGCGAGGCGTGCGAGCGGATCGCGCGGGCGAGCCGGGCGGGTGCGATTATCGCGGCGGGCGAGACCACGGTGGGCGAACTGATCGCGATGCTCGCGGCGAGCGACGGGTTTGTGGGCAACGACTCGGGCGCGATGCATCTGGCGGGCGCGCTCGGAATTCCGACAGTCGGAATTTTCGGATCGACCAATCCGGTTCGGACCGGGCCGCTCGGGCCGCGCGTGCGCGTAATCTATCGCGCTATCGAATGCAGCCCATGCCTCGAAAGGACCTGCCGCTTCGGCCATTATAATTGCCTGAAATCGATCGAGCCGGCGGAGAACACGGCGGCGCTCGACGCGCTTGGAGCGTTCGCGCGCGGCAGCGGCGCGAGTCTGGATACCGAGGACAAACAACGAGGAAACTTAGAGAGCTTGCGTCGAAGCTCGGCCTCGAGATGCGCGGCGATGGCGAGCGCGAGATAGTGTCGCCCGCGCCGCTCGAAGCGGCGGGTCCGGGCGCGATTATCTTTGTGGTCGGGGCGAAGTACGCGGCGAATCTGCGCGCGACTACGGCCGCATGCGCGATCGTGCCGGCTGAGCTCGCCGATGAGGCGCCGTGCGCGGTACTGATCAGCACGAATCCGGCGGCCGACTTTGCCCGCGTGCTCGAGATTTTCTTTCCGCCGTACCGGCCTGCGCCCGGAATCGACGCGAGCGCGCGAATCGCGGCCGACGCAAAAATCGGCGACCACGCCTCGATTGGCGCGGGCGTCGCGATCGCTTCGGGCGTGACGATCGGGCGCGACGCGGTGATCTATCCCAACGTGACGATCTATCCGGGCGTGCGGATTGGCGAGGGCTTCGTATGCCATAGCGGCGTTTCGATTCGCGAAGGCGTGACGATCGGAAACCGCGTGACGCTGCTCAACGGATGCGTGATCGGCGCCGACGGTTTCGGCTTCGTCGAATATCGGGGCGGGCTGGTCAAGATTCCGCAGGTCGGTTCGGTGATAATCGAGGACGAAGTCGAAGTGGGCGCGAACGCGACGATCGATCGGGCGACGATGGGCGCGACGATCATCCGGCGCGCGGCGAAGCTCGATAACATGGTTCATATCGGCCACAACTGCGAAGTCGGCGAGTACTCGCGCTTCGCGGCGCAGGTCGGGCTGGCGGGATCGGTGCGGGTCGGTCAATGGTGTCAGTTCGGCGGGCAATCGGGGCTGGCCGATCACGCGCGGATCGGCGATCGGGTGCGGGTGGTCGCGCAGTCCGGGATTCCGCACGATGTCGATGCAGACGCGACCGTGGGCGGCACGCCGGCGATGGAGGTGCGGACGTGGCGGCGGATGGCGGCGATGCTGCCGCGGCTGCCGGAGTTGGCGCGGCGAATCCGTGCGCTCGAGAAGCGGATCGGAATCTGCGACGGCGTCGCCAATTAGCGGGCCGGAATCGACGCGGCGACCGCTGTAAATCAGCGATCGCGCGCCGCTAGTTGCATGCGCAGCTGGTGCAGAAATAAGTCCCGGTGAGCGCCGGCCATACGTTGAGCTGTGCTCCGGTCGCGGGCGGAATTATCGACGCCGCCTGCTGCTGTTGCTGGAACGGCGAGGTCGCGACCTGGGGCGAAACCGCCAGCGGCGGCGAAATATAAGGCGACTCCGGGAAACGGTTCAGATAAGCCGCGCATTGGCCGACCGCCTGCTGGCTCGCCGCAAAATAGCTGGTCGCGGTGACGGAACCCGCCCATTCCGTGCCGGTTGCCGCGCCGAAGCAACTGCAGTTGAAGCTGCGCGCCGACGGAGTCGGTATCGCGGTGGGGACCGGCACCGGACTCGCGAGCGGCGTGACTAGCGCGAGCGTGCTGCTGCCCAGCAGCGACGGTGCGCCCGGAAGCGAGTTGGTGGGCCCGGAAGAGGCGCCGGTGCCGAGCTGGGAGGGTTGGCCGGGAAGTAGCGGCACGGAGGATTGCGCGAGTACGATCGGCGCCGCGAGGGCCGCACAGGCGAGGGCCAACGCGGCGATCGGCAATATCGAGCGAAGAAATTTCCAGCCTTGTGACATTCGCACCTTATGCGCGGCGCCGGTGTCTTGATGGTATGCCCCGGCGTCGCGCGCACCGATATGATCCGAAACCTCGCGGCACGTTGCAAGCGTGACGAATTTGGTCCAGAGTTTTCCAAATCCGCCGCCGGCACTTGTAACCTTTACCGTTTTGGTAAGGTATGCCGTTCGAGACTCGAGCCTCGAAGGGACGGAAGGAGGTCCCTGTCCACGATGTTACGGCCGAGGAGCACTCACTTCGCCGTGTTGATCCTGTTCGCGGGGGCGACCGTCGCGTCGCGTGCGTGGACGCAGACGTTCACCCCGCCGCCGCCCGGAGCTGTCGGTCCCGGCGCCGCTGGGCTCGCGGTCGGGATGCCGAAGCTGCCGCCGGTCGCGACGCCGCGCCATCAGATTGCGCTGCCGGGGCCGGGGCAGGGTCCGCCCAATGTCTATCTGCCCGCGGCGCGGACGGCGCCATTTGATCACGGGGCTTCAATTCAGGACCTGCCTAACGTGTTCATGCGCCAGATGTCGCCGACTGCCGACGTCGCGCCCGACACGATTATCAGCCAGCCCTACGTCGGCACGATAGACGAGACGCTGCGCGGCTTGAGCCTCAAAGAGACGATCTATATCGCGTTGCTCAACAATCCAACGGTGAAGACGGACCAACTCAATCCGCTCGCCAGCGAAGAATCGATCGAGATTGCCAACGGCGCGTTCGACCCGTCGCTGAGCGCCAACAGCGATATCGAAAAGAGCGTGGTGCCGTCGAACTCGCCCTTCCAAGCCGTCGGATCGCATTACACGACCAAGGTTTACGATTGGAACTTCGGCCTCGACAAGACGCTGGCGACCACCAACGGCACGCTGGGAATGACATTCAACAACGAGCGGCTCTACACCAACGGATCGTTCGTGTCGGTGAATCCGGCGTACTCGCCGACGCTGGCGCTCTCGCTCTCGCAGCCGCTCCTGCGCAACTTCGGATGGCAGTTCGCGACGCTCAACGTCCGGATAGCCGAGTCGGCGCAGAAACAATCGCAATGGAACCTCGCGCAGAATCTTCAGGACTTCGTACTGCGCGTCGGCGGCGATTACTGGAACGTCGTGCTGGCCGAGGAGAATCTGCAAGTCGCGCAATATGCGCTGCGGCTCAACAACGACCTGGTGCGCCAGAACGGGATCTCGGTGCGGGTCGGAACGCTGGCGCCGATCGACTTGCAGGAGGCGCAATCGGCCGCATCGACGTCGGAAGCCAACGTTTACACCGCGATCGCGGCGCTCAAGGCTGCGCGCTCGGCGCTGCGCGAAGACGTGATGCTGAATCCCAACGGCATGTTCGTGCCGCAGGAGATCGAGCCGATCGACAAGCCGAATCCCGAGGCCGAGCCGCCGCATGAGCAGGAAGTCGCGCTCGAGCAGGCGGTCGAGTATCGGCCGTCGCTGGCCGCGATGCGCGAGGCGATTCGCGGCGCGCTGATGCAGGTCAAGTACTCCGAGAATCAGACCCTGCCGCAACTCAACGTGGGCGCGCAGTTCGGCGTCAACTCGACGGCGGGCAACTCGAACTGCATCGCGTTTGGCACCGCCCCGCCAAACGCGAATTGTACTTCGCCCTCAGGCATCCGCGGAGTTCAACTGCCCTTTAAGGGGCTCTATCCCGACGCGCTCAACCGGATGTTCAGCTTCGGCTATTACGATTACGCCGGGGTGCTGAACTTCCAGTATCCGCTGGATAACGCGGCCGCGCGCGCGACGCTGGCGCAGACCCGCGTCGAGTACGAAGCACTCCGGATGCAGTATCGCGCGGACCTGTCGCAGGCGGTGGTCTCGGTGCAGACGGCGCTCGCGAATCTCGAGGCCGATATCGAGCGCGTGCAGGCGACCCGCGCCGCGACCTATTACGCGGCCCGCTCGCTCCACGATGAAGAGGTGCGCTTCAAGGTCGGCCTTGCGACCACGCACGACCTGTTGCAGTTCCAGGACGAGCTGATCTCGGCGCAGGGGAACCAGGTGCAAGCTGAAGTCGATCTCGAAAACGCCAAGCTCTCGCTCGAACACGAAGAGGGCACGCTGCTGGGGGCGTTCCAGGTCGATTTCCAGATCCAGAATCCGAACCGGAGCCATTGGTATACGGACTTTTAGCGAAGTCGCGGACGCGGCGTTTGCGACAGTATCGCGGCGCCGCGGCCGGTGCGAGGGAGCAAGCTGATGGAAAAGAAATTCATCAATCCGGCGGAATTGAGCGCGCCGCGCGGCTACACTCACGTCGTGACCGCGCAGGGCGGCCGAATGATCTTTGTGTCAGGGCAGGTCGCGATCGACAAGGACGGAGCGATCGTGGGGCGCGGCGATCTGGCGGCACAGGCGCGCCAGGCGGCCTCGAATCTCAAGGCGGCGCTGGCGTCCGCCGGCGCGACGCTCGCCGACGTGGTCAAGATCAACACCTACGTCGTGAACTATCGGCCTGAGGACTACAAGGCGGTCGCCGCGATGCGCCGCGAATTTTTTCCCGCCGGGAATCCACCCGCGTCGACGCTGGTGGGAGTCGCGGCGCTGGCGATCGACGGTCTTCTGATCGAGATCGAATGCGTCGCCGTGGCCGGCTGAATATCGCGCGCCGGGGCCGTCGCCTGGATGCGGTGTGACGCCGAAAGGCTTCGCTCCTACTCTTCGGCGGGCTGGTAGACGATCACCACGCGGTCGAGATAGCTCGCGAGTTCGGAAGCGAGGCGGCGGGCCGCCTCGAGGTCGCTCGTGCGGGCGGCTGCTTCCAGGGCCTGGCCGATCTCGCTGATTGCGTCGAGTCCGAAACTGCCGCCTTCGCCCTTCATCTGATGGCCGAGCCGGCTGATGGCGGCGCAATCGCCATTCTCGGCGGCGGCGAGGAGCGGTCCGACATCCTCGCGCTTGTGATCGAGAAATCCCGGCACCAGTTCGGCGAGATCCTCATCGATATGGACCACGATTCTGTCCGCGACCGGATCGGCATCGGAAGACCCGTGACCGTTGGCGCTCGCGCTCGAATGCGCGGAGGATTCGGTGGCGGACGGCGAGCGCGAGTCGTCCGCGGGGGTCTCAGTGGTTGCGACCGCGTCGCGGATCGCTTCGAGCAGGGTGGCTTTCCTGATCGGTTTGGTAACGTACGCGTCGCATCCCATCGAGAGGCTCCTTTGCATTGCATCGTCCAGGGCGGAGGCTGACAGAGCGATGATTGGCGTCGCGCGCCGATTCGTCTCGCGCTCCCAATCCCGGATTGCTCGCACCGCGGTATGGCCATCCATCACCGGCATCTGAAGGTCCATCAGCACGACGTCGTAATTGCCCGCTTTGAATTTTTCGACCGCCACCGCGCCGTTTTCGGCCTGGTCGACCCGATAGGGCGTCGCCTTCAGATAGGCTTCGATCAGCAGGCGGTTGTCGGCGGAGTCGTCCACGAGCAGAATTCGAAGGGGACGGCTGACAACGGCCGGCGCCACCCCAGGCGCTGCTCGCGTCATCATCTGATGTGCCGGCGGAGGCTGGGCTATCGGGCGATCGTTAAGCTTCGGCGCCGGCGCGGGGACTGACATGGGGAAGGTGGTGGCGGATTTCGCCTGCGGTTCAACCTCGGCGGGCGGAGTTCCGGTCAGCGCCGCGATGATCGCGAAGACTTCGGCGCGCCGGAGCGGCTTGACCAGGTAACGGCATCGCGCGGCGGACTCAGGCTCCAGCGTACGCATCGCCTGGAGCCCAGCGGTGATCTGGTCCGCGGTGAACATCAGCACGACCTTCTCAGCGCCGGCCGGATCCGCAAGCAGCGACCGCGCGAGTTCGAGTCCATTCGTCGCGGACAGCTTGCAATCGAGCAGGACAATGGTGAATGGCTGTGCCGCAAGGCGCGCGCTATCGATCGCGCTCGCGGCGTCGGCGCTGCCGCAGGTCTCGGCCGCGGCGCATCCGTGAACGGTGAGCAGTTCGGCGAGAATCTCGCGGCTCGAAACGGAATCGTCGGCGACCAGGAAGCGCATCCCGTTGAAGCTGAACTGCACGGGTTCCGCCGAATCGCGCTCGGTTACGACGTCGATCGGAATGGTAAATCGGAATGTGCTGCCGGCGCCAACCCGGCTTGCGATAGTGATCTGGCCGCCCATCGCCTCGACCAGCCGTTTGGCGATTGCGAGGCCGAGTCCGCTGCCGCCGTATTTGCGGGCGGTGGTCGAATCGGCCTGCGTGAAGCTCGAGAAGACCGCGGCGAGCTGATCCTCGGGAATTCCGATTCCGGTGTCGCGCACGGTGAACGCGAGCTCGATACCATCGGCGCGCGCCGCGCCGTCCGTTCTGGCCGGCTCGATCGTGACGACCACTTCGCCCGTCTCGGTGAACTTTATCGCGTTGCCAACCAGATTAACTAGAATCTGGCGTAGTCGCAGCGGATCGCCTGCCAGCCGGGCGGGAACGCCGGGCGCGATCCGGAGTGCGAGGTCGATCTTTTTTTCGTGCGCGCGCAGTCCCAGCGTCTCGGCCACCCCTTCGGCGAGTTCGATCAGATCGAACTCGGCGCGTTCCAGGATCAGATGGCCGCCTTCGACTTTCGAGAGGTCCAGGATGCCGTTGATCAGGTTCAGCAGGGCGTCGCTGTTGGTGCGCATGGTCTCGAGGTAGCGGCGCTGCTCGGCGCTGAGCGAAGTCTCCCACAGGAGGTCGGCCATGCCGAGAATTGCGTTCATTGGCGTGCGGATTTCGTGCGACATGTTCGAGAGGAAATCCGACTTGGCCTGCGACGCGGCCAGCGCCGCCTCGCGCGCCGCGATAAGCTCGCGTTCCGCCTCCTTGAGCCGGCTGATATCGCGCGCCATCGTGATCACGCATCGCTGGCCGTGGAGTTCGGTCGCGACTGCGGACACGAGATACGGCGTATGGGGAGCGCCGCTGACTTCGAGATGCGCTTCGAGGCTCCGCACGAATCCGTGCTCTTTAATCTCACTGATATACCGCTTGAATTCGGCGGGCTCGCTGAAAAAACGCCGATCCGTGGAGGAGTTAAGGGCCTCCTCTCGTGTGAGTCCGAAGAGGTTGCAGAAGCGTTCATTGACTTCCACGAACTTCATTTCGGGCCAGCTATTAACCACGATCGCGTCGACGCTGGTCTCGAAGATGCGGCGCAGCGTGCGCTGGCTCTCCTGAAGCCGGTGCTGTGCCGCCTCGCGATGGCCGATCTCGGCGCGCAAACGCTCTTCGCTATCGCGCAGGGCGGTGACCTGGTTCGAGAGCGATTCGCGCGCCGCCATCAGCTCGGCCCGCGCACGCCTGAACTCCGTCACATCGCGCGTAATCGAGATCAGGCATTGCTCGCCGTCGAGTTCGGCGAATGCGGCCGACATCAGATACGGCGTTATCTCGCCGGTGCGCCGGCGCAGGTCGATTTCGAGATTGCGCACGAAGCTGTCGCGCCGCAGCCGCCGCTTGAATTCGCGATACTGCTCCGGCTCGGCCCAGATGTTCATCTCGAGGGCGCGCATCGAAAGCGCGTCGGCGCGCTCGAGCCCGCTGATCGCGAGAAACTCGGGATTGCAGTCGAGCAGCAGGCCGTCCGGACGGCGGGTGACGGCGATCGCGTCGAGGCTCGTGTCGAGCACCTTGCGCAGCTTGGTCTCACTCGCGGCGAGGCGGCGCCGGCTCTCTTCAAGCTGATCGACGCGGGCCTCGAGCGCGGCACGCGCTGTAATCAACTCCTGCTCGGCGCGCTGGAGTTCCGTGATGTCGCGGCGCACCGAGATGATGCATGCGCGCCCGTCGATTTCGATTATCGAAGCGGAGAGCAGCTGCTGCGTGATCTGCCCGTCGCGATTGCGCGCCAGGATCGGAAAGTTGCGGATGCGGCCGACGCTATTGAGCAGGCGCATCACCTCGCGCAACTGCTCGCGATCAGCCCACAAGCCAAGCTCGACCGGATTCTGGCCCAGCGCCTCTTCGCGCGAGATGCCGGCCAGCTCGATAGCGCAGTTGACATCGACGAAGCGGCCGTCGTGCAGATCGTTAATCGCGATAACGTCGCCGCTGGTGTCGAAAATCCATTGGATAATCGCCGAACTGCTGCGCATCGATTGCGATTGCGCGAGCAACTCGGCGCGATAGGACGACCTGAGCTGGGTGATGAAATAGCCCAGCACCGCGGCGAAGCCCAGTCCCACCCAATGAGCGATTACGAGCCGCGGCTGCGTCGCGACGGCCGGGCCCGCCAGCGATTGAATCGCCATTGCGACAGCGCTCAGAATCGCAAGCGCCGTCTGCCACGGCGTTTCCCATGGCACCAGCGCCGCGCCGCCCAGCACGATCAGCATCGAGCCGATGAACAGGCGCTCGCTTTCGCCCGTCGCCACCGCCATCGCCGTTGAAAGTGCCAGCGCCGCGCCGCCGCAGGCGAACATCGTGATCCGCCAATGGCGCGTGAACCATTGCGTCCCCGTGAGCCCCAGCAGAGCCGCGGCGGTCGCAATCCCCGCCAGATGGAGCGTCAGCACCCGGGCTCCGCGACCCTCACCGAGCCAGAGATCGACCAACAGGCCGATGATCTCGAACACCACCATCAGGCGGATAGTGGCTCTTAACAATCGCCCTTCGAACCGGAAATTCAGATCATTGAAATCGGCCGCTTGCTCTTCTTCGCCGGGCGAGTTATCGACTCGATGGTCCGCGTCCTTTGGATCGCGATCGGCGGCGGAGTGAGCGCCGGCGTGCATGCCGCCCAGGCGCTTCGCCGCGGAATTCAGGGTCTCAAAGCCGGATGGTCCGGCGTGTGCGACGTTTTCCCTCTTATTGGCGGCGGCCATAGCAGCTAAGTTTCCTTTGGGCAGACGCTCGAGCCGATCTCGTTGGATAGGACGCAAAACCGGTGCCCATAGTGATTTTCGGAAAGCGCGAAGCGCTAGCCTCTTTTGAGCGCTTAAACCTCGCTTTGCAGGATGTCTCAGCGCCGACCACACGTTCGGAAACGGCCTTGCGTCGCAGTTTCGACCGCCCGGCTGCGATCTCCATTTGCAATCGCGCATTTGTAAGCTGTCCGCAAGCGGCTGCGGCAAAAAGTTGCCGTGTCCAAAGGTGGACATCGGTCGAATATGTGCCGGTTCGTCGCCGGGGTTTGAACCCACATCGGGCGGGATTAAGCTTAAGCGATGGCAGACAAAATAATTGGAGCGCGCGGCTAACTTGAAGGCACTCGTAATTGGCGGCGGGATAATCGGCGCCTCGGCAGCCTGGCGGCTCGCCTCCGAGGGAGTCGCGGTGACGGTGCTGGAGCGGGGCCGTCTCGGACAGGAAGCTTCGTGGGCGGCGGCCGGGATGATCGCGCCGCAGGCGGAGGCGGATGGCGCCGGACCGTTCTTCGATCTGTGCGTCCGCGCCCGTACCGAGTTCGAGGCGATCGTCGAGCGGCTGACGCGCGAAAGCGGTGTCGACCCCGAGTACGACCGTCCCGGAATTCTCTACGTCGCGCTCGACCGCGAGGAGCATCGCGAGCTTGAACGGCGCGCGCGATGGCAGCGCGAAGCCGGCGTTCCGGTCGAAGAGCTCGACGCCAAGGCCGCGCGGAAACTGGAGCCCGTGCTTTCGCCCGAGGTCGTCTATGCGCTCCACATGCCTGCGGATCGGCGCACTGACAATCGCAAGCTGACCCAGGCTTACGTCAACGCGGCAGTGATGGCCGGGGCGGAATTCGTCGAGGGCGCGCGGGTCGACGAAATTGTCGTGCGTAATCGCGCGGCGACGGGCGTGCGGATGTTGGGCGGCGAGGTCCGCACGGCGGATATTATCGTCGTCGCGGCCGGTTCGTGGTCGGCGGAGATTCGCGGGCTCGAGGCGGACCGGATGCGGCTCCATCCGGTGCGCGGACAGATCGTCTGCTTCGATATCCGTCCCGGCGCGATTGGACCGTCGCTCTTTTCGCTGCGCGGATACCTGGTGCCGCGCCGCGACGGCCGGCTGCTGGCCGGTTCGACCATGGAAGAGGCGGGCTTCAACAAGAGCGTCACGCTGGGCGGGCTCGAAAAGATCACGCACGGAGCGATCTCGATGGTTCCCGCGCTGGCCGATAGTCCGATGCGCGAGGCGTGGGCGGGGCTCCGTCCCGCGACGCGCGACCTGCTGCCCGTACTCGGGCCATCGCCGGCGGCAGGTAACGTGATCTACGCAACCGGGCACTTTCGAAGCGGTATCCTGCTCTCCGCGATCACGGGCGCGATAGTCGCGGACCTGGCGCGCGGGCGGCGTCCGTCGATCGATCTCGCGCCGTTCTCGCCCGGGCGTTTCGCGCTGATGCTGGATGAGTCCGCGGGGAACAACCGATGAATCACAAACCGATCGTTGGACTGGTCCGCGATCTGCTCTTTCGTTCCAAGATCGACGCCGCCGCCGGAGCCGCAAGCCGCGATACGGTCTACGCCTCGACGCTCGAAGTTGCCGCCAAACGATGCGCCGAGCTTACGCCCGAGATAGTCGTGGTCGATCTCGGCACGGCGCCCGCCCCCGGCGAGACGGTCGCCGCGATCCGCGCGGCCGCGCCGTCCGCGAAGCTGATTGGCTTCGCCTCGCATGTCGATCGCGACACGCTCAAGGCGGCACGCGAAGCCGGGTTCGAGATGGTGCTGTCGCGGGGAGAATTTGCCGCGCGCCTTCCCGAACTGTTGAATCACTGACTCACGGGAGAATTTGAAACGCGCCGTAGTTGGATCATCTGATGAGTCCGGGATGAATCAAACCGAATCAACGTCAGCGAATCCGGCGGCCGTGCTCGACGCGTTCCATCCCGCGGTCAGGGATTGGTTCGCCGAGCGCTTCGGCGCGCCCTCGCGTGCGCAGGAACTCGGATGGCCCGCGATTGCCCAGTGCGATTCGCCCGCCGCGCACGATGTGCTGCTCTGCGCGCCCACCGGCAGCGGCAAGACGCTCGCCGCTTTCATGTGGGCGATAAGCCGCCTCGTCGCCGACGCCGAGCGGGGCGCGCTCGAGGATCGCGTCGCAGTGCTCTATGTCTCGCCGCTCAAGGCGCTCGCCAACGATATCCGGCTCAATCTCGACGAGCCGCTGATCGGGATTCGCCGCGCCGCCGAGCGCGCCGGACTGCGCCTTGCGGAAATCCGCGCCGGATTGCGCACCGGCGATACGCCCGCCCATGAGCGCTCGGCGATGCTCCGCCGTCCGCCGCACATAATCGTCACCACGCCGGAGTCGCTCTTCAATCTGCTGACGTCGCCCCGCTTTCGCGAATCGCTGGCCGCAGTACGTTACGTGATTGTCGATGAGCTGCACGCGATCGCGGGCAACAAGCGCGGCGCTCATCTGATGGTCACGCTCGAGCGGCTCGATCGCATGGTGCGTGCGCGTGGCGGGACGCGGCCGGCTCGAATTGGACTCTCCGCGACCCTCAATCCGATCGAACGCCTGGGATGCTTTCTGGCCGGCTGCGATAACGAATTGCCCGGCGCGTCCGCGCCGCGGGCGGTCAGGATAGTCCGCGCCGACGATCGCCCGCGCGAGCTTGACCTGGCGATTATCGCGCCGGGGCCCGAGCTCGGCCCGATCGCGACCCATCCGCATTGGGAGGCGATGTACGAAGAGGTCGCGCGCCTCGTCGGGGAGCATCGGACGACGCTGCTTTTCACCCTGAGCCGGCGATGGGCGGAGCGGATCGCGCTCAACCTGCAGAGCCGCCTCGGCGCCGGCGCCGTGATGGCCCATCACGGCAGCCTGGCGCGCGCCGAGCGTCTCGAAGCGGAGCAACGGCTCAAGCGCGGCGAGTTGCGCGCGATCGTGGCGACCTCTTCGCTCGAACTCGGAATCGATGTCGGCGCGGTCGATCTGGTCTGCCAGATCGATTCGCCGCGTTCGATCTCATCCGCGATCCAGCGTATCGGGCGCTCGGGCCACAGCCTCGGCGCGACCCCGAGGGGCCGCTTCTTTGCGCTCACGCTCGACGACCTGCTCGAATGCGCGGCGGCGGTCCGCGCGATCCGCCGCGGCCATCTCGACGAAGTCGAAGTCCCGACCGGATGCCTCGATGTTGCGGCGCAGCAAATCGTCGCGATTGCGGCCGAGGAGGACGAGATTTCCGAACGCGAGCTGCTTGCGATCCTGCGCGGTGCGGTCAATTTCGCCGGGCTTGATGCGCGGACGCTTAGCGATCTGCTGGGGCAGATGGCGGCCGATCTTCCCAATCGCACGCCCGGCACCGGCTCGCGAATCTTATACGATCGGGTCGGCGGACGCGTCCGGGCCCGGCGCGGCGCGCGCCTCGCGGCGCTGATGTCGGGCGGAACGATTCCCGAAAACGGCAACTACGATGTCGTAATCCAATCAGAAGGGCGGCGAATCGGCGATGTGGAAGAGGACTTCGCGCAGGAGTCTTCGCGCGGCGACATCTTCGCGCTCGGCTCGATGCCGTGGCGAATCCTGGGTATCTCGCGCAACCGCCTGATGGTCGAGGCGGCGCCCGGGATGGCGCCGTCGCTGCCGTTCTGGCAGACCGAAGCCGGCGGCCGTTCGACCGCGCTCTCGCGCGAGATTGCCGAGCTCCGCGAGGAGATTTATCGCCGGCTGGTAAGCGACGAAGCCGCTGCGGCCCAATGGCTTGTCGACGAATGCGCGATGCGCGCGGACGCCGCCAATCAAGCCGTCGCCTTCGTCAAACGCGGAGTGGCCGCGCTCGGCGCGGTTCCCGGCGATCGCGATATCGTGGTCGAACCGTTCTTCGACGGGCTGGGCGGAACCCAAGTCGTTATCCATTCGCCGTTCGGAATCCGGTTCAACCGCGGCTTGGGACTCGCGCTCCGCAAGCGCCTGTGCCAATCGTTCGATTTCGAGATTCAGGCCTCCGCGATCGACGACGGCGTGCTGCTCGCGCTCAACTCGCGCCACAGCTTTGCGCTCGAATCGATGCTTGCGATGATCAACTCGCGCAACGTATCCCCGGTGCTCGAGCAGGCGTTGCTGGCGGCGCCGATGTTCGAGGTGCGCTTTCGCCACGTCGCCTCGCGCGCGCTCATCCTGATGCGCTCGATGCGCGGGCGCAAAGTCCCGGCCTGGATTCAGCGCCTGCGCGCGCAGGAATTGATCGCGTCGATTTTTCCGGGCCGCGAGGCCTGCCTCGAAAATCGCCCGCCCGAGATCGAAATTCCCGCGCACTTCACCGTCGCGGAGACGATGCGCGAATGCCTCTCCGAATCGACCGACCTGGCCCGTCTGCTCGAAGTGCTGCGCGGGATCGAGCGCGGCGAAATCCGCGTCCACACAGTCGATAACGTGGCGCCGTCGGTCTTCGCTCATCGCCTGCTGCTCGCCTGGGACTACTCGTTCCTCGACGGCGGCGAGCGCGCCAATCGCCGAAGCCGCACCGTTCAGATGAATCGCGCGATGGCCGAGGACGTGCTCCGCACCGAGGACCTTTCCGAGATGCTCGCGGAGGACGCGATCGCCACCGTGGTCGCCGAGGCTGGCAGGCGCGCGCTCTCCCGGCAGGCGCGCAACCGCGACGAACTGCTCGAAATCATTCGCGCGCATGGCGCCCTTGCGTTATCCGAAATAGGCGATCGCGCGGCGGGCGATTGGGCCGCGATGGTTGGCGACCTCGAACGCGAAGGCCGCGTGATCCGATTTCGCATCGATATCGCACGGCCGCTCGCGCTCATTGCGATCGAGGACGCGCCGCTGTTTGCAGCAGCCTATCCGTCCGCAATGCCGGAGAGCGCGAGCGCCGAACCGTTTCGCATGAATCCCGTCCCGCTAATCGACGCCGGCGAAGCGCGCCGTGAAATTGTCCGCCGCGCGCTCAGCACGATGGGTCCGACCGATTCCGTCGAACTGGTCGAGCGCCTTGGGATGGCCCGGCGCGAAATCGAGGGCTATCTCGAAGCGCTCGAGGCGGCGGGCGCGATCTTCCGCGGCCACTTCACGGGGCGCCGCGCCGCCGCGGCCGGATCCGCCGCGATGCCGATTCAGTGGTGCGACCGCTACAACCTCGAAAGAATCCATCGCCTCACGCTCGGCCGTATCCGCGATCAGATCGAACCGTGCTCAGACGCCGCCTACACGGCGTTGCGCATGCGCTGGAGCCACGTTGGCGGCGTGGGAATCGAAGCGGGACAGGCGGGCCTCGCCGCGGTGCTCGATCAGTTGTCGGGTCTTGCGATGAGTCCCGAGTTCTGGGAGAGCGCGCTTCTTGTGGCGCGGCTTCCCGGCTACCGGCCCGAATGGCTCGACGCGCTATGCCAGAGCGGCGAATTCGCGTGGCTTGCGCTCGCCGCCGATTCTGAAATCACCCATGCGCCGTCGCGAATCTGCTTCATCCGGCGCGGCGCCGCGCCCGCATGGCTGGCTGGCCGTGACGCCGCCGGCGAAATCGCCGATCCCGCGGAACGCGCCGTCCTCGAAGCGCTCGAGGGAGGCGGCGCCTTCTATCTCGACGACCTGGCCGATCGCGCCGACCTTCCCGAGCATGTCGCGCTGGCGGTGCTCTGGCGACTCGCAGCGGCCGGCCGTGTATCGAACGACAGCTTTGCCCCGCTGCGCCTGCTTGCGTCATCGCCCGAGGCGGCCGATGCGCTCGGCGCGTCGCCCCGCGCGATCGCAACGCGCCATGACGCCGCGATTCGGGCGCGCCTTAAGTCGAGCGTGTCGGGCCGATGGTCCGCGGTCGGCGGCCGGCCGGCGCGAAACCGTCCGCGCGACAGCGATCCGATTCGCGACGCCGCAGTGATGCTGCTGGCGCGCAATGGAATCCTTTCGCGCGAGATGCTCGCGCACGAGGAAATCCCTTACGCCTGGCACGAACTCGCGTTCGCGCTCCGGCGGATGGAGTACGCGGGCACGATCCGCCGCGGCTACTTCGTCCGCTCGCTTTCGGGCGAGCAGTACGCCCTTCCCGCCGCGGCCGAGATGCTCGCCGAGGTCCGTGCGATCAATCCGCAGCGCGATCGCCCGGTCGCGCTCAGCGCCGCCGACCCGGCTAATCCCTACGGCGCGATGCTCCCCGGATGCGGCGTCGCGCGCGAAGCCGCGAACGTCGTTGTCATGCGCGGAGGGCGGCTGATGCTCGGTCTTGCCGGGCGCGCGCTCGTGACGTTCGAGGCGATCGACGACGACGCGTTTGCGGCGGCGATTGCGGCGCTGCTGGCGGCGCGGCGCAAGGTGGCGGTCGAGACGATCGACGGTGTATCGTCGCTTGAATCGGAGCGGGTCGGCGCGATGGCCGTGGCGGGATTTCATTCCGACGGCCGCGCGCTCATCTTCGATGGGCTGCCCGGTCCGGAGCCCGCGCGGCTTGGGCGGCGACGGGCGGCAGCGGCCGAAAAGATCGTGAAGGGAGCCTGATTCCTCGATGGAACCGACCGCCGAATCGCTGGCCGCGCTGCAGGCGTTGATCGATCGCAGTGTCGCGACCGCACGCCCGGCAGCCGCCGATTCGCTGGCCTACGGGCCGCGCCAGATGTCGGCCGCCGAGTTCCTCGAGTTCTGGCAGAGCGTGAGGCTGGTTGCGATGGCGACCGCGACGTCGGCCGGATCGCCGCATATCGCGCCGGTCCATGCGCGGCTCGACGGCACCACGCTCCGCCTGGTCGTCTATGACAACACGCTGCGCCGCGCCGATATCGCCGCCAATCCGCGCGTTGCATTTACCACCTGGAGCGCCGATGGCGCCGCGGCGATCCTCTACGGCCGCGCGCGCGAGGTTCCCAACAGCGAGCGCGACGCCCGCCCGGCGCAAAGCGGCCGCGCGCGCCGCCTGGTCGAGCTCGAGGTGCGCCTTACGCGAATTTACGCGATGCGCCCGCCGGATCGCGGCTGACCCGTGTCCGGACCGCCGCGCGTTCGATCCGGCTTTGAGGCGGCACGGCCGCGCCCATCCACGTTATCTTCACTCTCCGCGTGTGATTTGCCGCTCGCCCGCTCGAGTATCCGCGCCAGCGCACCGTCGCACGGCTGTCCCCATTTTTCCGCGAAGACGGTTTCGACGAGGCTCATCCGCGGCAACCATCCCGCGGTCTCGAGCATCGGACGGCGCGGAAAGCTCTTCGCGTATCCGACACATAAGTAGGCAACCACCACGGCCTTCGGCGGAATCTCGAGCGTCCGCCTGAGCCACGCCGGGCGCAGGATACTCACCCATCCCACGCCGATTCCCTCGGCGCGCGCGGCGAGCCACAGGTTCTGGATCGCGGCGCACGTGCTGTAAAGGTCGGTGTCGATCATCGTGTGGCGGCCGAGGACGCTTGGGCCGAAGCGCGTCCGATCGCAGGTAACGCAGATGTTCAGTGGCGCGTCGAGTACGCCTTCGAGCTTGAAGGAAAGATACTGCGTGCGGCGTTCACCCGAGAACCCGGCGGCCGCCCGAAGCCGCTCCTTGTCCACGTGGGCCTGGATTCGCGTGCGCAAGGCCAAATTCCGGATAAGAATGAAATTCCATGGCTGCGAGAATCCGACCGAAGGCGCGTGATGGGCCGCGCCTAGAATGCGCGCCAGCGCCGCGGCCGGAATCGGATCGGGCCGGAAGATGCGCACGTCGCGCCGCCGCTGGATAGTCTCGTAGACTCCGCGCCGCCATTGGGCGGGCAGCGCATCGGCGACAGTCGTTGATTTTCCTCGCGGCGGCATCGGCGATCACCTCGATAACCCGAAGCCGCCGTGCAATCCGCCGCGGCCCGAAAATGTGTCCACGTAACCCGGTTAAGACTATATGAGCGGATCGTCGGCGCGAATCGGGCGCCGCTCGATCGCGATGCGCAACCGGCACCCGCCGGCATTCGATAGGCCACGTCGCGTCCGGATTCTGATAGCTTGCTTTCGCCCGTGCGTGCGCATGAGATCGTGCCCATGGGAAAAAAGCAGTGGCTCTATGGATTGCTGGTACTTGCCGGAGGATTAGCTGGCGGAGCGCTCGCGAATCCCCTCTGGCAGGGCGCCGCCGCCGCGGCTGCCCAGGCCCCCAAAAACATCGCAGCGCAGGAGTTCACGCTGGTCGACGAAAATGGCAAGCCGCGGGCCAGCCTGGGCAGTAAAGACGGTCATACCGCACTACAGATCTTCGGCCGCGACGGCCATCCGCGCGCCGAGATCGACGTTGATCCCAACGGCGCGCCCGCAATCGCGCTCTTCGATGCCGATCACAAGCTTCGGATAACCGTGGCCGTCAGCAGCGAAGCTATCCCGACCGTCAAGCTTTACGACAAGAACGAGGAGCCGCGCGCGCTGATTGGCGTCGACGACGAGGGCGAGCCGGGGATGGAGTTCTACGGAACCGGCGGCAAACTGATGCGGGAGTTGCCCTGAGGCGCGAGACATCTTCGCCGCGGCCGCCGCCGATGATTCGCCGTCGCCAGTGGTCGCGCGAGACCGAGCGAATTCCGCAGTGATTTGGCGGGTCTCGAACAAGCGCGCTATTCTGAAATCCGCTTTGCGGTCGATAAAGCTTACGCAAGGCTGAGAAGGACTAAGGACTTAGGATCACGTCATGGGAAAAGACAGTTTTGGCGCCCGCGGGACGCTTCGGGTCGGAGTCAAGGATTACACCATCTATCGGCTGAGCGCGCTGGAACAGCGCGGGATCAAGCTTGCGCGCCTGCCGTTTTCGATCAGGGTGCTGGTCGAAAATGTGCTGCGATGCGAAGACGGCGCCAATGTGACGACCGCTGAGATCGAGGCGCTGGCGAAGTGGAATCCGAAACCGGGCGAGCGCGAGTTCTCCTTTGTTCCGGCGCGCGTGCTCTTGCAGGATTTCACCGGCGTCCCGGTGGTCGCGGACCTGGCCGCGATGCGCGATGCGATCGGCCGGCTTGGCGGTGACGCGCGCAAGATAAACCCCATCAAGCCCGCCGATCTCGTGATCGATCACTCCGTGCAGGTCGACGCCTTTGGCACCGCGAACGCCTTCGCGACCAATGCCGGCCTCGAATTCGATCGCAACAAGGAGCGCTACCAGTTCCTGCGATGGGGCCAGCGCGCCTTCGATAACTTCCGCGTCGTCCCGCCCGACACCGGAATCGTGCATCAGGTCAATCTCGAGTACCTGGCCCCGGTGGTCTTCGTATCGCGCGAGGGCGAGGCCTACCCCGACACCGTTTTGGGCACCGACTCGCACACCACGATGGTCAACGGGCTCGGCGTGGTCGGATGGGGCGTGGGTGGAATCGAGGCGGAAGCCGCGATGCTCGGGCGCTCGATGCCGATGTTGATTCCCGAGGTAATCGGCTTCCGGATGACCGGCGCCATGCGGGCCGGCACGACTGCGACCGACCTCGTTTTGACGGTGACGCAGATGCTGCGCAAGCGCGGCGTGGTCGGCAAGTTCGTCGAGTTCTTCGGCGCGGGCCTCTCCCATCTGAGTGTCGCCGATCGCGCGACGATCGGAAACATGGCGCCGGAATATGGCGCGACAATCGGCTACTTCCCCGTCGATGCGCAGACGCTCGACTACCTGCGGCTGACCGGCCGCGCGCCCGAACAGATCGCGCTCATCGAGGCCTACTGCAAGGAGCAGGGCTTGTTCCGCCTCGACAGCTCCCCCGACCCCGAATTCTCTGACGTCCTCGAACTCGATCTGGCGACCGTCGAGCCGAGCCTCGCCGGGCCGCGCCGGCCACAGGACCGCGTCGCGCTGAGCGGTTCGAAGCAGGATTTTCGCCGCGAACTCGCCAAGGAGGTCGACCATCAGCACGATCTGGAGGCCGCAGTGGTCGAGAATTGGATCGCCGAAGGCGGCGCAACAATCGAGGGCGCTCAGCAGGCGACGCCCGCCACCGAGCTTGGCGCGCTGGCGCGGCGGATCGAGGTTCACGGAGCGCCTGAGAGCTTTGCGCTCGGCCACGGCGCCGTGGTGATCGCGGCGATCACGAGCTGCACCAACACCTCGAATCCGTCGGTGATGATCGGTGCGGGCCTGCTCGCGAAGAAGGCTGTCGAGCGCGGCCTCAGCGTCAAGCCGTGGGTCAAGACCAGCCTCGCGCCCGGCTCGAAGGTCGTGACCGACTATCTGAAGAGCGCCGGCCTCACCGAATATCTCGAGCAGCTGCATTTCAATCTGGTCGGCTACGGATGCACTACCTGTATCGGCAACAGCGGCCCGATCGCCGAAGGGATCGCGGGCGCGATCAAACAGGGCGACCTGGTCGCATGCGCGGTGCTGAGCGGCAATCGCAACTTCGAGGGGCGAATCAATCCTGCGGTGCGCTTCAACTATCTCGCCTCGCCGCCGCTGGTGGTCGCCTATGCGATCGCCGGCACGCTCGATTTCGACCCCGCAAAAGATCCGCTCGGACGGGACGCGAAGGGCGCACCCGTCTACCTTCGCGACGTCTGGCCGAGCGCGGAAGAGATCAGTGCGGCGGTCGCGTCGTCGGTCGATTCCGAGATGTTCCGGCGCGAGTATGGCGAAGTCTTCGAGGGTGACGAACGCTGGCGCTCGCTCAAGATTCCCGAGGGCGACAAGTTTCGATGGGCCGCCGATTCGTCCTACGTCAAGGCGCCGCCGTTTATGGACGGCGTCACCGCGACGCCCGCGCCGATTACCGATATCGCTGGCGCGCGCGTGCTCGCGATGCTCGCCGACAGCGTGACCACTGACCACATCTCGCCCGCGGGATCGATCCCCGCCGACAGCCCGGCCGGAAAATATCTAATCGCCAACGGCGTCAAGCCGGTCGATTTCAATTCTTACGGCGCGCGCCGCGGCAATCACGAGGTGATGGTGCGCGGCACCTTCGCCAATATCCGATTACGCAACGAACTGGTGGCGGGCGTCGAGGGCGGGTACACGCTCCATCTGCCCGGCGATGACAAGACCACGATTTTCGAGGCGTCGGAAACCTATCGGGCAGAAGGGGTTCCGCTGATCGTAATCGCCGGCAAGGAGTACGGTTCGGGCTCGTCGCGCGACTGGGCGGCCAAGGGAACGCTGCTGCTGGGCGTCCGCGCCGTAATCGCCGAAAGCTTCGAGCGCATCCATCGCAGCAACCTGGTCGGGATGGGCGTGCTGCCGCTCGAGTTCACCGGCGGTGCTACGCGAAAAACGCTGGGGCTGACGGGCCGCGAGGTCTACTCGATCGCGGGACTGGCGGCGCGCCCCGAGCGCCGTCCGCGGCTCAAGGTGCGCGCGGAAGAGGGCGGCGCGGTCAAGGAATTCGAGGTGCTCGCGCGAATCGACACGCCCGAGGAGGTCGAGTACATCCGCCACGGCGGCATCCTGCCCTACGTGCTCCGCGCCCTCTCCGCACCGTAACGATCGTTGCGGGAGATGCTCCGTATTAACTGCTTATTAGACTTTCGGGTTTCTCGAAAACCCCAATTGACCCACCACGTCAACTTGATTGTTTAGGTGATCAAATGCATAAAGCCTGATTCTTATCTCCGGGGCGTTTGGAGGAAGCTCAATTTCAAAGCCGATCCAACCCCAAACATGTCTTCCCCGCTGGATAGGTTCAGAATGAGTTATCAGGTTCGCGCACGCCCGGCCTTTCAAACGATCTAGCAGGATGCGGAAAAAGGATCGTTTCTCATTTGATTATCCAGTAGGATGGT
>VFSW01002433.1_pt1 | contig 28088 bp, 20 predicted proteins | sample 5358111 | NCBI WGS metagenome assembly VFSW01 (sample SAMN11554181, study PRJNA540505) | mine drainage metagenome | isolation source: sediment from site ElyBrook_90M | place: USA: Ely Copper Mine, Vershire, VT | collected 2017 | reverse complement strand
GAAGCTGATCGCCCACGGATGAACTTAGCGCGTATTTATAGAAACTGTGAGCAGCGTCGCCACATATCGTAGCCCTATTGAAGTTGGTTTAGAGTGGCGGCCATTCGTTTTTTTTGGCGAAGTCAGACCAGCAGCGGTGCGATTATTATTCGTACTCGATCCTAAGAAGTGAGTTGATCTCGTCGCAGCGGACCAATACGGAGATATCACTGATGCCGCCGATCTGAATCTTTCGGGGCCCACCGGGACCGTCATGACAAACCAGCCGCCATTCCGATTGATAGGCAAATTTGATGAGCTTCTTAAACGGCCCCAGTTTCCCGGTGTGTTTGTCACCCACGTATTCAACCAAATCGCCCCTGGCCTCAATTTTCTCGGCTTTGAGATGCCTCTCTACTCTGGCCATAAATTCCTGGGGCTTCAGCAGGACAAGCGCATATCCCCCGAATCGGAAGTTACGTTTGTCCACCGGAAAGTTTCCTATGGCCGAACGCAAGGCGAACATGCTGAAGATGTTGATCTTCTCTGGGGTGGGCGGATGCATCCGCAAGACCCATTCTCCCTCGATAACGAGATTCTTCCCATCGGGCTGACGCATAACAACCTTAGGACCCCGGGCAACTTCGGCAACGCAGTCAAAGAGATCGCCGCGCAGCTCCTCATCCTCGATACTCCAGAAATAGGGAAGGTTGTTCATGTAGAGTACCCCCTCATCTCTGAGCTGGAGCAGATCGGCCTCTCGTCCAAATTTGATCAGTGTCCCACCTGTTTCGGTCACTGTATCTCCTTCCCATGAAATCGAGACGTCAACGGATCGGGTGCACTCTCAATGCCAGCGCCACGACGGTTCTTTTATTGCGCCCGAAGGATCTTTGAAAAAATGTGGATGACTCTATAGCAGGATGAAAAGGCCGTAACGCAGGTGAACAACCAAGCGGCGAAGAGGAATGGAGCCCAATAGTAAGACGGGAAGTCTACGAGGAGGCAGACGGCGCTGACAATAGCATTCAAGAAGCACCAGCGAATCGCCGTCATCATATAATCGATCAGTGTCTGGTAGCCACCACCGCTCTTTATCCACTTGACCGTGGAGCTATCGCGAAGCGCAAAGAGAATCGATTTGGTTGTCGCTATGAACCCGATTGAAACCGCGCTGATGCTTATGATCGCAGTGAAGAGGCTATTAATGGTCTTGGGAAATTCAGATTGACTGAAGAAATGGAGATAGGCTACCACGCATACGGTAGCCAGTATGTACGTAATCCATTTTTCGATCAAAGCGTTCACTGCCGGCCACTCTCACCAAACATCTGACGCAATTCAGCGTTTCTTCTTGGAAAGACCGCCCGCAAGGCCTCCTTGCGTCGTTCGTACGGCAATCGCCTATCCGCTGTCGAATCGACTGCGATCTCTTCGATAATTCGTGACTTCAGGATGTCGAGTAATTCGGGGGCATGTGCAAAATCCTCCTGCGCCTCGACCGCAAGCTTTCTCAGTCGGCGGTCCCCATGACCGGACACTCGCAGCAGACCGACAATGGTTTCTCGAACTGTTTCCACCAATAGCGTCCCCCTGCGCCGGCCCATCGAAACCGACACTGAAACATTCGGGGCGGAGAAGGCATCCTTCAGGTCGATAATGGCACCCACGCCATGCCCCTAGTTGCGGAATATGTCGGCAATCTCGACGCCGGCAATCTTTACGTCCAGTTTCCGCATGATGGTCATGCGCGCCAGTCTCTGCAATATATCCGATCGCAGAATAGGGACAAGTTCAATGATTGGTCCGTCGCCGTTGATATGATTGAAGTACCAAGCGAAGGCCGAAGCAGACACGGCATGTCTGTTTCTCTGCAATAGCAGAACCCTCCAAGGAGAATAGTAGTAGAAGGCGGTCTCCTCGCCTATCCCCTCGTCGTCATTCAGATCAATGAACCGTGTTGGACCATTAAGGCTTGCCTTCAGCGGCACTTCATCCATACGGATCTTGAGCATGTCTCCTTCCATGACATCTCCGTTATGGGTGTATTCCTGCAGCCTAATTGGGGAGCTGGCGCCGATGCGATTTCTTTCTTCAAGGGGAAGAGCAGAGACATCGGCCAACACACGCTGGAAATCAAGACCTCCGGACACATCCACCCGATAGAAATCAACGGTCATCATTCGAGTCATGTTGCATCTCCCGACAAAACCGGATTAAGAAAGCAGCAACTACACGGAGATTCAGGCGGGGTGTATCAATTTACCGTGCAGATTTTAGGTTTTTACACCATTCCGGTCATCAAGTAAAGTGAAATTATCCCATTAAAATCAGAAGACTTTTGATTACAGACTGGGCCTGCGTAAACCTCTTGGGCTATGGCTGAAAATCCGTCACTCCGGGCACAAATCAAAATTGGATTTGACATTTTTACACTACTTTATTAGTTATTATCAATGAAAGTAGCGAAAAAAGACCCGGTCATCCACGGTCTACTGTCAGAGGAGCAGCGGCGGAGCCGGGAGATCCTCCAGGCTCTGCAAGAAAAAGCCGATAAGCTTCCCAAGGGCGCCCTCAATGTCCGCCGGAAACAGGGTCTCGGGAAAGAGTACCTCTACCATTACATTGTCCGGCGGGAGGGCAAAAGGGTTGTCAACCAGCATGTCGCTGAGCGAGATCTGCCGGCACTGCGGGCGCAGCTCGCCGAGCGTGAGAAATGCCGGGCAGAGATCCGGGTTTACAAACAGCGCCTGGCCTATCTGGAAAGGCTTCTCAAATGAAGAAGATTACCGTCGGTCATCATACAAGGTTGTTGCTGCTCATTCTCACAGCCCTGCTGATCTTCTGTGACGCAGCGAGCCAGGCCGCGCCTCTCCGCATCGTCACGGCCACAATTACCAGGATCACCGACGGCGACACCGTGCAGGCCGTCACCCCGGAGGGAACCAAACTGAAAGTCCGCCTCTACGGCATCGATGCGCCGGAGACCTCCAAGGGAAAGATACAGGGAGAACCCTTCGGCAACGATTCCCGGAACTACTTGGCGACCCTCATTAGTCAGAAGATCGTCCGGGTAGAGATCCTCGATATTGACCGCTACCGGCGGATGGTCGCCATCCTCTGGCTGGCTGAGCGGAATGTGAACCAGGAGATGATAAGCGCCGGCATGGCCGAGGCCTATGTGGAGTATCTGAAACAGCCCTATCGCACCCCCTTCATCCAGGCGGAACAGGAAGCCAAAACCCAAGGGAAAGGGATCTGGTCCCAGGGCAACCGCTACGAAAGGCCCTCCCAGTTCAGGAGAAGGATGGGAAGCTGAGCCCGGCCACGACGGGAGATGGCATCCACGAGGGAGGGCCGACGACTGCAACGCCGGACGCCTTCCCCACTGGCCTTTGAAACGAGCACATAGAATAAGTTGCCCCGGTTGCGTACAAGCATGCGGCCGAGAAAGAAAGCACCGCGCGAGGATCAGCAAGGGCGGTGCCGAGCCCTGGGGCAAAGGAAAGGGCCAGCGCAAACCTTGCCTACCTGCTCTGAATAAAATCAATGAAAGTCTGGTAATTATAAGGGAGATGCGCTATAAGGCCAATCCAGATGTTATAGTAGTGGGATCGGCCTTTTTCAGCTTGGACCTGGTAATAAGAACACCGCTTTTCAGCAAGCCAAAGACCTGGTTATTGCCTATCGCGGCGGCAAGAATCTCCAAACAGTAGATCATTGTACATAAGGAGGAAAGACTGACCATTTCCGGATCATGAATCAAGTGAATCTAAAAGATTCATAAGTATCTTGACCTGCGTCGAATGGAAAGACGTATGCCATTATAACCTCATATTCATAATTGCTTGTCTGGACATCTTTGCATGAACGACACTAAGCAAAATGCTCATTATCTTGGCCATAGGAAAAGGCTGCGGGATCGTTTTCTCAAGGCCGGTTTCGCAGGAATGGCCGAGCATGAAGTCGTTGAACTTCTTTTGACCCTTGCCATACCGCGCAGAGATGTAAAGGAAAGAGCAAAGGATTTGCTGGCCCGTTTTGGAAACATCAGAGGAATCCTGGACGCATCTTTAGAAGATCTTCGCACCATCCCGGGTATTGGATCAGTTACACCCGTCGCCCTCCGCATAATTCGAGAATCTGCCAATCTTTATCTTCAGCAAGTATCAGAGAAGGACACCTCTTTAATTTCCGATGAAGCCATGTATCGCTTCTGGCGGATGCGTATCGGAAGCCTTCAGGATGAGGTGTTTGAAGCAGCATATCTCGATTCTGGATACCGCTTGTTGAAGGACGGCGTGCAGAGGCTAGAAGAGGGAACAACGGATCGTGCTGTCGTCTATCCCCGGAAGGTGATGGAAGCTGCCCTCAAGAGAGGTGCCGCAGCACTGGTCGTTGCCCACAATCATCCAAACGGGGACGTGCACCCTTCCGACCAGGACAAGACATTGACAAAGGCTCTGGACCTTGCCGCGACGACCGTTCAGATCAAATTTCACGATCACCTGATCGTTTCAGCGGATGAGATATTCAGCTTCAGGAAGGCAGGGCTGCTTTGACAATCGCACCCGACATACTGAAAGAGTATCCGGATTTGAACGATGCCCAGCGAGAGGTGGTCGCCCATGGAGAAGGCCCCCTCCTCGTGATCGCAGGGCCAGGTTCGGGAAAAACCTACAGCATCGTCCTTCGCGCACTGAATCTGCTCCTGCTTGAAAAGGCGGCACCGCGAGAGATCGTCCTGTGCACCTTTACGGAAAAGGCCGCATTTGAGATGCGCGACCGGCTCTCCGCCGCCGCCCAGAAAGTCGGTTACAGAGAGGACCTGTCGGAACTTCGCACGACAACTATCCATGGCTTATGCAATCGCATCCTGACGCAACATCGCCACCGGACGGATCTCGGGAACAGCTATGAAACGCTCGACGAATTAACGCAGCTCCTCTTTATCTTCGAGCACTTCAACGACATTATCGGCCCTGAGGAGGACGGATACTACCTCGGCCACTGGAAGACCCGCTGGACCGCTATCGAGGGTGCTCGCGGCTACTTTGACAAGATTACCGAGGAACTCATAGACCCAGAGCGACTCGCAGCCTCTACCGAACCCTTTTTGCAAAGACTTGCCGCTGCGTACCAAAGCTATGAGAACGCGCTTTTCGCTAACAATCGGACCGATTTCGCCCACCTCCAGAGTATCGTTTACAAGCTTCTACTGAACCCGATAAACGGCCACGCGATCACAAGCACAGTACGTTATGTACTGGTGGATGAATATCAGGATACCAATTACATTCAGGAACAGCTCCTCCTCAAACTGACCGAAAAGACCCGCAACCTATGCGTGGTCGGCGACGAGGACCAAAGCCTCTACCGCTTCCGCGGCGCAACGGTCCGCAACATCCTCGAGTTTCCAAGCCGTTTCTCCGAGTGCCCGGTCGTCCGGTTATCGACCAATTATCGATCCCACCGTTCTATAGTGGAGCGTTACGACCGCTGGATGGCCTCGGCTGACTGGTCCAACCCGCACGGCGTGCCCTTTCGCTTCGCCAAAACGATCGAAGCTGACCCGGACGCAGGCCATCCCGACTATCCGGCAGTGCTCAGCATCTGGGGACAGAATGCGCGGGACGAGGCGGATCGCTTTGCCGATCTCGTCGCGTTTCTAAAAGACAACACAGTTATCGAAGACTATAGCCAGATTGCACTGTTGCTTCATAGTGTCAGAGAAGACCACAGTGGCCCATATCTTTCCGCATTGGCAGCCCGCGGCATCCCCGTCTTCTGCCCGAGGGCACGCTCCTATTTCGAAAATGATGAGATCCGGCTGATGGTCGCCTGCTTTGCCCTGATCTTCGGTTGGCCTGGCGAAGGAAGAGGTCAGACGGCGGGCGCAGTAGCCGATCTTGCAACTTACACAGATGGGGGCATCGTAGAGCTGGGCCGTAGGCATGCACCCCCGCAACCACTGGCAATCGCGCTTCAGGGGTGGGTCAGGGAGATTGCAGCGTTGGAGGTGGGAGATTCCCTCGATATGCGTCCATCGGACTACTTCTATCGCCTTCTGGCGATCGAACCTTTCAGCCGGATGGTCAAAAACGAAAACGCTGCGCGTAATCTAGCGATCTTCTCACAACTCCTAAATGTTTTTCAGAACTACTACCACTACACCGTTGTCACCCATCGAAACCGGGAATTCCTGAGATTCAGTCTGTTCAACAGTTTCCTACGGCTATTGCACGACGGGGGCATCAACGAATGCGAGGACCCAGACCGCCCGTTCCCCAAAGGCTACGTTCAGGTGATGACCATCCACCAGGCCAAGGGACTGGAGTTTCCGGTGGTTGCGGTCGGCAGTCTCAGCAAGCAGCTTTCAAGTCCCAAGCAGATCGACCGCACGCTGGCACCATTCTACCATCGTCCGCCATTTGAACCGGAGGACCGGATCACGCTTTTTGATCGCATGAGGCTCCACTACGTCGCCTTTTCGCGGCCACAGAAAGTGCTGGTCCTAACCGCACACGAGGCGCCGAAGGATCATTTTACACCCATCTGGCAGGGGCTCCCCCAGTGGCCCTATGTTCAGCGAGAACTATTGGCAGCCCAGCGCTTCGCCCTGCACGAGCGCATGTCTGTAAAGAAAAGCTACAGCTTCACCGGCGACCTTAAAGTCTATGAAACGTGTCCAAGGCAGTATCAGTTTTTCCGTGACTATGACTTCACGCCATCCCGTTCAGCAGTGATCTTCTTTGGCCTGCTCGTACACCAGACCATTGAGGAGATCCACCGTGTCGCCCTCGATGGAAATCTTGACTCGTTGACCGAACAACGGATTCGTGAGCTCTACGACCGTACCTTCCGTTTTCTTTGCCTGAGCGATGTCAGGCCGATCGGCGATCTGGCGCGAGAGGCGGGATTCCGCCAGGTCATGAACTACTTTGGCCAGAATCAGGAAGAGATGCGGCGGATCATCCAGACCGAAGTGGACGTTTCCATCGAAAAGGACGGCTACATTCTCGCGGGCAAGGTCGATCTTCTGCTCGGCGGTGACGGCAAACTGGAATTGCTCGATTTCAAATCATCGGAACGGAGCACCGATCCGAGGCTGATCGAGACCTACGAAGATCAGCTCTGCACTTATGCGCACATCCTGGAACGACGATACGGTAAACGACCTGAGCGGCTTCTTCTCTACTGGACCGCCGAGGCGAAAAAGGCAAACGCGCTCATGGAGATGCCTTACAAGCCCGAAAAAGTGGATGACGCTGGTCGGAGGTTCGATGTCGTGGTTGCAAGGATTCAGGCACGCGACTTTCGGGTAACGCAGGTACCGGAGAGAAATATTTGCAAAGAGTGCGACTTACGCGGCCTTTGCATCATGGAGGGGGTTCTACAATGACCGTTCTTCAAACACTCTCTCGTGGCATCGATCATCTTGGGGATCTGGGTGCCAAGCTTCGTGATTTACAGGGTTTTTCCACACTTGCATATGAGCTGATCCAGAATGCGGATGATGTCCCCCAGGCAGCCTCCATGACCTTCGATGTTCGTGATGATGAGCTGATCGTTGACAATGACGGCCTTTTCAGCGACTGCAAGCAGGTTGAGGAAAGTGAGTGCCCTTGGAAAACTGATCCAACAAGGATGCATCGGTGTGACTTTCACCGTTTTCGTTATATCGCATCAGGCGACAAGCGGCATGAAGCTGATACCACGGGTGCTTTTGGCATCGGTTTTACGGCCGTTTATCAGATCACAGATGCCCCCGAACTGATCTCAGCGGGCAGGCATTGGATACTCCACGAAGACAGACCTGAGCAAGAGAGGATCGAGGTCTGTCCAGGGTGCGCAAAGTGTAAGGACTCGACTTTTTCCGGTACGAGGTTCATTCTCCCTTGGGTTCATGATCCAGAGTCACCTTTACGGCAGGGGCTTCGAGCGGAAGCGGTGTCACCAGACGCGCCTCAGCGACTGCTTGCCGAACTTGAGCATTCCCTGCCAATCGCTATGCTCTTCCTCAAACGATTGCGCACAATTGAATTAAAACGAAATGGAAGCCGACTTCATGTTTTCCAGAGGGAAGACGATGGAGACAGCCTGATCCTCAGTGATGGCACTCCCGAAAATGACCGGATCTGGCACCTTATCCATGGCAATTTCTCTGAGGTTGCCCACGAACTCCGGGCAAAACATCCCGGATACATTGAAGAGAAGCGATCAGCAAAGGTTACGATCGCCATTCCTGCTATTGATCAACCGACTGATCTTCTGTGCGCATACCTGCCTACACAGCAAAATACCGGGCTGCCGTTTTATATCAACGCAGACTTTTTCCCGACAAGCGACCGAAAGAGGGTAATTCTGGCGGAAGACTATCAGTCCGCCTGGAATCGAGCGGCGCTGTCGGCTGCCGCAATTGCCGTGGGGCAATCCATAGAGCGACTTCCTGGGCTGTTAGGCCCGAGACGCTTATGGAGCTTCATCACGACATTGAAGCAGGTTGCCGATATGGAGCATGGGGAACCAACACTTGCCGAATTTTGGGGAGAGGTAGAACCGTGCTTACAAACAGCGAATGTGATTTATACCACGACCGGCACGTGGGCCAACGCCGCGGAGGCAACTCTCCTGCTCCAAAAGGAGGAGACTCCTGTCATCCCGCTCTTAGAAGCAATGGGCATAAGCGTCGTGGATGAGGAATTGCGACCCTATCAAGGGCTGCTTCGCAGTGAGGCTGTCGGGGTACCACTCCTTGACATCGACCATTTGTGCAATTCCCTTGCCTCTCATGGACTGACTCAACGAACGGAGAAGACATCATGGCCTCCGTTCCTTACCAGCAAGTCTGATCGCAACACTTTATGGCACGAGATCATTCTCTTGCTCGAAAGGCAACAACGAACACTCAAGGCAAAGGCTGAAGATGAGCAAAGGCTGAAGGAAATTGCGCTGGCACCCGGTCGCGACGGTGCTCTTTGGCCGTGTGGGCAGCTATTTATCGCCGATCAATTCACGGTGTCTTTGTTTCAGTCAATCTGCTCTAAAATACCCTTTGCCGAAGATGACCCGGAGTTCAAGACGCTTACCTACCTCGGCAGATCGTTCGATGTCAGTGCCGGTATTACGGAACTGGAGAGGGTTGATGGGGACCTTTTGGAGTTAGCCTGGCAGGAAGGGCGTTTTGTTTTAAGCATCCTGTTTGCATGGTTCGAAAACCGGCGGTCCGATATTCTTGAAAATTCCGCATTAAAAGAGAATTTCGCTAGGCTACCCATATTCCCGAGTTCCGGTAAACTACACCGCCTCAGTGAGCTGGCCCTGCCCGGGAACTTTAATGACGATTTGGGGCTTGCTGAACTGGTCGATCTTTCTGCACTTGGTGGGCGACGAGAGTTCATGCGGGATTTAGGAATGAATGAGCTGACCTTCCGCAATTACGCCCTATCGCTACTCCCTGTTGCACTGAGTAATAAGTCTGTTGGCCCTGATAAACACCGCGCCGCAGTCTCGCTTCTTTCAGAACGGCTGGGTGAAATCAAAGACGATGAAGAAATACGCTGTGCCCTCTCGGAAACACCGCTTATCGAGTGCGTCGACGGTGTGTTTCGCAAAGCGCGATATTGTTATTTTGAGGGTGATACGGTCCGAAGTTGTCTCTCCGGGGATGTTCACATAACGTTACTTCCAAGCGATCAAAAGACAGCATTCCGCGACCTCTATGATTGGCTGGGTGTCGCCCATGAGCCGAGACTCAGCGACTTGGCCGCGACCGTAATAATGCTTTCAAAACAACCCTATTCACCGGACATCGTTCAGACGATTCAGCAGATTATTGCATATCTCGGCAAACGGATCAAAGAGCAGGAGATGCCTCCAGAACTTGTGGAACTCTCTCATATTGCCTGGCTGCCTGGAAAAGGAAGGGCAGACTCCTGGTGTCGTCCCAGCGACCTTTATGCCGTTTACCAGTCATATCTCTTCGAGAGCCAGGCTCTATTTTTGGATGTTCAGGCCAATATCCAAAGAGATAGCAGCTACTTCTTGAATTTATTAGGTGTCAAGGCCACACCAAGAGCCAACCTGGTCGTGAAGCACCTCTTATGGTGTTGCAACAATTCGCTTCCCGCCCATCAAGAGATCTATCGGTTCTTGAACGACAAGGCAGACGACCCGGCTTTAAATCTCCTGAAGGACAAACGATGCTTGTACCTTGGCGAGAGCTATCTCGCACCGAATCAAGTTTTCTGGGGCGAGCACTGCTTCGGGCGCTTTCGACGACGGCTGAGTGAAGAATTGCGGCCTTACAATAATCTTATGGGCACAATAGGTGTCCGCGACACACCAAATCACGAAGATGCCCTTAAGGTGCTTCAAGAAATTGCAAGGGAATTTGGGGAAAAGAATAGTCCACTCGACGACGAAGCGCATGCTGTTTTAATGACATGTTGGCGAACACTAGAAATTGCACTGAACGGCGGTAACGAGTTGACAGATAAAATCATCGCGTTACGAAAGATAAAGTGTATCCCTAATTCCATCAAAATACTGAATCCTCCAGAATGGATGTTCTTTGAGAACAGGGCAGGATTGGCCGCCAAGTTTGGTGATTTTCTGAAGGGAAACGTCATTCCCCGCCCGCTTGGAGCAGGTGCGGCGATGGGCGTTGCCGGTGTCCGACCGCTTGGATCTGCGGTAGAAGTCCATCTCTTGGAGTGCACCGATCCTAAGGATGATGCGCCAATGGCAGAGCGAATCCTGCAAAGGCGTAACCAATTCGGTCGCGTTTTGGAATCACAATTACCAGGTGCTGAGGCGGTAACAGCACTTCAACGGCTTGAAAAACTTCAGTGCGAGTCTTCCTCATCGCTGCTGATCCGTTATCATCTGAACGCTTTTAATCGCGTACAGCAGAGCAAACCAGAAGCTGTTCCGGCACTCTACCAGCGAGACACGGAACACCTGTTCTTTACCAGGAACAACGGGAGAGTATCCTCATGGTCAGCAATCGCGAGAGAACTGGCAATCGCGCTGTTTCCAGAGGAGGACCCGGGGCGCATTGCCGCCGGCCTCAAGGAGGTCTTGGCCGCTGACTCAGTTGCCGCGGCTTGCGCAACGTTGGATGAGTTGGGTTTTGCAGGACTGGACACCAGGATTACCGAGCCGCCAGAACCAGGTGCAGCAATCACCGCTATCGGGACGGACACAGAACCAATGACACCGGAAGAAGCAATAAAAGCCCTTCTCGTTGAAGGTGCACCGGCACCGACCCCACTGCCGGCAGGTCTCGAAACAGAACCTCCTCAGACAGCCGGAGGCGGCGGTTCAGGAAAGTCAGGCGGCACCGGAAAGAAGAAAGCGAGACCCGTTCTCAGGAGTTACGTGCCGTCACCGGACAAAGCGGAGACAGATCCTACTGGCGATGGCAACGGAGAGCACCCGGACCGCTCACCGGTTGACGAAGCTGGGGTTCGCCATGTTCTCGACCACGAGATCGGATCTGGACGGATTCCAAAAGAGATGCCCCATAAGAATCCAGGATATGACATCGAATCACGGGATGCCACTGGGAAGGTAGTCCGATATATCGAGGTCAAGTCATTTTCTGGCCACTGGAATCACACGTATGCGGTGCTCTCTCGGCCACAGTTCGAAAAGGCAACCCATCTTGGGAATTCTTTCTGGTTATATGTTGTCGAAGAGGCTGAGATGGAATCTTTCCGGATACACCGAATCCAGAATCCCGCGCTGACAGCCAACCATTTCATGTTTGACGATGGGTGGCGGAGCATGGCTGAGGCTGATGAGAAAGCCGCTTTGTAACGAAAGGGCGTTAAACAATGAAACTCAAACAAAACATATTGGCCGTTATGGGTCGCGAAGCACTCAAGAAAGTGATCGACGATCTGGGGCTCGAAGGAGTCGACCGGCGTAGTTACGATACAATGATCGAAACGCTGTCTCGCGCACGTCGTGCTAAGCAGTCATTGCTGATTGAATATCTCTCAGAAAAACAGGTCAAAGCAGTCTGTGAGATAATGGGATTGACTTCAACGGGGAGACGAAAAGCTCTTGTCAATAGTTTGCTCTCTCAGGAAGACATTGAAGTAATGCCAACAGCAAAGAAACGGGCGGTAGACACTGGGAAGGGAATATCACGCAAACATCAGCGAAAGAAGGAGTCCACACATATGTCAGAATTTGAATCGACCTCCAATACCCCTAAGCAGAGTGAAACCCCGCTTCGACTGCCTGATCCGCCTGCCGGGATGATACGGGTCACCAAAACCGAGCTGGTCTGGCCTGGCAAGTACAGAGAGGACGGAACACGAAAAGAGGTCCCTAGGGTGAACCTCCCCTTTCAAGTCATCGAGACCGTCAATGAGAGCCGGGCCACACGTGAGGCAAAGAAGAGTGGTATCCAGAGCACGCTTTTTGATGTCTACGAGGGAAAAGAGGGAGACACCTTCGAAGATGGATGGCGAAACAAGCTCATCTGGGGGGACAACCTGCTGGTGATGGGATCGCTTCTTGAGAAATTCGCCGGAGCGATAGATCTTATTTACATCGATCCGCCGTTCGCAACGGGTGCAGATTTTTCGTTTAAGACCACGGTCGGAGATTCAGGAGAAGAGCTCATCAAGGAACAGTCGGTTATCGAAGAAAAAGCCTATCGTGACACATGGGCACGAGGAACTGAGTCCTTTGCACAGATGATGTATGAGCGCCTAACCATAATTCGGGAACTGCTCTCAGACAAAGGTAGTGTCTATGTACACATAGGGCCTAACGTCAACCACCTCGTACGCACGATTTGTGATGAACTCTTCGGAGTTGATCGTTCATTGAATGAAATTATCTGGCGGAGAGCATTTGGCCACAGTGATTCACGCCGGTACGGCATCATCCATGATGCCATCCTTTACTACTCAAAAGGAGAGAACTGCATCTGGCATGAACTACGGCAACCAGCGGATAAGGAATACATCAACACGTTCTTTGACCAGTATGACGAAGAAAGAAGTGAACGTTACCAACGTCTCAGCTTATCGGCCGGTGGTCTGTCTGGTGGGGGATACGACTATGAATATAATGGCGTTCGCACACTCTGGCGTTGCCCGATTGAAACACTGCGGAAGCACGATGCAGAAGGACGCCTTCATTGGCCCCAAAAGAAAGGTGGTGTCCCCAGGCTAAAGAAATATGAGAGTGAACATGAAGGCGTACCGCTACAGGACATTTGGACCGATATTAGCAAAATTCACAATCAGTCAAGTGAGCTGACCGGTTACGATACACAAAAACCCGAAGCTCTCCTTGAAAGGATTGTACGAGCATCCTCAGATGAAGGATCTATTGTTGCCGATTTCTTCTGCGGTTCCGGTACGACGCTTGCTGTAGCTGAAAAACTCGGCCGCCGTTGGATCGGCTGTGATCTAGGCCGGTGGGCAATCCACGTCACCCGTAAGCGTATTCTTGGTGTCGAGAACTGCAAACCATTTGAAGTCCTGAACCTCGGCAAGTACGAGCGGCAGTATTGGCAGGGCGTGACCTTCGCGAAGAACGGAAAGACCGTGACCGAGCAGGCCCTCTACGAGTACCTCGCCTTCATCCTCAAGCTTTACGGCGGACAGCCGGTGGCAGGAATGTCACACGTCCATGGCAAGAAGGGGCGAGCCATGATCCACATAGGCGCGGTGGACGCGCCGGTGACTATCTCCGAAATCGACGCCTCAGTGGAGGAATGCGTACGGCTTAAGCAGAGTGAACTGCACGTCTTGGGCTGGGAGTGGGAGATGGGGCTCTATGACCTGATGGTCGAGGCTGCAAAGAAGAAAGGAGTGAAGCTGCTCCTCCTACAGATCCCTCGCGAAGTTATGGAACAGCAGGCTGCCGCCAAGGGCGACGTTCGGTTCTTCGAGCTGGCGTACTTGGAGGTGAAGATTGAGAAGCCGAAGAAACTCACCGTACAGGCGGCACTCAAAGACTTCGTCATCCCCAACACAGATTTAATCCCTGAGGAGGTGCGCAGCAAGGTAAAGAAGTGGTTGGACTACATCGACTACTGGGCAGTGGACTGGGATTTCCGCAACGACACCTTCATGCAGGGATGGGTCGCTTACCGAACCCGTAAAGAGCGCAAACTACCAATCTCATCAGACCCTCACACCTATGAAAGTCCAGGCAAGTACAGGATACTTATCAAAGTAATCGACATCTTTGGCAATGACACCTCGCAGGCCTTCGATGTGGAGGTGAGATAGCCATGGCTAAAGCCGTTATTTCCTACGACAAGGATTTACCCGAGATCCCTGGCCGCCGACCGTGGGAGAGGCCAACCTCCTATCTGGTCAAAGATAACAAGGTTCCGACGGGCTGGCGGGAGGAGACAGTGGGGCGCCGGCCGAGCCGCCTTCTCCTGGTTACCAAGATCCGGGCAGCCGTGGATGCTTGGCGAAAGCAGGGTTATTCGGGGGCATCGGAAGTCACCCGGCGACTTTTTGAATACTGGTTCGAGGAGGATCACGAGGTTGCGGATTTTCCTGTGCCTTTCCGCTACTATTTCTGCCAACGCGAAGCGATTGAGACACTGATCTGGCTCATTGAAATCTACGGCAAGCATGATGCCAAGGATTTGATCCGAGCCCATGCCGAGGTTTTCAAGAAAGATCTCTTTTCGGACAACGTTGTTTTTCAAACCACCATGGACGGCCGACGACAGATTCGTCGCTATGTGCCGGAGCTGGATGGAGAGGGAGTGCAGGACCTCCCACCGGAGGACCTGCGTCGTTACGCCTTCAAGATGGCCACTGGCTCGGGCAAAACATGGGTGATTGCCATGGCGGCTGTCTGGTCGTACTTCCACAAGAAGCGGGTGCCCAAATCCGAACTATCGACCAACATCCTGATTGTGGCACCCAATGTTATAGTATACCAGCGGCTGGAAAAGGATTTTGCCAGTAACAGGATTTTTCATGAACTGCCTTTGGTACCGCCCGAATGGGGAAAGCTGAATTTCAAGGTAATTTTGAGAGGCGAGGCCGCTGAACCAGACGCCTCCGGCAACCTTTTCCTCACAAATATCCACCAGCTTTACGAAAACCGAGACAAAGAGTGGACCCCGGCAAACGCGGTAGACGCACTCCTTGGCAGAAAACCGGCGAAGGATCTTGCGGCGGGCCAGCGCTCGATGCTGGAAAGGATCAAATCGCTCAAGGACCTCGTTGTCATGAACGATGAGGCGCATCATGTCCACGACGTTGATCTGGCCTGGAGCCAATCGCTACTTGCGATCCATAAGGCGCTCCCTAAGGGACTCGGCCTCTGGCTGGATTTTTCCGCCACGCCCAAGGACCAGAACGGGATGTACTTCCCATGGGCCGTCTGCGACTATCCGCTGGCTCAGGCAGTCGAGGACCGCATCGTTAAAGCGCCACTTATCGTCACCAAAGAGGATGACCCCAAACAGCCAAAGGAGGACCCGGAACACATTACCAAAGAGAATGTGGCAGAGAAGTACGGCTACTGGATGCGTGCTGCCGTACAGCGCTGGAAAGACCACTGGAGCGTTTACAAGAAACTTGCGATCAAGCCAGTGCTCTTCATCATGGCGGAGAAGAATGTCTACGCCGATGCATTGGGTGACTACCTTTGGAAAACGAGAGAATTTGGCTTCAGAGAGGCAGAGATCCTTGTCATTCATACCGACTCTGAGGGAGAAGTCACCAAGGGTGATCTCGAAAAAGCCCGTGAGGCAGCACGTGATATCGATACGAACAAGATCAAGGTCATCGTCAGTGTCATGATGCTGCGCGAGGGATGGGACGTGCGCAATGTGACAGTGGTGCTCGGTCTGCGACCGTTCACGGCAAAAGCTGAAATTCTTCCCGAGCAGGTGATCGGACGCGGCTTGCGTCTGATGCCGTTGGAGATCGGACCGGACCGGACCCAGACACTGGAGGTCCTAGGCACAAGGAACCTGCTCAGCGTACTGCGGACGCAGCTCGAAGCGGAAGGCGTCGGTGTTAAAACAACCAAAACCGATCCTCCGAAACCGGTCATCATCGAGGCAGTTCAGGAGAAGATAGCCTACGATATTGCGATCCCAATAACCAAGCCGCGTCTCGTCCACGACATCCGGAAAATCTCGGAACTGAAGGTTGAAAAGCTGGACCCGATTTTCGAACAGGAGGAGCTGGAAGCAGCCTATTGCGTTAAACTAAAGATGGAATTCGCTACGACGGAGACCGAAGTTCATGAGGAGGATATTGCCGCGGGGGAACCCCCATCACCCCAAATACTTCTCGGCTCTATCACTAACAAGGTCATCGACCGAGCTAAGCTGCCTAACCGGTTTGCTGAGTTGTACCCGTCGGTCAGAGGCTATGTGGCCTTGCGCTGCTTCGGTTGCGAAGTGGATCTGGATAATGAGCGTGTCCGAGCACACCTCACGCGGATCGCAATTCAGGAGGGAATTGCCAAATACCTGGCCCGCAAGATCGCAGAATTGACGATCGATCGACGTTCCATTGAATTTGAACGTTCCGATTACAAGCTCTCAAAAACCAAACCTTTTAGCTGGCGGCGAAACCTCCCGCCGTTTATGGCGAACAAAACGATCTTCAACTACGTCGCTACCTACAACGATTTTGAACGCAGTTTCGCTGAGTTTCTCGACCAGTCTTCCGACGTGAAGAGATTCGCCGCGCTGGGGACCACTGAACAGGGAGAATCCGGGACGCAGTTCCGGGTGGACTACCTCAAACCGAGCGGCGCCATCGGATTCTATCACCCGGACTGGGTGCTCGTGCAGAAGACTGCGGCAGGAGAGATCAACTGGATTGTCGAAACCAAGGGACGGGTTTGGGAGGATACGATAAACAAGGATCAGGCGATTGATCTTTGGTGCAGGCAGATTTCAGAAAAGATAGGAGAGCAGTGGCGCTACCTTCGCGTGAATCAGGTCGATTTCATGGGACCGACACGCAAAAGCCTTGAAGACTTGCTCTCCTATATCAGCGATAAGCAGAAAGTAACAAAGAATGTCGGCCGTTGATCCTTTAGAAATTGAAAAGCTAGCCCTGCGGGAAAAGGTGATTGTGAAATTCCCAAAGAAGACACTGCTTGAATCCGGTGAGGTGCCAATCGTACAGATCGCGGAGCTTGCCCTTCGCGAAGGTCAATGCACCAATCCCATCTATCGGGTGCACCGCTGGTTTGCACGCCGTCTGGGATCGCAGTTTCGTGCCATTTTGACCGGTCTCTCACTCAACCCAGAAGATGCTGAACGATTCTGGGACCTTTTTCTCGGAAAGTTATCTCTCAATGGGTCGATCGTGCTCGATCCGTTCGTAGGTGGGGGAACCAGTCTTGTCGAAGCGGAACGTTGTGGCGCCCGCGTGATCGGCTACGATATCGATCCTGTTGCCACCTTCATTACACGCTTCGAGTTAGAGGCCGATACATACGATCCTTTGGCACCAGAAATTAATGAACTTTGCAAAGTAGTATCTGAAAAACTGGAACTTTTCCATAGGACAAAAGTACCCGGGGCAGGCGAGCGAACAGTCCTTCATCACTTCTGGGTTGAATGTCGGAAGTGTCGTACATGCGGGAGTACATTTGAGATTCATCCCCATTTTCAGCTAGCGTACAGTAAGGAGAAAAAGCTTCAGTGGGTATTCTGCAAAAGTTGCCATGAGGTGCTTGAATTGCCTATAACCCGTAAGGAGTTTCGGTGCAACTGTGGCATTCGCACACGCATCTCACAGGGAGCACTTGATAAAGGAAAGGTTAAATGCCCTTCATGCAGCACAGTGACCGACCTTGGAGATCGTGGGAAGAAACCAAAACCACCTAAATGGCGACTCTTGGCACAGGAATATCTTGAGGAGACACCGACTGGCATAACACGACACTTCAAAGCGACCAGCAAAGATGACCTCATACGCTATCGTCAAGCGCAACGTATCCTGAATGAGATTGAAAGGAATGGCGATACTATTACCCCCGGCCGATCCATTCCGACCATAGGGCGGTACGATCAGAGGCCACTTATTCACGGGTTTACCCGGTACAGCGATCTTTTCAACGACCGCCAACTGCTCCATCTGAACATCCTGGGCCAAGCTATCACCGATATCAAAGACCCAAAGGCGAAAAGGTTTCTGGCCATGGCATTCAGTGAACACCTCGCAACAAACTGTATGTATACGGCCTATGCTTTCGGATACCGGCGGATCAGTCCAATGTTCTCAATTCATTCGTATCGACACATTACCCGTCCGGTGGAAATCAATCCATGGCTTGATGGCATCGGTCGTGGGACCTTTCCAAATGTCCTTAGAAAGATCACGAAAGCGGTCGCGTTCGCCACGGCTCCGACAAATCTAAATCCAAACGGAGGGCGGCAAAAGGCGAAGACCTATCGCCATGTGACCGCAAAAGATGTGTCAACAAATCCACGGGATGTTCTGGACGGATCATATCGTGCGTCAATAACAACCAAGACATCGGAAAAAATCGACGAAATACCGAATTGTAGTATTGATTTAATCCTTACCGATCCACCATATTTCGACAACTTGAGCTACTCCGAGCTATCCGACTTTTATCTGGTTTGGCAGCAGACCCTGGGTATGGCAGAGCCTCCCTATGACAACCAGGCTCTCGCAGCGCCGATTAGAGAGAATCTCGCCCTAACGGAACGCGATGAACATTCGATCGAAGCTTACCGGAACAGCCTGCACCGCATTTTCTGCGAATGCCATCGAGTTCTCAGAAAGGACGGGATTCTGGTCTTTACCTATCACCACAAGTCACCAGTCGCGTGGAGCGCACTTGGAAATGCGCTTGCCGGTTCAGGACTGAAATGCACGGCTGTTTTACCCCTGCGAGGTGAAGGCCAGGGCGGACTGCATTCCTTTGACGGCACTATCAAATGGGATGCCGTATTCGTCTGTCGCAAGGGCACTAAGACGCCATCATCAGGCGCAGAAGAAGCAGTCGTTAAACGTACTGCAATCAAGAAGGCCAGGAATCAGGCATCTGCATATGCCGACGATCTGTCCAAAAACAAGCAGATCGGTTTTCGCGAACCGGATCGTCTGAACCTCGAAAGAGCAATGATCGCGGCATTGGCGGTTTCGGGCCTGGAGAGTCGCGATCTATTGTCATTGCAAGACGCACTCAATCTCACGAATGAACTTGGAGACAGACAACATGCCAAAACTCGATAAAGGGACGCTTGCTCTAACATTCAAGTTTGACTGTGACCGGTTTCTTAGGTTCAGACTGGCCTCGGATGCTGAAAGGAATGCACTTGGAATCGAATCCGAGACATACAAGCGGCCTGGTATCGAACTAATCAAGGCAGCAGGCCGGCGATGGGAAGCCGATAAGTACCAGGACCTGATCGACACAGCGCCACCCAACACTATAGAGTACGTTGAGCAAACGAATGTGGATGAGCTACTAGGCCGTAGGCCATTCGGAAGGATTGAAAATCTTTTCGGTATTTTGCAGCGGGGAACCCCACCGGTGGCCATCATAGAAGGCGAATACGAAGTTCCATCCGACATCACTCCCGGCCTCCAACAGGCTTACGATACCTATGGATTGGAACCGGTAAGAGCACGGCCAGACATCATCTGGATTAGGCCCTATGGTACGGGTGCACCACTGATCGGTGCCCCAGACCCGGCACCTGAATACGAGATTCATATCATCGACGTGAAGATGGCCGCTGAACCGTCGCTTCGCCACTTTACTGAAGTTACCTATTACGCACTGTCCTTGGCAGCGGCGCTGGCTGAACGTGGGTTATCCGGACGTTATGGCGTCAGCGCAGAAGGGTTCATCTGGCCAGGGAACCATGACGCGAACGCATTCAGGACCTTGGTTAGAGATATCCAGACCAAAGGCAAACCCGATCCCGTCACTTTAGCTCTGCTGGAGACACTGGTTCCAGTTCCCTATGAGGTCTACCAGGTTCATGTAAAACAGTTTTTTGAAGAACGGCTTCTTCGGGTTTTAGCCCAACCCCCCGAAGATGCTTCGTGGCATGTAGGGCCTAAATGCCAACTTTGCGATTACGTCCGCTACTGCCGACAGAATGCCGAGAATTGTGATCATCTATCCCGCTTGCCATGGCTTAATCATGGGCTGGCTGATTTGATTCGTCAGAACGGAATTGCCACGACCACTTCACTTAGAAATTCCATCGTTCACAACACCCCCCAGTGGCAGGAAGCAAGATCATCAAGCCATCAGCTCCGTGCAGATGCATCTATCCTATCGGTCAGGGCAGAAGCCCTCGCAACAGGCCAGATCGTTCCCATTAACGGACGCAAGTGTGCTCTTATGCCTGCATGGAGCGATCAAAACATCTTCATCACGGTCCACTTCGATCCGGGTTCCGGTATCACTTTCGCCATAGGTGCTGCCCGCGTCTATTTCCAGGCCGAAAGAAATCAAGGTGATCCACCTCAGATAGAGGAGCATGTGTTTGTCGTTGACCGCGTTGATGCAATGAATCCAGACACAGAACGAGCCCGCTTGGTGGAATTTGTCACGCTCGTCTCTGGATGGCTTGAGGAGGTATCCACTATCAACAACGGTTTAGCTGCAGGTCAACGCATCTCTTCCCACATATTCTTCTGGGACATGCTCGAAGTTCGCCAATTGCGTCGAGTATTCGAGAGGCACATGAACCATCCCGAAGTCGTAGACCTCATCGAATTGCTGATTCGGCTCTTCCCCCCTGACCAAGTACTGCCCGATCCTGACATCTACAAGTCTCAGCCAGGGACTATCGTTAAAGACGTCGTACGCTTGCTTCTTGGGCTTCCAATCCCACACGATTACGCTCTTTTTGAAACGGCAAACACACTTTTCCCGGTCAGGAATGAAAACGGGGATCCATATGAGTTCCGGCTGCCATTCGGATTTAGAACACCAATGAGCGATCAGATTCCCTTCGAACGTGCATACGAGCTTTGGCAAGATACGATCTTCCTTCGGCACTTTGATTCTCGCTTCCCGGACAATCCATTTCGATGGAGGAGGTACACACGTGATGAGCTTTACGAGGGCATCAAAAATGCGACCAGTACTCATATTCGCGCGCTTCAGCATGTAGTCCGAAGATTAAGGGAACAGTATCGTGACCGTCTGACCTTGCGCAAGGCTCCATTCCGTGCTGCTCCCCCGCCACAAACGAGGATACCAGAACGCGCCAGGAGCCTAATCGCTTTTGAAAAGCTAAACGTGGCATGCCAGGAGATTGAGAATCGGCAACGGCGATTGCTTCCAGCTGAAGAGCGGGAAGCCCAATTCTTCTCTATACGCGGGCTAAGTCCGGCCATAGGCGCAGAGTTCGACGCCTGCTTAGCTGAGATAAGAACAACAGATCCAAGGTTTGTTAATGCAGAGTTACGGGCGTTTACCTTTGCCCCTACATCTCGAGACGCGAGGATCAGTGATGGCGACTTCCTGCTGGCGCTATCCAATGAAAATGACAACATCGATCTCGATATACCATGGAGGAAGTATTTAGGGCTTTTATTTCCGGATGCTCAAACACTCCTTGCCACAACAGGACTAAATGAACACTGGATGATCAATGCATCACTCGGAAAGGTGCTTCAAGTCGAGGTTGTGCGTCTGGAGGCGATGCGGGACCCCCCCTATTTGGTTTTGCGACCCGGGCACAGTGGACTTTTCAGATTCGCTATCGACCAAGGGCTTCTTAATCTACAACAACCGCTTGTTCTGGATCCTCTCTTCCAGGATTTTTCGAGCGATCGAGTTGCACAGGCTTTGCAAGCAGTGGGAGGCAATCCGCCTGCGATGCGGCCAAGAAGGAGGAGGGACTAACCATGGCAGCACGCAAACAGTATCCACGGGTTGAACCGGCTCATGGATTCCTTTATGAACCCAATGGCCTACAAATGTTACGAACTCCTCACCAGGTCGACGATTTACTGGTAAGAGTGTCTAACTACCTGAAGAACGCCTTCAATCCAAGACAAGAGGAAGCGTTTCGGACGTCATTCACTCAACGTCTATCCCTACTATGGGGACCGCCAGGGACCGGCAAGACGACCGTCCTGGCAGGCGTTATCCTCGGTTGGATTGAACAGTCGTGGCGATCTAACCACCCCATCATTGTTGGGGTTGGTGCAAGCAACTATAATGCTATCGATAATGTTCTTAGGGAGGTGGCAGATCTTCTTCAACGGCGTCAGGACCGTCAGGGGAATCCTCCCGGCAATGTTCGTGTTGTGCGTCTCCGTAGCCAATCAGCCAAGCCGCCGATAGACGATCGTATTGAAGATGTTGCGCGCACGACACCGGCCGCCACCGTCTTCGTTAATGCCATTCAGGAACGAGCGAGTTGCATTGTCGTGGGTGGAACATGGCAACAGTTGGGACGTGTGGCAGAGGCCGCATCAGGCATTAATACTCCCGTAGCCCGATGGTTTGATCTGCTGGTTTTGGATGAAGCCTCACAGGTGCCCGTTGCTCACGCTGCAGCGTATTTTTTACTTATGCGGGAAGATGGTCATCTCGTTCTAGCCGGAGACCACAAACAGTTGGGTCCAATATATGGGTTCGAAATGAGGGATAGCGCGGAAGGGCTTTTCGACTGCATCTTTTCGTACATGCGGGAAACCCACGGCCAAGACCCAGTTGCCCTCGACAGAAACTACCGGACAAATACTGAAATCTCGGGATGGCCAAAAGAGCGCTTCTACAGTGAAGGCTACGAGGCGTTTTTTCCTGAACGCCGACTGGCTATTGTGATTCCGCAAGCAACAGGAGAGCCTCCGGCCGATTGGCCTACGAGCCTACCTTGGACGGATGTCTTTCTTCACCTCCTTGACCCAGAACTTCCGGTTGTGGTGGTGAGTTATGGAATACATACATCTACCCTTTCGAATCTGTTTGAAGCTCAAATGGTCGCATCATTGGCACTGCTCTATAGGCGAATTCTCGGACCTGCAGAGCAAGGGCCAGGCTATCAAGAGTTCTGGTCAGAGCGTCTTGGTATAGTTACCCCGCATCGAGCTCAAATGTCTACAATCCGGAATCTTTTAGTGGATGCAGCCGGAATGCCCATGGAACCACCGCCTTTTGTCGATACCGTGGATAGATTTCAGGGGCAGGAACGAGATTTAATGATAGCAAGTTATGTAGTCGCGGATCGCGATTTCGTGGCAGCCGAAGAGGCCTTCATTCTTAATCCGCGGCGGTTCAACGTTACACTGACCAGAGCGCGAAGCAAATTTATCATGTTTGTAAGCGATGCCGTTTTGCAGCATCTACCGGCAGATGCTGATGTGGCCCGTGATGCGGCTCACCTGCAACTATTCGCGGAAAACTATTGCACGTCTACAAGGGAAGAAGTCGCTTTACCGTATTTTGAAGTCGGGAGGATCAAAGAGATGGCCTGCCGTCTCAGGGGAAGGCGTAACGTACCTTAAAGTTGTCAAGAGATTCAAGTGGCGGGAAAATAGGTGAAAGGATAATCAATGGCCACGATGATCCCTGATGACATTCAGGCATTCACCGCGCCCTGTGAAGGCGCTTTCTATCGGTTTCTTCAGTCTGCCGCCCCGCCGGATGATCGTCACCTGTCGTGGTACCTTCCCGACGTCCAGTGTCGAGAACCTGATTTCATTCTCTATTCTGAAGATGTCGGGCTCATCATCTTGAGGTGAAGGACTGGGCCTCGATGCATCATGAAGCGGGAGGTTGGGATCTACAATGGGTCCGATGAGTACATCCATGAGTGCTTCACTGTTTGAAAATATCACAACCTCCAATCGAGGTAACTAGTGAATCGCAGTGACTACTTGAACACGGTTGAAGGCCAATTGAGCATCAGACGGAAACGTCAGATGAACACGTTGTATTTTATGCTTGATGGCCAGGAACCGAGAAGCAAGAATGCAATCTCAGATTCAGAGAAAGTCGCATTTCAGAGCGCCGTTCTAAAAGACATGAAACATCTTAAACGGAGGCACTTCAGAGCCCCGATAGCTCTCGAATGCGATTTTACGCCGACTGAAAATGATCCTCCGGCTATACATACTTTGCCAAAGAACTACCTCGATCTTCTTGCCAAGCCGGTTCCAGGTGTCAATACTGATCGTAAAAGGCTTGTTTTCGACGATGATAGGAATGTTAGTTATCTAGCCGTTAAATACCATATACACCCAGAAATACCTAAGCCGGGAATCAATTTAAAAGTTGCTCCGTATCGTGATTTCATCGCTGATATGTCGCTGCTCAATTTAGTTCGAAGTGACAATCTGAAAACATTATCTGATGCGCTATACCATCGAAAATCGTTGATTTCGTGGGAGGACCTGACGAAGGATGACAATGATCTATATGACAATGACGTAATAGAGCGATTGCGGGAACATGAAAACAATAAGCAATTTTGGATTTCAAAATATGGAAATAACGTATACGAAGCCTGGCGTGAGATGTACATGATGGAGGTACAAAATCATCTGCTTAAAACACTGGCTTTATCGCCCAGCAGTTTAATCCACTTGCTGTCGCCTCACTTCTTAGATCTATCTCAAAAATTCGAGGACATCTTAGAGATATCACGCAGCAATCTCATTAGTCCCCCATTGACGATTGATTTGAAGCATTCAGACCTTAAGCAAGGGGAGTCCTCACAGTATAGGGCTTTCGTGAAGGAAACAATGGCCGTCTTTAAAAAAGAACACAGCATTCTGTTCCCTCTGAGAGCCAAGGTTGGAATAACAATTCTATTTCAACCTCCTGCTGCCGGAAGCATTGATCTTGATAATCTTGCTCGAAGAATTGTTCCATTCGTGAACGACGAGCTCAAACCACCGAGCAGTCTTCTTCTGACGGTAGATGCTGATCGAGGAGGAGATCCCAAACTCAGGAAATGGTACACAGAAAAACAGAACGCATTAAAAAGAATGCCCAAGCACTCAATAACTCATTACCAAGTTGTCCAAATGCCACGTCTTGCCAACGATAGCGATCACGGTTTTGTTAGGCTTCTACTTGAGCCGGGAGAACAAATCAAGACACTCTGGACCAAAATAGAAGACCTCTTAGGCAAGTGGCAAGAGCATGTTGAGAGATAGAAACTAACGAACTTATTCCCCTGAAAGACAATTCATTCTGTGCCCCACATTGGCGATGAGCTTCATGACCGTGGCCACGGCGTTAGGCTACTTGAACGCCCGGTAGGCGATCTCCATCATCCGATAATAATCCTTCGTGAACCGGTTATAGCCCACCTGAAGCTGCTCGACGGAAAGGTCACCTCACCGAATGGTTTCATGGCCTCCGGGAACGCCATGTTTCGAGAAGACAACTTGCCAAAGTTGAACATGCCGGGCGCGAAAGGCCCCGGCATAGGATAGAAGGTAGTATTCCCACATCCGCTTGAAAATCCGGTCATATCTGCCAGCGAGACCAGCCCATGATTTTTGAAAGCGGTCATTCCAGTCGAGGAGAGTCCTTTCATAGTGAGGCCTGAGATTGTGGATGTCCTCAATCACCAAGAGACCCTCCGCGGCCATGCAAATCTGGGCCATGCTCGGCAGCGACCCGTCCGGAAAGATATACCGGTCAACCCAGGGATTCACACTGTCGCGGGGCGTATTGCAGCCGATGGTTTGGAGCAGGAATGTCCCTTCTTTCTCCAGGCAACGATGGACGACTTTCATAAATGTCTCGTAGTTTTTCTTCCCGACGTGTTCGAACATCCCGACGGAAACGATCTTGTCGAAGCTTCCTTCGATCTGCCGGTAATCCGCGCGGAGGATCTTCACCGGAAGATTTTTGCAGTACTCGCGTGCATAACGGATCTGCTCCTCGGAGATGTTGACGGCCGTCACCCCGCAACCATAGTGCTCGGCGGCATAGCGGGCATAACCGCCCCAGCCGCAACCGATATCCAAGAGATGATCCTTGGGCTGCAGATCGATTTTCCGGCAGATGAGGTCGAGCTTTTTCCGCTGGGCCTCCGCCAGATCGTCCGTGCCTTGAAAATAGGCGCAACTGTACTGATTGCAGGGATCCAGGAAGGAAAAGAAAAGATCGTTTCCCAGATCATAGTGCCGCCGGGCAACGATCACCGCTCGGGCCGGCGTCTGGAGATTGAAGATCCGGGCGAAGTGCCGAAACAAAAGCACCCGAAGATTTCCCCTGATTTTCCCACCCAGGTTTCCCTTGAGAAGACGACAGATGAATTCGTCTATCCGGGGGCAGTCCCACCAGCCCTCCATGTAGGATTTCCCAAGCCCGAGGCTGCCGTCTTTCAGCACCCGGGCAAAGAATCTCTCATCCCGTACCCGGATGTCCCAGGGATCGGGGCCGTCGATCCGGACGCCGGCAGCGAAAAGCAATTGTTCGACGATCTTTCGGTGACTTTTCATATCTCGCCTCGATTGCCTCCCGGCTGAGTTCCTTCAAGAATTGTCCTTTGGATGGTCAATGCATGCCCCTCCGTGGCCTGGCCCCACTTGACCAACCGGAGATACGGGCCGTTCTCGAGAGTGATCTCGATCCCGGTGATGCAGAGCGGATGAACGCAGGAACCGGTGTTGTAGTAGCTTTCGTCGGGCTGATGATTGATCCTGACGCCGTCGGTCTTGACCTTGGATTCCAGGTAGCGCTGCTCCGTCAATGAGAGGTTTTCAAAGACTGCTCGGTGGGTGTGGCCGGCGATAATGGCGGCGATGCCCTGGTCATTGTGGTTCGCCCATTCGTGGAGGCGCTTGTCCACCTCGTTGCACAGGCCGGGATTGAGGGCGGCTCGGGTCGGGTCCTTGACGCCGCATCGCTGAAGCTCAGGCCAGAAGTGATGGACGAAAAACTTGCTCACAGCCGCGATCTCTCCGCAGCACTTCGGGTCCGCCTGGTGGCCGTGGATGAGCAGGATGGTATTGTTTAGGATGATCCCCTCGTGGACCTCAATGCCGGGGAACAGAGTGCGATAGACGGCCTCGTTGTCCTTCCAGTACAGGTCATGGTTTCCCCACACCTTCAGGTACCTGGTCTTTGCCGGATCCGGGTCATGGAATTTCGCCAGGAGATCATAGACCGGCGTGTGGGTGATATAGATCTGGTCGAAGTTGTCGTTCTCCCAGAGCTCCTCGGCGTCACCCAGCTCGACATAGATAAAGCCGTTTTCGAGATAGTGTTCCAGGGCGCAGCGGTAGATGAGGGAATTCTGCGCGAAGTCGTCGGCACCGGAGCCATCCCCCCGGTGCATGTCGGACATGCAGACGAGCTTCATGCCGGGCGTCAGGGCCAGCCGCCGGATACGTTCCAGCTTGGGAAGTGTTTCCATCTCTTACCTCCTCCATTTCCGCCGGGGACTTCGCCCGGTCCTTCCATCATACGACCCCTTCCGAGTCTCACTGATACTGCCTTTACGAGAGCCATCTTGCGCAAGCGACTCGCCAAAGCCATCTACCTTCCGGAAGGCATCCTCAGCGGACCAGATCACAGGCCCGTGACCCGGAAAAATGATCCGGACGCGGATCGACTCCGCCAGCGCTGCGAAGGTCTTCCGAATTTGATCCTCATCCCAGCAGAATCGATTCACGTATCCCCGGCCGTCCTTCCGGCCCAGGATCAGGTCGCCGGTGATGAGTTCCCCCGAGGCCTCGTTGTAGAAAACCACCGACTCCTCGGTGTGGCCAGGCGCGGCGATCACCTCCCAGCCACCGAAGCCGATCCGGGAACGGGGTAGGCGGTTCCCTTCGAGATAGCGGATCCGGTCCGCATAGGACACACGCTGAAGATCCCCGAAGAAAGGCAGGGGCAACCCGGCCGGTCCGTCGAAGATCAGATCGGACCATTTCCGGACGCCGAAGAAACCGCCGGCAATGAGCGTGGGAAGCAGGCCGGTGACCCAGTGGCGCATGGGGGAAAGCGGCCGACCAGCCTTCAGGTAAGCCTTCACAAGGGGATGGAACAGGACCGCCGTCTTCGGGGAACATTTTGAAAGCAGCGCCGCGATCCCACCGATATGGTCGATGTGAAAATGGGTGGCGGCGATGATCCGGATCGCCATGAGAGAGCGCTTTATCGTGTGG
>VFSW01002432.1_pt1 | contig 28091 bp, 22 predicted proteins | sample 5358111 | NCBI WGS metagenome assembly VFSW01 (sample SAMN11554181, study PRJNA540505) | mine drainage metagenome | isolation source: sediment from site ElyBrook_90M | place: USA: Ely Copper Mine, Vershire, VT | collected 2017 | reverse complement strand
GATCCTTTTGTTTTCTTTTCAGGACTTCTAGACAGGGAAAATTAAATAGCCCTGTTATTTTCACATATCCTTAGAGCATACAGAACGTTTTTTTGCTGTATCACTATCTTTTCCGTGCTACATATGATAGAGTATAGGTGAGAAAGTGGGCAGGGAGGCCCATTGCAAGGAAACGGTGCGCCTGACTGCACTGACTGTAGCCCTGCACTAGACGATAAAGGAGCAGACATAAATGGCAAGAACACTACTAGATAAGGAATTGTCCGAACTAGACAGGCAGATAACACATCTGGGTGAGTTGGTAAACGACGCGCTTGCCCTCGCACTAGAGGCATTGGAGACAGGTGATCTCGCTAAATCGGGGCGTGTGATCGAAAATGATACGATCATTGACAGCTTGCGTGCCGCAGTTGAGGAGCATACCATCCGCCTGCTAACGCTGCAACAACCGCTCGCAGGCCAGGATTTGCGTTACCTGACGGCAACCTTGTCGGTTGCAGGCGAACTGGAGCGCATTGGAGACGGTGCGGCAGGCATCGCTCAAATTATCCTGCGTATGGTTCCCCTGCGCGGTAGTACAATGCCACATGTCAAGCTGGAAAGTGCTTCCACCAATCAGAATGGCGAGATGGAAATCACGGAAGCCTCGATCACACGCTCAATGCTCGATCTCGGCTATGAGGCAATGCGTGTTTTGCAGGGCACAATGGCAGCATTCAAACAGCGCGACTCCAAAGCGGCACGCTACCTCTGGGAAGAGGATGATGTCGTCGATGTGCGCTATCATCTAGTGCGCCATGATCTGATGACATTGATGTCGGGAGCGCGTGCGGTTCCCGCATTGCAAAACGACTCGCTCGTCCTGCAACGTGCTACCTACCTGCTTTGGATTGGCCACAAACTGGAGCGTGTCGCCGATCATTGCACCAACATTTGTGAACGACTCGTGTTCGTGGTGGATGGCGAAACAAGCATCGCCGCAACAAAAGAGGCGGAGGCATAGCATACAGGGCGACCGTTGTGGTCGCCCTGCTCTTTGCTATTTCTTTGCTATTGAATGGCAAGCCAAAAATCATTGGCTAAAAGGGCATAGCCAAGCGCGCTTGGGTGGAAGCCATCTCCGCTGACATCCTGTGGATGCGAAGTTAAGATGCTTCTTTGGCTGAACAGGTCCACAATGGCAACATTATAACGGGCGGCAACGGCGGCGATGCCCGCATTCCATTGTTTAATGGAGGTCAGCATGCTGGCCTTGCGGGCAGCACTCAGGTTGGCAAAGGCTGGTAGCAACGTCAAATCGGGCAGATTTGCCATGACGATGCGGGCTTGGGTGCCGCTGCGCAACTGTTGCAGCAAGGTAGCGAGATCAGCGATATAGCTGTTATATGGTACTCCCCCCACAAAATCATTGGCAACCAACCAAATAGTGACCAGTTGCGGGTTTGTCGAGAGTGCAATCGGCAACTCTTGTGTTAATGCGGCATGCAGACGGATTCCGCTAATACCCAGGTTAATCAGATGCGACCCTTTGGGGAGACGCTGCTCTAATAAGGGCACATAGCCTTGTGCTGCGGGTTGCTCGCTCCCTACCCCAACAGCATCAGAAGCCCCAAGTGCGATATAGGTCAGTGGACCAGCGAGAAGCTGCTGTCCCGAGATGGGCTGATGGATCACCGTTGGAGTAGCTGTCGCTGGTGTTATCTTGTTGGTGAGCGTAGACCCACAGGAAACGCAGAAGAATACCAGGATAACCGTGAGTAGCAGCGCAAGGTGTATGGAAACGCGATAGTTATTTTTGCTCATCATAGTATGTAATATCCAGAACAAGATTTCATCGTTTTGTCTATTGTACCATAAGAGCTGTAACACTTGCATAGCGTGTGAAGGAAACAGCGTGGCAGGGCAAAACGCTCTGCTTAAAGCTCTACTGGTTGCCCGCTTTCGTAGGCTTGCCGGATATAGTGTAACGCCTCATGGGTTTTATCGCGCCCTTCCAGGAGTTGGGCATAGTAGACTGCTTCATCAGCAAAGGTTGCATTTTCGTGCAAGCGTTTGAGCATTGCAAGCCCCGTCGTAAAATAGTGGTCACTCTCGTCATAGTGTGTGAGCGTATGTTCAACGCGCCCAAGTGTTGTCAAGACGAAAGCCGCGATGAGCGTATCGCCGAGAGCTTGTATCTGAAGATAGGCGCGCTGGGCATATTTTTCGGCTTCATGTAGCTCTTGGCGCATCAGATGCCAGACGGCTTTGTGGGCAGAAAGGCTTGCCAGGGCCAGCGCATTGTGCTGAATACTCTCCTCAGCCAGCAAATTTTCTAATTGCTCCCCCTCGGTCGCATCGCCGCGTTTCAGCATAGACTGGGCGAGAAGATGATAGAGCATGCTTTTTTGCTGTATAGCCTGGGAGATATTGTGAAGATAAAGGCATTTATTGGCATAGAGTGTTGCCAGATCATAGTTTTTATGCTCGCTTGCCAACATACTTATTTGTCTGTAATGCCCTTGTTGTTCGTCAACGGTACTGACGAGATCGGCCTCTGCAATACTTGCCTGGAAGGCTTCTTGCGCATGCGAGAGAGCTTGTATGACCAGATAATACTGGCCTATGCCATCGGAAGAGCGCATCTGCCAGTAGGGGTTATGCGGAGGAAGCATATCCAAAATATGCTGACAATACTGAAAAGACAGCAAAGCCTGTGAATAATTGTGCAGGGACATATAAACGTTGCCGAGAGCATAAACGATAAGCAATTGGCATTGGCGGTCGCCCATCTCTTTTGCCATGGTGCTGGCCTCGTTGAGAACCTGCTCACTCTCTGAGAAGAGTCCCAACTCCTGGTAGATTCTGCCACGCAGATAGTGATAACGCAACAGATGTGGGCGTTTTAGACGTTTCGAGACGATTTTGTTGAGTAGGGTGTGGGCGCGTTGTGCGTTGCCCTGCTCGATATGGAGTTGTATCTCAAGCAGGGGGATATCAATCTCTTCATCTTCGCGCTCCACCTGGCTAGCGAGATGTACAGCCTTTTTATCCGACGTTGTACGATTTGGCAAGAGTTGAGTGGATGAGAGACCAAGGCGTGTGGCAAGGATCTCTAACGCACGTAACGAGGGGTGGATTTGTCCGCGTTCAATGGCGGAGATATAGCTTACGGAAAAGTCTGGTGAAGCAAGCTGCCCTTGTGTATAGTTTTGGGCGATGCGTGCCGCACGTAGGTTTTCTCCTACGGTTTTTCCTATTTTACTAGGTGATTGCTCTGGCGACATACCAGCCTCCAAGCTCTAACTATTCTTAAGTAAAGATATCAATAAATAAACGTAGTAGTGGTCAAATGTATTGTAAAATAGACAGACGTTTTGTGTCAATATGTATAGCAATAAATATCAATATGCGACATAAAATTGCTTAAAAATACGACCATTTGGTTTTTGAGCGGCCTGGATGCAATCCAAACGCGGTGTCGATGAGACAAAATGTTCATAATCTATACTCTTTGCTGTATATGCGTTATACTTTCACGGCAACGAAGGAGAACAACGCTTGAGACACATACGGCTATCAACAGAGGAACGCAGGTGGTTCATTGCCTCGGCACTTTTTGGAGGGGCAGCACTCCTTTACACAGCATTGTTTGCTAGCGGCCTTTTCTACACACCCATGCTCATCATCGAGCGGTGGTTAGTGCGGCGTCCACTCGCCGCGGGCGACTGTGTCTTGCGCCAATGGGAACAATTGGGACAATTTAGCGTCAGTCTGCTCGTCACTTGTCTACTTGGCGGCATTTGCCTGCTGTTAGGTTATCGCAAACGTATTTTTTTGCTGCTCATCCTCTTGCTCTCGCTCAGTACAGGTGCGGAGTTTGTGGGCAAAACTCTCTTTGCGCAACCAGTGCCAACACAACTCAACAATAGCATTATTGCGCTTCAATGTGTACAATTGGATGGTCAGAGCCGTACACTAAAATTGCAAATGGTCCTAGGCATGTGGTGGCAAGCACCCGCCATCACATCAGACATCCTAGAAATGCAGCAAAGTGGCATCAGTAGTACATTGCATATTGCGAGTGGTGACCCCGTCAACCATAGCTATCCTAGCGGGCATACGATTCGTTGGCTCTTTGTCAGCCTGCTGGCATATTGGTTGACCGGGCGGCACATGAAAAATAGCATTCTACGTCGTATACTAATGAGTGTGCTGCTGCTCATTGCCGTTGGCGGTGGTCTGGTACAATTTTATCTTGGCTTTCATCTTATCACAGATGTGCTTGCCGGCTATCTGCTTGGTGGAGCGAGTATTTCGTGTGCCATCGGCCTGCTTGTGCGCTATGAGCGACGTGGGCAGCATATAGAGGAGCAGAAACTCCGTATGTCACGAGAGTCGGCAGAGGTTTCGCGTGGGCAATAGCTATGTAAGCATAGAACTGAGCAATTTTTGCTGAGGAGCAATAAGGAATGTTTCGTTTTCTGACGGCAGGTGAATCGCATGGGCCATGTTTAACGATGGTCGTGGAAGGAATACCGGCGGATTTAACGCTGGATAAGACCGTGATTGATGCCGACTTACGGCGCAGACAAGGCGGCTACGGGCGTGGCGGGCGTATGAAGATTGAGAAGGATACCGTGCGTTTCCTCTCCGGCGTGCGTCATGGCAAGACACTCGGCTCGCCCATCACCATGCAAATTGAGAACCTGGACTGGAAAAACTGGGATGAGCGCATGAGCGCGGAAGATGTCGAGACCAAAGGTGAGTTGGTGACCCGTGTGCGTCCGGGCCACGCCGATTTTACCGGTGCGATCAAATATGGGCATAGCGACGTGCGCAACGTGATCGAGCGTTCCAGCTCGCGTGAGACAGCTTCGCGGGTCGCGGTTGGCGGATTATGCCGTCAATTGCTGGCCCACTTTGGCATCACCATTCATAGCCACGTCCTCGCAGTCGTTGAGGTGGGCTATGAGACAGCGCGCCCGATGACCCGTGCGGCTTACCCCGCTGACATGTGGGAAGCCGTCGAAACCTCGCCCATGCGCTGCGCCGATGCAGACCTGACCGAACGTATGATTGCCCGTATCCTGGAAGCGAAACGCGACGGCGATACCTGTGGCGGTGTTTTTGAGGTAGTGGCCTTTGGTGTGCCAATTGGTCTGGGCAGCTTCAGTCAGTGGGACCGCCGCCTTAGTGCGCGCCTCGGCATGGCGATGATGAGCATTCCTTCGGTCAAAGCGATGGAGATCGGGGCGGGCTTTGGCACCACACGCACGACCGGCTCGCATGTCCATGACGTTTTGCGTCACAGTGAAGATGGGCAGTGGTCTCACCTGACGAACAATGCTGGCGGTATCGAGGGCGGTATTACGAATGGCGAGCCGGTGGTCGTGCGCGTTGGCGTCAAGCCCATTCCAACGCTGGCTCACCCTCTGCCCTCGGTTGATCTGGCCACAGGCGAAAATGTTGACCAGAGCCGCTATGAACGCAGCGATGTGTGTGTCGTCCCCGCTGCTGGTGTGGTTGGCGAGGCAATGATGGCGATGGTTCTTAGCGAGGCTGTGATTGAAAAATACGGCGGTGACAGCCTGACAGAGATGATGCGCCATTATCAGCAAAGCTAATGTGAGCCACGTCACTTGTCAATGCTGTCGATCAATGGTACACTGGCCTAAACGTTATATCTCAGGTTGTATCATGAGAAACACGCTATACATGCTATAAAGGATGCTGCTTGATGGAAATCAGAGATATCAGCGCAAGTATACGCCACTTGACTATCATCTTTATCACGCTATTCATGGCATTAAGTGCGGGTCTGGTCTACTGGCAGGTCGTGGTAGCCCAGCAGGTCACCTCGAACCCACATAATGGGCGGCCTTGTCTCATCTCAAATGCCCCCATGCGTGGACGCATTTTTGACCGCAACGGGGTCCTATTGGCAGACTCGACGCAGATTGGCAACTGTGGCTATGTGCGTCATTACTATGATCCTTCGCTGGCTGGCTTGATCGGTTATTATGTACCCGGCTATCCCGCCACGGGCATCGAGGCCACCTTTAACAACTACCTGAGCGGACAGGTAGGCGCAACCTCGCTGGGCAACGATGTGAACCATCTTCTGCATCGCCCACCAGTCGGCGACGACATCTACCTGACCATTGACGAACGCATCCAGAAAATTGCCAACCAACATTTCGATGACCCTGTGCCCGTCGATAATAGCAATGTGTTCAAATCTGATCGTGGCTCCGTCATTATCACCGACCCGCATACAGGCGAGATTCTCGCCATGGTGAGCCGTCCCAGCTTTGACCCGAACAAAATAGTCTCTACGCTGCTAGCGGGCAATCTCACCTACTTCAATCAACTCAATGCCAACCCCGAACAACCACTGCTGGAACGCCCGCTCTATGGCCTCTATGCTCCTGGCTCAACGTTTAAGACCATGACATTGTTGGCCGGCCTCGACTCCAATAGCACCACACTCAATCAACCGTTTAGCCAGCAACAAGCTCTCGGCCCAGTGCAAATTAATGGGCAGGACTTTGGTCCAGTCGGCAATAATATCGCTGGTTACACACTACATTATCCGGTCACGACCGAGTATGGCTTTACACACTCCGACAACATCATCTACGCGCAAATTGGCGTGCATACCGGGCAGACAACGTGGCTGGATTATGCTAAAAAATTCTATATTGGTCAGCAGATACCGTTTGATCTGCCTGTCGCGATCAGCACAGTGCAGAAAAACGGGCAGCCGTTGCAGTCAAACGAACTGGCAGCCGATGCCTTCGGGCAGGGCTTTGACTTCGTGACACCAATGCAGATGTCGTTGATTGATAATATCGCCGCCAACAACGGGCAATTGATGCGTCCTATGCTGATCTCAAAAATCGTTGATCGCAATGGGGCAGTCATTCAAAGTTATACGCCACAGCAACTTGGCGCGCCCGTCTCGACGCAAACGGCCCAAGCGGTGCGACTTGCCATGTACGGCGTAGTACGCTGTGGCTCCGGCTCGATTGTGCAGCAGCTTTTCACTTCGCAGATGGGCATTATTGGCAAAACGGGAACCGCTGAAGTGGGGGGGGGTCAGCCTGCGCACTCCTGGCTGATTACACAGGCTCCTTATAATGTCAATCAAGCCGACTCAGTTCCCGCCCTCACCATCATTGCGATGAAAGAAAATGCAGGCGAGGGTGGCTCGGTGATTGGCCCCATGATTGCGCATATGTATAGCGACATTTTCACTAATGTCATGAAAAATGTGCAGTTGCCACCAGCCCCTTCTGCCGCCTATTGTTGTCAAACAGGCCTGCTACAGATTGGTTGCCCTTAGCTGATATGCGATGGCGGAAGCGATCTGTGCAATAATCTCATCGCTTCCTGTCTGGCTGGATGAATTGCGCCCCCCAGCCATTTACGCTATACTATCAGCAACAAGATTTGCCAATCGATGGCGCAAAGAGAGGACTTCATGGTACAGAATACTGCGGATACCGTCAGCGCGCCGCAACGGCGCACGGCGCGTGCCGTTCACTACAACATTAACTACATTGTGCAGGGCGCGGAGTATGGAACCGATGGCGCAATCGTCCTGCTGCATGATATTCCAGCGGGAGCCTTCGCCTGGGAAGGGGTCCTGCCACAGCTTGCGGGTCTCAAACGGGCCGTTTATGCGATTGATATGCTCGGCTATGGCCAGTCTGAGCATCCCTGGCCCGCCGATACCTCTGTCTGGGGTGAGGCTGATGTCTTATCATTCCTTATACAGCAATTAAATCTGACCAATATCGTGCTGGTGGGACATGGTGTAGGCGGTGGCGTCGCACAAATCCTGGCAACACGCTTGATCCATGAGCGCGTAGCTGCTTTAGGACTGCTTGATACTATTTGTTATTTACATGCCTTCGCGCCTGACTGGCCCCTGCCCAACATGACCAAACGGCAGGAGTTTGATGCACCAAAGAATACCGAACTCGAAGCAATGATCCATGACTTGCGTGAGGCACTCCCTGCCGCCACACAGCATGCACAAGACTTTGCAAGTATCCTCGACCAGTATCTTCAACCCTGGGATAGCGAGTTGGGGAAAGAGATGTTGCTCCAGCATATTCGCCTGCTGTTGCCCAAGTATGTGAACTCGGTCTCATCAGACCTCAAGGCCTTGGGGAAACCCACATTGATTGTCTGGGGCGAGCAGGATCAGCAGAATCCAATCACATATGCCCATCGTCTACACCACGAGATGGCGGGATCACAGTTGGTCACCATTCCCGATGCGGGTCACCTGGTTCTCTTCGACGCACCCAATGCCGTCGCAGACGCGCTGGTGAAATTCGTACAGGGCCTATAGCATATAAACAATCTCCCAACAAGGAGACTATCGTAATAAGGAAGGCGTGAAACGTCACACCCCCCTTATTACGATATTACGATGCTTTTTTTCTCTTGCCAGGCGTGGAAAACATGCGCGGTTGCTCGCACTGCAAACAGCGATGATAGTCCTCGACAGCTCGCAGATATGCTTGGTAGAAACGCTCAAGCCCTTGCACGGGCATACCCTGCTCTTCCGCCATCACCAATTCATACCATTTCTGCTGCACACGCTGTTCGGCGTATTCACACTCTGTCATGGATGCCACTTTCTCAGGGATGCGGACGCGCTAACAGGTTCTTCACGATGCCTTGTTGTTCTGCTTCTGCTCTCTGTATTCTGCCGTAAGCTGTTGGATCAGCTTTTTCGCACTCAGGTAACTCAACACCCCTTGCTCCTCTGGCATTTCTTTGCCCAGATGTTCATGCAGTTTGCGAATGCTAGAGAGTTGCTGCTCTGTAGCCAGTGCGGATAACTCTGCCGCTGTCGCACTGCCATTGTTACTAGCTGGTTGGTCCTGCACACGGACGGGAGCCGGCGGTACACTACTGTTGCCGTTGCTACTTGCTGCTACAGGGTAACGCTCGACAGGGCTATCGACAATACGGTGGGCCTCATCAAGTTCGGGGGCAAACTGCGTGCCATAGCCGAGGGCCGCCAATGCACGCCCGATTGCACCCGTCTCAGCCTTCTCGATGAAATCAGGAAAACTCGCAGCCTTCTCTGATTTTGTGCCAGTTGCGATGCCACCTTTGCCATCTTTGATGGTTGCTTTAAAGATGGCAAAGCCATTGGCCTTTCTAGTAATTCCTCTTGCAGTTTCTGTAGTTTCACGGTCGAGATCAAGATGCAGCATTTCTGTTTCAATCGTTCCTTGCGGACAAATGGTGCGAAACCAGACGAGCCGCCATTGTACAGGCAGATAATCTCTGACTTCGCCATTGTTTTTCAATTGGATAGTGTGTTTACTAGGATTAAACACTTCCTGTTCCTGCACATTTCCTTGGTCACTCATGGTTTCTGCTCCTTTTTTGAAATTATGTTCTAACATTATAGAACGAAATGCCACTGCTGTCAAGTTTGGTACATAGAAATATTCTTTTTGTGAGGAGCAAAAACGGAAGTTACAAGCCCTTAAGCGACCCTATAAAACATTTTGAAATGCTTATTGCACAATGGTTGGCTCCTCGCCGATAATCTCATCAGCTTTATTTCCCAACTTACGCACAGTAGCAATGTCAATCGTTTTGAGCCGTTCTTTGGGGTGAAGAGGTTGATCCCATATCTGGCTTACAGTTGCATAGAATGTCGGTAGCAAATTTGTTGTCACCCTGAATTTTGTGCCGTGATTGTGACCGGAGCGACCAAAGCCATTACGAGCATCAAAATCAACTTTAATTAGCCCTTCCCGTATAGCATCAAGAAATTTCTCAAAACTAAACGTTTGGAGCATGAGAATACCATTGTATTGAAAATACTCAACACCTCCTTGTACTTTTGAGTCAGCCAAAACAAAAAAAGTGTTTTTGAGTTTTGTACCAGCCTTATGCTGTAAATCGTAAAATCCCCAATACGGTTGTGGGTTCAATTGTCCTAAGCCTGCCCTTTGCTCAACCGATTGGAGCCAGGCCTGATGCTTTTTAGAGATAACAGAGGCATCGAAGGAGATTTCAACCTTTTGCTCTTCTTCATTGATGACGACCTGAAATCCTCGGTCACTTGGAGAGATCGTACTGATGGTCTGTCTAAAACTTAGTTCATTCGGGCGTCCGTTAAGAGGCCATCCGTATTTGGCAATCAGCAGGTTATTCACGAGTCCCATCGCTTGGGGAGAAGGGTCCATATGAAATAGTGTAACAAGGGAGCGAGTTTTTCGTCGCTGTCCTTTCAATTCCCATTCGGCAGCATTAGGTAGCGGAAGATTGTTTTCATCAATCCCTAGCAATTGTTCAAGAGTATTTCCAACTGCGCCATCATTCCCAGGTTTTCTACAAGATTGAACCCATCCACTACGCCCAATCGTCATCAAATCACTGATCAGACTTTCCTTTGTAAATACCTTCATACTGCTCTTTCTATATCTTGAAAATCAAAATATCTTTTGTAGAGTAAGGGAGATAGTACCAAAAGTCAAGTTATAACAGGGTACTTGTGACTGAACACCTCTATCTGATAATCTATGAGAGATATTTAAAGACCTTCAATTATCTCATCTCAAGATAGCCGCAGATGTTGAGCAAAAGAATTCGTTTTGCTCTTGACTCAGATGAAGATTGGAAATAATATTCTAATGTGGGAACGGAGATTAGTGTAATGTTAATTGAGGAAAATATGCAATCGGAAGATGGAGCTGTCTTGAGTGATATTTCTCATCGGAAGTCAAGCAGAATACTGCACGAAGCTGACGCTGTCTATGCGGTTAAGAATGAAGGAGCGGTCCTTACTGAAACCAGGCCAGCACCGTCAAAACTCAACGTTGCCACTGAGCGCAGTTGTGAATGTGGGCCAACGCATCTCAATTGCCTTACTCCTAAAGAATGGATGAAGTGTCAGTTAGGAGTATGGGAATTCAATTATGAGAAACGTGATATCCGTGATAAAGAGAAACATCCTGCCACCTATCCTATTGCGTTGGCGAGAAAATGTATCGAGCTATTTTCACACAAAGGGCAGCTTGTGGTAGACCCATTTATGGGGAGCGGCACAACACTGCTAGCGGCGAGAGATGTTGAAAGAAATGCTGTTGGTTTCGATATCAACCCTGCATATATCACATTGACACAAGCACGTCTGGCACAAGAAAGCCTTTTCGCGACCTCCGGGCAAATACCAGTACTTGACGATGCGCGGAATATACAACACTATCTTGATGAGGAAAGCATCGCTTGTATTGTCACATCACCTCCTTATGCAAACCTTTTGAATAGAAAAAGAAAAAATAAGAGCCGACGCAGTGACGAGCGAAAAAACGATCAATATATGAAAGTGGAGCAGTATAGTCAGCGACCAGAAGACTTAGGAACGCTTGATCTGAAGGCTTATGCAGAGGCTATGGCAACGATATTTGAAGGTCTGCTACCTCTCCTGAAGAAAAAAGGGCACTGCATTATCAATGTTCCTGATATGTGGTGGGAGAATGAGCGTGTGACCATTCATATTTCTGTTGTAGAGGCTTTACGCTCTGTTGGCTATGAGTTACGCAATACGATTATCTGGAACAGATTGAATGTTGTAAATAATGTAGGTATCTTTGGTTGGCCTAGCAACTATATCACCATGGGTACGACCTTTGAATATCTTTTAGATTTCTGGCGACCTGAACATATGCTTATTGCGGTTGGTGGTTTAGAAGAAGTCCTCTCTTCCGGTGAAGAAATAGAAACATCATCCGAAGAAATCTCTTCAAAAGTAACATCTAAAGAGCCTGATGAAAATAGTGCGGTCAAATCACAGGATACATCCTCAGGGTCAAAGACCAAAGGCAAGCGCAAGAAAAAAAATGAAACAGACGTGCAAGAAATTCCCTTGCTTGAAATCTCTGAGACGGAAGCATCGCAGTTGGAAAAGCCACTTGACAGGCTATGATATTATATCGTTGTAAAACAAATGACTTGGGAATTCACAGTGAGGGTGTCTTTGCATGTGAAAGAGCTTCTCAGGCCAATGATATGGTGGCGTAGCTCAGTCGGTAGAGCAAGGGACTCATAAGCCCTGTGTCACAGGTTCGATTCCTGTCGCCACTACCAATTATAAAACACTCTCAACGAGTCCTCTATAAAAAGGCTCGTTTTTCGTTTTCTCCGCTCCTCACCTATTGCTTCTCTCGAACATATGCGCTATGATACGGTTGGTTCTCAATGTCTCAAGAATCGGGAGGAAGCAGGATGGCCGCTAACGATCAATACAACGAGGGGAAACGCCGGGAGGGGCGGCTAATACCCGGCCTTATGCAAAATACATCACGTGTCAGTGGGGCCGCAGGCGGTGTTGGCTCGCAACGTTCAGTGCGCGCGCGCTCCGGGCAGCAAGATGCCGACTCGTCCGTCAGCCCCAGCCGGCGGCGTGCGAGCAGTCAACCATCTGGGAAGCCTCCCACACGGGGAAGAGCGACAAAAGGTCAGGGTAGCCCTCGTGGTGCTTCCCCGGCACGTACACCTCGTTATGGCACGAACCCTCCGCCGCCGGAGAATGACACACGAGATGCGCGTGTTATTAACTGGATACGTACACAATGGAATAACCTCGAGGCACACCAGCGTCAAAGCATCTATGACGCGCTCCTGCTCGTGCTGTCTCTTATTTTGCTTGGCTCGCTAACCATCTTTCGCCATGCCTTTATTCTTAAAGGGATCAACAGTTTTTTCCTCTTTTTCTTTGGCTGGTCGGCATATATTCTGGCATTGGGACTAGTGGCCTTTTCGGTCATGCACCTGCTCGAAGGCATTCAGCAGCGTGCAATCATTCGCTGGCGTCTGGTAAGCGGGCTGGCTGTGATCATCTTGCTTGTGTTGCTTGAAAGTCGCCTACTCTTTCCTGGTATTGCCGCCGGCTGGATTGCGAACCTCGTCGTTGGGCTGCTACAGGGCTGGAACCCTTTTGTTGGGCACATTTTGCTACTGGGCCTGCTGCTTGCGGCAATTGTCGTCACTTTCCGCATTACCTTTGGGCATGTAATGCTGCTTGTGCAAGCGGTTCAACAGCGGTTACCGCAGCAAACCGTCCAAGAAGAAGGACAAGAGCTGGAAGAAGAGGATGCTGCCGAGCCGTCGCCGTTTTTGGGTCAGCGTCCGCGTTTTAGTCGCTATAGCGGATTTGAAGCCAGTGACTATGGTGATGAGACTGTCAAGGATGTTCCCACACCACGCCAGCGAGCAGCACCCGTGCAGGCACAGGCCGGCACGCGTGGTCGGCGTCCGCTCATGGCCGGGATGGAGGATGAGGATGAAGATGCCGTCGCCTTTGAGCCAGATTTTGAGATAGAAGAGGATGATGACCCACACAACGACATCAATCTGCATAAGCAGGAGGTGGGCTTGGTTCCGCGTGGACAGCGACAGCCACTTCCGCGCAATCCAGCGGAGCATCAGCGGGCAGTGCAGGATGTCAGCCAGCAGCAGCTTCCGTTTCAGGCGGCCAATGCCGAGCAGCCCCCCATAGGGAGAAAAGCGACGCGACGTGCAGATGCAATAGATGCAATGGAGCCACTCCAGCCCAACCCACGTAACAGGGGCAAGGGAGCGCGCGCAATCGGAGAGATGGATGGAGCGAGCGCGGCAGGGCAAGCCACGCCATCCACCTCTCCCTGGAAAATTCCTGACACCACCTTACTGCATAATCCAGAAGAGGTGAAATTGCAGATGATTGGTGAGGATACGTCGTCGCTGGCACGTATGATTCAGGAGACATTACGCAGTTTCCGCGTGGATGCCGAGGTCCGTCAAGAAGATATCAGCATCGGCCCAACGGTCATTCGTTTCGGCATTCGCCCAACCGGCAAGCCAGAAATGACGCAAGATGAGAAGGGACGCCCTGTGCCAGTGCGCGATGCCAGCGGCAATATCGTCTATGAGACACGCACTCGTGTCAGCCGCATCATGGCTTTGCAAAACGATCTCGCTCTGATGCTGGAAGCCAAATCGATCCGCATGGAAGCCCCCGTGCCGGGCCGTCCCTATGTGGGTGTCGAGATCCCCAATAAAAACAGTCGTCTCGTGACATTGCGCGAGGTCTTGGAGAGTAAAGAGTATCTGGCGGCAAAGGCCAAGTCGAAACTGGCGATTGCCCTGGGCAAAGATGTCGCGGGGCTGGTGCGCGTTGGCGATCTAACACGGATGCCGCACCTGCTAATTGCGGGCGCAACAGGGGCAGGGAAATCGGTTTGTATCAACACGATCATTGCCAGCTTCCTGACACAGGCCACGCCGGAAGATGTACGCTTGCTCATGGTTGACCCCAAGATGGTTGAATTGAGCATGTATAACGGCATCCCCCACCTGCTCTCGCCGGTCGTCACCGAGGTCGAAAAGGTCGTGCCGCTGCTTAAGAACGCAATCACCGAGATGGAACGCCGCTATCGGCTCTTCTCGCAACTGGGAGTACGTAACCTGGATGGTTATCGCAAAATGCGCGCCGAGAAACAGGCAAAAGGCGATAGCTCACTGGCGAATATGCCTGCAATTGTGGTGATTATCGACGAATTGGCGGACCTGATGATGGCAGCCCCCGAAGAGGTAGAAGGCATGATCTGCCGTCTGGCCCAACTGGCACGTGCGACCGGCATTCACCTCGTAGTAGCCACACAACGCCCCTCAGTTGACGTTATCACAGGCCTGATTAAGGCGAACATCCCGACGCGCATCTCGTTTATGGTCAGCTCTGCTGTAGACTCGCGCACGATTATCGACATGGGCGGAGCGGAACGCCTGCTTGGACGCGGCGATATGCTCTATCTGCCAGCGGATGCGGGCCGTCCAGAACGCATTCAAGGTGCGTTCCTCGCTGATGACGAAGCCGAAGCCTTAGTGCAGTATTGGCGTCAACAGGTCGCGCAACAGGCCGCGCAGTCGCTCGGCGCGGGTGACCCCACACGGCAGGCGCACCAACAACAGGCGGGGCCAGCACTGGTTGAACCGGGTTGGGAGATCAAGGATACACCGGAAGAAGGCTTCGAGTTAGAGGATGACCTGCTGGACGAAGCGGAAGAGGTAGTGCGCGAATTTGGGAAGGCCTCCATCTCGCTGTTGCAACGCCGTCTGCGTGTCGGCTATTCGCGCGCGGCCCGCTTGATCGACCTGTTAGAGGAGCGCGGCATCATCGGGCACGTCGAGCAGGGTGGACGCTCACGTGAGGTTTTCGAGCAAGGGAGTAGCAGCGGCAATAGTAATGGTAATGGCGGACGCTATGGACGACACGGCGGCGATGAGGGCCACAGCATTGCCGATGAGGTTGCTGATATTGCCGCCGAAGAGAAAGCACGGGATGAGTTTTTGCGCAAGCAAGCAGAGATGCGCAAGCAAGGCCGCCCTCCCCAGGGTGATGCCGAGGGGTAGGCACTGCCTACTCCTCTTCGTCCAGTTCTTTCAGAATCTTCTTATCTTGCTTACTGCTCAGGTCAAGTTGCGCGAAGAGATCGGGTCGCCGCTGACGTGTGCGTCGAATCGATTCTTTGCGTCGCCAGCGTGCAATCTGCTCGTGATGACCTGAGAGCAACACATCGGGAATGCGCCAGCCACGAAACTCTGGCGGGCGTGTATAGTGCGGATATTCGAGCAAGTTGTGACTATGCGACTCCTCGTCGGCAGAGCCTTCCGCCAGCACGCCAGGGATAAGCCGCCCCACGGCGTCTACCACAACCATTGCTGCCAGTTCACCGCCCGTTAGCACATAGTCGCCAATCGAAAGCTGGTCGGTCACAAGATGCTCGCATACACGCTCGTCTATCCCCTCGTAGTGTCCGCAGAGTAGCGTCAAACGGGTTTCCTGAGCCAACTCACGCGCAATGCTTTGGTTAAAGAGTCGTCCCTGGGGGGTCATCAGGATCATTGGTCCGCCCTGATAGACGGCCTCGATAGCGGCAAAAATCGGCTCCGGCTTCATAACCATGCCCGCGCCACCGCCATAGGGATAATCGTCTACCACATGGTGTTTATCGGTTGTCACAGCGCGAATATTATGGAGCGCAACTTGTAACAGCCCACGTTCCTGAGCGCGTTTCACGATACTCTCGCTGAACGGACCCTGAAACATCGCGGGGAAGAGTGTAAAAATATCAATCTGCATTGTTTTATCGTTTCTCTTGCGATAATGGTGTCTGGCCCACTGTATCAATAAATCTGTCAAAAAGCAAGGCTGGCAAATTATGAAACATGCTGCTACTCTTGTTGTAGGCAACGGATGTTAGTGTTATAATAGCAGCGTCATAGCTTGCTGGTACACGGTGGTCCACAGGGGGGCCTACTGCTTATGTCCTTGTCTCTAGTTCTGCAATCCGAAAATCTGTATACGCAGATGACAATTCTCATTGGAAGCGCAATTCGGTTACTTCATGGCGAATGGGGCGTGTTTGTTGTTTCAAACGAGGCGTTTGACCCGCAGAGCAGTACTGAATATATCCCCTATCGACTTGATGAGGCAACGCTTCCGTTGTTTGTTGCGCAGATGCAACTGGGTCTCCAACCTAATTTTCAGCAACCGCTACTCGTAGAGCCAGTGCCGAGTGCGCAACTGACGCACCTGCATCTCGGCTTGGAGCTTGAAGGAACAAATGTATATGGCAAGCATGAGGAACAAGACGAGCAGGCGAGCAAGGTACAAACGTATGAGCGGTGCGCACTGTATATCTACGATCAGGCAGGCCCACTCGGCATCTTGTATATTGTGCGGCCGGCTGCCATGCGTTCATGTTTTGAGCATGGTGGCACAGACGCTTTAAGTGGTACGTTGTTTCTCTGGATTGCACAACAGGCCGCCAGTATGCGTTTCGCGCTAAAAGCCCAAGCCCTAGTCAAAGAACAGGGACGCCTGGCGGCGATTTTTCAATCAAGCGCGGAGGGCATTCTCACCGTCGATCACGCCTTGCGTATCATCGACTTTAACCCTGCAATGGAGCGGTTAACGGGCTGGCGCGAAAGCGAAGTCCTGGGACGTTTCTACTTCGACGTGCTACGTCCTAAAGACCGTCAAGGCAACGATCTCGGTTTGGAGAACTCGCCTATCCTTCAGGTATTCGCCGGGCGTGAGGTCGTCAATCGTGAAATGATGGTTGCGGCCCGCGATGGGCAGCGTTTTGATGTCGCGGTCACCGCTTCTTGTGTGCGCTCGGTACGTGGCGAGCCAATGAATGGCATCTTGACTGTGCGCGATATTACCCGTGAGCGGCAGCAAGAGGAACAGCGTTCAACCTTTATCTCGGTTGTCTCGCACGAGTTACAAACACCCATTGCGATCATCAAGGGCTATGCCTCAACGTTGGCCCGCACGGACGCGCATTTTAATGAGCAGGCATTGCGCACGCGCTTGCTTGCGATTGAAGAAGAGGCAGACCGTCTGAATAAACTAGTAGGCAACTTGCTCTACGCTTCACGCATTCAGGCAGGCGGCCTGCATATGGAGATTGCGCCGCTGGACCTGACAACATTGATCGAAGTGGTGGTGCGTCGCTTGCGTGCGAAGAGTCCCGACGCCGTTATTACGACATTGCTACCGCCGTATCTGCCGATGGTGATAGCGGATCGAGATCGCATTGAAGAGGTATTGCAAAATCTCCTTGACAATGCAATCAAATATTCGCCACGTAAGCGCGAGATCACCATCACCGCTAGGGCGACCGGTGAAGAGGTGGTGATCAGCGTCAGAGACGCGGGCATGGGTATCGCACTGCGCGAACAAGAACAGATTTTTGAGCGTTTTCATCGCGTTGGCAATCCAATGAAACAGACAACGCCGGGAGCGGGCCTGGGCCTCTACATCTGCCGCGCCATCTTAGAGGCACACGGAGGCCGTATCTGGGTTGAGAGTACGCTACATCAGGGTTCAACCTTTGCGTTTAGTTTACCGCGTGAGGAGAAAGCACAGTTACCAATGGTGGTGTTTTGATGGAAAAGGATACACTTGACAGCTTCGATTTCGATCCACGAGATATAACGATCCTGGTTGTGGATGATGAACCGCATATGCGCGACCTGATTCGGATGAACCTGGAAATAGAACGCTATCAGGTGATTGAGGCGAATAACGGTCTAGAAGCATTAGAACAGTTGCGTTCGCATTTGCCAGACCTGGTCATATTGGATGTGATGATGCCTGAAATGGATGGTTTTGAAACACTGCGAGCCATCCGTGAGGTTTCTACCGTTCCTGTTATCATGCTTACTGTGCGCCAGAGCGAACCAGACCGCATTCGTGGCCTGGACCTGGGGGCTGATGACTACCTGGCAAAACCTTTTAGTCCACGTGAGCTGCTCTCGCGTATTCGTGCCCTGTTACGGCGTGCTTTTATGCCCTCCCCTTCGCGCAAAACCGAAATTGTGGTAGACCCCGAACTCAAAATTGACTTTGCACGCCACGAGGTGATCGTGCGCGGCCAAAAAGTCGAATTGCGCCCCACCGAATATCGTCTGCTCTATCACCTTGTCAGTCATGCGGGCCGTTTATTGACTCATGAGACGCTCCTCTCAAAGGTTTGGGGCCACGAATATCGCGATGAGGCCCATTATCTACGCTTGTATATTACCTATTTGCGACAAAAACTAGAAAAAGACCCTGCTCACCCGAAATATATTCTGACCGAGCGCGGCGTAGGCTATCGTTTTAAAGCACTGGATAAGTAATGATGTATAACAGCACGTCTACGCCACAGCGTGGAAAGCGACCACTCCGAGCGTGTGTAGTGGTCCATCAGGCCGCTATTGCGAGGAAAACCATGCATCTTCGTCGGCCCATTAGGAGCTTCTCTGTATGGTTGGCCCTGGTGACGTTGCTGTGTTCATCCTGTTCGCTGGGAGGGACGCAAACTCCTACCGCTTCACCGACTAGCACGCAGTCTCTCTCTGTCGATGGTCCGCTCCACGCATTGGCTCCAGAGAATCTGGCCTCTCTGCTTCAGACCGAGCAATTGCTCCTACTGACCCCACATCCATTACGCGACCTTTATAGCCTGGCTCAACGCCTCAAACTGCACACGGCTACTCCTATCCCACATATTGGACGCACGCAGCCATTGCAAGAGTCATTGGGCCAAGAGGATATGTTCTGGATTAGCAACCTGGACACCAGTACATATAGTCATATCCGCGCCCGCCTGGCCTACATTACGCCGCATCTCTATATGTATGTTGAGGATGGACAAAGCATTAACCCCGATGCTTTGCGCGCTTCCGCCGATCTCTTCGAGCAGCGTATCTATCCTACCGACCGCGCCGCTTTCGGGAGCGAGTGGTCACCTGGCATTGACGATGATGTCCATCTAACTATTCTCAACGCTGTTGGCCTGGGTACTAGCGTGGGTGGCTATTTCTCTGCTGAGGACGAATATCCCACTATAATTAATGCCTATAGCAACGAGCGCGAAATGTTTTACGTGAATTTAGATGGAACCATGCCGGGCAGTGCCGACTATAATAGTACATTGGCACATGAATTCCAACACATGATTCATTGGTATCAGCACCCTGTCGATCTCAGTTGGACCAATGAAGGTATGTCGGTGCTGGCCCAACATCTTAATGGCTTCTCGGCAGGCGGCGTAGACCAGAGCTTTATTCAAACACCGGACACGCAGCTCAATGATTGGTCGGATGATATGAATGCTGACCTGCCGCATTATGGCGCGGGCTATCTCTTTATGGATTATTTTGCCGAACACTATGGAGGGGTGGGTGTCCTAAAAGAGCTATTGCGCGACCCTGCCTCGCCCCCTGCCAACTTCGATCATGTCTTGGCGGCACACGGCTACCAGGACCGCTTTCTCGATGTGCTACACAAATGGTTTATCGCCAATATTGTTGAGGATAGTCATGTCGATCAAGGTCAATATGGCTATACAACCCTGCAACTGCCTGCGGTTACCGCGCAACATACCGTCGCGCTCTATCCCGATAATGAGGCTGGTACGGTCCATCAATATGCAGCAGAATATTACAACGTGCTTCCCAATCGACATAGTGGCACGCTCACGGTTCAACTTGTGGGCAATCCACTGGTGCGCATCATCGCCAATGACCCCTATCAGGCGACAAACGAATGGTGGAGTAACCGCTACGATAATATGGATAGCACGTTGACACGCACCTTTGATCTCAGACGTTTAACAAGTAAGCACGCCACCTTGACCTTTGCCGCTTGGTTCGATCTGGAACGCAACTACGATTATGCCTATGTTGAAGCCTCAACAGATGGCAAAAACTGGACGACGCTCAGGGGTCAACAGACAACAACCAGCAATCCAGATGGAGCAAATTGGGGCAATGGCTATACCGGAACGAGTGGCGGTGGCACGACACCACAATGGGTACAGGAAAAGATTGATCTGAGCCAGTATGTCGGCAAGCAAATACAGCTTCGCTTTGAAGAAGTCACCGATGACGCAGTGAATCTACAAGGTTTCGCCATTGATGCGCTACGCATTCCCGAACTGCATTTTCAAGATACCGCGGAGAGCGACAACAGCTGGCTAAGCAACGGCTTTGTGCGTTCCAACAATGTCTTGCCAGAACACTACTCTGTGCAGGCTATTCTCTATCGTGGGCAGCAAGTGAGCGTACAAACAATACCTGTGGACCTGGCAACGGCACAGGGAACACTTTCCATTGCCGATTTTGGAACAACTATCACGCGCATTGTGCTAGTTGTCTCGGCAACGGCGGCAGAAACAACGTTACTGGCAAATTATCAACTACGCATGACATTACATTAAAAGAGCATTATCGATCTCTCTAGATGATAGGTTATCGCAAAACGAGAAAGAAGGAGCATATGCGATGAATAAAAAAGAACGTGTTGATGCGGCTCTGCGTGGTGAGAAGGTAGATCGTGTGCCGGCAAGTACCTGGGGGCATGACTATGAACGCGAGTGGAGTGTACAGACGTTAACCGATGCAACGATTGAGAATTACAGTCGCTATGATTGGGATTATGTCAAAGTAACGCCGCGCACAAGCTACCATGTGGAGGATTGGAAAGTCAAGGTACGGCCATCCGGCGTGAAAGAGCAAGAGCCGATTTTTGAGGATACGCCTATTAAGAGTTCGTCTGACTGGAAACGCCTGCGCGTTCTCGAGCCTGATCGTGGCGTGCTAGCTGAGCAGTTGCGTGCTTTGCAGTTAATCAATCACGCACTTGGTTTTGAGGCCTACTTTGTGCAGACCATTTTTTGCCCGCTAGGCATCGCGCGCTATCTGGTTGGCAATAACAGCAAACCCGTGCTTCAGACGATGCATGATGACCGCAAGTCTTTACACACAGCGTTGCGCGTGATTACCGAAACATTTGCTAACTTCGCCATTGCCTGTTTGGAGCAGGGGGCAAGCGGCATTTTCTATTCGACAAATGGCTGGGCCAGTCAAGGCGCATTGACGGAAGACCTGTATCAAGAGTTTGGCGAACAGTATGATCTGGAATTTTTGGATACGATTAAGAGCAGGAGCCGTTTCAATATCCTGCACAATTGTGGCGAGCGTGTCTATTTTGATCGTTTTGCTTCTTACCCGGTACAGGCAATGAGCTGGGATGATGCGCAGGTGGGCAACCCAGACCTGCGCGAGGGTGAACGGCGCGTAGGTAAAGCCGTGATGGGCGGTTTAGGGGCGGCAATGCTGAAAAATGGCTCTGCCGATCAAGTTCAGGAAACGGTTGGCAAGGCCTTAGAGCTGACCGGGAGCCGTCATTTTCTGCTTGCACCAGGCTGTGCAGTATTGCCCGGCACACCAGCGAAGAACCTAAATGCTATACGCCGTGCATTGTCTTGACGGCGCAAGGGCATGCATCGTTATTTTTTGGAGCATCTTGTTGGTCCCGACAGCGGGCAAAGAAATGTTGTATAGTGTACGTTGATGCGTAGGTTGTAGAAAGATGGTAAGTCGAGAGAATGGAGCGATATCAAACACTGCGAGCTTATTCAGCAGGTGGGGTGGTCTTCCGGCTTGCTCCAGTGCCCTCGCCTGAGCAGTACTTTGCAACCGAACAGACGGAAGAGGAGCAAGACACCTCGCCGGTAGACGAACCAGAGCGCGACCAGATACACATGGAGGTAGCCCTGGTTGGGCGGAAACATGCAGGCATCTGGGCATTGCCGAAAGGAACACCTCAGGCAGGTGAAACTATCGAACAGGTGGCAATACGCGAGGCACAGGAAGAAACCGGTTTACAGGTCCGGCTCATTGCCTATATTGGTAGCATCTCGTACTCTTTTGTGCGTGACCAGATACGCTACCATAAGCAGGTCCGGCACTTTTTATTAGAGGCTATTGGCGGAGATACATCGTTACACGACCATGAATATGACCTGGTCGCCTGGTTTGCTCTGCCGGAGGCTTGTCGCCGTCTCACCTACCAGAACGAGGTCAACATCCTCTATCAGGCGGAAGAGACTCTACGTCGTTGGTTGCACTATCGACGCCAGGAAGGATTGAAGTGAGCGAACAGCTATTCGCCCTGATCCGGCGTATTTTGTTTCCCTATAGTGGCCGCGAGCCACTAACGCACCGTCAAGGATTGGGAGTGATTGTGATGTGGAGCATGTTTTTCTCATTGAGCATGTTCCTCTGCACCTTTCCTTTCATCCTGGTAGCAGGTGCACACTCACTGCGTTTGACGATAGAACTTCTCCTAGTCGCACTTCTATCGGGAGTCGTCATTTTTGGTTTGTTAGGCTGGCTCGTAGTTGCTATGAATAACCGTGCTGCGCGTATTATTCAGCAGCGGCAACGTGGTGACGCCGCACCGAGCAGTACTAACGGAGGTAGCTATGGATCTTAGTGTTGAAGGTAAATCGGAGCGCGTCCCCCCCGGCTCACATATCTGCCAGCTTTACAGTAAAGTGACAGAGATTCCAGGCGTGACGGCACGTCTGATGCGTGTGGGGCTTGCTGTTTCGGAAAAGTGTCTCTTTGCTGCCGCCCCCGCACAGGTGAAAGAATTGCGGGAAGAGCTGCGCAAATTACAGGTGGACGTCGATTATGCCATCGAGACTGGTCAGCTTGTCCTTTATGAAGAGCGCGAGTTTTTCCTGGTGGCGAATGGAAAGCGGTTCGACCCCTATTTTCTGCTCTCTTCTCATCAAACCTTTATCGCGCAAGCCCTGCGTGAAGGTTGGAAGGCGGTGCGCATCTCGATTGATATGACCTGGTTGCTCAAGGATGTCGCGACACCAGAGCAGATACTCAAATACGAAGCTGCATCCGATGCCGTCTTCACGTTTCAGACCGCGCCAATCATCGCGCTCATGCACTATGACCATAGCAAACTCCAGCCTAGTCTCGTCGTCGAGTTGCTCAAACTCCATCCTATCTCGGTCGTAGGAAAATATATCAAACGCAACCCCTTCTACCTGAACTCCGAGCAATATATGCTGAAAATTCTACGCATCAACAAAGAGAAGAACAAAGAGCAGTGACGAGCGGTTGGACGCAGACACGCTAAGCAGGAGCGTATCCTTATAAGCGCATACTCGGAAGGAGATGAATATGCCTTCTCCTTCCGAGTACATTGAATGCTTCTATAAGCCCGTTCGCTTGCATTCGACCTTACGGTATCAAAGTCCAAAGGTTTTTGAACTTGAGGCAATATAATTGATGACAATACCCTTTGTAATCGACAATCAGCAGCACACAATGGCCCTGGTACTGAACCAGTTGCTGGCACAGCACCAGGGCCGCTCGCTCGATATCGCCACCGCGTATTTTAATGTCGGTGGCTGGCAACTCGTGCGCTCCGGGCTGGCGGGCCTGGGCACGCTGCGACTGCTATTGGGTGATGAGCCAGAGGCGGGCAGCGACCTGGGCCTGCGCGAACTGGGAGCCAAACCCGCTAAGGGGCTGATCCGTGATCTGGCAAACACGAATTTTAACGCGCAGACGTTGCGCCAGGTAGAAGACCTGATCGCCTTCTTGCGCCAGGACCAGGTACAGGTGCGCCTCTACCAGCAGGGCTTTCTGCATGCCAAATGTTATCTCTTCTACACAGGCGGCGGCTTTGCGCGTTTCGAGCCAGTGGCAGCCATTGTCGGTTCCTCGAATTTCACGCAAGCGGGCCTGCGCTCCAACAAAGAACTCAACCTGAGCCATCGCGCCAACCTCTCACCCGACGAGGTCAGCCCCGAACGGCTGGCGGGCCTACTTGAAAAAGAGGAGCGCGCGTTGTTGCAGCCCCTCGACGAGCAGCAACGCGGCACGGCGGCCAATCTTCCCGGTATCATCGCTATCCAGCAACTGGCTGACTGGTATGAGCAGCAATGGCAGACAGCACGCGCATTCAAAGATGAACTGATCGAGCTGCTCGATGCCTCCAAGTTTGGGCGCAAAGCCTACACGCCCTATCAGGTCTACCTGAAATCCATCTTTGAATATTTTCACGCCGACCTGGAGCGTGCCGACGAGCAGCAGAGCAGCACGCGCTCCGCAGTAGACCTGAGCGAATTTCAAGAGGATGCAGTCAAGCGCGCACGCCGCATTCTTGCCCGCTACGATGGCGTGATGATCGCTGATAGTGTTGGCTTGGGCAAGACCTGGATTGGCAAGAAGCTCTTAGAGGACTACGCCTATCATCTGCGCTACAAGGCCGTCGTCATCTGCCCTGCGGCCCTGCAAAAAATGTGGCAGGACGAACTGATGAGTGCGAGTATTGCCGCGCAAATCATCACACAAGAAGTGCTGGGGCGCGAAGAATTTGATGGCAGTGCCTTGCTAGATGCCGATGTCGTACTGATCGACGAGAGCCACAATTTTCGTAATCGCAACGCGCAACGCTACGAGAGCCTGGAACGCCTGCTAGCGGGCAATCAGCGACGCGGCAGTGTCAGCGGCGAACGCAAAAAGGTCATTCTGCTCACAGCGACGCCAATCAATAACACCGTCTTTGACCTCTACCATCAGCTCAACCTCATCACGGGCGGAGATCGTAGCTTCTTCGCAACGGCGGCCATCGGCGACCTGCAACGCTATTTTCTCGTCGCTCGTCGTGCTACCAGGCAGCAGGAGAGCAATATCGCCCTCTTCAATCTTTTAGAGGAGATTGTCATTCGGCGTACACGGCCTTTTATCAAGCAAGCCTATCCTAATGCCACCATCAAAGGTCAGCCGATGCACTGGCCTGAACGCGCGCTACGTACCGTGCGCTACGATCTGGAAGCAACCTATGGCGGCATCTACGACACGATTGTGGCCCGTGTCGAAGGGTTGACGCTGGCACCCTATCGCCTGGAAACCTATAAGAAGCAGGGCGTGCGGCGTGACCAGTTTGAGCAGGGACGCGAGGAGGCCCTGGTTGGTATCTTCAAGAGTCGCTACCTCAAACGCTTCGAGAGTAGCGTGGATGCCTTCCGCATTAGCGTGCGTCGCGCCCTGGAGTTCCTGGAAACCTTTGAGAGCTACATCTTAGAGGGCAAAGTCCTGGATAGCAGCAGCTTTCAGAAGGTGATGCGCTTTCTGGCCCGTGAAGATGAAGAGGACGATGCTACGGTCCCCGGTTCACGGGCCGACGATCTGGATGCCCACAGCGAGGCGCGCCTCTTTATCGACAGCCTGCCCACGCTGGATGCCGCCAGCTATGATCTCAAACGCTTGCATAAGGATGTGCGCAAAGATGTGGATGCCTTACGCGAGGTCTGGCATGCCATCAGCGCAATTCCCGCTCGTCACGATGCCAAGCTAAACACGCTCAAAAACTTGCTGGCGGGCGACCTCAAGGACCAAAAAGTGCTGATCTTCACCTACTATAAAGATACTGCACGCTATCTGTATCGCCAGTTATGCAGCGATGATATCGAGGCTGTGCAGTGGCGCGCACAGGCGGGCAATCCGCACATCAGGCGCATGGATAGCGGAGCGGATGCCCGTGAGCGCGTGGCCCTGGTCGCCCAGTTTGCCCCACACGCCAACCACAAAGCGGAGATCGCTGGGAGTGACAAGGAGATCGACGTGCTGATCTCCACCGACGTACTCTCCGAAGGCCAGAACCTGCAAGATTGCGGCATCCTGATCAACTATGACCTGCACTGGAACCCGACGCGCATGGTGCAACGAGCCGGGCGCATCGACCGCATCGGCACGAGTTTTGACATCCTGCACATCATGAATATGTTTCCCGATGATGGCCTGGAGAAGCTACTCGGTCTGGTCGAGAGTCTGGCGCAAAAGATTGCCGCCATCGACAACAACGGCCTGCTCGATGCCAGCGTGCTAGGCGAGGTCGTGCATCCACAGAACTTCAACACGCTACGGCGCATCGAGGCCGAGGATGGTACAGTGGTCGAGGAGCAGGAGCAGATCGTTGAACTGGCGAGCAGCGAGTTTCTACTACACTCCCTCAAGGGCATCCTCGATAGCGAGATGCGCGCACAACTGGAAGCCCTGCCCGACGGCATCCATAGTGGCCTGGTGCGCCAGGGAGCCAAAGGTGTCTTTTTTTATTTTCAGGCTCAGCCGCGCGGACGTGACAAGGGACGCAAGCAGGGTGCGAACACCCTTGAACATTACTGGCGCTATGTGGACCTGGCGCGGGATTGGAGCGGCGGCGTGATCGAAGAGAACCGCTATCGCATCACTAATCTGATTCTCTGCCAGCCGGATACGCCGCGTGTCGTGCCACCCGCCAACGAGGTAGATATCTTCGCCCTGCAAGAGCAGGTCATTGCCTCGATTCTGCGCTCCTCCGCCGAACAAGTAGCCGTGGAAGAAGCACCCAAACAGCTCGACCCGATCCAGCAGACCATCGCCACGACCCTGCGTGCCTATCTCAATCGTCCTGGCATCCCGCGCCAGGAGCTGATCGCCGCCATGCAGCGCGTCGTCGAGCCGCAACCGGGCGTCTATATCAAAGCCTTGCGCAAAGCCTACGAACGTTTCCAGCAGACCCCTCAGCCCGAAATCCTGCTGACCGCTATCCGAGAGCTAGGAGCCGAGACCGCCGCTAGCACCACCGAGCGCACTTTTGCCAAAGAGCCAATCACACGCGACGACCTGCGCCTCATCTGCTTCGACTACGTATGGCTCTAGCGATCTGGCAACCTTGGAGCGAATGTACAACCGTTAAGAGGAAGGATACGAGATGCAATGCGAACACTTCCCGTAAGCCGATTGCTCTCCCGTATGCTGCGTATTTGCATAGAAAAAGAAAATGTCTGCTTCGACGATACTAGCCCATGCATGATCGTTGTGCGCCAGTCATACAACCCTTCTTATTAAGGAACGTATACATAAGTAGCGGTTCCACAGAAGAAGGAGTGATCTAATGAGTCAGCAAGCAATGTTTCCAGAGTCTCAGGAGCCACACTCTCAAGACGATGAAATAGCAGAAGCACAACCGTATTACTGGTCTACGCAACCAAAAGGGCGTACTAGTGGCAATATGCCCAAAAATGAGCATCCTTCAACGTTTGAGGCGACAATTCCACCACACGCTTATCATGCGCAAGAACCGAGACAAGAACCGCGTCAAGAGCAGGTCAGAGCCACAAGTCAGAGACAGTATCTCAGCCCAGACGGCGATGCTTTTGAGCAGGGCTATCGACCCTATCAGCAACCAGCACAGGTTCCGCCTTGGGCGCGCCCACAGACCAATAATCGCGGCATGTGGCGTTGGTTTCCGATCCTGATAATCGGTTTCATGCTACTGCCCATGCTGTTGCACCTGGTAGCCGGTCTGTTTGTGCTAGCAGGAGCTGTCATATTAATCTTTGTGGCCCCTGTCATTCTGTTAGCAGTGGTTATCGGTGGGATAGCTCTGTTACGTCTACTCTTGTTTAGAGGTGTACGAATACCAATGCGCAGGCGTGGGTGGTATGGTGGTCCCTGGCAACGAGGTGGGCCGATGCGTTGGGGCAGCCCCAGACGTTGGTAACATGCGAAATGCAAACGTGCTGATTGTGCAGAGCGATGAGATCAGGTACAATGTATAGAAGCATGACCTCCAAGCGCGGCACATGTATGAACTGTAGTGATACCCCTTGTGGGTATCATCCCTGAATTCTTACGGGTATCATCCTTGAATTCCTGAATTCTTACGGGTATCATCC
>VFSW01002431.1_pt1 | contig 28098 bp, 29 predicted proteins | sample 5358111 | NCBI WGS metagenome assembly VFSW01 (sample SAMN11554181, study PRJNA540505) | mine drainage metagenome | isolation source: sediment from site ElyBrook_90M | place: USA: Ely Copper Mine, Vershire, VT | collected 2017 | reverse complement strand
CGTATGGGTGTTTTACTTCCGGTGGGGGGCTTTGTTATTTGTGCTTTGTTGTGTTTTTGGGGGTTCTCCCCCGCCCCCCGGTCCCTGGCCTGCGGGGGTGTCGTCGATGGTGGCCACGTAGTGCTGCGAATCGATCAACGCCACTTGATCTGTGAACGTCACTCCAGTGACGAGATGTGGCATTGAAGTGAGCAGCGATGGTGGTCGACTGCTGGTAGTCGAAGTGGACACTGCCCCTCATCTTCTCCACTGCGGTGCTAGCACCAACGCAATTGGTCACTCGAAGCACGGTCACCTGGTCAAGTCGCAGAGGAGTTGAAAGTGGTATTCGTGACCGATAGCCGGTGGATCAATCGGCACCGGTGCGCATTGGATCTGAGACTGTTGAGCCTCGAGTTGCGGGGATGAGGTTTCTGTCCTGGGATCGACGACATCTAGGGTCGTGATCTTGAACGCCCACGGATCAGCTTCTCTTGACCGCTCTCGGTTGATTGAAGGGCTTAGCGAACTCCGTCGACGGTGTTGGAGGTGATTAGGCCAAAGGGCGGAATTGGCAGACTTTGCGTCCGCATCCCTGGTGCTGAGGGCGGAGGTGTTTTTGGGGGCAACTCCACGAACCACTGGCGGTTGCCGCGAGCGCCCGCGCGACGACTAGAGTGGGGAACGACGATGAGATCGAATTGGTCGGTCTCTCGATTTTTAGATATGAGTAGCCGTGGCGCAAGGTACAGTGAAGTTTTTCAATGCAGAAAAGGGATTCGGTTTCATCTCGCGTGAGCAGGGTGATGACGTGTTCGTCCATTTCTCCAACATCCAGGGCGACGGTTACAAGAACCTCGAAGAGGGTCAGCGCGTAGAGTTCGACGCGGCCCCGGGGAAAAAGGGTGAAGAAGCCCAAAACGTCCGCGTAATTTAAGGACATTCGCCGCCTCACTCGATGTGAGTGAGCGTGAGTGGGTTCCTGATCAGTCGATCGATTGAGGGCGTGCCATGACGGGCGATTGTTGTCGACGCGTGAGCGCACGACAATGGTGCTTCGGTGACGTACGCTCGATCTCTGAGAGATACTGTTGAGGGTGACTTTGCCTTGGCCGAAAGGTTGATGGCGTGGTCACCCTCTACAGATCACAGCAAGGACGACGAACGAAATGACTGATTTTGCAGGTGCGTGGGATGCGACGCTGGTGACCCCGATCGGGACGATGTTGGTGGTTTTCGACATCACCGAGCACGATGGCGTCATTGGCGGCGAGGCGCGTTCGGATGCGGAAACGGTGGAAATTCTCGAGGCGAAAGCTGAGGGGAATCGACTTACGTGGACCCAGAATGTGACCACGCCGATGCGTTTGACGCTCAAATTCGAGGTCACCGTCGAAGGTGACACGATGACTGGTTCCTACAAGGCCGGCATATTTCCCGCGTCCACGGTGAACGCCACTCGTTCGTCCTAGTTGTCAGCGCGTGTTCGCACGCCAGAACTTAGCGATGACCAGGTAGTGGTGTCGACGTCGATCGTCCGTGGCGTGCGCGTGACCGAGGGATTCGCGAGAATAATTTAGTTCGTGGAATTTTTTGCAAGCTAAGTAGTCCCGCACGCTTCGACGAGGGTCGGCAGACCCGCGAGGGTCGGTCCGCGTTGGCTGTCGAACATTCGTGCGACCGAAGGATGACGATTCGCGTAGGCCATGAGCCCCGGCGTGGGTTGAGAGACGTGCAGCGACGATTCCAAGAAGTGGGTGGTGACCGCGACGACATCGCGGAACGCGACGTGGTCCACCCCATCAAAGGGTGGGAGGTGGTGAGCGGTCATGAGTTCGAAGAACCATTTGTTGGGCTGGCGAACGTCGCGGTAGAGCTGCGCACCCTGGCGGATCGGGTTGCACGTGTCCGCTTCGCTTTGGATAAGTAGTAGTGAGGGATGCCCCTTCTCGGCCGCGTATCTCTGGTTGGGTACTTCAGCTCCCGCCAGAATGAGAACGGCTTGATAACGCACCGTGGCGTTAAGGGAAGTGTACGCGACACCCTGAGGATCCGCACCGTGGCCGTAGGCGAGCATCGCGACGGCATCACCGCCATCGGAATGCCCGGCGAGAGCAATCTCAGTTGGACGAATGAGACCGTGCAGGACCGGACATCCGGGTCGCAATCGCGCGGAAGCTACGACGACTTGCGAGGTGACGTACACGATGTCGCCGGGTTCGTTGGCGAGGTCGCCTTCGGTGTCGGCGCCGTGTTGGGCCGTGACGGCTGAAGCTTTCTCGTCAGGGAAATACGGGGCCACGACGACGAAGCCGGCGCGCACCCACGAATCGAGAAGTGCAGCGTAGGTGTCGGGTGTGACGTCGTAGCCGTGGGCGAAAATAATGACGGGATACCCTCCGCGTCGCGCCAACGGTGCCGCTCCCAATACCGAGGAGGCGGAGTCACGCGAGGCGATGGGGTATCTGATTTCAGTGAGAAAGGTGCGATGGTTCGAACGCAGCGTCGCTGGTGTCGTTGAATAGTCCAGAACTCCTCGGGTGGTGTCGATGAAAGTGCAGGCGGACACCCCGACACCAACTACTCGAGTCACCACGCGCGCAGTAGGCACTGACGTTGGAGTTGGAGTTGGAGATTGAGTGGAAGTTGGAGTTGACGCGTGGTGCGTGGCGGCCAGTGCTGCGATGGGCGCGAGTGACGACGCCAGCAGTGTTAGAACCGCCGCTCTGGACATCCAGTGACGGCGCCGACGACGACGCGGCAAGGCGGCCTCTTTGAGATACGCGGGCCGCCTCGAATCCTTCATTCGACTCGTTCGAGGTCCGGTTCGAGTCGCTCTCCGAGATATTCGACCCAAACTTTCTTCGCGCAGTGATAGTGCTTGGACGCCTCGACGAGTTCCATGAAGCTCTGAATGGTTGATTCAAAACGGCGCTGGAGTTCGACGTCAGCCAGTTGGCCATTCGCATCGAAGGCGTGGTGCGCCGGAGCGAGGGAAAACATATCAGGGTAAATACGGGCGCCCAAGTGTTCGAAGGGGATCCGCAGCGACCACAGTCCACGATTGCCACCCATCATCGATGGTGACGCCGACATCAAGAGCCCGGGCAACTCGTTGAACGGCTGGGGTCGAAAACGAGACACCCAGTCGATGGTGTTCTTCAGGTGAGCCGGCATCGAGGCGTTGTACTCGGGCGAAGCGATGATGAAGGCATCGCAGGCTTGGAGGCGCTGACGAAACTCGGTGGCACCCGCGGGGGGTAAGTTCTCGACCTCGAGATCGGCGTTAAAGGAGGGGGCGTCGAATTGGGCCACGGTGGCGAGGTCCACCTCACCACCCTTGGCGGACACGACCTGGGCCGCGAGGTGAGCCAGACGCGTGTTCAGCGACTCCTCGCGCAGGGACGCCGCGACGACAAGGATGCGAACGTCCAGCACACCGAGTCCGGAGCTGAGAAGTCCGTCACTGATGGTCACGACATCTCCTGACACTCGACTATTCGCCTCAACCTACCAGTTCGAAAAATTGATTTGACGGGCGGCGCCGCGCGCACCACGATGGACAGATGGGTCAGATCACTGTCGCCTTTTTGGACGCGGCCAATTGTGCGTGCGCGTTGCTGGAAAGCCCCGAAGTGGAATCGCACTGGCTAAAGCCGAGTGTGTTGAGTGAGTTCACGGTGGCCGGACTCGCGGGCCACCTGTTGCGCGGAGTCACCACGGTCGAGAAGTATCTCGACGCACCCCCTTCGTCGGACGCACCACTGAGTGCTGTGGAGTACTACTTCGCCGTGGGCCTGAACTCGGATCCGGACTCGACGATCAACCGTGAGATTCGCTCGCGTGGCGAAGAGATGGCGGCCGGTGGGGCGCTATTGGTGGCTGCGGCGGCTCGTACCGTGCTGCATCGTCTTGAGGCGCGGCTCGCTGCTGAAGACCCTCTGCGTGTTCTGGGTGTCCTCGGGGGAGCAGCGATCACGCTCGAGGAGTACCTGCGCACCAGGGTGGTGGAGCTAGTGGTTCACTGTGACGATCTCTCATTGAGCGTGGGGACGAGCAGTGAGGGGATGCTGCAGGGTTCTACGACGGGGGTGGCGATTGAGGCAATGGTGGAACTCGCTCGTGCGCGTCACGGTGACGTGGGTGTCTTGCGCGCACTGACTCGACGTGAACGAGATGACGTCGAGGCGCTACGAGTCTTGTAGTTCACGAGAACGGCGGCGTGCCCCGAGCGGAATGGTGGCTCCAGATGCCTGCGCGGGGAGGCTCTCGAATGGGCAGTGAGTCCATGGGTCTCGTGACGAGATCGAAGAGGGTCGCCACGTGCGATGGGAGCATCGAAGAATGATCGTGCTCGAGGGCCTCATCATCGAGGGTCTCACTCACGACGATCCGACGCCCGCCGTCGTTCGCGCGGCACTCCAGCGCGCACTCGAACTCGAGCATTCGACTATTCCTCCTTACCTCTACGCCCTCTACTCACTGAAGCCTGGGTGCAATCTCGAAGTGTCTCGAGTGTTGGAGTCGGTGGTGATTGAGGAGATGTTACACATGGTGTTGGTATCCAACATCCTTAACGCCCTGGGGGGAGCGCCCGAACTGGCCACGCCCTCCTTTATTCCGCGTTATCCCGGACGACTGCCCGGCGGTGTCGAACAGCACTTGACGGTGCACCTGGCACCATTTTCTTTTGAGCAGCTTCAAGTGTTCATCGAGATCGAAGAGCCGCGCAGCCCCCTTGATCATGAGGGATTATTGCAACGCTCCTTGGACGAAACCTGCACCATTGGCGAGTTCTACACCCTGATCCGACGGGCCATAACGCGACTGGACCCCTCGGCATTCGCGACGTCACCGCGACATCAAGTCGGTCCAACTCTCGTGTTTGGTGCGGTGGAAGTGGTTGATGCGGTGAGTGCCGACGCGGCCCTCGACATCATCATCTCCCAAGGCGAAGGCACTGCCACCTCACCGGAGGAAGTGGCGGGTTTCGGGGGCGTCAACGACGTTGCCCACTACTACCGATTTCTCGAACTGCAGCGGGGACGCAGGATGGTGCGACAGGCCGTGAACTGCGACACGTTTGATTTCGACTTTACGGGTGAAGCCCTGGTCTTCGACCCCGACGGGGTCTGGGATATCGCGACTGACCCGTCCGTCGAGGGACACCCACCGGGATCGAAGGAACGACTGCTCCTCGAGAGATTCAACTACACCTATACCGCTCTACTTCATCAACTCGACTGGTTCCTGAATGGACATAGCGGTGCCACGGAGTTCGCCACCGTTCTCGAGTTGATGCGGTCGCTCTCGAGGCAGGCTCGATTCATGGTCAGCGGCGCCACGTCGTCGCATCCACTCGGGCCGACCTTTGAATATCAACTCTTCACTCCTTGACCGCCGCGAGCTGGCCATCGGCGCCGCAGCGGCCGGGCGAGGGATATTTGGTTCCCGTTATGGTCGGTCGATTTTCATTGACCTGGCGTCGGGGTGAGGATGTCGTTAGACCCGCACGACGGGCCGGACTCTCTGGGTACGGTGGTGTTGTGCTGCCAGGGCGGCTCGCGACGTCACGATCAAAGGAGACATCATGAGGATTGGGATCATCGGAGCCGGGAATATCGGTGGGAACTTGACACGGAGACTCACGCATCTGGGACACGAGGTGACGGTGGCTAACTCGCGAGGTCCCGAGACGCTACAGGAACTCGTGCAGGAAACTGGCGCCCGCGCGGTCGCCGCTTCGGAGGCTGCCATGGGGGTTGACGTGCTGGTGATCACGATTCCGGAAAAGAACGTTCCTGATTTGCCCTCCGGATTTCTCGTGGGAGCCAGTCCTGAGGTGGTGGTGATCGACACCGGAAATTATTACCCCCAACAGCGAGACGGCCGTATCGCCGCCATCGAGGACGGGCTTACCGAGAGTCGGTGGGTGTCTGACCAGATTGGTCATCCCGTCGTGAAGGCCTTCAACGGGATCTACGCGGCCAACCTTCTCGAACGTGCGCGTCCCACGGGGGCGAGTGACCGAATGGCCCTTCCCGTGGCGGGCGACGATCCAGTCGCGAAGAAACTGGTCATGGATTTGGTGGATTCACTGGGATTCGATCCGGTCGACGCTGGCACGATCGACGACTCGTGGCGTCAACAGCCGGGCACCCCGGTGTACGGTCTCGATGCGGACGCGAACGGTGTGCGACTGGCCCTGGCGGCGGCCCACCACGTGCGTTCGGTGGAGTGGCGAGCCTGAGGCTCGTCGATCTTCGCAAAATGCTCGCCAAGGCGGCAACGCTCACCGGAGAGCCGGTGGTCACTCTTTTGACTCCGTAGGGTGGCGAGCCGGCGCGAACTGGGGACGTGTTCGATAGGGATCGTGGTCGAGATGTCCGACCTCAAAAATGGGTGAAACGGGCGACGACCATGGCGAAGGCGAGGAGGGGGCCCGCTCGGCACAAGGTACGAAGCGTCGCCTCGAGGGGAGCGAGTAGCAGATCCTTGTCGAGGACGGAGGTGGAGCCATCGGCCCGGACGGCGACCCCTCGGACTTCGACGACTCGTCGCCGCAGCTCTCGAGCGGGGGTCGAGAGCTGTTGCTGAGCCAATGTCATCAATGTTCCAAAGCCTGCCGCTAGGACGGCGGCGACGCTGATCGTTCGGTGCTGCGCGTAGTAGGCGGTCAAGATGGGAAATCCACCCCAGCTCAGAACAACGACGGCACGAGTGTGCAGCCGACCACCAAAGAGTTCAAGGTTGTAGCCGACCGCCACCGTCAGTCCGACGAGGATGAAGGCGAGAAACCAACCGCCCACGACGTAGAGTCCCACGACCCCCAACGCCAGTGCACCACTCAGCGCAGCGGTGGCGGCGCCGATGAGTTGCCACCTCGGCAAAGAAGTTCGCAGTGGACGTCCGTGAAGCTCATCGAGACTATGGGCGCCGACGCCCACCGCGAGGAAGAATGCCGCGAGAGTGGCGAGAAGGCGGCCCAGGCTCACGGGACCCTTGAGACATGCGCCAATGGTCACCAGCGACAAATGCAGCAACGTATAGGGGGGGTGCAACACGGTCCACCACTCGCGAACTGCGCGACGTCGCAGTAGTCGAGGGGTGGCGTAGAACGCTGGCGGCGTCGACGAGTTCGTGGCTCCGTTGCTCACCCGTCACGCCGATATCCAGAGATGACGACTCCTCCACCGAGGCTCATCGTGCGCACTTCGACGTGGTCGATACCCGCACGGCTCCAGGCCTCGCGGGTCCATTCGAGCGAGTAGCGCCGGTAGTGGCGCGAAATAGAAGGTCCGAGAAACCGGCCAGCGTCGAACCAGGGTCGACCGCCAAGTAGCAGACCCCCAGTCGGCAGAAGAATTCGGGTGTACGTCCACCACGCGACACGCCGCCAACCTAGTGGAGGCACGCAGAATTCGAGTGACGCGATGGGGCCGCCGGGTTTGACGACCCGTGCCATCTCACGAAGGGTGGCGGCAGGGTCGGAGACGTAGCGCAAGAGATAGGTGAAGGTGAGCGCGTCGAACACCGAGTCAGAGAATGGCAGATCCTCACCTCGAGCGCGCACGAGAGAAACACGGTCGCCGAGGTGGGCGTGAGCAATGTCCGCTTGACCTCGGGCGAGCATAGCGGCGCTGAGATCGAGGCCGATGATGCGAGCCGTGGTCTTCTGGGCCAACCGCCGGGTCACCGCACCGGGACCGCACGCGACGTCCAGGACGAGACCAGGTCGGGCGCCCACCACCCGCTCGACCATCGACGCCCTCCAGCGAGAATCTTGGCCCAGGGAGAGGATTCGGGCGATGGCGTTGTAGCGAGTGGGTAAGTGTTCAAAGAGCTGCTGGGAAAACTCGTTGGGGGCATCACGATAGGATCGCAGCACTCGTCGCCCGAGCTTCATGCGTTTCCCCTCCGGCGAGCGCGCGCCATGGAGTTTCGGCACGCGTGCGGTGTAGTGGGTGACATCACGCTCTCCCTTCGTGCCACGCAAAACGGACGTCGGCGTAGATCTCTAGCGTGACCCTATAGCTCCTGACGGGCGACGATGACGTTGTGACCATTCATCCTCCGCGGTCGCGTTGAGTACCTTTTCATGGCGTCACGAGCGCCGTCGATGTCCACGAGGGGAGAGGACGGTGTACGGCACGGTGCTATGGTCCGTCCTAGGACGTCAAGACCCAGCATCCTTCACACACGCCTCTCGCGGCGTCGCGCAAGGGAGATCGATGATGGTCGCAGTGCATGAAACATCAGTGTCATCGCGGGCGGTGGCGATTCGCACGATGTACCCGCCCGGTACGGTACTGGGACGCGGGGTGCACCGTAGGAGCGTGAGCCCACCTAGCCAACTGTGCAACGTCACACGGGGGTTTTTGGGGTCGATAAGTGGCGCGGGGGACAAGTGACATCGTGAGATGCAATTGCGAGGGAAGAGGAGATTGACATGTCGATGAAGGACAAGGCGAAGATCATGGTGCAGACGTCGCTGGAGAGAGTCGAGAAAGTCACGGGCAGGGCCCTGGGCAACGAGACGATGCCCGCCAAAGAGCAAGTCGAGGAACTCAAGGTTCACCTCAAGAACGTAGGCGACAAGGTTGTCAAATCGACGGGTAAGGCTCTCGGCGACGAGGATATGCCGGTCAAGGATCAAGTCGAGGAGTTGAAGGACCAGCTCAAGCAGGCGGGTGGTCGAGTGCGCGATGCCTTCAAGAAGGATGAGTAGTTCTCGCCTCCACTAGTCGCTGGACGCGTCCGTCTCAGCGCTCGCCAATTCGCAGAGTGGTGTAGGGTGATGTGCGGCGGGGAGTTTTCTCCGCTTGAGACGCCAGGTTCGGGTCGGACGATCTAGACGATTGTCGCTCGTTCGGGCTCGACGCCTCCATTTTGATGGAGGTAGTGAAATGCGTAAACAAATTTCGAGTCACGTAGTTGATACGTCGTATAGCGCACTGCCCGGATCGAGGGCCATTCTCGTGGTGGTGCCCAAGTGGATATTTCTTCGCAGCGCACTGACTCTCGCGGTCATCGTCACGGGGCTCATTGGTGCGCGCAATCGTTCTACCGGCACCCGTGAAACTGGCCCGCGATGACGAGCCTCAATATTCATTCTCACGGCTTCGGCCCCTTTGCCCTTGAGGTCTCCCCAAGCGGATGCTTCTGGGACACGGGCAGCTTTGATGGGGGCTACTCCGACGATGACCACTGGTCCATGAGAGCGATGACGTCGTCACCCACTTTGAGCGATGCCAGCCCTTCCTCCGATGCTGGGGATCGGGGCCCGGTCGCGCAACTACCAGAGAGAGATTCACAGTGAACACCACTCATGTCACTTGGGGGATGGTGAGCTCCTCGCCACCTACGGCCTGCGGCATCGCCACCTTCACGAGTGCGTTGGGACAAGCACTTCAGCGCCGAGGTGAGGAAGTCGAACTCGTTCGGGTGCTCCAGGGCGATGACTTCCCCTCGACCTCACCGTTCACCGTCGTGGCGGAACTGCGGGCCAGCGATGCGCCGTCCGTGCACCGGGCTGCTCTGGTCCTCAACAACTGTGACGTAGCGCTCGTCCAGCATGAGTTCGGACTCTACGGCGGTCGAGACGGCGATGATGTGCTGTCGCTCATGTCGCGACTCGATGTGCCGACGGTGGCGGTGCTCCATACGGTCCTGTCGTCGCCCAGTACCCATCAGCGCGAGGTGTTGAATGAGGTGATTCGACTCTCGACGTTCGTGATCGTGATGACCGACTCCGCGCTAACGACCCTGCGGCGTCACTACCACGTGGGGACCGCTCCCGTCCGGGTAATTCCTCATGGGGCCGCACTCGGACTCATGCCATTGTCAGCCGAACCCGGCGCCAGCCCCATCCTGCTGACGTGGGGACTGCTGGGACCCGGTAAGGGAATCGAGTGGATGATCGACGCGATGGCATTGTTGCGAGGGCTGTCTCCACGACCCCACTACGTGGTCGCTGGTCGCACGCACCCCAAGGTCTTGGCCTACGAGGGCGACGTCTATCGACATTCGCTCGAACGGCGAGTTCAAGAGAACGACGTGAGTGACATGGTCTACTTCGACAATAATTATCGCACCTTGGCGTCGCTCAAGGATCTGATCGCCAGTTCCACTGTGGTCATCTTGCCCTACGACTCCTCGGACCAAGCGACGTCGGGAGTGCTCGTCGACGCCGTCGCCGCAGGTCGTCCGGTCATCGCGACGTCATTTCCGCACTCCAACGAACTTCTCTCCTCGGGAGCGGGGATCGTGGTCGAGCATCGCAGCCCGCGTGCGCTCAGCGTCGCAATCCGTCGAATAATCGAGAGTCCGGCGCTAGCTCTGAGCATGAGCGCGGCCGCGCGACGCATCGCACCGAGTCTGAGTTGGGACGCCGTCGCCGGGAGTTACGTCGATTTGACGCGGGAGTTGGACTTGATGACCAGTGAGTCGGTGAGAGCGTGACCGCCCTCATTCGACCTAACTTCGCGCACCTCTTGTCACTGCGGGGCCCCTTCGGGACTTTCGAACACGCCAAGGGTGCCGTGGCGCGCATCGAACACGGATACTGCACCGATGACGTGGCCCGCGTCGCCCTCGTCATCGCTCGTCAGGAAGATTCCGCCCTCGATTCAGAACTGCACGAGTTGGCGTGGTCCTCACTGCATTTCCTGGAGTTGGCGCAGCGCGCCAACGGAAAGTTCGTGAATCGGCGACAGCCCAACGGTGACTGGGATTTGCCGGCGACGAGTGATGACTGCTGGGGTCGCGCGATGTGGGCACTCGGCACCATGAGCGCACGCAGTGCGGACCCCGCTCTGCGCCAACGAGCAACGACGGCCTTCGAACGCGGGGCGTTAGCTCGTTCGAACTGGCCACGGTCCATGGCGTTCGCCATGTTGGGCGCGAGCGAGTTTCTGCGCGTCAGCCCTCAGAGTTCGCTCGCGCGCCAACTGCTCGACGCGGGGATTGCGACGTTGGACCGCGAAAATGTCTCGAAGCGGTGGCGCTGGCCAGAGGAACGTCTGACGTACGCGAACGCCGCACTGCCCGAAGCGCTGATCGCCGCGGGGGTGTACCTGGGCTACGAGCGGATCATCGAAGTGGGACTTGATCGATTGCGGTGGCTCCTTGAGTCGGAGGCGACTACGGGGTACCTATCGGTCACGCCCGCGGGTGGGCGTGGCTACGACGAGAAGTTCCGCCGTTTTGATCAGCAGCCCATCGAGGTCGCGGCCCTGTGCGACGCCTGCGTACGAGCCGAGAAGATCACTGGTGAGTCGACGTGGAGCGCGGGCCGGACGCTCTGCGAAGGCTGGTTCGCGGGAGACAATGAACTCGGAGCGGTGATGTTCGATGAGCGAACCGGTGGTGGGTACGACGGTCTCACTGAGAGTGGTCCCAACATCAATCAGGGCGCCGAGTCGACGCTGGCATTGTTAATGACTCAGCAGCACGCGTACCGGGCGGCGATGGCTATCTCGTGATCGACATGGGGCTGGCGCGTCGAACCGCCATTCGGCTGCGTCACGATTCGTCGCGCGTGCTCTCGCGACTCTTCATTCCCGGTCAGGAGCTAGTGGGGGGCAGCGAGTCTCGCGCGGCGAATACGGTGCAACGAGTTCTTGAACTCTCCGAAGAGGACGTCGATGCGGCCCTCGCGGACCTCTTCGAGCGACTTGACCACCGCCACGAGAACCTGGGGGAAGTATTCGATCAACACGCCGTCAAGGTGGCCGACTACGTGGTGAACCCGATATCGCCAGCCCGCCGTCGTCTGATGGGCGCGGTATTTTCTCACGAGTACAGCATTGAGGGCGCGGCGCTGTGCAATCCGAGCGTGGTGCGTCATCCCGAGCAGACGGGCCTATCACCCGGTCACACACGGATTGCCATGAGCGTGAGAGCCGTGGGTGAGGGCCACCACTCCTCGATCTGTTTTCGCACGGGCACCATCACCTCCGACGGTGGCGTCGAGTTGGACGTGGCGCAGCCCTTTCCGGTGGCCGGCGCGCTCTCGGGCGCGAAACTCAATCGAGAGCTGTTTCACTCCCTCATGCACGATCTGGGCTTCGATGGTGAAACGACCGCATCGGTGTTGGATAGCCTGAGTGATCGGTTCTCCACGATTGACCTCGAAATAGCGATTGCCAAGCTCGAAACGCAGAGCGAAACTCGCTTGAACGTGGTTAAGACCGCGACGCTCCTGCGGATGATCGCGGCGTGTTCGTATCGGTCCTCGTTCGATCCCCACGTCGAGATGTCACGGCGGGTTCTGTGGCCCGCGGCGCCCAATGAGCGCAACGGGATGGAAGACGCGCGTTTCGTAGAGATGCGCGAGCCGGGTGTTTCGCGTTACATCGCTTCCTACACGGCCTTCGATGGGCACTCCGTGTCCCAGCAACTCCTCGAGACCGACGACTTCACGACGTTCGCCTCGTCACCCCTGGCGGGACGGGGCGCTCGCAACAAGGGGTTGGCTTTCTTTCCCCGCACGATCGCTGGGCGCTTCGCTGCGCTCTCGCGCTTTGACCGCGAATCCAACGCCATTGCCTTCTCCGACGACGTACACCGCTGGAATGACGTCGTCACCGCCCAGGTGCCGACGTACTCGTGGGAAGTGGTTCAGTTGGGGAACTGTGGTTCGCCCATCGAATTGTCGGAAGGTTGGTTGATGATGACGCACGGCGTGGGCCCGATGCGCACCTATGGCATCGGAGCTCTGCTCCTGGATCTCGACGATCCCACCAAAGTCATCGGACAGCTCCCGCGTCCACTTCTGAGCCCCACGATGCACGAGCAGGACGGTTACGTCCCCAACGTGGTGTACTCGTGCGGATCACTCCTCCACGAGGGACATCTGTTCATCCCCTACGGAATTGCGGACCAGTCGATCAGCGTGGCCACCGTCAACGTCGCGGATCTAGTCGAGGCCTTCGAACCAGTTGCCACGCGCACACCGTGATGAGCAACACCATGACCCCGAAGAAGAAAGGTATCCTCCATTAGCCCTGCAGTTGATTTAGCACCCCTCAACGTCACCCCAGTTCCAGGAGAGTGGTGGCGAGCCATCGACACGCGATGCGCCGTCCAGTCCCCCCTTCGTCTCGCCCCAGCACTAGGAGTTCATCGATGTACTTACCGAGAGTCTGCGCGGGCCATTCTAACGATGCGGCTAGGCGCCACTATGTTTTCTGAGCGACTGATCACCATTTTCGACCTCATGGCGTCCAAGGAAAGCCACGAAGGAGAGCGTGGAATTCTGTGCTCGGTCGCCGCCGAGATTACCGCGGTGAGCGCCACGGGGATCACATTGGTGACGTCGATGCAATTGCCGCTGGCGTTTTGCGCTAGCGACGAGGTAGCGAAGGGCCTGATTGATCTCGAGATCACGGTCGGCGAAGGCCCCTGTCGGGACACGCTGGACCGCGACGACCCGGTCTGCGAAGAGGACTTGGCACTGCTTCGCAATTCCCAGTGGATGTTGTACGCACCCAGCGCGCTCGCTCGGGGAGTTCGCGCAGTCTTCGCCTTCCCTTTACGAATCGGTGCTATTCAATTGGGGGCCCTCTGCCTCTATTCGACGACACCGGGACCCTTGAGTGAGTCGCAGTTCACCGACGCTCTCCTGATGGCGTCGGTGATCGGACGTGGCATCGTCGCCCTCCAAGCCGGGGCGGCGCCCGCGGCGCTCTCCCAGGAGTTACAACGAGAGGCCGCTTTCGACTTTTCGGTCCATCAAGCGGCGGGAATGCTGGCGGTGCAAGCGTCCATTGACATCTCGAGCGCCCTCGTCGCCCTGCGGATGCACGCTTTCTCGGTGTCGCAAAGTCTGTCGGTCGTGTCCGGTCGTGTCATCGATCGCCAACTCCGTTTCGATCCAGATATCAATGAGTGGCGAGAAGGTGGTCTATGACGTCTCAGATAAGGCCTAACATCATTAGGAGGACCCTTGCGGTCTCTCGTCGGCGACGCGTGAATCGCGAGAGAGCGTGGTGAGATAATGGCGAGAGAATCGCTCGTCGTGGCGACCTTGGTGGAACTGGCCGACAATCTGGTCGACAATTACGACGTGATTGACATTTTGACGCTGCTGAGTAATCGGTGCGTTGATACCATCGACGTGACGAGTGCGGGGGTGATGCTGTGCCTGCCCGGTGGAGAATTGCAGTTCGTCGCCTCCTCGAGCGAGTCCATGGAGGTCTTGGAGCTCTTCCAGATCCAGGCGAACGAAGGTCCCTGCGTCGACTGCTACACGGGCGGAGTCGCCATCGTCAATCACGAATTGGTCGATCCCGACGTACGATGGCCGCATTTCAGCCCACGCGCGATCGAACAGGGCTTTCATTCAGTGCATTGTTTGCCGATGCGCTTGAGGGGGCGAACGATCGGAGCATTGAACCTATTTCGCGCCGACATCGGTCTGCTGACGACCGACGACATCATGATCGCACAGGGGCTGGCCGATGTGGCGACCATCGCCATTCTGCAACACCAGTCCGTGCTCGGTGCTCGTCTACTCAATGATCAACTGAGCTTCGCGCTGAATAGTCGCATTGTCATCGAGCAGGCGAAGGGCATGATTGCGCAGTTCTACGGCGGCGGGATGGAGGAGTCGTTTTCGCGCCTGCGCAATCACGCGCGCAATCACAATGTCAAGCTCACCGAAGTGGCCACCAACCTCGTTGAGGGTACGTTGTCCCTCGCTGGTCTCGACACCGTGAGGGAGCCGCATCGCTGAGCGGCTGTTCGGATCCGTGATCTCTTACTCCTAGGTGCGACGCCGACGATCGCTTTAACGCACTTCAGTGAAGCTTTCGATGCAGTAGGTAGCGTTTCGAGGACGTCAATTGAGTCCATCGTCGAGGTGGATTTCGTCTTGGCGCCGTCCTGGCGATTCGTGCACCCCGCCAGCTGATCCGCGAAAGAGTCCCTCGTGTACGTGAGTGAATCGTTGTCCCAGCGGTGCCAACGATTGACTTATTGAGAACGTGTCGCGTTAACTTGGCCAGGTCGTTGTAGCCTCAAGATCGACAGCCAAGTCGTGCTTTTGGTGTCCGGGGAGGATTACGTGTCGGTTCAGCGCGACCAGTCAGATTCAAGTCGTCTGTCGTTAGGGCTAGCGTCGTGCCTCGATGCCTTCGTGATTCTGCGGCCGCTGCGGGAACCCTCCGGCGCGATCGAGGATTTCTCGCACGTCGAGATCAATGAACGTGCCCGTGAGTACCTCGGTGTAGGCAACAAGGATCTGACGACCGCGACGTTGCGAGACATCTGGCCCTCATCCACCGGAGCCGAGCTCGTTAGTCTGTTGGCCGGAGTGGTGACAACTGGTGCCCCCGCGGAACGTCGTGGGATGCCTCTTGTTCTGGCGGACCTCGTGCGTCGCCGCTTCGATGTTCGCGCCATCGTCGACGGCGACTTAGTTGGTCTCATCTTTCGCGACCCGGGAGAAGTGCGAGAAGTCCTTGACCACTACCAATTACTTCTGGAGAGTTCCTCGGACATGGTGGTGCAGTTGGATCGCGACGGCAAGATTGTGTGGCTACTCGACCCCCACCGCAACACCCTGGGCTACCAGCCGGGTGAGTTGGTCGGGACGAACTTCGATCTACTCATGAAGAGTGAGACGCTCGTCTCGAAGCCTCGCCGTTACGAGAACGTGAGATTGGCGCAGGCGAATCACTTCCAGGTCGAACTTCGAGGACACGACGGTCGGTTCCAGCCCTTCTCGGCGGTGCGGCGCGCGGTCATCGATCAGCACGGCGTCACCACCGGTGCGGTGGTCTTCCTACACCTGATCGACCCGGCGGTCGCGCTCTTGGAGTTCGAACGCGACGAAGATGAATTTTACCGACTGATCGGCCGCCACGGTAACGACGTGGAATCGATCGAACGTGGTGGGGTCATCGAGTGGGTGTCGCAGTACGTGCAGAGGTTGTTTGGTCTACGCCGCGCCGACGTTCTGGGACGCTCACTGGCTGACTTGGTGCACCCGGACGACCGAGCGTCGATTCAGTCGCTCGCACGGGACAGCGGGACTGAGGAGTCGAAGTCGTTGACGGTGCGAATGCGTCAGGAAGATTCTTCGTACCGCTGGGTGTCGATTCGTTCACGGGTGGTGCTCGACGAGACGTCGGGTGCGACGTGGCGCGTGTCGTCGTGGCGTGACGCCGAAGGTGAAGTCGCCGCCCAGCAGGCCTTGCTCGCCGTCGAGAGACGATTCCGCATCGTGGCGGAGAATTCGAATGACGTCGTGATTGAGTGTGACGACGAGGGCGTGATTCAGTGGGTGAGCCCCTCGTCGTTGACGACTCTCGGATGCCGCGACGAGAACCTCGTGGGAACCCGATTGGAGGACCGAGTGGTCGGATCCGAGCGGAGTCGGGTGACGCAACAGCGGACAGATTGCCGTTCGTTCCAACGTTCGGAGCCCATTGAGATACCCGTCGTGACGTCGACGGGCGACGTGAAGTGGATGTCGCATCAGATACGTCGCGCCCGTGGTTCTGAGGGGGACCGGTCGGTGTTCATCGTCACGCTGCGTGACGTCGGCGAACTGGTGGCCCTGCGTCGTGACGCGGCCGAGGCAGGGAGTCGCTTCGCTCTCATGGCCAACAATGCTCGTGACGTGATCTATACCGTCAATTTCGATGGCGAGCTCACCTGGGTCTCCCCGTCGGCCGCACGCGAACTGGGCTGGCTGGCTGGCGACTTACTGGGTCACGACGTGCTGGAGCTGGTGTTTGAGGAAGATCAGCCACGCGTGCTCGCGTGGCGCCAGTTGCTGCATTTCGGCGAAGTACTCGATGAGTTCACCATGCGAGTGCGGCACGCCTCGGGTCACTTCGTGTGGGTGAGGGTCAGTGCTCAGCCCACGCGCGACGGTGACGGCCGCGTCAACGGTGCCGTCGTGGCGCTGAGGAACTGCGACGACGAGATCGTCAGCGCGCGGGCGTTGCGAACGATGACCGCGGGGAGTCGAGCGTTGATACGAGAGAGAGATCCACACTCGTTACTGCGGCAAATGTGCCAGGTGGCCGTCGACGAGGGGGGGTACGCCCTAGCGTGGTACGGACGGAAGATGTTCGACGACGCCAAATCGGTGGAAGTGGTCACTTCGAGTGGGGGCCGGGAGTCCTACATGGTGAATCTCACAGTCAGTTGGGGCTCCGGAGAGACGAGCGAGGGTCCCGCTGGTCGTTCGATCCGGCTGGGCCAGGCGTGCGCGGTGAATGAGGTGAAGACGGACCCGAAATTTGCGTCCTGGCGCGACAGGGCTCTCGCGCAGGGATTCGGTTCCACCGTGGCGATTCCGGTTCTGGTCAATGGGGAGATTGCGGGTACCTGGGTGATCTACGCCCTCGAGCAAGACGCCTTCGCGCCTGAGGTGTTAGCAGTTCTCGAGGACCTCGCGTTGGAGATTGGCTACGGGCTCTCGCGATTGAGTGCGACGCCGACGTGAGTTCGCCCGTCGCGGAGTACTGCTAGTTCAAGAATCAGTGGCTGAGTGGATCGAGGCTTTCGAGGGTGGACACAATCTCCACTAGCGAGGTCCCGGGTCCGAAGATGGCGGCGACGCCGGCCTCGCGCAGTGTCGCTTCGTCGCTCTCGGGAACGATTCCACCCACCACGAGCGGCACGTCACATTCGGCAGCGCGCAGCGCGTCGAGCACGAGTGGCACGAGAGTGAGATGGGCTCCCGACAGAATGGACAGGCCGACGAGGTCGACGTCCTCGTCCACCGCGGTGCGCGCGACCGACTCAGGTGATTGGAAGAGCCCGGTGTAGATGACCTCCATCCCGGCGTCGCGCAAGAGTCGAGTGATGACGTTAACGCCGCGATCGTGGCCGTCGAGTCCGACTTTGGCGATAAGTACGCGCCTGGTCATCGCAGGGCGGCGTGATAGCGGCCAAAGACCTCGGCCATGGTCGACATCATCTCACCGACCGTGGCGTGCGCTCGCGCGGCGTTCATGAGTGCGGGCATGAGGTTGACGGTCGAATCGCGCGCGTCGGTGGCGAGCTCCTCCAGTGCCCGGCGCACCTCGTCATCACTGCGCTCACCGCGCACTCGCGCCAGGCGTCGGCGTTGTTCGTTCTCACCCTCGGCGTTGGTCTGGTTCACGGGGGCCGGAGCGGGGGCGTCATCGATGAACGCGTTCACCCCGACGATGATGCGTTCGCCGCGTTGGACGGCGCGCTCGTGGACGTAGGCGGAGTCGGCGATGTGCCCCTCGAACCAGCCGTTGTCGATGGCGAGAAGACAACCTTCCAGCATCGACCCCCCGCCCATCTCGCAGATCTCTTCGAGGAGTTGGCTGGCGTCGTGGTGTAACTGATCGGTCAGGCTCTCGACGAACCAACTACCCCCCAATGGGTCGGCGACCTGAGTCACGTTGGTCTCGTAGGCGATGACCTGCTGGGTACGCAGGGCCACTCGAGCCGCGTCGGCCGAGGGCAAGGTCCACGCTTCGTCGAATGAATTGGTGTGCAGTGACTGTGCTCCGCCCATCACGGCAGCCAGGGCCTCAATCGCGGTACGCGCGTGGTTGTTGTCGGGCTGCTGAGCGGTGAGCGAGACGCCAGCGGTCTGGGCGTGGAAGCGCAGCTGCCACGAACGCTCGTCCATCGCCCCAAAGTGCTCGCGCATCCAGGTGGCCCAGATTCGCCGAGCGCAGCGGTACTTGGCCACCTCCTCGAAGAAGTCGATGTGCGCATTGAAGAAGAAGGACAACTGGGGCGCGAAGAGGTCGACGGCGAGACCCGCGCGACGGGCCAATTCGACGTAGGCGAATCCGTTGGCCAACGTGAAGGCGACCTCCTGCGCGGCCGTGGAGCCCGCCTCACGGATGTGGTAGCCCGAAATTGACAGTGGATGCCAACGGGGCATTTCGCGAGTGGCAAAGACTATAGTGTCGCGCACGAGGCGTAACGAGGGTCTCGGGGGAAAGACGTATTCGTGTTGAGCCTGATACTCCTTCAAGATGTCGTTCTGCAAGGTGCCGCCCAACTGGGCGCGCGCGACACCGTGATCTTCGGCGTTGGCAATGAACATGGCGAAGATCGCTGCGGCGGGCGCGTTGATGGTCATCGACGTGGTGATGGTGGAGAGGTCGAGGCCGTCGTAGAGGTCAGCGATGTCATCGATGGTGTCGACGGCGACCCCACAGCGTCCCACCTCGCCCAGTGCGCGCGCATCGTCGGAATCGATGCCGAGGAGGGTGGGCATGTCGTAGGCGGTCGAGATGCCGGTACCCCCAGCGGCGATGATGTCACGGAAGCGCTGGTTCGTCTCGGGCGCGGTGCCGAATCCCGCGAACATTCGCATGGTCCAGAGCTTCGACCGGTACATCGCGGGATGGATGCCGCGCGTGTAGGGGAATAGTCCGGGGTACTCGCCCTCGTCGCTACCGTAGACCGCATCGAGCGTCACTCCTGATTGAGTGGCGCCTCGAGAGAGTGCGGCGGGGCTGTTCTCGTACGCCTCGATCCATTGTGAACGCTTGCCGTGATGTGTCACGTGAATACCCCCGGCCACTTCGGGTCGCCCGGCGGCGACTCCTAACGTCATTCTTACTCGCTCACGTAGGGCGTGTTCTACCGGGGGCCAGTTTTCGCCCCACGGCGAACGACTGTTTCGCTACCTACGTCGTGATCAGGTGTGAAGCAGTATTGACGGCGTTGACGATCTCGTCGAGATTGAGCGCGATCGACGCGGGACAGTCGGGGCGCGAGAGATCGGCGTGGGCCGCTCGATACGCCGCCCGTGGCGTGAGGGGTGAGGGGGCCGCCCGAACGTCACCCAATTGTTCGAGGGCACCCACCAACGTGCGGCGCAGTCCGTCGAGGGCTGGCGTCGGGGTGGTGACGGCGCCACGTTCTGCTTCAAAACGTAGCGCGTGCACCGTACGCAGGATTCGTAGGCCGCTCGAGAGGAGACCACGCTCCACGTGGGGGTCGCCCCTCGTCGACGCGGGCTCTTCGAGCAGGCGCACGACAGCGGCTTCGGCCGCGGCGAAGCGGAAGTGTGCGCTCCGTGAGCGCTGCGAGATCGCCTGGTCGTCCACGTTCTCGCCGAAGGCGTAACCCAGGACCACGTCAACGTACTGGGCGAGGGCGTTGAACATGGATGTCTCACTCTGGCGCACGTCGTGGGCGGGCGACGAGGGCCAGACCAAGTACGTGAGAGCCGCGATGGCGGCACCGAGCGTCACGTCGAGGAGGCGGTCGAGCGCGGTTCCCACGGAATCATTCGTGCTCACCGACAACAAGATCAGGACCAGCGACGTCACCAAACCGATCGACACGGAGAAATTGGCGGGCCAGGTGGTGTACGCCAAGGCAGCGACGACGCCAATGAAGACGGTGGTGAGAGCGTAGGAGGGGTGCGCCTCGCTCACGAGGACCGCGGCGAGAGTCGCGCCGAGCATCGTGCCGACCACGCGGCCCGTGCCGCGATGCAACAAGGTGCTGTAGTCGGGCTTGAGGATGAGGGCCACGGCGAAGGGGACCCAGTACCCTCGGGGCAAGTTGAGCCACTGGGCGAGGGCCGTGGCGATCAGGATCGCTGCCACCAGTCGCACGGCGTGGCGGAACGCTACGGAGTCGCGGCGCATGTTGTCACGCAGGAGTTCTACGTTTCCGCGCCGTCGCGAAGGGTCGAGTCCACCCCAGCGCACGTCGAGGCGCCAGGCGCCCTGTTGCGTGTTCGAGCCTTCGCGTTCGACCAGATTCCCAATCGATCGCAGTTGCCCCGCCAAAGCGTCGAGGTGGGCGAGGATCTGTGACATCAGCGTTGCCGCGTCACCTTGGAACTGACTGGTGTCGAGGCGTTGTTGGAGATCGTCGATGATGCGCTGTACCTCGCGGGCACTGTCGCGCCACTCGTTGGGGTGTCCGGGTCGACGGACCGCCGTGGAAAGCTGGGTGACGCCACGAGCGACCGCGGACAAGGCGTCGTGGACGTCCTCCAGCGAAGTGGGGTCGATCTGGGCTAGACGGGCGCGCAGACCGGCCAAGGTGGTGAAGTCCAGTCGAGCGCGGCGTGCCTGGTCCACGATGGCTCGTAGATCACGATCATCACTACGTCCAAAGAGTGACATCGGTGAGAGGACCCGCTGGGCCTCGTCGATGCTGGCGAGCACGCTGAAGGCTGACTGTTCGGCCGGGGTACGGGCGTACTCGGCCAGGTTCGCCAGGGCACTCGCCACCATCGACCGTTGATAGCGCAGGGTCGGGGGGAGTCGCAGGACGAGGAGTGCGGTGACTTCGACGAGAGCTCCGGCGGCGACGAGGAGCCCCAGGTGAACCGCGGTCAGCATCGAGCCGTTGAATCGTCCGAGGACCAGGTAGGCCACGACAGCCTGGGAGCCAAGGACCGCTTGGGTCTGGCCGAAGAGAACCGCCATGCCGGCTCCGAAGCAGAGCGGTACCAGCAACGCGGTGTGCAGCCAGGGGTTGGCACTCGTCAAGGTGCCAAGAAACACCGAGACACCCAGGCCGAGTGCGTCCAAGACCGCGAGGCGTAGGGGCAATTTCGGTGCGCCGACGAGAGACACAATCGCGACGAGGTTGGCACCCACCGCCATGGAGATGGCCGCCACAGGATTGTGTGCCGCGAGTCCGAGGGCGAAAACCAGCACCACGGGGATGGCGGTGATGAGACCGGTGATCGGGGCGAGGGATCGGAAGTTCACCTCGAGGGCGCTAGAGATGAGCTGGCGAGCTCTACCCATGATGTCGCGGTACCTTCTTTGAAGGAAGAACGCGTGGAGTCACTCGTGGCTGCCAGTGGTGACGGTGTGTCGGGAGAAGGGGTCAACGATCTCGAGGGCGAGTAGTGGTGCCGACGCCTTGGAGATGCACTCCTGATACTCGAACTCCGGCGTCGAATCGGCGACGACTCCGCCTCCGGCCTGCACGGTGGCGCGTCCATGGCGTAGCGAGACCGTCCGGATGGTGATGGCGAAGTCCGCGTCCCCGCGCAGGGAGAAGTAGCCGATCGCCCCACCGTAGGGGCCGCGTCGCACAGGCTCGAACTCGTCGATGATCTCCATCGCACGCACTTTGGGTGCCCCGCTCAGGGTGCCCGCGGGGAACAGGGCGTCGAAGGCGTCGAAGGCGTCGAGTCCCTCGCGAAGATGCCCGCTCACCTGAGAGACGAGGTGCATGAGGTGGCTGAAGCGCTCGACGTGCGCCAGACGCTCGACGCGCACCGTTCCCGGCACCGAGACTCGGCCCACGTCATTGCGGCCGAGGTCGACGAGCATCACGTGCTCCGCGATCTCCTTCTCGTCGCGCAAGATCTCGGCCTCGAGCGCGACGTCGTCGGCGTCGGTGACGCCGCGGGGTCGGGTGCCGGCGATCGGGCGTGTGGTGACGATGCGGCCGTCGACGCGCACCAGCATCTCGGGTGAGGCGCCCACGATCTGACTCTCTCCGGTGTCGACGAGGTACATGTAGGGAGAGGGATTCAGAGCGCGCAACACTCGATACAAAGTGAGCGGGTCCACGTGGGTGGGACGGCTGAACTGCTGGGAGGGAACCACTTGGAATATGTCGCCCGCGTAGATGTACTGGCGTGCTCTCGCGACGACGTCCGCGTACCCCTCGAGAGTGAAGTTCGACAGACTCATGGCGAGTGAACGAACGTCGATCTGCGCACGCTGGGTGGGGGCGGTGGCGACCAGTCTCTCGACGAAGGGATCGCCTGGCGGTGTCGGTGTCAGCAAGGTGTCAACGATGGACCGCAGGCGGGCCCTGGCCTCGTCGAAAGCGACCCGAGCATCGACGCCGTCGTGGGTCGTGGCGAGAACGACGACGGTGGTCGAATGACGAAGGTGGTCACAGATCAAGACGCTGCCCGGGAAGGAGAAGTCCACGTCGGGCCAGGGGTCGGCATCGTCACCGCGCGGCAGTTCCTCGAGACGGCGCACGTAGTCGTAGGCCACGAAACCGACGGCGCCGCCGAAGAAGGCAGGCAAATCCTCGGGGGCGTGAGTTCGATAGGTGGCGAGCACCTCGCGCAACGTGGCGAGTGCACCACCAGGGTTGACGACGTCTCCACGGCCCTCGAGGACCGTCGTTCCGGCGTAGGAGTGGAGTCGCCACAGTCGGTCCAAGCCGATGAACGAGTATCGTCCGGTGTCGTCGCCCAGCGCCGCGCTCTCGAGCAGGCAGAACGCTCGCCCGCGCGCGAATCGCTGGTAGATCGAGACCGGAGTGTCACGATCGAGTTGCAGCGTCTCGGTGAGGGCGATGGCGTTGTAGCCGGCGCGCACGAGGGCCTCGAAGTCGGTGAAAGTGAGCGACATGCTCCAAGGTTAGTAATGATGACCACCTAGGATGCGTGTATGGCAGCGGTCCCTCACTTGTTGGTCATCGACAATTACGACTCCTTCGTCTACAACCTCGTGCAGTACGTGGGCGAGTTAGGAGCGACGGTCGAGGTCGTGCGCAACGACAAGATTGACGCGGCCGAGGTCGCGCAGTCCTCGTACGACGGCGTGCTGGTGTCACCGGGTCCGGGTCATCCACGCTCGGCGGGCAATTGTCTCGACATCATCCGATATTGCGCCCGGGCCTCGTTGCCGATGCTCGGGATCTGTCTTGGCCATCAAGCCCTGGGGGAGGCCTTTGGTGCCGACGTTGTCGGTGCGCCCGAATTACTGCACGGTCGTTCGAGCGTCGTGCACCACCACTCCACCGGAGTGTTCGCGGGGTTACCTGAACCGATGATCGCGGGTCGCTACCACTCGCTCGTCGTCGATGCCTCGACGCTCCCGGACTGCTTTGAGGTGACGGCGACGAGCGGTGGTCTCATCATGGGAATGCGCCACGTGAGTGCCCCACTCGAGGGGGTTCAGTTTCATCCCGAGTCGGTCCTGACCCAGCACGGCTATCGATTGCTCGCCAATTGGCTGGAGCGCTGTGGTTCGCGTGACGCGGTGAGCCGGGCCGAAGAACTGGTGGGGGTGAGCGAGGCGATCCGTCGATCGCTTCCCGAGCCCGCGGGGGTCGTTTAGAAGTTTTCACCCACGCCGACGCGCCGTTCCACGATCTCGTCGCCGTCGCGCGTGACCACGTAGGCCGCGGGTCCAATGAAGGCCGCGCAATTGAGGTCCGCGACCACGCGAGTGGCGTCGGTCCCTTCGTACCAGATTCCCACGTGATCATCGGTGGCGTAGGCGACGCCGGGCAGCGTCTTCTCGGCCATCAGCTGATGCAGGAGTGGACGACGCTGAGCCTCGCTGTCGTAGTGCACGCCATTGGCGTAGGGCAAGATGCCTAGTCCGTCGGTCACCGGACGCAAGGTTGGTCCGAAGGAGTCGGTCGTACCACCGACGTGCCAACACAGACTTCCCGCCGAGACACCACCCAGGATGACGCCGTGCTCCCAGGCGGCTCGCATGGCGATATCGACGCCGTGCAGTCGCCAGAGGGCGAGGAGATTCGCCACTGACCCTCCGCCCACCCACACGAGGTCAGCGCCGAGGAGTCGTTCCTCGGGGTTCGCCGAGGGTTGGGGGAAGAGTTTGAGTTCGCTGACGTCACAACCGGCGACGTTGAACGCCTCGTACAGGAGCGCGTACATCGCCGCATCGTCGCCACTGGCCGTTTCGAGTAAGCAGACGCGCGGGCGAGTGGCGCCGGTCAGCGAGAGGGCGTCGAGCAACATCTTGCCCAGTCGGGCGCTGCGCTGAACGGGTCCGGCCACGAGGCCGCCCGACGTGGCGAGAATGCGTCGGGTGCTCATGCGCTAACGACTCTCGAGGTGCGCACTAAAGAATTCGAGCGTACGGCGGTGGGCGTCAACCGCGTCGTCGGAGTTGAAGACTCCCGGACGGCCGTCACAATGGAAACCGTGATCAGCGTCGGGGTAGCGGACGATTGTCGTTTCGTGGTGCGAACTGGCTGCGGCGATTCGCAACGCTTCTACCTGCTCGACGGGAATCCCCTTGTCGAGGTCACCGTAGAGCCCAATCCAAGGGGCCCGCAACTGCGGGGCTAGCTCGAGGAGGGGAGGCAAGCCAAAGCGACCGGCCTCGATACCTCCCCCGTAGAAACTCGCCGCCGCACCGACGAGACCCCTCGTCGCCGCGTAGAAAGTCACGGTCCCACCCATGCAGTAGCCCACGATCGCGGTGGAGGCGGCGTTGTACCCCGCCGCCTTCAAGAAGCCACTCGCGGCTTCGAGGTCGTGGGTAATTCCTTCCGCATTGATCGCCGCCATGGCCGCCATGGCATCTGGGAAGTTGTCGTAGTCGATCTCCGGTGAACCACCGCGGTGAAATAATTCAGGAGCTACGGCGTAGTAGCCCGCCTGTGCGAACCGTTCGGTGACGTCTCGAATGTGGTCGTTGACGCCGAAAGCCTCCTGGATGACGATGGCTGCACGTGGTGCGGTGGGCTCGCCCGCCACGTCGAGGGGGACGTCGTTGAAGAAGTGTCGACTGGTCATTGGAATGTTGGTCCTTCGCTACGGGTTCTCTTGAGTTCATAAAAGCCGGGGGTGCTGGCGACGGCGACGACGCCGTCGAACAACGTACCAGCCGCTTCCCCGCGGGGTGCGGGTGTCACCACGGGGCCAAAGAAGGCGACCTCGCCGACGTGAATGACCGGCGTGCCCACGTCGAAGCCGACGGGATTCATCCCCGCGAAGTGGCTGAGTTTCAAATCCTCGTCGAACTCGTCGCTGACCGCGGCGTCGACGAGTGACTCCTCCAGCCCCGCGTCGATGAGGGCCAACCGCGCCGTCTCGAGTAAGTCGTCTCGTTGCGCACCGAGGTGGTAGCGCTGGCCGAAGGCGCTGTAAAAGGGTTCGAGCTTGGAGTTACCGTACTTGTCTTCGATCGCGGTCATGATGCGAACTGGTCCCCAGGCTCGACGCATCAGATCGACGTATTCCTCGGACATTTCGCGCCCCTCGTTGAGCACGGCGAGGCTCATCGTGTGAAAACGTACGTCGACGTCACGAACCTTTTGAGTTTCCAGAAGCCAGCGCGAGGTGATCCACGCCCAGGGGCAAATGGGATCGACCCAGAGGTCGACGGATTGGGTCACGATGCATCCTTTCGGTGCGAGAAGGCCTCCACAACGTTGGCGACGACGTTCGTGAGCGCAACGCAAGTGGGCAGATCGAGCATCTCGTCGATACCGTGTGCGTTCGAGTCGGGTCCCAGAACTCCGGTGGCGACGAACTGCACTCCCGGATAGCGGCGACCCAGTGACGCGAGGAAGGGGATGGTCCCGCCCTCACCCGTGTAGCCCACACCATTGCCAAAGAACTCCTGGGACGCCTGCTCTAGGGCCCGCTCGAGCCACGGCGCGATGGCGGGGGAGGACCAACCGTCAGCTCCGTGACCGCGCACACTGACGTGAGCTCCCTCGGGGACGTCGCGAGTGAGCACTCGCTCCAGGGCGGCGCGGGCCCGCGCGGCGTCGACGTTGGGCGGCAGGCGAAATGAGAGCAGCGCCGTGGTGAAAGGGCGCAGCACGTTGCCGGCACTCTCGGGTGAGGGTAAACCGGCCATGGCGACGAGTGAGAGCGTCGGACGCCACGTCTGATTCAAGATGCGCTCGGCGACGCCGTCACCCATGAGCGCCAGATTCTCGACGACGGGGAGGTCCTGGTACATCTGGTCGCCAAACTCCCGGGCGATCTCTCGCGCCGCGAACTGCGCCGCGTCGGGAATCGCGCCGTGCAACTCCTCGACGAGAATCTCACCGGTCGCGGCGTCCTCGACGCGATCGAGAAGTTGGCGAAGGATGCGAAATGACGACGGTACGACTCCGCTGGCGCTCCCACTGTGTTGACCACGAGTGAGCACTTGCACCGTGAGCTCCACGCCCACGAGTCCACGCAACGACGTCGTCACCCAGAGTCGGTCGTAGGTGAGCGCACCCGAATCCAGGCAGATCATCAACTCCACTCGACCGAGGTGGTCGCTGAGATGGTCCAAGTAGGCCTCGAGATCAGGGCTCCCACTTTCCTCACAGGCTTCGATCAGCACGACACAACGTCCGTGGGGTATCGCACGGGCCTCGAGTGACTCCAGCGCCATCAGTGCCGCGAAGGTGGAATAGCCGTCGTCGGCCACCCCGCGAGCGAAGAGCCTGTCGTCGCGGCGCACCGGAGCGTAGGGGGAGAGCCCTTCGGACCAGTCGCCGAGGGGTGGCTGTTTGTCCATATGACCGTAGAGGACCACGGTGGCCTCGTCGTCGTTGGTCGCTTCTACCGTGACGACGAGAACCGGCGTACGATCGGCGATACGCACGACGTCGACCTTGAAATTTTGCAGAGTGCGTTGACGCGCCCACTGGGCTAAGAGCTCGATGGCGGCGTCGAGGTGGCCGTTGTCGTGCCAGTGCGCATCGAAAGCCGGTGACAAGCACTCGATGGTGGCGTAGGTGGTGAGCGTCGCCAGAGCGTCGCGTTCGAAATCGTCGAGTGTGAGAGGCACGCAGCGAGGTTAGCGGCTGGTGCGGTGCAGGTGCACGGCGCGCCAGCAGTACCAGGCCACGTCGGAACGCACGCCAATGAAGCGGTCGCCGCAGGCGCGCAAGTCCTTCTCGGACACCATCTCGTCGAGCCCGTGGACGAGGCTCCAGCCGTAGCGCACGCCGAAGTCACCGACCGGCCAGACGTCGCGCCGACCCAGGGTGTGCATCAGATACATCTGGGCGGTCCAGGGGCCCACGCCGTGCACCGTCGTCAACTGGGCCACGACTGCTTCGTCGCTCATGCGGCCGTGGTGCGCGAGTGTGATGTGGCCCTCACGAGTTCGTTGTGCCAGATCGAGCATGGCACTCGCTTTGGTTCGTGACAGGCCAGCGTTGCGCAGCACGTCGGGTCCGGCGCTCAGGACCGAGTCAACGCTCACCTCTCCGTCGCACGCCGCGAGCACGCGCGAGTGGATGGTCTCAGCGGCCGTGGTGGCTAACAATTGGAAGGTGATGGAACGAATCAGGGAGGAGAACCGCTCAGCGACGGGGGCCGGTCGACGGGCGGGAGCGGGGCCCGACTGTTCGACCACGGTGGCGAAGTCGCCATCCACCCCACACAATTAATAGGCCAACCCCACACACAAAATAAAAAACAAACAAAGTGAGAAAACGCCA
>VFSW01002430.1_pt1 | contig 28100 bp, 21 predicted proteins | sample 5358111 | NCBI WGS metagenome assembly VFSW01 (sample SAMN11554181, study PRJNA540505) | mine drainage metagenome | isolation source: sediment from site ElyBrook_90M | place: USA: Ely Copper Mine, Vershire, VT | collected 2017 | reverse complement strand
CTCGGCGATGCGCGCTTGCAGCTGGTCGCGCTCGGCGAGTGCAGGCATGGCGACGTTGAGCTGTGCTCGCAGATCGTTCAGCTCGGCATCGCGTGCGGCGATGGCCGCCTCGATCTCGGCGATGCGCGCTTGCAGCTGGTCGCGCTCGGCGAGTGCAGGCATGGCGACGCTGAGCTGTGCTCGCAGATCGTTCAGCTCGGCATCGCGCGCGGCTGTGGCCGCAGCAGCTTCAGCTTCCTCGGCCGCACCAGGTCCCGCGGTTACTGCCCGCCTTTGGAGACGACGCCGCGCCGCAACGAGCTCGCTGTTGAGGGCGAGGTACTTCTCAAGCAGCGCTTGGACTCTGTCATCCTCGGCAACGGGATACGCTTTCACGACGAGCTGGAGCGTCTCGCTGTCGGGCTCACTTGCAACACTCGCAACGATGCTCGCGTCGAAGTCTTCCGGATGCACTTCGGGGATTAGGTTGGACGGGCCGAAAATGGGCACCGGGACGCGATCGACCGCGTCAACGCGATAGCCCGCCGCCACGAAGAGCTCGTCAATCGTCTTGGGCGTAAAGAAGTGCAGGTGCGTGTCGTCGAGAAGCCCGAACCTCTGGTAGTCGAAGCTCCCGGCCAGAAGCGAAAGGCGTACGGCTCCGTGCGCAATGTTTGGGATTGAGGCAACGACATAGCCACCCGTAGCAAGGAGGCCTCTCGCCTCATCGAGAGCGCGCATCGGTTCCCGTAGGTGCTCTAGGACGTCGCCGAAAACGACAACGTCAAAGACTTCGTCTTCGAACAGCGCGCGTAGCGAACAGCGATCCAGGTCGGCCACCACAACCTTCGCGCAGTACAGCTGCGCGGCTTCAGCAGCGCCCGCGTTGATGTCGACGCCGAAGACCTCGCACTGAGCTGAAGTGAGGACGCGGGCGAAGTATCCGCTCGCGCACCCCACGTCCAACACTCGCTTGCGCTCGCCGACGAACGCGGCCACTTTTGCAAAGCTCGTGTTGGGATCAAGCGACTGCGCGCCCTCCACCGTCATCGGGTACTGCTTCATTTTGCGAGGCGGCTCAGTGCCGATTGGGTCGGCCTTCGGGTAGGTATCCACGCGGGTGCTATTCAATCAGGCATTCGTGTGGCCTTCAGGCCCCTATGGGGGCCCTGAGTACCCGTAGCCGTGCAGGACCTCGACGTTCTCTCGGACCGTCTCACGAAGGAACGCGCGACGCTTTCCGCGTTGCGCGCCGACTACATCGCGCTCGCCGACGGCCGCTTCCATTGGCTCTCGACCCTCTGTCTTTTCCTAAGAACGCTCGTCGGTGGCGCAAGGTCCGGCGATGTCTACGCCGTCTGGTCCCGTGACCTGGGCGTCGACGCGCGCGCAGGGCTCCGCGCGGAACTCGACGATGCCGGCGCGGCCGCTATCGAGCGCTGCGGACGCGCTCTGAAGACCGAGCGACTGCGCCTTAGCCGATTACGTGCGGACTATGCATCGGTTACGCGGAGCCGGTTCCACGCCCTCAGGATGCTTTGGTTTTCGTGCAAGGCGGTCTTCGGAGGCGTATCCCCGCGCGACAGCTTCGCAGCATGGTCTCCGGCCATTCCCGTGGGCACCGGCATCTCAGCCCCGCAGAGCCTCGTTGGGGCACCGAGCGAAGAAGGCCGGGACGATTGGTACACATCCGACTCGGGCAGCCACGCATTTCGCGATGCGGCCCTCGCTCCGACGTCGGGTCAGGATTTCATCTGGCTTGGCATCATCGACTACAACTACCGCATCCAGAGGCCACAGCACTTGGCGGCGGAGCTGGCGAGTTCCGGGAACCGCGTGTTCTATGTTTCGATACAGTTCGAGACGACTGACGGTAGCGGGCGATTTCGCGTGGAGGACGAGCCTCGCCCCGGCGTCTTTGTGGTCCGCTTGCGCCTCGCGGGCACGCCGCCCTCGAACATCTACGGCGGCTTTAGCGAAGAGCAGGTGCGCGATATCCAGGAGGCCCTCGACGAGCTGGTGGAGGTGCTGAGTATCAGTAGCCCGACGGTGGTCGTGGAGTACCCGAGCTGGTATCGCGTTGCCGTGGGTATAGCGGGCGCGACGGTGGTACACGATTGTCTAGACTACGTGGGCGGCTTCAGCAACGTACCACCGTCGATAGTGGATCTTGAAAGAGAACTCATAACCAACGCGGATCTCGTCGTAACCACCTCGGAGCCTCTAGCCCAGCACGTCGCGGAGTTGCGCCAGTCTGTCGTCATTCGTAACGCGGCTGACGTCGCGTTCTTTGCGCGCGCCGCGAAAGCTAGGCTGGCGCGCACCGCCGCGACTCGACCCGTGGTTGGCTACTTCGGTGCGATAGCCGAATGGTACGAGGTCGAGTGGGTGCGGCGCTGCGCGGAACAGCGGCCGGAGTGGGATTTTGAACTCATAGGAGCCACCGTAGGCGCGGACGTGGCGGAGTTGGAGGCTCTCCCGAATGTGAGGCTTCTCGGTGAGCAGCCCTACGCTTCGCTACCCGAGCATCTCGCCCGATTCGACGTCGCCATCATTCCCTTCCGCGTTAGCGAGCTCACGAAGTGCACGAATCCCGTGAAGTTGTACGAATACATGGCGGCGGGTAAACCAGTAGTTGCGAGTGCGTTACCCGAGGTCGTCGCAGCGACGTCCCTCGTGTACGTCGCACACGACGCAAATGAGTTCGAGGCTCAGGTAGCGATGGCCCTAGCGGAGGACAGCCCCGCGTTGAGAAAAGCTAGGCAGCGGTGGGCATCCGAGCACACCTGGGGTAGTCGCGCTAGCGACCTACTCGGCGCGCTCGAGGCGACGTCGCCCACGGTTTCTGTGGTCATCTTGGCGTACAACAACTGGCGGTTTACCGTTGCCTGCCTTCACTCGGTGCTCACGTTCAGCGACTACCCGAGACTGGAAGTCGTTGTCGTCGATAACGCCTCAACGGATGAAACGGCCCTGGAACTCAAACGCATGAGGCAGCGAGACTCCAGGATTAAGGTGGTCCGCAACCGCGCGAACGTTGGATTCTCTGCGGGAAACAACGCTGGTATCCGTGCTTCAAGCGGGGAGTACGTTGTACTTCTCAACAACGACACGTACGTGACGCTCGGCTGGGTACGTGACCTCATCCGTCCGCTGCAGCAGGATCGGGAGATTGGCCTGGTGGGTCCGCTGAGCAACAACATAGGAAACGAGCAGAAGGTTAAGATCAACTATCAGGACATGCAAGGGATGGCAACGGCGGCTCGGCGCTTCGTCCGAGGCCGGCCACGTCAGCGTTACGCAACGGACAACCTAGCGTTCTTCTGCGTGGCAATACGCCGCGAGGTGATCGAGCGCGTCGGTCTGTTGGACGAGGACTACGGGCGCGGGTTTTTCGAAGACGATGACTACTGTCAACGGGTTCGGCTGGTGGGTTACCGGATCGTGATCGCGGACGACGTCTTCGTGCACCATCACCTATCGGCATCCTTCAATGTGCTCGGAGTCGAAGAAAAGGAGGCGCAGATGGCGCGGAATCGAGCGATATACGAATTGCGGTGGGGTCCGTGGAAGCCGCACGCGTACAGGGCCGCACCAGGGTTCGGCGGATAGTACGCGGTGCGGGCCGAGTACGGCCACGACCTCATGAATTTCCACCAATCTTCGTAGGTGGCGGGGTAGGGACACCCGTCATGGACGTGCGCTGCTCTTACGGGGCGCCCGAAGGGAGGAGAATTGGGAAAGCAACCGCCGACCCGTGAGCGCGCTCCGGCGTTGGCCGTAGGCACCGTGTCTCGCGTGGGGAACATCTTATCTATATGGTAGCGCTGACCCGAAGGGCTCTTGGATTTGCCTTCGCGGTGGGATTTGGAGCTGTGCTAGCCGGCTGTGGCTCCAAGGCTGGCACGGGCAACGCCCCGAGTTCCCGCAGTCCTATCGTGGCTGTAATTTCACCTGGAACGAAGATGCACGAAGTGAGCCTTGAGGCCCGTCGCTGGAATTTGACGGCAAACATGCATCACGGCCCAGGGGGGCCACGTGCCTTAGTCGACTATGAATATACCGGGACCGGCGCTCCCGGCGGCAACGAGGTTGCAACACTAGAGGTGCCCGTTCAGCCCGGGAAGATATACGTGTTCTCCTCATGGGTAGACCCCTCGAAGATCAGCGACGGACAGTTCGACCTTATCATTGATACAGCGGATGGCAAGTCCACCTATAGCATCACCTACGGCTCGGCCGGCCCGCCCCTACGTTACTCGACGCCTCCGTGGTTATGCCCGCCGGGCGTTACCCGCGTCATGCTCGGACTGCAAGCGAACGGACTGACATTGGCAAGGGGGCAAAAGCTGAAGTTTTCAGAACCGGCACTAGCCGAATTGTCCGCGATAAGCGCCGCGCAACCCCCGGCGGCGCGGGCAGGGATGAGCCGATGACCTGCGGCCTGCTTGCCCGTTCGAGGGTGGTCAGTGCCCCCGTTGCGTTGCCACTGCGCTTCCAAAGCCAAGAAAATTTCTCCACCTGTCTTCGGTGGCTTGATAGAGTACCCGTCGTGGCCCCGCGCCGCGCCGAGCGCCTTGGTACTGCTGATACGGAACGCATCCAAGGGGCCCCTTGACCCCGGGCTTCGAGGACCTGATGCTCACCGGCCGCTCCGCGAGGATATAGCGGCTGATCGGTTCGCGCATCGTACGTAAAGCTCGTACGTGCTGCGTGGGATGCTCACCGCGCAGTATCCATGCGAGGTAAGCTGACGGCCAAGCGGAACGTCGAGGCCGCCAATAGCGCGCGCAGGAGGGTCCACCAGTACTGCCGTCACGCCGAGGTCATCCAAGAACTCAGTTGCCATACCGGCGTCGATGGCGCTATACAGGCGAAACCAACCGGCCGGACCAACCCAGTCACCCGCGCTACGGATACCGTGAAGGCGAAAATAGTACTGCAGTCTCGGCCCCAGCACGTAAACGCGGCCCCGCTCGTGTATTCGCTCCAGTAACGCAGCGGTGAACTCCTCTTCGTTGTATCCGTCTACAAAGGATGACTGATACTCTGAGTCACTCAGATACGATTCCGGAAGATAGTAATACTGGGAGAGATAGAACTGATGGAGGTAGGCCATCGTTCCAGGGGTTGGGATCATGGTCAGGGCTGCGAGAGCTGCGACCGCGGCGCTGCGCCAACGCCAACCCATGAATGCTAAGCCCATCGTCATTGCCAAACACACTGCCAACAACGGGAAGAACAGAGTCGAGTAACGCAGGAGTGTCGAGCTCACCGCCCAGTAGCCTACGAGCATGCAGAGAATGAAGACAGCTATCAGCGCGTCCGCCTCCACCGGCTTTCGCTTTGGCAGCAGCAGCAGTAAGACTGCCGGGGGCACATAAAGCACGAGAACCAGCGCAGAGGTGCCGTATTCTCTAAAGTCGTTGCTGCGAACAGCCAAGAATGCTCGGAAGGGAAGGGTCATTATTGTTGCCGGCGACCGGGCGTTGGGTAGATCCGAAGCGACGGACATTACCTCACCCTGCGTCACCAAGCCGTCGTGGTGGTACAGCGCGAGGTTGAGCACAGGCCAGATCGGATCGCCCGCTAAAATCCAGTTGCGAACGTACCAGGGACTGGAAGTCACGACCAGAAGCGCGAGTAAGACGACCGCCGCTCTCCGACTAATGTTAAGATGTCGCGCGGCGATCCAGAGCGCAATGCCGAAGACGACAACGAGCGGGAGAAATGATTCCTTCATTCCGATCAGGAAGCCGCCCATCACCGCAGCTACCATTAGCCACTCGCGCCGATGCTCGCGCACGCCGATGACGATGGACAGCGTCGCGAGCAGCGCGAAGGCACCGATCGGCACGTCGATGTACGCCGACATGAGCCAACGGAAATACGATGGGGCGAAGACGACGGCGAGCGTCAGGAACAGCGCTGCCAAAGCGGCCCAAGCCGCACCTATGCCATGCTCGTCAAGGACCCAGCGCGCGGCCGCGAAGATGCCGAGAGCCGTGAGCAGCCCTGTCACCCACACTAGGAACATAACGAATACCTGCGCATGGAACAACAAAAATATGCTGTCGAGGAGTACAAAGTTGCTGGCATAGAACACGCCGCGCAAAAACGGGTCGACCGCGAGGCGCCCACTGCCGGCCCAGTCGGCGGCGTACGCGAGATGATAGCCCACCGGATCGGAGCCCAAGTTTATCAAGTTCATCGCTGGGAACGCGAGCACGAGCATAAGATAATAGATGCCGAGTATCGGCGCGTCCCAAGAAGAGCCAAGTGCGCGAGCGCGGCTGAGCCAATACTCGGCTCGAAGCGGGGATTCACTCCAGCAAAAACTTGCGGCTACACCGAATACGGCTAGCGAGACGAGAACCGCCGGTATGTTTAAGAGGCCGATGAGTGCGAGAAAGAAGCAGGCGAAGCCAGTTACGGCGAGTCCGAGGCCGCAGGTGCACACGACGTGCACCATATTCTGCGAGGGGGAACGCCGCAAGGTTGCGCCGTCCCTGCGCGGCGGCAGGAGGCTCGCGCCCAGGATGTATGCGATGATGAGGCACGCATGGGCGATGATCAAGCCTTCGCTGTACCTCATCCAGACGAACACTAGTAGCCCCTCTCCCTTTCGCGCACGCGTGAGCGGGCGTCGCTGAGCACGCTAGCCCCGGCGAACGTCACCCACGTATCCGGCACGCCGGGCTGCGACAGAACGCTGAAGATGATGGAACGACAGAGTCGCGTCTCGGGGAGCACGCCAACTTGCAGCCTCCATGCCTGCGTCGCCTGATAGGGTGTTCCCGTAGGGGCGTTGCTTGCGACGCTGCGTGACGCTGGCGAACTCCCCGCAACGATGCGGCGCAACCGGCTGCCATTGTCGACGAAGATCTCATATGCAAAGGCTGTGTGGGCTATGCCGGCGACTGCGAACGAAAGCCGATTACCGTGAGGTGGACAGGCGAATCGGTAAGAGAACCCGGACACGACCGTGAAGTCGCCAACAGCCCCTATCGGCGTGTCGACCACGTCCCCAAATGCTCCCAGTCCGTACGGTGTGTTGGCGTGCGTGCGAGGAGAAACGATTCCGTTCTTCACAGGGAGCACGTAGGGTGCCTCGGATGCAATCTGCGCGGACCTGGCAAGTTCGATGCCGCCCGGCCCCCAGTCCGTCGCCAGCATGTTCTGAATGATAACGAGGTCGGTTCCCTTGGCGGCGTCGAGGCAGTCCTTCGCATCCGAGACAACGCGGAGCGGCGTGACCGCGGGATCCAGCGCGAAAAATGCGCCGCTGGCGAGAACGTGCTGCTCGCCGGAGCGGTCGACGACCATGCAAATAGGAGTGGAACTTACGGCATTCGCCGCCAAAACGCTCCGCAACACACCGCTGGCTTGCGTGAGGGCTACGGCCGGAAGGTCATCGCGGTACTGCACGAACAGCCCCGCCTGAGCCGCGAGAATGCCGAGAAGGGCGACGGTGAGGATTGCGCGGCGTCGCTGGTCCAGTGCCGATCCGACCAGACCGATCGCGAAGGCGGTTTCGCCGCATAGCCAGTACGGCGAAGGGTCACCCGCCGCCGAGAACATCCCCATGGAGGCTGCTGCCGCGCCGAACGTGATCACGCGAAGAAAGGGACCACCGCTCAAAGCGACGACCGCGGTTGCGCGGCGTCGCATCCCGAAGAGCACGAGCGGTGCAACCGCGAAGAGCACGCAGCCCATGGCGATGACGGTCTCTGGGCCGGCAATCGAATCAATCGCGATGTGTCGGCTCGGAAGGGTCGAGGGCGCCACGAGCGCGCGCAACGCGACGCCGCCCGCCACCGAAGCAATCTGGGCGAGAATGCGCCGATACGATCCGCCTGCAAGAAGTGGATAGAGGAGCGCTGCCGGCGCAAGCCAGGCGTCCTGGAGCACGAGCCCCGCAGCGAGCGCGCATCGAACCGTCGAGGGCACCTTCCAGAGTCCCGCAATGTCCAGCGCCATCACCGCGACGAGCGCGAGGGACACGAAGTCCTCGCCACCGAGCGGATCGAGGAGGACCCCGAAGGCAAGCGGCGAGCTGGCGAGGATCAATCCGCATAGCATAGCGACGAATCCCATTTGCCGGCGGCGTAGCACTGTTACGACCGGGAAGATTGCGAGCGCGAGCGCTAAGGCCGACCACACCCGCGCCGGAAACCCGTGAATCGATGGGCGGCCGAGGGCAGCCTTCCACAGCCATCCCGTGAGCAAGTGCGGGTCCATCCGCGCCCCGGCGAGCACGGCGAGATGTGCGCCGCCCAGCGGCAGTAGCGTAAGGGCGAACAGAATCGCGATCACCGATGCCAGCAAAAACAATCCGAGCCCAAGGAGGAAGAATAAACGCGTGTGCTTCGGTCGAGCGTTATTCAAGGTCGAGGGTCACTCAAAATAGATGCTCAGAAGCACGAGGCCGTAATGCTCCGTATCGCCGCTCACGCCCGCCTTACTGGGGACGTAGTCGATTCCCGAGTCTAGGCGGACGGCAATCTCGCCCCGCTTCATGCGGAGAACTGCGGGAATCGGGACGCACCTCTCATCGGGCCCCTCGACGAGGTTTGGGAGCGCAATGTGCCCCGGAACGCGGTCAAGGGATATCGAAAGCGACTGTGCCCGCTTGAGAAACGGCCCTTCCTCCGGAACGTACACGTTGATGCAGAGTTTGCTCGCAGGCCCTTCTTTTCGGACGAGTAGGCTCGCATGCGGGGCGATCAGGCAGCAAGTGAGGGAATCGTCGCCGGCGACGTAGATGCCGTCGATTTCGGCTCCCGGTTTCGCCCCGCGCGGCAGCACAGCCTCAGCGGGCACGAACGGTCCGCGCAGTCGGAAATGAGACGGATTGTACGCCGCATCTCTCGGTCCACACCCGGAGAGCGAGACGAGAAGGGAGAGCAGCGCGCCCAACGGCGCTAAAGCGTGTGACGGTATTCCCACGTCAGTATCCGGAGAGCTCCCGGCTGTCGCACAATCCAGACTTGGGAACGGCGTGTCGCCCGACTCCGGCGCCGAACAAAGAAGCTGGAGAAGGCTGCGCACCAACGGTTCCGAGCGGTGAGCCCGCACCTGTTCCCACCGGTCGACGTTCCGATAGCCGAGCACTGAAACCTCTGCGCGTCGGTGGACCGGGTCCCGAGGTGGCGTTCGCGTGCTTCTTTGCCGTTAAGTGTCCGCGCTTTCGCCCAGTGCTAGTCAATTCGAACGCGACGCGATGACGATTTTCATTAAGAGTGAGGCATGCAAGAGCGTCCCGACGAATCTCTACTGCGTCTCCGCAGCGTTGCGGCGCTTAGGACCATCATGATCCTCGTCGCTGGTGCCGCGCTGCCCGTCCACAAAGAAAATAGCCTCGTTCCGGCGCTGATCGAATCGCTTCAGCACCCGCTCTTAACGTACGACCTGGTGGCCCAGGAGATCGGTCTACGATGGACCCTCAACGCATCGACGACCTTTGCCAGCGGCTCGCTCTGTGCACGGTGGCCGCGCATCCGGCCCACGTCGCTGGAGAGGCGGTACGCCGCGAGTGGAGTTCCCAGGAGTTCTTCGAGCGCTTACTCCAGGCCGAATCGTGCGAGCGGCAAGAGCACAGCCGCACCTTCGGCCACCGTTTCGTCCTTTCTGCTGAGAAGTTTGCATAAATCAATCTTCCGAACCGACGCGGCGGCTCCTCGCCACCGGCCTGTAGAGCATTTTACAGGATGTCATCCCTCCTCCGCGCGGAATGAGATACACCGATGAACCCGCCTCCCATCAACCTTCTGAGACTGTCGTTTGCTTCGTATGCCGAATTTCTCAGCTACTTCGTCCGCCATGAAGAGCTACTGAGCCAAATCTGGCTCTGGCACGAGACGGTGGGGGATAGAGAGGGTTCCATACAACTTCCAGGGATTTGCGACATTTGCAGCTGCCAAACGAGTTTCTGCGCTATGCCAGTGCCGACGTCGGATGGTGATCGCTTTTCGCACCGCGTCCGGTGGAAGGCCGAAAGCCGATGCGGATGCGGGATAACAAACATCGATCGGATGGTACTGCGGACATTGTTCGACGGTGAGTTAGGGCGCGTTTACCACGTTGGACACCACTCACGTTTTGCGGCATGGCTAAGAGAACGAAATCTCGACCTTACAACAAGCCAATATGAGAAAGCGCGCAAGCCTGGAGAGATCAGCGGCGACATCAGATATGAAGACTTGACGCAGCTCTCATTTTCCGATGGTGAATTTGACTCCGTGATTTGCATGGAGGTTCTGGAGCACATCCCGGATTACCGACAAGCGCTGAGAGAGGTTGCGCGCGTACTCAAGCCCAAAGGGCGCGCCCTTCTGACCTTTCCGTGGCTTGGGACGACCACTTACTCGCATCTTACAAGAGCCGAGGTTATGCCGGACGGCTCGATCCATCACATTTTGCCCCCGGAGTACCACGGAGATCCGGCAGGGCAGGATGGCATTCTCTCCCTCAGAGCGTTCGGCTGGGAAATTCTCGATGAAATGAAAGGCCTTGGCTTCTCGGAGGTTATGGCTAAGTTCATTTTCGGCCCGTTATATGGGTATATGATATTGCTCGACCCCGTCATCGTCGGTGTACGTTGAAGCTTGCTCGGCTTCGTGGATACTTTCCGCTTGGCGGAGAAAGCTCCCGAAATGGCCAAGAAGTATTCCCGGCCATACCCGCCGGGCTTCCGGCGCAACATCATCGAGTTAGTCCGATCCGGCCGCCCCGCGCTCGAGGTTTCCCACGAGTTCAAGACTGCGCGCCAAACGATCGCGAACTGGCTCAAGCAAGATGATCTCGATACTGGTCGGCGCCGCGATGGTGTGACGACGGCTGAACACGAGGAGGTCACAAAGCTCCGTAAAAGCGTTCGACAGCTCCAGATCTAGCGCGACATCTTGGCAAAAGCCGCGGCCTGGTTCGCACGCGAGACCGATTCGATTCCCACAAATTCTTCGAGTTCGTGAAAACGCACCGAGCCATCCACTCTCAGCGGGTGGGTTGCCCGTAGCCGGTTGTGTACTTCGCTTGCGGTACGCTCCGAGCGGCGATATCGGCTTCCCCGCACCTTCATGCGATTCCCAAAGGCCATCGCAAGCAAATGGCGCTCATCGCAGTTGCCCTCAAGCGCGACGGCGTTAGCTTCCCACGCGGACGACGACGGGTGTTGGGTGGCTGTCAAGGAGGCGCGTACTGCACATCGCCGACTTTTCAGCCGTTCGCACATCAAGGTCGCCAATGGCACGTGCGGTGTTGCCGATCGCTTACGGGGCACATTGCTGTGCTCGGCGGCATCGGGAAGCGCTCCGACGCCGCGGGAAGCCAAAGCGACTCGTCATAGGTCGTGCCACCTCGCGGAATCCGCTTCCTGCCTCCGCTGGTTTCGGCGTCGCGTATCCAGCAATCGCGCTGGCTCCGCCGCGCCAGATGCCACACCACGTGCGTGATGATCACTCGCGCGCGAACCGCCGCGGCGTCATTGCCTGTAGCGGCTGGCGAAAACGCGCCCATGTAACCGGCACTCCGCCAGCCTCGGTTGCGGGAGCGCCGGCTCGAGGCACGAACACCTCACGCCCTTGACCGCTATGCAAAGTCTACGTTTGGTTAAGCGCGGATGGAGCCCCGCGCCCGCGAAGCAACTGTTGTACGACGTTGGCGTCGGCGTACCTGGCGCGCACATTGACCTCTCGTTGCTCGGGGCACTCCTTTGGTCGCGCCGTCGGCGCGTTCCCGCCGTTTCGGCACCCTTCCTCACCGGTGCCAGGGCGCATTCATCGTTAACCGCCGCCATGTCTTCCGTGGCACAGAGCAGTCGTCTGCGACGCAGCTGCCGCTCTACGTTCACCGTCATTAGCCTTGACGCACGCTCCGGTGCCACCCCACGCGGCGTGGATACACCGCGGTGAACAACCCCGCAGGGCCCCTGTTATCCGTACCTTCGGAGAGCGGTATTTCGGCCAGCCAAGTCGGGTCCCGGTTCGGCCGTCCTCCCCGCGCTTACGAGCGCCGTCCGACCGCGGCGCGCGCGTTGTTTCCTACTGGACCAAGTTGCTTGGCCATAGCGCGGCGTATAGCCCTTCGGCTTAGATAACATGCTTCATACAAGTCACACGCTTCGGATAGCCGGCACGGGCTCGTACTGTCCTTCTCGAATCGTCACGAACGACGAACTCGCGTTGTCGGCTCCCACCAACGCCCAATGGGTGGTAGATAACCTTGGGATTCGCGAACGACGCGTCGCGGCGGAGGGCGAGCGCAGTTCCGACCTCGCCACCGAGGCCGGGCTTCGCGCGATCGCGGATGCTGGTATCGGGAGGAACGATGTCGACCTTATTATCGTCGCTACCGCAACCCCCGACCGTAAGGCGCCGTCGACGGCGTGTATCGTGCAAAACAAACTCGGCATCTCGAACAAGAGCCCGGCGTTCGACATCGCAGCGGTCTGCTCCGGATTCCTCTACGGAATGACGGTCGCTAGTCACTTCGTACAGAGTGGGACACATCGGAATGTTTTGCTCATCGGTGCGGACACGTTCTCCAAGATCACGGACTGGTCACGCCGAGATTGCGTCTTCTTTGGCGATGGTGCTGGTGCCGCGTTGCTGCAGCGAACGGACTACGAACGCGCGCTCTTTTCCAGTAGCCTGTATGCAGATGGCTCCGGGCAGGACAATTTCACCGTCTACCCCGGCGACCACACGTTCTCCATGGACGCGCATGCCGTGTATACGCTCGGAACCGTGGTGCTACCGGCTGCGATAGCGGAGGTCACCGCCGCCAATGGGCTTAGCCTGAGCGACGTCGCCGCCATAATTCCGCACCAGCCTTCCATGAGGCTGCTGAGGCGCACGGGCGAAGTGCTTGGCCTTCCATTCGAGCGCATCAAGACCAACATGGAGCGCTACGCGAATACGTCTAGTGGGACGATCCCAATACTCTTAGACGAGGTCAATCGCAATGGCCAGTTAGCGAAGGATGATCTCATCGCGTTCGCTGCCGTTGGCTCCGGGTGGACGTGGGGCGCCGCCCTTTACCGCTGGCACTAGGCTGGCCCTCTGGAGAAAAAGATGAACGCTTCGCGAGCGGGCGTAACGCTGATTACGGGTTCTAACGGCGGGATGGGAAGTAATCTCGTCGGATACCTACTGGAAAGCGGTGATCGCAATATCGTCTGCCACTATCGTGGTTCGGGCGATAGAGTCCGGAAGGTCCTGGAAGCGAACGGGATGGATGTTGAGCGTCACCTGGTGCATGCCGACCTTACCAACGAGGACGAGGTTCGGGCGCTGCACGAGGAGGTTCAGCAGCGATTTGGCTGCGTCTGGGGGATCGTAAACCTCGCGGGTGCTTCGACCAACGCCGTGAGCTGGAAACTGAGCGTCGCCGATTTCCGAAGGGTCCTCGACGCAAATTTGTTGACCACCTTTCTTACTGTACGGGAATTCATCCCCGAGATGCGGGCCGCGGGGAGGGGGAGGATCATCAATATTTCCAGCGTCGTCGCCCACGTCGGGGCATTCGGCGCGTCGCACTACGCAGCAGCGAAATCCGCGGTGCTCGGCCTAACGCGATCGCTTGCGATCGAGCTGGTGAGCAAGAACATCACCGTTAACGCCCTCTCGCTCGGATACTTCGAGTACGGAATGATCAACGACGTTCCTGGGCCGGAGTTGGAGCAGATCCGAAGCAGAATTCCGATGAACCGGCTGGGGAGGGTTAATGAGCTCGGTGGAATGATCCGCTTTCTCCTGAACGAGGACTCGAGCTATGTGACCGGGCAGAGCATCCACATCAACGGCGGCCAGTTTATGTGATGCTGGTGTGCGGGCAGTTCGATGAGACGGCGCAGCTTCCTCAACAACGAGAGCTGTTTCGGTTGTCCTTCCCGGAGAATGTGGGTTCACCTCAGGAAACCGAAGCGCACTATCGGTGGAAATTTCGTGCCTTCCCTTCGTCTCCTCCAGCCTATGAATATGGAGCGGAGGAGGGTGGCGAGCTTGTGGGATATTACGCTGCGCTACCTTACCGCTACAAGTTCTTTGGTGAGATCAAGAAGTGCGGCATGGTATGCGACGTCATGACGCATCCTAAGATGCGAGGGAAAGGCGTCTTTGCTGCGCTCGGAAGGCACGCGACCTGCGCGCTCAAGGACTCAGGACTTGCTTTTACGACCGGCTATCCGATTCGGCCCGAGGTCATTCCGGGCCACCTGAAGGTCGGCTGGCGGATCGTGTTTCGGCTGCCCATATATATCCGGCTGCTGCAGGCAAACAGCCTCCTTAGTTCAAGGGGCTTGCAACTCCTCAAGCCCGTGGCGAATGCCGGCCTGGCCACGGCGGGCGCCTTGTGCCGCGCGCTGGCGCCAAGAACGAGACTGAGGGTCGCGGTCGAGCCCGGTGATGAGCTTTGGATGTCCGAGGCTTATGCAATCTTCCTCGACCGCTGGTTAAGCTCCACGCGTATCGGCTTGGTCAAAGACGCGGCGTTCATGGGCTGGCGCCTGCGGGCACCAGGAACAAACTACAGCGTTATAGTCGCGCGAAACGATGAATCGGAAGTAATTGCGCTTGCCGTTGTACGGCAAACGGTGTTGCGAGGTATATCCTGCCTCGCCATCCTCGACTTTATGGCAATCCCAGGCATGGATGCGGCATTCGGCGTCGTGGTTCCCGCGATGCGCGAGCTCGCCGCGCGGCATGGCGCCGAAGCAATCGTCACAATGATGAGCCGCACATGGGCGCGGCGCTATCAGCTATCCCGAGCAGGATTTTGGAAGTCCCCCGCCTTCTTTTCGCTAATCGTCAAGCCGCTAGAGCCCGAAATCGACGCGCCAGCGACGCTCGACGAAGCAAACTGGCATCTCATGTGGATAGATTCGGACGACCTATAGTCGGATGGCGCCACACAATGTCGACGGCAAGCCACACGTGGTCTTCATTTTCGCGCATCAGGACGACGAGTTCAGCGCCGCTCCGTGGATCGATGAGGAGATCACGGCAGGCCATCGCGTTTCGTGCGCATACCTGACCGACGGGTCGGCGCGGGCCGACGCGAGCGTGCGAGACGCGGAAAGCCTTTCGGCGCTTGCATTACTCGGCGTGCGGCGGGAAGATGTTGCCTTTCTCTCCGACAGGGAAAGGATCCACGATGGTGCGCTAGTCTCCAACCTTGATCGCGCGTCAGCGCTTCTCGGGGGCTGGCTCAATGTGCATGCGCCTAGCGCGGCACGTATATATTCTCTGGCCTGGGAGGGTGGGCACCCCGACCACGACGCCGCGCACCTCGTTGCTCTGGCGGCTGCCGTGGCTCGCGGTCTCGTCGAGGATTCGTGGCAACTGAGCATCTACAACGCCTATCGCTGTCCGAAGCCGCTTTATCGGGTGCTGAAGCAACTGCCATCTTCCCGCCGCCGCCGGATCCGCTCATACTCCGTTCGCGATGCGTGGCGATTTGCAAACTTCTGTTGGCATTATCCGTCGCAGCGAAGGACGTGGATTGGGTTGTTCCCGGAAGCGGCTATGCGTCGGCTTGTAATTCGCCGCGATGTAGTCGTCCAATTTGACGTTGCGCGAGTCCTTGAGCGACCGCATCCCGGGGAGCTGCTGTACGAGCGGATGTTCGGAACGTCATATGAGGAGTTCGAGGAGAAGGCGACAGGGCTGCGGACCGAGATCGTGCGCGCGGCGGCAGTGCAGAGGCGGCACGGATAGCTGATCATATCCGCAGGGGACCTTGGGTGAGCCCTGGAGGAAGAGGAAATCGTTATGTCCGACCGATCGGCGCGTGGCCGCGGGTTGCTGTTGCGGCGACATCGTCCCACAGGGGGAGTTTAAGATGGGATCCACTATGCGCAAGAGGCGCCTCTCTGAGGCGCGGATCGTTCAGATCCTCCGCGAGTTCGATGCCGACGTGCCGGTCCGATGAACTCGCTCGCCGCAACGGCATTCGCGTCAACGCGATCTGGCTTTGGGGATCGAAATACGCCGGCATGAGCGCGAGTGATCTCGCTCCGCTCAAGCAGCTCGAGGCCAAGAACGAGCAAATGCAGCGTGCCATCGCTCGCCAAGCCCTCAGGATCGACGTCACGGAGGGGCTGACGCGAAAAAACTCATGGAGCCTCTTCGGCGAGCCGAAGGCGTGGAGACCTTGCAAAACGCTCGCCTGAGTCAACGAGAAGCTTGCGCAGTCGTACGAGCCCGCCGCCGATCGCCTGGCGAAGCCCCAAGTGCGAAGGCACGCGATGATGCGCCCATCGGCGTCGGCGGGCGACAACAAGGCCGATGTAGAGGGCACTCCGCGAGCTGCGACTGCGGGAGCACGGGCTCGAGACACGAATACTTCACGGACTTGATCGCTTTGCGGAATCTACGTTTGGCTAAGCGCGGATGGGGACCCGTACCAGCGAAGCAGCTGTTGTACTACGCCGGCGTCGGCGTACTCGGTGCGTTGGTTGACTTCTCGCTGCTCGCGATACTGCTCTGGTTGCAATGCCCCCGCATTCCCGCCGTTTCGGCATCCTTCCTCACAAGTGCTGCGGTACAGTTCGTCGTCAACCGACGTCACGTCTTTCGCGCCACCGCGCGGTCGCCTGCGATGCAGCTACCGCTCTATACGCTCGCCGTCATCAGCTGCTGGTTCGCGACGGTCAGCGTCGTCGAGCTCGGTGTGCGCGTCCTTGCTCTGGCGCCACTTCTGGCCAAGCTGGCCAGTATTCCGGTGGTGTTCCCGCTCGGTTTTCTCATGAACCGGTGCGTGGTGTTTCGGGATGCTTTGGGCAGAAGCCCGGCCAGCGGCTCGCGCGGCTTAGACGAAGTATGAGCCGGACGGACCCGCTGGCGCTGACCATGCGTGAGACTGCCTCCAACGCGACGCAGGTCTATTGTGTCGTTCCGGCTTACCGGGCAGCCGGGACGATCCTGGGAGTGGTCGAGCAGAGCCTCGTGCACGCCGACGTTGTCGTCGTGGTCGACGACGGCTGTCCCGAGCGCTCCGGCGAGATCGTGCGCGAGCGGTATCGCGAAAACGCCCGCGTCAAGGTCGTGCGGCGCGAGCGTAACGGAGGCGTGGGCGCGGCGATGAAGTCTGGCCTCGCATACGCGCTTGAGCGCGGAGCGGACGTCGTCGTGAAATTGGACGCTGACGGGCAGATGGATCCCGCGTTCATTCCGATCATCCGCCGCGTATTTCTCGACCAGCCTTCCTTGGTTTGCGTCAAGGGGAATCGCTTCTTTGATTCGGCTGTGCTGCGGCTCATGCCGAAACGGCGGCTCTTCGGAAACGCCGTGCTTTCGCTACTGGCGAAATTCGCCTCGGGCTATTGGAACCTAATCGACCCCACGAATGGCTACCTGGCTTTCAACGCCCCGCTGCTGCGTATGCTCCCGTGGCAGGCGTTCGCTGATTCCTATTTTTTCGAGATCTCGGTGCTGTGCGAACTAGGGCTCAAGCGGCTCCCGATCTTGGAGCTCGAGATGCCGACGATCTATAACTCGGCGCCGAGCTCGCTCGCCATCCCGCGCGTGATCGGCGAGTTTCCCTTCCGTTTGATGAAGCTTACGATTCGCAGAATCGTCGTTCAATACTTCGTCCTTGACGTTAACCTCGGTACGATCTATCTGGTGACTGGGCTCCTACTTCTGCTCTTCGGCGGCTTCTTTGGGGCCTACGAATGGGTCGTGAGCATCGTCACGCGTGTCCCGCGGGCCACTGGAACCGTCATGCTGGCGGTGTTGCCGTTCCTTATGGGATTCCAGCTGATCCTGAACATGCTCATGTACGATGTGCAGTTTGCACAGAAAACTTATCACGAATTGCTCATGAACGTGCGAGACCGGCTCTCGCTAAGCTAGGCAACTCTTGTATAAGCGCAAGGTGCTATGATTATGGTGTGAGGTGGGCCGTGGAAGTCTGGGGCTGCAAGCCCGTAAATCAGTTTCTGGTCGCCTCACGCTGTTGTTCCATCATTCCGAACAGTTGCCAGGGCCACGAGCCCGTATCTACAAGATTGGAGTTGGAAGGTTGAACGTATGCATCTTTGTGGGCATCGACGTTGCAAAGGATCGGATCGACGTCTGCCTACAACCGGGAGAACTCCACCAGACACTTCCAAACGCGAGAAAGGGGTTCGACGAGCTGCCCTCTTTGCGCATTGAGCGCCGATCTGCCGACGTGCGAAGCGCGCGATAGCAAGGGCCTCTACAAACGTGCGCGCGCGCCCGCTAATCTGCCGCCGCAGGCGTTCCTCAAGAGGTGGAGCGCAACGACAGCGTAGATACCTAGGCGGTGGTTTCGACCGGGCGGTATCGTGCGTTTTCTGCGGCGCAAATTGCGGCGGTCGTTTTGGCTGCGGTCCTCATCGATATTGGGTACCAGGCGACGCTATCGCAGCCGGCCGCGCATCCGGCCTTGGCGTGGATCAGCCTTGCGTCGTACGCCCTCGGCTTTATCACCCTGGCCGCGGCCGCACGCCGTCGCCGCCGGCTGGACGGATTGGTTGCAGGCGGCTTCGTGCTTGCCTTCGCGCTCCAGATCGCGATACGCGTGATCGCCCAGTCCCCCGCAGATCAGTACGGAACCGATGCGCTCGCGTTCAATCACTACTCCGCCCAGGTGTTGCTCGAAGGGCGCGATCCGTACACGGCGAGCATGGAGCCCGCGTACCGCGAGTTTGACGTTCCGGCGACCGTGTACACGACGACGGTCGAGAACGGGCTCGTGCTCTCGCAGTCGTATCCCGCGCTGAGTTTTTTGTTCTACGTTCCCTTCGTCTTGCTGCATCTGCGCAGCATGCTCTTTGTCGAGTTGGGATTCGCGGCCGTCGCCATGCTGCTCGTCGCGTTTATCGCGCGACGCGGCTACAAGGCTCTGGCCGTTCTCGTCTTCTTCGCGAGCGCGGAGTACGTCAGCTTTGCCTTCGGATCGGTGACCGACGTCGCGTGGCTTCCGTTCATGATTCTCGTCGCGGCGTTCTGGAACTCGGAGTCGGTCATCGCGCCGATCGCCTTGGGCCTCGCCTGCGCGACGAAGCAGAATCCGTGGTTCGTCGTTCCCTTTGCGCTCGTTCATTGGGCCTACATCCGCGACCGCGTGCCCGTTGTGCGTAACGCCGCGCTCGCGCTGCTCGCCTTCCTCGCACCGAATCTGCCGTTCATTCTCTGGAACCCGGGCGCGTGGTTGCGCGGGGTGCTCTTCCCCATGCTCTCCGGCGCGATCCCGAACGGCAGCGGTATCGTACAGCTCGTAACCTCGAACGCCTTGCCGTTTCCGGTGGCGTGGCTCTCCTGGATCTGGCCGGCCGTCTTTCTCGCCGGCGTTGCGATCTACGCGTTGCGCTATCGTGGGACGGGCTGGATGCCCTTCGTCTGGCCGGCGGTTGCGCTCTTCTTTAGTCCGCGCTCGCTGCAGAACTACTTTGCCTACTGGCCGATCGTGTTCGTCGCATATCTCGTTTCGGGCAACGGCTACGGTGCCGAGGCCGGCGTGCGCGGTGCTCCCGTTCCGGTGCGCCGGGCACTCGCCGTTGCGGCGCTCTGCGCGTGCGTGCTCGTCGCTGCGGCCCTGGCGACGCCGGCGATCTTCCGCCCGCTACGCGGCATGCAGATCGCGCGCGTGCGATTCGATGCAGCGACCGGGCTCGTTCGCGCGCTGAGCCTGAGCGTCGAACGCCCCGCGGGCGAGGTGCGCGGATATCGCTTTGCCGTGGATACGTCGCAGAACGGCTCGGTATTCTGGAACGTGGCGCGCGTCACACGTGCCGGTCGCGGCAGTGCGACCGTCGAGCTGCGCGCCCCGGGCGTTCCCGCTGAGGTGCCCGTTTCAGAAGACCACGGCATTCAGGTTGCGGCCTACGCGGCGAGCGGCGACGTGGTCGCGTACACGCCGTCGTGGATGCCCGCAAAGGCTGCGATTGCGTCGATGTCGGCGCTGCACATGGTCTGCGCCCAAAGCCGGTTCTCCGCTCTTCCCGTTGCGGTACCCGTTGCGTGGAAGTATGCCGGCGGCGATTTCGCTGCCGGTACCGTCGCGTGCGCTGCGCGCGGGATGCGCGACGGCATCCTGCGCTTTCGCGTGCTTCGGCCGCACGGCGACGCGTGGGCGACGGCGGCGGTCTCGCAGCTCGTCGCTCCGGGGAGCCGAACGGTTTCGTTCTGGTTGAAGCCCGGTGCGGATTCGTCGGCCGGCCCCTTGCCCACGCATCTGTTCGGCGTCTCGATCGTCGACGGGCTCGACCGGCAGTTCTACGTCGTGATCGACTCCGCGCTCCACGCGCCGGAGTTTCTGAGCTCCGGCAGTTTCCGGTACTACGTCGTTCCCGGAAGAATCGGGCATTGGAATCACGTTCGCGTCGACGCGCGAGACCTGCGCGGATTCTACGCCGCGCCGTACACGCCGGTCATCTTCGCGGTGATGGATGCGATCCACGCGCGCGATGCGCAGCGCGCGACCGACGACGAGTTCGGCGGTTTTGGAGCGCGGCCGTGAAAGTCATCGCAGCGGTGCTGCTGCTCTTCGGCCTCACGTATTTCGTCGGCCTCTTGCGGCATCTTCCGCCGGAGTCGCTCGAGGATTTCTCGGCCCTGTATTGCGGGAGCCGCCTCGCGGCGGCGCATACGAGTCCGTACGACGCGCGGCGCCTCGGTGCGTGCGAGCGCACCGTCGCGCCGTGGCGCAGCGCAGCGAGCACCATGCCCGCGCCCTATCCGCCCTATGCGCTCATGCTGATCTCTCCGCTGTGCATTCTCCCGTTCAACGTCGCCGGAGTACTTTGGCTGCTCGGCATCGTTGCGTCGATCGCGCTCTCGTGCGTGCTGATCGCGCGCGTTGCCGGCGCGCCGCTCGTCGTCGCGGTTGCGGCCTTCGCGTGCGCGATGCTCTTTCCGTCGATGATCGCAACGTCGATCGAGGCGTATCCGGTGTTGTTCCTCGTGCTCGCGGCGTACTGCCTCAAGCAGGAACGCTGGACGTACGCCGCGATCGCGCTCGGCGCGAGCATGATCAAACCGAATCTCGCCTTGCCGGCGTGCGTGGCCGCGTTTGCGTTTCTTCCGCTGGTGCGCTGGCGCTTGTTGGCGGTGGGCGCCGCGCTCTTCGTGGCGCAATCGTTCTTTGCCGGGCCGCGGCTCTTTTTCGCGTACTTTCCGTATCTGCGCGCGTATACGGCCTTCGATCCCTACAATGCGTGGCAATATAGCCTCGTCTATCTCCTGCACATGGCCGGTCTCTCGCAGGCGTTTGCCGTGCGTGCGGGCTGGGTGCAATACGCGTTGCTCTGCGTGGCGGGAGCGATCGCGGGTGCGCTGCTCGCGCGCCGTTTTAGCGACGGCGCGTGGATCGTGCTTACGCCGCTTGCGTTTGCGGTCGTCGGCGGCATCTACAGCCGCCAGCAGGAGCTCGCGGCCGCGATTCCGTTCGCTCTCGCCTTAGCCTATCGCGCGCAATCGCAGCTCGCGCGTTTGGCCGTGGTGCTCCTTGCCACGCCCTGGTCGGCGGTCTACGGCGACGCCGCGTATCCGCCGTTTGCGATGCTGACGACCGGGACGCTCGTCCACGAGATGTGGAGGCCTCCGCGCATCGTTACCGTCCTCGCCGCGTTCGTCGCCGTCGCCGTGCTGCTCGCCTTTCCGAACGGATCGGTCTCGTCGAACTCGCTGTGGTTCCTGAGGCATTTGCCCGGATGGCTCGGGCTCGTCGCGCTCGTTGTTGCTTGCGTTGCCGTGCTCGTGGAGGGGAAGGGCGCCGAACTGCCGCAGGCGTCGGTGTGATACGAGCGGCTTGCGTCTTGCTGGCAGTCGCGTTCTCCGTTGGCCTCACGTCGTGTGGCGGAGGCGGCGGAGGCGGCGGCGGTGGCATCGTGCCGCCCGCACCGCGCGCGACGGCGACCCCGGCAAGCGTGGATTGGAACACGTTCGCCGACGGAGTATCGCGCGAAGGCTACAATCCGTCGGAACGTACGCTCGGCGGGAGCAACGTCGCGGCGCTGCACGTTGCGTGGACCCGCGATCTCGGTGCTGCAATCGACGCGCAGCCGCTCTTCGCCGCGAACCTCACGGTCAACGGCTCCTCGCGCGACGTGCTCTACGTCGGGACGGAGGGTGGAACGTTCTACGCGCTGGACGCCTCGACGGGCGCGACGCTATGGCAGGCCGCGCTTGGATCGGTCACCGGCATCTGCGAATCGGATCTGCCCGGCGGCGTCTACGGCATCACGGGCACGGCCACGTTCGACCGGACGGCGAGCCGCGTCTACGTCGCCGACGGGCTCGACAGGCTCCACGCGTTTGACATGGCGACCGGCCAAGAGGCGGCGGGCTGGCCGGTAACGATCTCGGCGCAGACGTCGCAAGAGCACGTCTACAGCGCGCTCGCGTACAACCCGGCCAACCATCTCCTGTACGCGCAGACCGCGGGCTACTGCGATATCGCGCCGTACCAAGCGCGCCTCGTCGCCGTCGACACGCAGAGCGCGAGCGTCGTCGCGACGTTTCTGCCGGCGGGAACGGAGAACGGCGGAGGGCTTTGGGGCATGGGCGGCCCGTCGATCGACGCGACAACGGGCGATCTCTTCATCGGGACCGGGAACACGATCGGCGCGACCGCGCACGACGCGTACGCAGAGCAGGTCGTGCGATTGACGCCGATGCTCTCGGTCGAAGCGGCGAACTACCCTGGTCTCGTCAACGGCACGCGCGATTACGATTTTGGGTCGACGCCGATGCTCTACCAGATGCCGGCGTGCGCCCCGCAGTTCACCGCGCAGAACAAGGACGGCAGCCTCTACGTGTACGGGCAAGGTACGATCCCGTCTGGGCCGATGCAGAACCTGGAGATGGCCGACGACTCCGAGGACGGCCAGTTCATCGGCGTTGCGGCGTTTTCGCCCGCGACCAACGAAGTCTACGTCGGCGATCCGGCCGGATACGGTGGATTTTCGAACGGGCTCGTCGCGCTGAGAGAGCAGGCGGGATGTACGCTTGCGCTCGCGTGGCAGACGACCGAAGGGTCCGTGCCGCCCGAAGGTGACAACATTGCTGCGACGGTTGCAAACGGCGTGGTCTATTCGGTGAACGGCATTGGCGGCGCCGTCTTTGCGAACAACGCGCAGACGGGTGCGGCGCTCTGGAATAGCGGCGCCGCCATCGGCGGGCCGGTCTTCGCGCCGCCGACCGTGGATTCGGCGCGCGTCTACGTCGGCTCGTGGAACCACACGCTCTACGCGTTCGGACTGCCCTAAGTCAAGGCGGCTTCGTCGTGAATGTTGAAGGTGTGAGGCCGGATGGTTGTTCCAAAGAATCGTAAGCTGATTTCTCCGGGAGAGACGGCGAGTGAATCTTAGGGTCGACCAAGCATCGGTGGACCGGTGTCGCGTCTTTGCGCGCGAGATCGTTGCACCGGTCGAGCAGTACATCGCCGCGCACTCGACGCGCTCGGTCGAGCGTGCCGTGCTGCGCCTGCTCGGCGTCGACGGCGTCAACGCCGACGACGCGCCGCTGCCCAACGTCCTCGTCGACGCGCTCGCGCAGTTCGATCTGCAGAGCGGCGCCGCGCTCGCCTTCGGCAAGGCGCTCGCGCAGACGCACCTCGAGCCGGGCGATCTCGCGCGCGCGCTCGGGGGCGGAACGGTGACGTTTGCATCGAGCGCCGGCGTCTCAGATGCGGCGGCGCGAGATGCCGTGCGCGAACATGTCGAAAAGGCGCTCGCGCAGATTCGCGCGCGCCGCTGCGAGCGCGAAGAGCGCCTCGCACGCCTCCCGCAGCTCCCGCCGCCGCTCCTGTACGTTATCGTTGCGAGCGGCAACATCTACGAAGACCGCACGGCGGCCGTCGCCGCGGCGGAGGCCGGCGCGCAGATCATCGCGGTCATTCGCTCGACCGGTCAGTCGCTGCTCGATTACGTTCCCTACGGCCCGACGACCGAAGGCTTCGGCGGCACGTATGCCACGCAGGCGAACTTTCGCATCGTGCGCGACGCGCTCGACGAGGTCTCCGAAAAGCTCGGGCGCTACGTCATGCTCACGAACTACGCGAGCGGCCTGTGCATGCCGGAGATTGCGGCGATGGCGGCGGTCGAGCGGCTCGACGTGCTGCTCAACGATTCGATGTACGGCATTCTCTTTCGCGACATCAACATGCGCCGCACGTTCGTGGACCAGCACTTCAGCCGCGCGCTCAACGCCTATTCGGGAATCATCATCAACACCGGCGAGGACAACTACCTCACGACGGCGGACGCGGTGGAGCAGGCGCCGGCCGTGCTCGCCTCACAGTTCATCAACGAAGCCTTCGCCCACGGCGCGGGGTTGCCCGACGAGCAGATTGGCCTGGGCGACGCGTACGAGATCGATCCCGATCTTCCCGACGGCTTTCTCTACCAGCTCGCGCAGGCGCAGCTCGCGCGCCAAGTCTTCCCGAACGCCCCGCTGAAGTACATGCCGCCGACCAAACACATGACCGGCGACATCTTCAAGGGGCATCTCATCGACGCGATGTTCAATCTCACGTCGGTCGCGACCGGGCAGACGATTCATCTCTGCGGCATGCTGACCGAGGCGATCCACACGCCGTTTCTCTCCGATCGCATGCTCTCGCTCGAGAACGCGCGCTACGTGATGAATACCGCGCGGCACCTCGGCGACGAGATCGAGATCAAACCGGGTGGTATCGTCGAGAGCCGCGCCGCGCACGTGCTGCGCGAATGCGAAACGTTGCTCGAGCGCGTTGCGGAGATGGGCCTCACCGCGGCGATCGAAGCGGCGGTCTTCGCGGACGTGTCGCGCTCGCCCGAAGGCGGACGCGGATTGGAGGGCGTCTTCGAACGCGGCGACGGGTACTGGAACCCGTTCGAGGAGTCGCTGCAAAAATAGGAGGCGCGCCGTAACGGCGCGCCTCCGGGTGCTCGTTCGCTGCGATCGCCGCTTAGTGTGCGCCGACCACGACGATTGCGTCGCAGGCCATGTGCCCCGGCGCGGGAAGCGGGCAGAGCCGCCGCTGCGGCAAGCCCTTGGGCGTCATGACCGCTCGCACGGCTGCGAGCATTGGCCGGTGCGCGAGCAGCGACTTCATTCCGCCCGTGCCGTCCGGCGTTCCCATTCCGGTGGGCCCGTCGTAGCCGACGCCGGCGGTGCAGACGTAGGCTTGACCGACAGGGCAGCTCACCGGCCCGCTCGGATCGCCGGTCACGTTGTCGCCCGACGTGACGTCGTTGAGGTGTCCGGGATTGAGGTACGGATACGAGCCGTTGTCGATGGTCGCGCCGTTGCCCGCTAACGCGTACATCCCCGCGACGATCGGCGTCGCTTCGCTCGTTCCGCCGACTTCGCCCCAGCCGCCGGAGTTGTAGGTGTCGTAGACGGCAACGCCCGTCTGCGGATCGCCGTTTGCCGCAACGTCGTTGTAGACGCGCGTCGTGCATCCGGTATCGTGTTGCCACGCCGGCTTCGCCTCGTAGATGCTGCAGCCGCTGCCGGTCGCACCAGCGCCGACCGCAAACTCGTTCCACACGGTTTCCGTCCAGCCACGCGTGTTCGCGGCCGGGTTGAGGCTCGTGCCGCCGACCGCGGTCACGTACGGCGACGCCGCCGGGTATTGCGGGGCAGCGTGCCCCTCGTTGTTGCTGTAACCGTTGTCACCGGAGGCTGCGGTGATCGGGACGCCGGGGTGATTGAAGTAGTTCGTGTCGTCGGTCGTTTCGCCGGCGTACTCATCGCCGCTCCAGCTATTGCTGATCTCCGTTGCGCCCAGCGTCACCGCCTCGTTCTCCGCAGTATACAGGTCGGTGTTGCCGCTCGAGTTCGCTTCGACGAGAATGATGTGGCAGTTCGGGCAGACGGCCGAGACCATGTCGAGATCGAGCGACTCTTCGCCCGCCCATCCGGTATCCGCGGTGGGGTAGGTCGTGCTTCCGTTCTGCGCGACTTTCTTGAAGCAACCGTTTGCCGTCGTGCAGGCCGAGAGGCCGAACGTCGTGCGATAGACTCCCAGATCCGCCTCGGCATTGGGATCGTCGTAGGCATCGACGACGGCAATCGTCTGGCCCGTGCCCGCAGTGATGTCGAGGTTGTAGGCATTCTGCAGCATGCACGGATAGTAGCCCTGGATCACGTTGGCGCCGTACGTGATCGGGCTGCACGACGCGCCGGTGGTCACGTTGAAGGTTCCAGGGGTTGCGCCGGTGGCCGTCGCCGTAATCGTCGCGCCCTTGAACGCTCCCGATCCGTTGTATGCGAGCGTCACGGTCTGCGACGAGTTGGTGAGCGTCGCCGTCGAGAGCGTCGTCGATCCCGTCGTATCGGAATCGGCTAGCGCGATCGCTTCAGGGTACGTCCCAGTGAGCGTAACGCCGCTCACGTTCAATGGGGAGACCGTGACGTTGAGCGACGTCGGCGTGCCGAGCGTAATCGTGCCGGTCACGCGCACCATGATGCTCACGATATTTTTGGGCATCGGAACGGTCGGCGTGGTTGCGGATCCGCTGCCGCCAGTGCATGCGGAGATGGCAAAGGGCACCGCAAGAAGCATCGCGATCGTGGCGCTGCGAACGCCGAACGTCCTCGCTCGTGGATGAAACATGGGCTCTCCTCTAAGATACGGGGCGATGGCAGTCGCGGTCTTCGCGGTGGAGCCCGTACTTCACTGCTGTGACAGGGATCTGTCCGTCACGTACCGCGTTCCTCGCGCGCGAGCGTGAGGTAGCAGAGGAGCAAGCCGAAGAGCCCGCCGTAGAAGATCGTCCCGATTGCGAAGAGCGGGTCCCACCACGTTCCCCCCATGAAGCCGACGACCCACGCGAGGAAGGCGGCTTGATAGATTGCCGGAACGGCGAACGCAAAGCAGAGATACGCGCCGCGATGCGATGCGATTGCGGGTTGCTTCACGAGGAAGAGGTCGCCGACGGCGCCTGCGAAGGCGCTCGCGACGATGACCCCGAGCGCCTCGCTCCACGAGATGCCGAAGGCCACCGCGATCAAACAGTTTCCGAGGACGAGAAGCGTGCTGAGCGCGCCCGGGCGCAGCTTGAAGCTGCGCACGAGATAGAGCACGACGCCCATCGTGAAGATGCTCTGCAGGATCACCGCGACGAGCCCGGCTCCCTGCGCGTAGAAATGCAGCGTCGAGAGCGTGAAGGCGTTGGTCGTGAGCTCGTGCGGAACGACGATGTCGAACGCGCGCTCGGGGTCGCTGCGAAAGAGCGGGTTCGTGCCCATGTGCAGCAGCTCCAAAATCGTGGCTGCCGAAACGAGCATCGGCATCTGCTCGCGCAACCGGAACGGCCGCGGCGTCGCCGCGAGCGCGGCGCGCAGCGGTCCCGCGGCGATCAGCAGCAGCGCCACGGCGAGCAGCTGATGCGTGGGGCTGAGCAGCGCGTCGAAGCCAGCCTCGAAACCGAAGACGAGGTGATTGCTCATGTCCAAGGCGCCGGCGATGAAGAACAAGAAGATGCCCGCAACCGAGAGCGCGTACCCGCGCGGCAACGCCGTACCGGCGCGCCGGCAGCGTAGCGCCTCGGATCCTGCAATCGCACAGAGGAGCACGAGTCCTGAGTAGAATAGCGCGTGCTGCCACGTGAAGAACGTGTCCACGTCGTGACGCACGTGTCCGCCGATATCCACGAAGAGGCCGGCGACGGTCGCGTAGCTCGCAGCGGCCATCGCCCAGTTGAAGCGCACCTTCGTCTACTACTTACGCTCGTGACGGCGGCCCTGCTCGCGTGCGGGTCCGCGCGCGCCGCGACCGTTCCGCGGCCGGTCGTCGCGCATCCAGGCGATCCGCCGCGCATTCTCTTTGCGCACTTCTCCGCGACGGCGATTCGCATGGGAAGTTGGTGGTCGGGCCGCGTGGTGACGACGACGAACGTTGCGAGCCTCGAGTTTCGCGCGCCGTCGTTCTCGTTCGTCTTGCACCGCACGGCGTACGGAGAGTTTTCGTTCGACACGCACGTGCTCGTCGTGCCGTCGATCTACCGGCGCGCGTTCGTCGGAGCGCTCGTGGCGCGCACGGCGAGCGGCGCGAGCGTACGCGAAACGTTCCACCTCGCGTTCGTATGAGTACCGACTGATGCCTGATGTGATTCGGCCGTACGGCGACACGCGCGACGATGGGAAGGTGCAGCTCTCCTTCAC
>VFSW01002429.1_pt1 | contig 28102 bp, 22 predicted proteins | sample 5358111 | NCBI WGS metagenome assembly VFSW01 (sample SAMN11554181, study PRJNA540505) | mine drainage metagenome | isolation source: sediment from site ElyBrook_90M | place: USA: Ely Copper Mine, Vershire, VT | collected 2017 | reverse complement strand
TCTCGTCTTTCGAGAGGCCGCTCGACGCCTGAAGGGTGATGTGCTGCTCGCGCCCAATGTGGCCTGATTCTACCGGATGCGCCATTTGGTATAACACGCACCGGCGACGCAGCATCAGTCATACAAAGCACTCATCCCCACACCAACGGCGCGAGATCTCTACCACTCTTGCCGCCGGCCCCTCGGTGCGAAAAACATGGGGTTTACCCGCTGGCTAGGCCGTGCCAAAGCTCAGACTTTTGAGCATGGGGGTGTAGATTGAGAGCACTTCGCGCTCGAAAAGGCCCGCCGTCCCCGTCGCGACGACCAGATAGGCCCGTCCTTGCTGCTGGGTCACGAGCAGCCACGCTATAATCGTCTTGCCATTCTTGACGAAATAGCCACGCTCGGCCTGCCAGGTGATACCACTCACGCCAACCTGGTTGGGGCCGCTTGTCACGGTAACAGTCGTCACATAGCGCTGATCAATGGTAGTGGCGGCGGCGCTCAGGGTGAGCGACGATCCGCCGACCGTGACGGAAAGGAACGTGGCCACGCCGTCGGCGGGGCTAAAGACGGTCGTGCCGCCCTGGGCGGTCGTGGAATATTGCCAGGTGGTGGGATAGTCGATGGAGAAAGCGCCGGTGGGATCGGTGTAAGCGCGAAATCTCACGCCGCGACCAAAAGGTGTAGCCGTCGCGGTGGCCACGGTCGCGACAGTCGATCCGCCGTTGCCCACCGCGAGAGCATAGGCGACGTAGCCGCCAGCGCCAAGCAACACGACCACGAAGGTGATCAGCGCGCCCAGCACAATGCCACTGAGTCGTCTCTGGCGCGGAGGCGTCGGCGTCGCATAATCTGAGCGCTGCGACGGCGGCGTTTGGGGTGGCGCGAAGGGCGGCGTCATCGGGCGCATGGCGGCCACGGTCGGCTCTGGCATAGGCGGCGGCCCAGCGGGATAGATCTCGCCCGCGCTGGCGGTCTGCCACGGAGTGACGCCAGCGCCCACCGCGAGCGGTGATGCCGTCGGCGGCACATATGCTGAGCCGCAGTTGGGGCAAAACGCCGTAGTGTCGTCCACCAATTGATTGGTATAGCCGCACGTGGTGCATCGAAGCGTCATGAGTGTTGCTCCCCTCAGTCCACACGCCGGTGTGCTGCTCATTGCACATCGGGCCGATCACAGCGCCTCTATCTTCCCTCTATCCCGAAAAGAGGGGTCGGGCGCGCGTCGTCATCACTACGAACACGCGACGGCAACGCCTGAGGTTTCACCGGGCAGTGAGAATGGCGCTTGTGACTATGATAAGCCGCCGGCACTCGCTCAATCTATCTAAGCAGGCGCCGGCGGCTCGCATGATGTCCGTGACGGATTAGACTTTGCTCTCCAGATTCTTGAAGAACTGGCCGAGGCCGCCTTTGGCGAGCTGCTGGCCGATCATGTTGTCGCCCATGCTGACTTTGCCCGACAGATCGACGTGCGCGGTATAAGTCAGATTTGTGCCCGCACCGTCAGCCGCGAGGTCGATTGTCGCCTGTCCCTTGATCGAGCCATACGAGCCTGAACGATCGATGCCCAGCACAATCTGTGACGGGGGATTCTGGCTGACGATCTGGGCGGTTCCGGTGAAAGTGCCGTTGATGATCGGGGCACTGATATGAATGGTCGCCTCGATGGCGGAATTGCCAACGATTTTGACTTCTTGCGCACCGGGAATGCATTCCTTGAGCACGGCGGGATTCATCAGTGCGTTCCACACCTGCTGGGGTGGTGCCGCATACTTGTGCGACCCTTGGAAATCCATGAAAAAGCGTCCTCCTGAAGAGCAATCGCGCGAAGTTTGGTTGGCCGCGTGGCCCCGGCCTCAGCGGCGCAAAGCCATGCGGCAAGCTCAGCGAGCAATGTCGCGGAGTGTCAATGAGACGCCTGATACTACCATCATCCCTTGGCGCCTGTCAAGAGGTTAAGCGACCGGTTGCTATCCCATCTTAGCCGAGGGGTCGGGTCCAAGGGCGGCGATCTGCCGGTCGAGAGCGGTGATGCGCGAGTCGAGGTCGGCGCGCTGGTCACTGCTTTTCGTTCGGTCGCGCTCGACGGCGAGGCGGTCGCGCTCGACGACAAGCGACGCGCGACGCGCTTGCCAGCGCAAGATGGCGTGCGACAATGGCTGGGGCATGCGCGAGCGCGATCCTTTCTGCGTGCCAGAGAGGTCGGCGGGTAAGCCCGTGCTTGGGTTCACGAAGCCTGCCCGCATGGGCTGATCGAGATAGCGGACCGCCGTCTGGCAGCTCTTTCGGCTACGCCCCGGAGGGGGCCTTCGTGATCTCAGGCGCGCCTTTAGGCGCCGGCTCCCCTCACCGCGCCTCGCCGGTGGGGCGGATGGCGACCAGCTCGTTGACCGTGCCGAGCAATTGCTCGTCTTGATAGGGCTTGACGACATAGGCGTCGGCGCCCAGTTGCAGCGCGCGCTGCTGGTGCTTGGTGGCGGCGCGCGAAGTGAGCACGATGAGCGGCAATTGCTGATACATCGGCTGGCTGCGCAGCGCGCTCATCAGCTCATAGCCGTCCATGCGTGGCATCTCGATGTCGAGCAAGATCGCGGCGGGCGGTCGCTGGGCGACGATTTCGAGCGCTTCGAGGCCGTCGCGCGCCGTAAGCACCTCCCAGCCGGCGTTTTTGAGCGTCGTGCTGACCACGCGGCGCACGCTGGGGCTATCGTCTACGACGAGGATGTAGGGCGTGGAGCGCGCGCCCGGCGGCATTTGCGGGGCCGAGCGCGCGCCGTGCGACACGCCGCTGCCCGCCCTCATCGGCTGTTCGTTGCGCCGCGCGGGGTCCGTCGGCGGCGTCAACTGGGGCAGCGTCGCGCCTGGCGGCGGCAGAATGGGCAAGGCGGCGCCGGACCTGGGTGGCCGCTGGAGCGTCTCGACGGGGTCGAGAATCAGCACGACCTGGCCATTGCCCAGCACGGTCGCGCCTGAGATGCCCGGCACGTTGCGCAGGTGCGGGCCGAGATTTTTGGCCACGATTTCTTCTTGCCGGCCCGACATCGCGTCCACCAGGAGGCCCCAACGCCGGTTGCCGGCGGCGATGAGCAGCACGGGCGTCTTGTCGCCCACAGGGCCGGGGGCGACATTGAGATACGGTGACAGGTGCGCCAGGCGATAACGCTCGCCACGCACCTCGAGCGCCTGGCCGCCGTCGGCCATCAGCCCGCGCGGGAAAAAGTCCAGCTGCACCAGCTGCTCGACGACGCTCATCGGAATGGCGTAGACCTGCTCGCCCGCGCGCACCAGCACCACCCGCTGGATTTGCAGGCTGATGGGGATCTTCATCGTGAAAGTCGAGCCTTGCCCAATGAGCGAATCGACCTCGATCGTCCCGCGCAGCTTCGTCACCGTGTCGCGCACGACATCTAATCCGATGCCGCGCCCGGCTTCCTCGGTGACGGTTTCCGACGTGCTGAAGCCCGGCTGAAAGATGAGATTGATCACCTCGCGGTCGCTGAGCTGGGTGTAGGCGTCGATCAGCCCGCGCGCGATGGCCGTCGAGCGGATGTTGCTGGGATTGATGCCGCTGCCGTCGTCGCGCACGGCGATGAAGAGCTGATTGCCCTCATAGCGCGCGCTGATGATGATCTTGCCGGCGGCTGACTTGCCGGCGGCGGCGCGCGTCGCTGGCGTCTCGATGCCGTGATAGATGGCGTTGCGCACCAGATGCAAGAGTGGAGCGGCGATATCTTCATAAACACTGCGATCGACCTCGGTGTCTTCGCCGTCGATGAACATCTCAAACTCTTTGCCATATTTGACCGAGATGGCGCGCACGGCGCGATAGAGCCGGGGCATGAGCGACGAGATGGGCACTAGCCGCGCCTTGAGCAGGGCGTCTTGAAAGAGCGAGCTGAGGCGGGCCTCGCGGGCGAGCGCGACCTCCATCTCACGCACGGTCGTTTCCATCTCGGTGCCTAGCGCTGTGGCGTCGGTAATGCCCTCACTCAAGCCGCGCGACAGCTGGTGAAATTCGCTGTAGCGATCTAGCTCGAGCGGATCGAATTCGGCCTGGGGGGTAGCGTTGGGGCCGCTCATCACGCCGCCAAAGCTGGGCGGGTGAGCAGGGCGCCCCGCGAAACCCTGGCCGGGCGGGGGAGCGTTGCGCTGGCTGGGGAGCATCGACGCCTCATATTGGCGCTCAATCTTCGTGCCGACCTCGCGCAGGTGCTCGCTGACCGAGCCATTCTCGGAGATCATGCGCGAGAGGCGGCTCATGCGCTCCTCGACGACGCTGCGGTTCACCAGAATGTCGCCGAAGAGGGAGATCAGCTCGTCCAGCTTGCGCAGCGGCAAGCGCACGCTCAGATCGCTGGCGCCGGCGCGCTCGGCGGCGGCGCGGGCCTCAGCGCCGGCGTCCAGCTCGATGTCGTCGTCAGGCTGCTCCTCCGTCACACGCATCGCACCGCGTGAGGCGGCGGAGGCATCGACTTTGGGCTGGGGAGTGGGCGTCGCCAGCTCGACGGTCTCGCCCAGCAGCACCTGATAGCGCGGGCGCAGAGCCGCCACCATGCCCGCCTCGCCGCCCTGCTCGGCGGTGTCGCCGTTGATGAGGGCTTCGAGCGCCTGAGACGTGTCGAGCAACAGGCTGATGATCTCTGGCGTCGTCGCGATCGAGCCGTCGCCCATGCGATCCAGCAGATCTTCGCAGATGTGCGCCAGATCGGCGACGGTGTTGAAGCCGGTGATGGCCGCCGCGCCCTTAAGCGTATGCACCGCGCGGCGAATCGAGCGGATGGCGTCGGCGTCGCTGGGGCGCTGTTCGAGAGCGGTGACGCCGTTCGAGATGGTGCGCAGGTGCTCCTCGGCCTCAGAGCGAAACACCTCGAGCGTCTCGCTCGCTCGATCGCTCACGACCACGCGATGCGGCTGTGCCGGCGCGGCGGGCCGGGCAGACGCCGCCAGCAAGCCGAGATCCATGCCGGCGGCGAGGCTGGCTCCCACACCCATCGAGGGCGACAGCTCGGCCAGCAATTGGCGGCGCACCTGGATCTCGAGCTCCTGGCGCAGGCGGCGCTCTTCGTCGCGGCGCACCTCGGCGGCGACGTCAGAGCGCACATCGTCCTCGATCTCGCGACGCAGCTCTTCGCGCACCGCGCGCTCAAGCTCGGCGCGCTCGGCGGGACGCAGGCTGGCGAGATCGGCCGGGAGTCGCGTGGCGGGGGGCACATAGGCGAACTGTGAGACGCTCGCCGTAAAGCCACCATCAGGCGTGGCGGCAGCGGCGGCGAAGACGCTCCCAGCGAGCTGGCCCGCGCGATCGAGCGCCGCGCCCAGGTGCCCCAGCACCTCGCCCAGCGATTCCTGCTGCACCGTCAGGCCGCGCGTCGCCTCGTGCAGCTTGTCTTGCACGGCTTTCATGCGCGTGGTGACAACCCACAGCACCGAGAGCGGCAGATAGCGACGCACGTGATCGGGGCTGGTCCGCAGATCGATCCCCATTGCCTGGCCGGCCCATTGCTCCAGCCGATCCAGCGCGTCTTTCGACCCGTCAAGGAAGGTCTGCAATTCGCCGCGCTCACCGTCAAAGGCGCGGCTCAACTCGCGCAGAGCGCCGATGGATTGCACGAGAGCGCTGGCGCACGCGCGGATAGATTCTTCATCCGCCTGGACGTCGCGCCACAGGGGCGTGTCGGCCAAGCGCGTGAGAGCAGCCGGCGCCTGGGCGGGTCCGGCGAGCGGCGGTGGAGGTGCGGGGCCGACGGAGCTTTGGCCGAAGGGCAGATCTTGCAGCGGCGTCGTTGGCACCGCCTCGCCGGTAAGCGCGGGTCCCCGTGCCACCGGTGGCCACGCGGTGGCTGGCGGCACAGGCGATTGCAGTGGCGGCGGAGGCGGCGCGGCGCGCTGATCGATCCACGACGGCATCGGCATCGGCGGAGTCGTCTGCGGCACGGGCTGGGGCAGGGGAGGCGTCTGTTGTTGCGGCGCCACGCCCGGCGGTGGTGTGGTGTTGCTGACGCCGGGGCCGCCAAAGACGCGCGGCGTCTGGCCGGTGTTGCCGCTGACGCGCGGGCGCGACACGGCGTGATCTTGCTTGTCTTGCGCGACGAGCGCGGAATCGTCCGCCCCGACGCGGGCAAGCTCCATGAGCTGGCGCAGGCGCTGCACCGAGCGGTGCAACAAACCGACGATCTGGTCGGTAAGAGGCGTCACGCCGTCGAGCACGTCGCCGACCACCGTTTCCATCGCCGTGGCGATCTGGGCCATGCCCGACAACTCCATCATGCCTGCCGAGCCGGCGATCGTGTGCACCCGGCGATAGATCTCCTCGAGCGCCTCAGTGTTTTGTGGCTGACGCTGCGCGCGGTCGAGATTCGCCTCGATCTCGGGGACGTAGGCGTTTAGCTCCTTGAGGAAGCTCTCAAGGATCGCCGCGCGGTCGAAAGAACCGGCCATAAAAAATCCTCATTCGATGCGCGCCGCGCCGGGCGCGAGGCTGACAGTCATCAACGATCGGGGAAGGGCGGCATGTCCGGCGGGGGTTGCTGGCCGTTGCGCCGGTCGAGGCCGTCCTGGCCAAATTGGTCCGTCGCGCCCCAGGGATCGGTGCTGGGCGGGAACTGGCCCGTCATGCGACCCCGGTCGGGTGCCGGCGGGAAGGGCGCCTGGCCTTGCCAGGGCGGGAACTGGCCCGTCTGCGAGAATTGCCCCGTTTGATTCGGGCCGCGCTGCGGCGGGCCTTGCATGGGGTCATAGCCGTTCCAGCCAGGCTGGCCGGGGGGCAGAGCCGGGCGCTGCTGGCCGCCGTAAGCGGGCTGGCCATAGCCTCCGGGCTGGCGCGGGCCGCCCAAGAGCGGTTGTTGCTGACTTTGCGGCAGTCGGAAGGCCGACACCGAGGCGCGCAGCTGCTCGGCCAGATCGGCCAGATAGCTCACGCTGGCGGCCGTGTCTTGCATCGTGACATTCGTCTGGCGCGTGATCTCTGAGATGCGATTCATCGCCATCGCCACAGCCTCGGAGGTCGGTGTGCGGTCGTTGGCGGCGCGGGCGATGTCCTCGACCATGCGCGCTTGATTGTCGACGGCGACATAGATGGCTTGCAGCGCGCGGCCGGCGTTGTCAGCCATATTCGAGCCAGAGACAACCTCGCTGGTGCTGTCTTCCATCGCGACGACCGCTTCTTGCGTCTCAGCCTGAATGCTTTTGACCAGCGTGACGATGCGCTTGGCGGCGTCGCCAGAGCGCTCGGCCAGCAAGCGAATCTCGTCGGCCACCACCGTAAAGCCGCGACCGTTCTCACCAGCCATCGCCGACTGGATGGCGGCGTTGAGCGCCAAAAGGTTCGTCTGCTCGGCGAGATCTTCGATGATGCGCACGATGTCGCCGATCTCTTGTGAGCGCTCACCCAGGCGCTTGATCTTTTTGGCGGTCTCTTGGACATTGTCGCGAATGTGATTCATGCCCTCGATCGTCTGGATCACGGCTTGCTGGCCCTCGCGCGAGCTTTTAAGGGCGTCTTGGGCGGCGTTGGCGCTCAGTGTGGCGTTGCGCGCTGCCGAGAGGATGAACGCGGCTAGCTCTTCGACCTGATCGGACGTCTGTGAGATCTGAGAATATTGCGCCTCGGAGATGCGCGTCAGTTGCGAGGAGCGGTCCAAAATGCGCCGCGTGGCAATGATGACCTGTTGTGAGGTCGTGTGCACGCGGCCGACGACCTTGGCCAGCTCTTCAATCATATAGTTGAATGAGTCCGCGAGCACGCCCAGGGTATCGGGGGTGACTTCGGCCTGCACGCTGAGGTCGCCCTCGCCAACGGCGCTGACCTCTTGCAGCAGCTTTTCGATCTGGCTTTGGAGTGTGGCCGCGCTATTCACGTCGGGGCTGCCCAGGCTCTGGTCGAGCAGTGCGTTGATGTTGGCGGCCAGTAGCGCGAATTCGTCGCTGCCGCCGGTGGGCACGCGGGCTTGCGTGGCGCCCTCGGTGGCGGCGCGGCACGTCTCGGCGACGCGCAGCACGTGCTGGCGCAGCCGCGAGCGCCATTGCGCCCACAGGAGGCCGCTGACCAGTCCCCAGATCAGCGCCGCGCCCAGCGCCGCCAGCAGCCAAATCTCCCACGCGGTGTCGTTGGCGATCGTGGCGAAATGCAGATTGGCGATATTCCACGCGCCAATGATCAGACCCAGCACGACGAGCACCGGCAACATGATGGTCACGCCCAGCGCCGTTGAAAACCGCGCATTGCCCGGCGCGCTGCGATCTCTGAGTTCATCCATCATTTTTTATGCATACTGCCTTTCAAAGCGTAGGCGCGCGACTCAATCGGCTCGATAATGGTGCAGAGCGTCGGCAAACAGCAGCCGCTCGAGATCGATGACCAGCGCCCGCCGACCGCCGATTTGCGCCAGCGCGTCGACGTAAGGCGACAGCCACGGCGGCCCGGCCTGCCTGGTGCCGTCATATGTCATGCCCTCTGGTGGCACCACGCGAATCTCGTTGACGGCATCGACATTGAAGCCGATGATCATGCCGCTGGCGCTGGCGACGACGATGCGCGAGCGTGAGGTCGCCGCCTCGCGCGGAAGTCCCAGGAAATAACGCAAATCGACCACCGAGGTGATCGCGCCGCGCAGGTTGGCGACGCCCAGCACCCATTCGGCGGTGTTGGGCACCGGCGTGATGGCGCTGACTTTTTCGACGCCGACCACTTTGGCGGCGGGCCACGCCATGTCGATGCCGCCGAGCAAGATGAAGATGTATTGCGGGCCGGCGCTCTCAGCCGGCGCTGGTTGCGCCGGCGCGTTGGGCAGGCCCATCCGCTGGACGAGCGCGGCCAGATCGGCCGATGCCGGCGGCGGTCCGCCCGCGCCAAAAGCGCGCAACGCCTGCTGCAAGGCATCGGCGTTCAGCCCGGCATTGCCCGAACTCTGCGAATCGCTCATGTGGCGCCACACCCTCTCTTAAATGACGAGCAGGCTGCGCACGCTGGCCAGCAGCTCGTCGCGCTTGAATGGCTTAGTCAGATAGATGTCGGCTCCCTGTTGAATGCCCCAATGGCGATCTTGCGGCGTGTTTTTGCTGCTCATCAAGATGATGGGAATGTTGCCGCAGTTCTCGCTGTGCTTGAGACGGCGGCAGACTTGAAAGCCGTTTTGCTTGGGCAAGATCACGTCAAGCACGATGCAATCGGGGTGCAAGGCGCTGGCTTTTTCGATCGCTTCGTCGCCGTCGATGGCGGTGACGACGTTATAACCGCTCTCATAGAGGGGCGCGGCAATGAGCGAGAGGTCCGTCCAGCTATCGTCCACCACCAAAATGGTAGGTGCTTGAGGCATTCGTGGCTGCATGAGGATGCTCCTTGGGTGACGCGAAGCGCGTCGGGGTTCGATCGCGTGGTGTGGGGCGCGGTGCCCCACGGGTCGCGGATGTCAGATGGGCCGCCTGGCCCGTTGTGGCGTGGGCGGCGCGTCGCGCATGCGTCGCGGCACCGAGGCCAGGTGCCGGCGGACGGTTGCCACCAGCTCGTTCGAATCAAAAGGCTTGGTCAGATATTCCGTCGAGCCGGCCAGACGCCCGCGCATCTTGTCAAAGATGCTGTCTTTGCCGCTAAGCATAATGACGGGAGTATCGCGCGAAGTGGGATTGCGGCGAATGATTTGACAGATGTGATATCCATCCATCTGTGGCAGCATGATATCCAGCAAAATGAGGTCCGGCTGATAGTCCGCGACGGCGGCCAGCGCCCCCAGCCCGTCACTGGCGGCGATGACGCTGACCCCCTCGCGCTGGAGCGTCAATTGCACGATTTTTCGCACGGTCGCGCTGTCATCCACCACCAACACCACAGAATCATTTTGCATGGCTCGCTCCTCGCTTGTGAGTGGGGCGACCTCATGTCACCGCGACCGTCACCCGCTCCGTCGGACGTTTCGAACGAAGCCCGCGTCGCCTGGCGGCCTCATTGCCGATCGGGCAAGGGTGCGGGCCGGATCCCCCGAACAATGAACCACTGCTGGCTCCGCTCCGCTAACTGCCGGAAGACCCGGCGCGGCGAGGTTGCGACGCGATGCGGCGCACGCGCTGGCGCTCCATCTCGTCGCTGATTTCCTGGGCGAACGACCCCCACATCTCGTAAAAGCGCCGGCTCGATCGGGTTGGCCCGATCTCGTCAGCGATGATCGCCTCGAACGTCTCGTTCATCATTTTGTAGAGTGCCTGGGCGGCTTCCCAATAAAACGCCTCGAGTTGCTCGCCGCGCACGAGCCGGTGCAGCTCGATGACCTCGCGCACGTTGATCTGGCCGTTTTGCAGCGTGACGGTATCCATGATGGGAAATTCGCGCTGGGTGCGCCGCAAGAGCGGCAAAAACATGCCGCTGACATAGGCGATGGCATCGTCGACGTCCGACGCCTGGCCGCGCCCGCGCAGCGCCCGCGCGTAGGAGATGTGGTGCCCCAGCAGCTTGTTGACGCAGGTGCCCATCGCTTCGATCAATTTTTGCAGCCGCTGCTCGGGGGTGGCGCGCGGATCGAATTGCAGCTTGCTCTGGCTGATGGCGAGCACGTTTTTGAGGCTCTCACCTAGCTCTTGCTCGAGCAGATCGTCGATGATCTCGACCAGGCCAAGCGCCACCAAATGCTCGACGATGGCGGCCACCTGGGCCTCGGGGATGAGCAGCCCGTAGGCGATGGCATAAATGGAGATCTGCCCGTTGGCCAGAAAGAGCACGCTCACCTCATCGCGCGAGAGGCCCAGCTCTTTGACGTCACCCTGGAAATCGGGCATCCAGCGGGGGATGCTGTAGCGGTTGATCGCTATCGTGACTTTGCTCCACTCATCCACCATGCGAATCGCTTCGAGCAGCACATGATCGACACTGAGGGGGGCCAGAGTGGTCTCGGTGACTTTGACGTTGGTGTTGAATTCAAACGTGCCGTGCTCCCAGCGCAGCGCGCGCGAGATCTCTTGCGTGATGGCGAACTCGATGCGCTGCTGCTGCTCGGCGGTGGTCATGATGCCGCGCTCGACCAGCAGCGAGAGCACCTGAGCGAGCTGAGTGCCGACGCGCGCGCGCATCTCAATCGCGTCTTTGCGCTCGATGCGGCGCAGCAGGCGAAAGATCTCGAGCAGATCGACCTGGATTTCTTCACTCGAATGCAAGGCGACGATGTTGCCCTTGCGCAGATAGACTTCCAGGCGCTCGCGGCCAACGCCGGCGCCTGATGTGGAGTCGGTGTGGGTGGCTGTGACGACCAGCTGCCCTGTCTTGCCGCCAAGCGCCAGCATTTTGAGCGTGGCTTGCAGCCCCAGGGTTTCGAGATTGCCACCGAGTATTCGATCTGGTGATTGGGGACTCATCTGTCTGCTCACACTCCCCCGCAAAGGCCGGCACGGTCACGCACGCACGCGCCAGGCACGCTTAGATGTCACCGCTTTTGGTCGAGCGGCCACTCGCATCAGCGCGGCGCGTAGCTTGCTCATTTCTGAGTCTGCATTGTATCACACTCGGCCAGGCATTCCAAGTACGAAAATTTCGCGCTTCGCAGCCTCCCATCTCTACTGCGCAAGGCGATCGGCCTGCCATGCCACTCTTTCCACGAGATGGGGGCAATCTCCACCGCCCACCTTCCCTGAAGGTGAGGTTTTTTCAGGCGAGGTCGGCGGCATAGAGCGCGTGCGTGTCGCTGTCCATGCGAGCGAAGCCGGCGCCGGCCAGCGCGTCATGCACGATGAGCAGGTCGGGCGGGCGGGCGTCGATGGCGTCATAGCCACGCGCGGCGGCGACGGAGCGCAGCACCAGCGCGAGCCGGCTGATGGCGTCGGCGGCGCCGTCAAGATAGGCGATCGAGAACAATTCGGGCCGGCCAGAGGGACGTCGCGCGTCGGCGATCGCCAGCGCCGTCGTCTCGCCCCACGCCTCAGCCAGCCAGACGGAGCGCTCTGCCAGGGCGCTGGCGAGCCGCTCGTCAGTCAGCGCGACGCCGATGCCGCCAGGCAAGAGCAGCCCGCCCACGAGCGGGGCCACATTCGAGCGCTCGAGCCAGGCCCAGAGGCGATCGAGCGCGTCAGGTCCGGGTTGGCTGACGGCGTAATCGTGGCGTGGGTCCGTCTCAGCACCCGCCGCTGGGGCCTCGAAGGGCACGTAGGCGCCGATGGCGGAGAAACCCGCGCGCTCGATCATGCGCTGAGACGGCGTGTTGCCGCCGGTGACGCAGCAGCGCACCACTGACGCGCCACGCTCGCGCGCCCACACCAGACAACGACGTGCCAGCGCGCCACCGACACCACGCTGGCGATCGTCCGGCCGCACGCGCACGCCGTCGAGCCATGCTTCGTCAGCCGCCGCCATGACGATGTGCGCCATGCCGACCGGCGTGCCGTCACTCTCAGCGACGATGACCGCGCCGCTCTCATCGGTGAGCCACTCGTCGAGCACGTTGGGAATGTAGTCGTCAGGCTCCGCCAGCGCACCGAGCGCTGGTGCGTCGGCGAGTGTGGCGGAGCGCACCGCGATCGCTTCCATCCAAATCAGCCCTTTCCATTGACGTGGCGGCGACGCATCAGATCGAAGCACGTCAGCCGCAATCGCGAATAGGAGATCCGATATGCCCTCCCACTTGCGCTCGTGCCTGGCTTCCTCTCACCGGCGCATCTCGTGCTTTGGTGAACAGTATATGCCACAAGATTCAGCATGCGCACGCACCATGTTGACCTACCTGGAAAGCGGCGCGTGCGGCTCAAGCACGGTGGAATACATTGCATCAGGCGCGTGATATACTCTGATAGAACATGCATCCGCAGAAAGGCAGGTGATGAAGAATGTTGCGGCGCGTTCGCATCAGCGGCTATAAATCTCTTCGGGACACAGAGATCGATTTTACGCGCCCATTGACCCTTATTTTGGGTCCAAATGCTGCCGGCAAGAGCAATTTATTTGATGTGCTCGCTTTATGCAGCCGTATGGTCACGCAGCGAACTTTGCAAGACGCTTTTCGCACGCATCGCGGATCACCCATCGAAGCGTTCACCATTGGCGAAACAGGGATTCGCGGGCTGCTCGAACAACCAACAGTAGAGATGACAATCGAGCTTGATGTAGAATTGTCTCAGGCTACAATTGATAAAATGGAGCGCGAGATCGGCCTGATGCGCGTTGGCCTTGGGTCCGAGAGTGCTGAAGATAATGAGAAGAATGCTGCGAATGGCCATAACAAGCGCATGCAAGAACGCTATTTGCGCTATACGTTGCACATCGAGATGGTGACTCGAGAGGGATTTTTGCGCGTCAAGAATGAGGAGTTGGCGCCAATTTCCAAGGATGGCAAGGTCAAAGGAAACCGACGCGAGTTCGTGGGCAAGGCCTCTGACAAACCCAACAAGCTTGTGCTTAGACTCGAAGGACAGGCCCATCCATCGTATTTTGATGTTGGTCTTGACTATACACTCGTTTCCTCATCCCTCTATCCGCCCCATTATCCTCATATCGTCGCTTTTCGTGAGGAGCTTTCGCGTTGGCGCTTTTATTACATGGAGCCGCACGCCATGCGAGAGCCGGCCCCCTTAAAAAATGTCACCGTGCTCAGCCCTGACGGCTCTGATCTCGCGGCCTTTTATAACACACTCAAAGTGACGCATGAGCGACAGTTTGAGCAAACACGCCGCGAGCTGAGAATGCTCATTCCCCAAATCGAATCGTTCGATGTCATTCGCACCGATGACGGATTTTTAGAATTGACCGTTCAAGAAAACGGCACAACCTATTCCGCGCGCGTCATCTCAGAGGGGACGCTCCGTGTGCTCGGTCTGCTTGCCTTGACTAATCCACTCACACAATCAACGTTGATCGGACTGGAAGAGCCTGAAAATGGAGTCCACGCGCGTCGCTTAAAGCTCATTGCCGATCATGTCCATAATGTCTCGCGACTGCGTCAACATGAGATGCAAATCTTGCTCAATTCTCACTCACCCTGGCTGCCGCAACATTTTTCCGAGGACGAGATTATTCTTTGCCAGCGGGATGACCAGGAGACAACGTTTGCCCATCTCAGGGATAAGGGACTTTTCTTACTTCCTAACCACATGGAAGGGGTCATTGATAATCTGGAGTCTGCCCCCACAACACTGAGCGATCGCCTTGTGCGTGGTGATTATGGCGGCTAATAAAGTATCAGTGGCATATTTTTTAGAAGATACCGCCCATGAGCAATTCATCCCGCCATTGGTTCAACGACTCGCGGCTGAATCACCAACACGAGTGAGCATTCGAGAGTTTATCTTATCTGCTTATGGCGGAAGCCACGTCATTCGTAATTTTAAATGCTTTCTCAAAGATGCTGAGAGAGCGAGCAACACACTCCCCGATATCGTGGTCGTGTGCGTTGACGCCAATAGCAAAGGGGCGGCCAAACGCTATAAAGAGCTTGACGAGTTAGTGATAAACTCCCGTCTATCTTCAACTTTCGTCTATGCCGTTCCCGATCCATACATTGAGTGCTGGTATCTGTGTGATTTTCATGCGCTGCAAGCGGCGCTTGGCATGATGAGATCCGGCATTGAGCAGCCGGCGAAGAATGACCGCAATCATTACAAGCAATGCCTGGAGGATGCCTGCCTGGAGGCTGGCATATATGTCACTCAGGGCGGCGCGGAGTATGGGCGCGATATCGTTAGTGCGATGGACCTCTACGCCGCTTCACAGCGCGAGCCGTCGTTGAAGCTTTTCATTGAACATATGCGCGCCGCCTTGCAACAAGCATGGCATAGGATCACGACCGGACACCACGCTTGATCGCCGCCTGATAGTTTTGCCAGCAAGCGAAAGGAGCAATCCATCCATGTCACAACCCTGGACCAAAGAAACGCTGCTCGCCGAGATCGCCGCCCGGCGCGCGGAGCTTGACGCCTTGCTCGCCGGGCTGAGCGACGAGCAGATGGCGCGCCCCGACGTCATGGATGGATGGTCGATCAAAGACATTTTGGCGCATATGACCTGGTGGCACCAACGCATGTGCACCCTCTGGCGCCATGAGGCCGAGTCGCTCTTTCAGCCGGGCGACAGCGACGAGCAACAGCGCGAGCGCATCGACCGCCTCAACGCCCAGGTCTATGCCGAGAACAAAGATCGTGCGCTGCTCGACGTGATCGGCGCCTTCGAGCGGTCGTACCTCGACGCGCTAGGCGTGGCGCAATCCGTGACCGAGGCTGATCTCTCCGATGACAATCGCCTGGGGCTGATCGGCGGCAACATGAACGGGCATTATGAGGAGCACATTCCCGCCATCCGAGCGTGGCGTGAGGCAGGCGGCTAAGCCTCAGCCCGCCGAGGGCCTATCCGCGCCACGCCGATCTGGCGGCGCTCGACACCTCGCCACATCCTCTTCCAATTATGCGTGGCACAGAAGCTCAGGCAAAATGCTCGCGCGCGATTGATTTATTGGCATGCATCACGCTTGATATGGGAGTGAGGGATCCTGCGCCTCGCAGCCAGACATGAAGGAAGTCGTGAATGATCAAGCTGATGTTGGGCCAGGGATGGCGCCGGTCGCTCTGGCGCGTGCGCCACCACTGGCGGGCGCTGGCCATCCTGTGCGCCATCGTCACCGTCGGCCAGCTCGTCACGCTGCGTCAGTCGCCGCTGCTCTTTTTCTATTCCGACACGACCGGCTATCTCGCGTCGGCTCACCACGTCGCCGCCGGCCAGTGGGTGGACCCACTGCGCACGCCGGGCTATCCCTTCTTTTTGTCGCTGGTGCTGGGGCACCTCGGCTGGCACGATTATCTGGCCGTGCTCGTCGCGCAGGTCGCGCTAATGTATCTGGCAGCCGGCGAAGTCTATGTGCTGGCGTGGCGTTTGTGCGCGCGGCGCGTGCCGGCGGCGATCATCGCCGCGCTGGTGGGTGTCAACCTCTATGTGCTCAATTGGGAGCGATCGCTGCTCACCGAGACGCTGGCCTATTGGGCGATCGTGACGCTGATGCTCGCCTTCGAGCGCATGGCGCATCGCATGACGGCGTGGACCGTCGCCGGATTTACCGCGCTGTCGCTTGCCGCCATCTTCATTCGGCCGCTCTTCATCACGCTGCCAGCGCTGCTCATCCTCATTCTGGCGCTGCGATCGGCGTGGATGAAGCAGGTGCGGCAGCACTGGTGGCGACTGGCGCTCGCTGGGGCGCTGACCTATGGCGCGGTCGGCGCATACGTCCGCGCGAACGCGGCGGAGTATGGGTTCAGCGGCATCACGATGGTCTCGAACGTCAATTTGTTTGGCAAGGTGCTCGAATATGACCTGTACGCGCAAGATCACAATCCGAATACCGCTGGATTGCGCTACGACATCGACACGTTTTTCGCTGAGGGGCATTGGGATGCCTGGGGCTTTATGCGTGAATTCAGCACGAAAAGCTACATGGATCGCTACGACGTATTTCTGGGGCAATACAGCCAGCGCCTGATCGAGCACAACGCCGTCGCGTTCGCGATGGGGATGTGGAACGACATGCGCCTGATTAGCGGCGCCCAGCCGATCATCTATGCGCCGTTCGGGCAAGAGCCGGCATGGCTGCCGCGTTCGCCGGTCGGCAACACGCCCACCAGCGAAGCGATCTTCGCGACGTACCCCCTGGGGATGTATCCCACGCGCGTCGATTCCGGCTGGGTCGCGGCGCTGCTGGGTCTGTCGGGGCTGACGCTGCGCGTCTATGACTTGCTGGGAATCATGGCGCTGCTCTCGCTGGTGCTCTTGACGCGACGGCCCCGCGATAAAAACGCGCTGGTGCTGGTCGCCCTCGCCGCGCTGGCGGGCGATGTCATTCTCACGACGGCGGCGGGCGCGTATGACGAATTCTATCGGCTGCGCTTTCCCGTCGATTGGGCGGTCATTTTGCTGACCGGTCTCATGGTGACGAAAGCCTACGCCTTCGCCGAGCGCGGCGATCTGGCGCGCTGGTGGGCGACGCTGCGCCACTCTGTCTGGGCATGGCGAGAGGCGCGGCAGCCACAGGTCGCGCGCGTTCATCGCCTGGCGATCAGGCGAGGGATCTCACGGCGCAGCAGCTTGCCGGCGGCGTTGCGCGGCAGCGGCTCTTCCGTGATGACGATGTCGCGCGGCAGCTTAAAGCGTGCCAGCCGCCCCGCGACGAAGGCCCGCAGCTCGTCCGGCGTCGCGGCGTGGTCCTCGCGCAGCCGCACCAGGGCGACCGGCGCCTCGCCCCACACGGCGTCATCCACCCCACAGACGCCGGCCTCGGCGACGGCAGGGTGCGCCAAGAGCACCGCCTCAATCTCGGCGGGATACACATTCTCGCCGCCGCTGACGATGAGATCCGACCGGCGATCGAGCAGATAGAGATAGCCTTCGGCGTCGCGATAGCCGATGTCGCCCGTCGCCAGCCAGCCGTCGCGAAGCGCCGCCGCCGTCACGTCAGGCTGGTTGATATAGCCGGGAGTGATCGTCGGCCCGCGTAGCATGATCTCGCCCGCCTCGCCAGGCGCCGCCGGCTGGCCGTCGCGCCAGATCGCGACGCGCACCGGCATGAGCGGGCGGCCCGCTGACCCCAGCTTGCGCAGCGCGTCAGCGGGGGCGAGCGTCACCGCCTGCGAGCACGATTCCGTCATGCCATACGTCTGCGCGACGGGAATGCCGCGCCGCGCGCAATCTTCCAGCAGCGGCAGCGGCGCGGGGCCGCCCCCCAGCAGCACGCAGCGCAGCGACGCGAGATAGCGCCCGCCGCCGCTGGTCACGTCGAGCGCGTCGAGCATGCGCCGGAGCATGACGGCGACGACCGAGACGAGCGTCACGCCGTCATTCATCAGCGCGTCATTCGCGGCGACGGGGTCGAACCGCTCGTGAATGACGACGCCAGAGCCGCCGATCGCGCCGCGCCAGATCATCGCCAGCCCGCCGATGTGAAAGAACGGCAGGACGGCCAGCCAGCGATCGTCGTCACGATGGCCCAGATTGAGCGCGGAGCCAATCGCGCTCCACCACTGCATGCCAAAGGTGACGATCGCGCCCTTGGGCTGGCCTGTCGTCCCCGATGTATACACGATCGCCTGAGTCGCGCTGAGATCGATCGTGTCGCGCAATGGGGTGTCCGCTTCGGGCAGATCGGGCAGCGCCATGCCGTCGCCCCCCCGGTCGAGCGACGTGCGACGCAGATCGGGCAGCGTCGCGCCAAACGACCGCGCCTGCTCCGCGTGGGCGGCGTCGCTCACCAGCAGCGTCGCGCCGGCATCCGCCAGTTGCCATGCCAGCTCGACGGGCGTGAGGCGCGTATTGAGCGGCGCGATCACCGCGCCCAGCCGCGCCACGCCATGCGCCAACGCCACGAAGCTCAGCGAGTTGCGCGCCAGCACGGCCACGCGATCGCCGGGGGCCACTCCCGCCGCCGCCAGCCGCCGCGCCAGCCGTGACGCCTCACCGTCCAGATCCGCGAAGCTCCACGAGACGCCACCGCAGCGCGCGGCCAGCCGATCGGGAAAGCTTTCGGCGCCGCGGGCCAGCCAGTCGGGCAGCACGCGATCGGGATCAGGCATCATCGCGCTTCGCTCCAATCAGCGGTGGCATAGCGATCGAGCGCGGCCTCGTCGAGCGCCACGCCCAGGCCAGGGCCGGTGGGCACGGCCATCTTGCCGCCGACGATAGGCAAGCTCTCGACAATGAGGTCGTCCTCCAAGAGATCGAGCGTGGCAAGACCATGCGCTATCGGCTCAGCTCGCGCGTCGAATCTCAATGCCGCCAGGTGCAGCGCCGCAGCGACACCGATACCCATCTCGATGGCCGTCGTGACGACGCTACGGATTCCAAAGTGGCCGGCGTAAGCAATCAAGAAATGCGTGTATTCGAAACCGCCGATGAGCTGCGGCTTGAGAATGACGACATCCGCCGCTCTGGCATCGATGAGGACTTGCAGGTCGGCGGTGTCAGCCACGGCTTCATCAGCGGCGACGGGCACCGGCACCGCCTGGCGCAGCCTGCGCATTCCGGCCAGATCGTCGCGCGCCAGCGGCTGCTCGCAATAGTCGATGTCGAGATCGGCGCATCTCGTCAGGATCACCTTCGCTCGCTCGAAGCTCCACGCCTCGTTCGCGTCGAGGCGCAGCGCCACACCAGGGCCGATGGCCGCGCGCACGGCGGCGATGCGGGCAATCTCGGCGTCATCGTCATCGAGCATGCCCACTTTGAGCTTGACGCACGAATAGCCAGCAGCAATGGCCTCTCGCGACGCCATGATCGAATCGTCGATGTCCGGCGCGCCGACGAGGGCGTTGACCAGCACACGTGTCGCTGGGTCGGATGGATAGGGCAATCGCTCATTCGGCGGCAACCCGCGATTATGCCGCCTGATCTGTTTTCGCTGCTTCGCGTGGATATATTCTGACACGCTCATGGCTGCTTCCATACTGATCAGATCAAGCAGAGCCAATTCCACTGCATAGATCGCTGAGAGCGCGTAGCACCGTTTGAAAGGAGGGCGATACGAGACCCAATCGAACGGACGATCAACCGTGCTTTCCAGATCGAGCCATCGCAGCTCGGCAGCGATCGCGGGCAGATCCGCCAACGCGGAAGCAAGATCGCCGCCGCCAAACTCCGGCATTGGGGCGATCTCACCATAGCCCGCGAGATCAAAGTCGCCCTGAACCGCGACGATAGCGCCCTCACGCGCGGTGATGACACCGTGCGCGGTGGCGAGCGGGCGGCGCAAGGGCATATAATAGGGGCGCCAGCACACGGCGCTGATACGATCGTGCATGATCAGGCACTCTCATGTCGCATTGCTGTGCAACGGCATTACGGCAAGCGCGGAAAGCGCGAAAAGTCGGGCTTGCGCTTCTCGATGAAAGCGTCGCGGCCCTCACGGCCTTCCTCGGTCATGTAAAAGAGCATGGTGGCGTCGCCCGCCAGCTCCTGGATTCCGGCCAATCCGTCGGTGTCGGCGTTGAACGCCGCCTTGAGAAAGCGGAGCGCGGTGGGGCTTTTTTCCAGGATCTCTCTGCACCACTGGATCGTTTCTTCTTCGAGCTGGTCGAGCGGCACGACCGCATTCACCAGGCCCATGCGCAACGCTTCTTGCGCGTCGTACTGGCGGCACAAATACCAGATCTCGCGCGCTTTTTTGTGGCCGACGACGCGGGCCAAGTAGGTCGCGCCCCAGCCGGCGTCGAAGCTGCCCACGCGCGGGCCGGTCTGGCCAAAGCGCGCGTTGTCGGCGGCGATGGTCAGGTCGCAGAGCAGGTGCAGCACGTGCCCGCCGCCGATGGCATAGCCGGCCACCATCGCGATCACCGGCTTGGGCAGATATTTGATGGATTTTTGCAGATCGAGCGCGTTGAGCCGGGGCACATTGTCACCCCCCACATAGCCGCCGTGGCCGCGCACGCGCTGGTCGCCACCAGAGCAAAACGCCCTGTCGCCCGCGCCGGTCAAGATGACGACGCCGATCTCCGGATCTTCGCGACAAATGGCGAAAGCCTCGATCAGCTCACTCAGCGTCTCAGGGCGAAAAGCGTTGCGAACTTCGGGGCGATTGATGGTGATCTTGCCGATGCCCTCGCCCTTCTCGAAGATGATGTCGATATACTCTCTGACACGCTGCCATGCTACTGGCATGAGGATCGCTCCTTTTTTAGGACGAGACACGAAGGACACGAAAGCTTTTCCGTGTTTTTCGTGTTCTGGAATAGTCTCAGCACAATCCCGATCATACCAATTTCGCGGCGAACTCTGCCACCGCCGCGTCGAAGGCCGCCGGCTGCTCCAGGTGGATGGTGTGACCGGCGCTGGCCACGACGGCGAGCCGGGCGCGGGGCAGCGCCGCCGCCATCTGGCGCGCGATGCCGGTGAATTTGGCGTCGAGCGCCCCGGCCAGCAGTACCACCGGCAGATCCAGCGCGGGCAAGCGCTCCCACAGCGACGGCTGCATGCCGGTGCTGGCGCCGCGCAAGCTGTTTGCCAGGCCGAGGGCGCGATTCGCCAGCCGCCCGGCGCGCACGGCGGCGCGCACGTCAGCCGATAGCGCGACCTGGCTGGCAAAGAGCGGCAGGCGCTCCCATTCATCCACAAAGGCGGGCACGCCGTCGTGCTCGATGCGATCCGCCAGCGCCTCGTCACTGGCGCGGCGCGCGGCACGCTCGTCCTCGGTCGCCAGCCCCGGCGACGCGCTCTCGAGCGCGAGTCCGCTCCACCGCGCTTGAAAAGCCGTATAGAGCGCGATGCGCCCGCCCATCGAATAGCCGAGCAGCACGCACTCCGCTGGCTCGTGGCCGATCATGCGAAGCGCGGCAATGATGTCGCGCGCGGCGTGCTCAACACGATAGCGCGCCGGGTCAGCGGGCGCGTCGGATTGGCCGTGACCGAGCAGATCGATGGCGATGGCGCGGTGGCCGGAAGCGGCGATGGCGTCGAGCCGCGCGCCCCAGCCGGCGGCGCTGCCTGCGAAGCCGTGCAGCAATACGACCGATCGCGCTGGTGGCTCCCGCTCTCCATCAGGGTGGAGGGAGGAATGTGAGGTGAGAGTTGACTCTGAAGTCACGGGCTCGCGCATCTCGACGTTGAGGCGCACGCCGTTCACAGCGATGAGCTGGCCCATGCGCGCATCACTCCTGGGCAATCGTGTCGCTCACGCCATTGGCTTGCAGCGCGTCGCTCACCGCTTGCCAGAGATGGCGATGCATCGTGACATTCGTCGCGCGGTCGGTCGCGACCTCCACGACGTGCAGGCCGCCTTGCTCCATGCCGGCGCCGACCGCCTCGCGAAAGTGCTCCCAGGTGGCGGCGTGGGTGAAGCGCGCGCCATAGAGCCGCGCCGCGACGCTGAAATCCAGCCCGGTCGGCGTCCCAAGCATGCGCTCGAAATGCTCGGGGAAGTCGGCCTGCGGCAGGAATGAGAAGATGCCGCCACCGTCGTTATTCACCAGCACGATCGTCAGATCCAGCCCATACAGCTTAGCCGCCAGCAAGCCGTTCATATCGTGATAGAACGAGAGATCGCCGATGACGAGCACGACCGGCGCTGCATGCTCCCCCGCCGCGCTCAGGCCAAGCGCGGTCGAGACCACGCCGTCGATGCCATTCGCGCCGCGATTGCCGATGACGTGCACCTGCTTGCTTTCGGGCCAAAAGAACGTGTCACAATCGCGCACCGGCATGCTGTTGCCCGCGATGAGCGTCGCGTTGTCTGGCAAGAGCGCCGCCAGCTCGGTAAAGACGCGCCCCTCGAAGACATCTTTGAAGCCCGCTATCGATTTGCTCATCGCCTCGCATGCTATCTGCTCGGCCTGTCGCCAGGCGTCAAGCCACACGGTAGACGCGCGATGTTTGACGCGAGCCGCCAGCAAGTGGCAGAGCGATTCGGCGCCAGCACGAATGATGTCTGTCGCTTGTTGCGCCGGGTCAGGCCATTCGCCGTATTCCTCCAGCACGATAGTGCGCGCGTGGGCATGCCTTCGCAAGAATTGCGACAGCGGCTTCGATGTCGGCATCGCTCCAAAGCGCAAGACGACATCAGGCGCGGCGAGAGCGGCGAAGCGCTCGTCGCGCAAAAAGGCGTCATACGCGCAGAGGACATGAGAGTCTTTCGCGCCGCGCATGTCAGCAAGCGGATCAGCAAGGATGGGATAGCCGAGCGATCGTGAGAGCGCGTCGATCGCGTCGCGATGAGATCGCATGACGCCAGGGCCGACGATCATCAATCCGCGCGCGGTTCCCTGGGTGAGATCGGCGAGCGTGCTGAGCAGTAGGTGATCCATTGGGGCCAATGCCGGCAATGTCACCGTCACAAACGGCGCGCCGTCAGCCCGGCCCTGCCAGGCGATGGGGTCGCGCTCCGCAAGCGGCGGCAGCGGTCCGGGGGTAGCTATCGATTTGCTCATCGCCTCGCATGCTATCTGCTCGGCCTGTCGCCAGGCGTCAAGCCACACGGTAGACGCGCGATGTTTGACGCGAGCCGCCAGCAAGTGGCAGAGCGATTCGGCGCCAGCACGAATGATGTCTGTCGCTTGTTGCGCCGGGTCAGGCCATTCGCCGTATTCCTCCAGCACGATAGTGCGCGCGTGGGCATGCCTTCGCAAGAATTGCGACAGCGGCTTCGATGTCGGCATCGCTCCAAAGCGCAAGACGACATCAGGCGCGGCGAGAGCGGCGAAGCGCTCGTCGCGCAAAAAGGCGTCATACGCGCAGAGGACATGAGAGTCTTTCGCGCCGCGCATGTCAGCAAGCGGATCAGCAAGGATGGGATAGCCGAGCGATCGTGAGAGCGCGTCGATCGCGTCGCGATGAGATCGCATGACGCCAGGGCCGACGATCATCAATCCGCGCGCGGTTCCCTGGGTGAGATCGGCGAGCGTGCTGAGCAGTAGGTGATCCATTGGGGCCAATGCCGGCAATGTCACCGTCACAAACGGCGCGCCGTCAGCCCGGCCCTGCCAGGCGATGGGGTCGCGCTCCGCAAGCGGCGGCAGCGGTCCGGGGGTAGGCGTCAGCGGCTCGCGAAACGGCAGGTTGAGGTGCACCGGACCGGCGGGCGCTCCCCATGCCGTCGCCACCACGCGGCAGCCCAGCGCGCGAATGTAGCGCAGCGCGGCGTTCGTCGCCTCGGGCAGAGCAACCTCGGCGAACCATTTGACGTGGCGGCCAAAGAGGTGGATCTGATCGATTGCCTGAGGCGCGCCGACATCGCGTAGCTCGTGCGGGCGATCGGCGGTGAGCACGACGAGTGGCACGTGCGTCAGACGGGCCTCGACAATGGCGGGCAAGAAGTTCGCCGCCGCCGTGCCCGACGTGCAGACCAGCGCCACCGGCGATTGAGCGCGCTTGGCCAGGCCTAGCGCGAAAAAGCCCGCCGATCGCTCATCGATGAGCACCCACGTCTTGATCCGCTCCTTTTCACCATCGGAATGGTGCGAGGATGTGGGTGTGAGGGCTGCCAGCGCCAGGGCCAGCGGCGTCGAGCGCGAGCCGGGGCAGACGACCACGTGGCGCACGCCCGATCGCGCCAGCTCGTCAACCAGCGCGCCGACATAGGCAAAGAGCGCGTTCACCGGCTCAGTGCTCATGGCGCATCCTCCTCGCCTGAGAGACCGCGCCGCATGACGTCGAGCTTGAGACACGTCTCGCGGTATTCCGCCGCCGGGTCGGAGCCAGCGACGATGCCGCAACCGGCGAAAAGCGTCGCCGTGTCGCCCGCGACCAGCGCCGAGCGCAGCGCAACGACGAAGTCGCCGTCGCCCGACGCGCTCAGCCAGCCGAGCGGTCCGGCGAACCAGCCGCGATCGAGTCCCTCACGCGCGCGAATGGCCGCCAGCGCGGCGTCGCGCGGCCAGCCGCCGACGGCGGGCGTGGGGTGCAAGGCGGCCACGACATCCAGCACGCTCGCGCCGGGGGCCAGCTCAGCCGTGATTGGCGTTCGCAGGTGCTGCACGTTGGCGAGGCGAGCGAGATGCGGCGCGGCGGGCGCGCTGATCGCGCGACAAAGTGGGGCCAGCGCCGCGCGGATGGACTCCACGACGATGGCGTGCTCGCCGCGCGTCTTCTCAGCGGATGCCAGCTCCGCGCCCAGCGCCGCGTCTTCGTCGGGGGTTGCGCCACGCGGAGCCGTGCCGGCCAGCGCCATCGTGGCAATCTCACCGCCGCGCGATCGCGCCAAAAGCTCCGGCGTCGCGCCGGCAAACGTCTGGCCATCGCGCTCCACCGCAAAGACATAGGCCGTGGGATATGCGCGCCGCAGCCGCGCCAGCGTCGCCGCCAGATCGAATCGACGCGCTCCCCGCGCCCGGACGCCGCGCGCCAGCACGATTTTGTCGTACTCTTCCGCGCGGATCGCCGCCGTCGCGTCGCTGGCGAGCGCCTGCCATTCGCTGGCGGGGCGCAGATCGGCGAGCGCGAGCGGGTTGGGCGCGTCGTCCGGCGGCGTGAGGTGCGCGACGGCGGAGCACAGGCGGGCGACGAGCGTCTCGAGCGAACCGGCGATCGCGTCGGTATCGTCCTCCGGTCCGACCAGCGCGTTAACCGTGAGCGACGCCACGCCCGCGCCGCATGCCACTTGCACGCGGGGGACGACGAGCGCGCCCGCCGGGAAACCGACCCACAAGTCGCTTCGCGGGGAGAGCGGATCGAAGGCGAAGCCGCCGAAGGCCGCCAGACCCGACGCTGGCGTGAGCGGCTCAGAGGGCGTGGCGTGGATCGCGGCGTCGCGCACGAGGTCGCGCCAGCGCGAAGCGACAATCGGGAAGGGACGCGGATCGTCCGTCGCGATCTCCGCCGCCACGCCGATGCCGACGATCGCCAGCAGCGCGCTGGAGTGCGGGGAATCCGACGCCGCCGGCTCGCGCGGCGCTTCCCAATACACTGGGCGATCGAGCCGTGCCTGTCGCGCCGCCGCCCACAGCGCGAGCGGATCGTGCCACGCCACCGGCAGGGTCAGGCTGGCCAGCGCGGGCTGCCCAGTGTGCCGCGCCTGTGCGCGCGCCTCTCGCGCGACATCGCGCGCGGCGGCGCGATCGAGCGAGACGGACCAGGGATGGACACTCGTGTCAACCTCAGGAGCCACGTGTTTCACAGTGCTCTGTTTCATCATTCAGGCTGGCGGCCTCTGCTCTCCCTCTCCATTGTATGGACAGGGCATGGGATTGAGGGATCAATCAGATCGCCGCTTTGGGCGTATGCGCGTCGATGAAGGCGAGCATGCGCCGCCAGGCGTCGGCTGATTCCTCGTGATAGCGCTCATACGTGCGGTCGAAAAAGCTGTGCGGCGCGTCGGGATAGGTGATCAGCTCGTGCTCGATCTTGGCCTCGGTCAGCGCCGCGTCGAACTTTTCGATTTCCGTCGCTGGAATCCCCTGGTCCGCGCCGCCGAAAAGGCCCAGCACCGGACACTCGAAATCGCCCACTCGATCGATGACTGGAGGTCCAAAGCGCGCCGCAGTGGGGTTGCCGTAGAATCCGATGACGCCAGCCAGCCCGTGATGGTTGGCGGCCTGGTGGAACGAATTCGCGCCGCCGAAGCAAAAGCCGACCGTGAAGATCGCGCGCGCATTCGCGCCGCCAGTCTGGCGCAGGTGGGCGACAGCGGCGCTGACATCCTGGGCGATCTGGTCGGGCCTCGTTTGCCCCACGTGTGGCATGTAATCGAAGCTCTGATCGCGCGGGGCGAGGCCAGCCGTGCGGCCAAAATAGTCGATGGCGACGGCCTCGACGCCCGCCGCCGCGAAGCGCGACGCCAGCTCTTCATAGAACGTGAAGAGTCCGCGCACGTCCGGCAAAATGACGATGCCCGCGCCGCTTGGCGTGGCGGGGCGCGCGACAAAGACGGAGAACTGCGTGCCGTCTTGTGAGGTGAGGGTGATGCGCTGGCTCGAAGCGACACCGCCGCCGGCGCTGCGCGCGTCCCAGGTGGGAATCAGTTCCGGCGGCGGATCGGGGGGCAGAGCGGAATATTCGAAGCACATACTCGGTTCTCTTTCGCATGGTGAGGATCGGGCGCGGACCACGCTGAATCGCGCGTGACCACGTCTCCAAGCACGCGACCATCCGGAATCGCCTCGCGCCGGGGCGCTTTGACGCGGATGGGCGCACCTAACGCTGAGATCGTAGCCGAAATCGGTCCGGCGCTGCAACAGGGGAAGTGCCTTTACTTCGTAGCTGAGTCGATCATATTTCGCACCTGCCTATCATTCATATTGCCATACCGGCAAGAATGCGGTATCGTCAAGATACAAACGAATAGGACAGAGCGATTTTAGGAGCAGGATGACGGATGGCACAACGTCAAAAGGCTGGCTTCATTATTGGCGCCAGCGCCATAATCATCGTGGTGCTAGCCACTGCGCTTGAATTCACGATCAGTAATTCTGTGTCCACCTATGCCCGGCTCAACAGCCATAGGACCGCGACAGCGGTTGCTAATTCAGTAACGGCAACATCTCTCGCGTCAGAGCGGCAAACCGCGACAGCCCTCTTCGATCAGGCGACAGCCACAGCATCTGCCGTCGCGATCCAGCAGACTGCCACAGCAAAAGAACCCTACGCCGTGACCATTCCGGGAACGTGTGGAAATGACCCGAATGCGTCTCAAGATTGATATGATAACGGTGACCACAGTTTGTTTAAATGCACAAGCGACGGGCTAGAACTCATAAATAAGGCCCATGATAAATTCACAACTGAAGAAGACTTCTACAGCCCTTCTCATTCTTTTCCTCTCAATTATGGGGTGTCAGTCGATGTCAAGCGACTGACGAACGGGTGCGCCGGGATAGATCTGCGCATCAGTGGCAGCGCGGGCTATGGTTTCTTCATCTGTTCTGATGACTCTTGGGAAATCGTCAAATATGGTGTGAATACGAGCAACGCTTCGATTTTGACTTACGGATTTTTCAAACCGAGCGGCACAACGATACATCTTGAGACGTTGGTTTCAGGATCTTTCATGATCTTGGCGATTGATGGTCAGGCATTTTTTGGGAGTGATAATGCCTATTCGACAACCCACTTGGTCAGCTTATTAGTAGCTGATCGATCGCTGACAGTCAATGCCTCCGCCACTTTCAGCCATTTCGTGTATACGCCGCCACCTTGATGTTTCACGCGCCAGCGGCATAGACGGCAGCGGTGAGGTCGTCGGTCGAGCGATAGGTCCAGAGGGGAATGCCGATCGCGGCGCTGAGCGCGACGACGTTGCCGCCCGCCAGAGAGCGCGCCGGTCCTGCCTGGAAATGCGCTAGCCATCTCGGCCTCCTCTCTCGGCATGTGCTACAATGAATAGTGTCCTGGCATGCCAGCGAGAGAGGGGGCAGCACTCAGAATGGCCAGACAACACCGACAGACTCACACGGTCCCCAAGCGCCCGCGCTATGCGATGGGCGAGTTGCTCTTTGCCCAGCCGTCTTTTTGGGAAGGCATCTCGAGCTTGATGAGCTGGGGCGCGGCGCTGCCGGAGTATGACTCTTTCGCCCCGCCTGAGGTCGTCGATCGCCTGGCGATCGCGGCGGACTGGCGCGCGGTCGGCCTCGACCTGTGGCAGGCGATGGGCCAGACTCCGCCGGTGCGACCGGTGCGACCGGTGCGACCGGTGCTGCCGGTCGCGCGGGAATCGCACGCGCGAGGTCGCTGATGGCACGCAAAGGGCACAGCGGCAGC